>C687J50192_1000450_pt1 | contig 17018 bp, 20 predicted proteins | sample RifOxyD1_FD_50192 | JGI IMG/M metagenome (IMG submission 50192)
TGAACTATCATAAGAAGACTCTTGATCAAGTAAAAATAAAACCAGAATATATGGTTGACTTGTTGAAATTGTTTGAAGGTAAAAACATAACTGATAACACCACAAAACAGGTTATGATTAAATTAATCAAAGAAAAGAATTTTTCCCCAAAAGAGTATATTGAAAAAAACAATTTGGTTATGCAATCTAGTAGTTCTAAGGTTGAAAGGTGGTGTGAACAGGCAATAAAAGAGTGCCCTCAAGCAGTTGAAGACTATAAAAAAGGAAATGAGAAATCTCTTAATTTTGTTGTAGGAAAAGTTATGCAATTGTCTAATAAAACTGCCAATCCCGATATTGTCAGAAAAATTTTAGTAAAGCTTATAAGAAAGTAGATATTACCCCTTAGTATCAAAAAGANAGGCGTTTTTATGAATAAGAGGATTTTTGCTTTATTTGTTCTAATGTTATTTTTAATGCCTTCTGTTGCTTTATCTCAGGAAACCAGTCTTCCTCCTGAGTCTCCATCTACAGAGCAACCACCGACTCCTCCTCCAACAGAACCAAGTAGTCCTCCTCCAACTGATTCAGGATTGACCCCATTGCTCCCTGTAGAACCTAAAATATCTTCTCCAACCCCTCCTCCAACAGAGCAACCTAAAATAGAGCAACCCCCTCAACAAAAATGCCCTCCTGAAAAAGCATGTATGAAAGGAGAGGAATGTGTTCCTTGTCCTGAACAGGAGCGAAGGGAATCAGAACCTCAGTCTGGAGGTGGAGGCTGTCCAAGCCCTCCGCCAATACCTTGTAGCTCAGATCAAAAAGCACAACCAAATTATGATGAAAAAGGATGTATTCGCAACTATAGATGTATGGGTGCAGGAACTGCTACAGGTCAAATAAATGTCCCTCAAGGATGTAAAAAAGTAGAGAATGAATATTCAGTTCAGATAGTTTGTGAACAAGACCAGCAATTCTCAAATATAAAAGCTGATAAGGAAAAATCATGTGTCCAATCAGGTGGGAGATTTTCTGTGAGAGAAGANGGCTCTTTTGACTGCTCTTTTGAGGGTAAGCAAGGATTCTTCCAACCAGTTCAATGCCCAACACCCGAAGAGCAGAAAAAAGTAGAGCAAGAATGTAGAAACAAAGGTGGTCAAGAAGAATACTTTATGGACAAGTCTGGCTGTTATGCAATTAATTGCAAGGAAAAAGGTAGTCAGCAATTTCAGAATGAAGATGAAAAAATAAAATATAGGGCAATCTCCTGCCAGGAATCAGGGGGGCAGTTCATAACAAATGAGCAGGGAATCCAGTGTGTAGGTAGCTCGCAGGAAATCAGAATTAATAAAGAATTAAAACCACTGGATGGGATTGAATTGTTGAAAATTGCATTGGAGATGGAGAATGTAATCCAGGCATTTAATGAGATTGCCTTAAAACTAGAATCGCTCCAAAAATATTATGAATCAAGGGGAGATGAAGAAAAAGCCAAGACATTTTCAATAGCACTCTCTCAGTTGGATGGTGCATTAACAAGACTTGATGAAATAAGACTCGGATTAGCTGAAAATGCAGATAACTTGCAAGCAGAGGATAGGTATAAAGCATTGGAGGATATGCAGCAGATTAATTCGATTATAAAAGATGTTGCTGTGACCTTGTTAACGGGTGGAAAATCAAAAAGAGCAGCAACACAGAGATTTGAACAAAAAACACAAATGGGAGAAATAAGTCAAGAACGAGGAATGGATATAACGGAAGCATTTCAGGATTGTGCAGACTTTTCAGAAGAATCTCCTTATGAGTTCAGGCCAGAGCCAGGAGTAATAGTAAAACTTCAGGGACTTAAAGATGGCAGGTGCGTAATGTATACAAAACCAGAAGAAGCTCCAGAGGGAATAACATTCTTATTGCCTTCAGGAGTGTATCAATTCTTTGATGATCCTAAACTTCTATTGAGGGAGGATGTAGAATGCTCACCAGAACTTGTCTGTAATATAATGAAAGATAAATTGAGATCAGGGGAGATAGGGTCATCCCAACAAGCAGAGCGTTTCGGAGAAAAGGAGAGAAATGAGAAATTGGGCATTGAATTTGGTAAACTTGGGTGTAATGAGCCTGGGTCAAAAGATAAACTTGTCCAACAATGTAAAGATCAGGGGCAATATGCTTGCGAGATAAAAGTTTCTGGCTGTGAAGACTGGATTGTATGTGAGAAAAATGAAGAAACCTGCCCACCAAACAATTACTGTGAGTTAAAGCCATATGCATGCCCTGCTGAAAAACAGCAGCAACAAGAAAAAATGGAGCCTGTGGAGAAAGAAGATTCCAAACCCTTTGGCCAAAATCCGAATAAATTAGATATCGGGGAGATAGAGCCTATAGCATCTAGTGTAGTCAAAGAAATAAACCAATTTATTAGAGGTGAATAAGATGAAAAAAATGATATGCTTGCTGTTATTGCTTTTTGTATTAATTGGAGTAATAGGCTGCAATATTGGAGAAGATAAGTCAACTGTACGATCAGAAAAAGAAGCGAAGCAAACAGTTTCGGAATTAAGCAATGACTTGACAAATTTAAGTACCGACTTGGATAGCCTTAATAAACAATTGAGTTGATATTCTTTTGTAGGATAAATTATTTAAAGAAATGCTCTCTTTTAAAAAGAAAGTGGAATCAATGAAAACCATAGTTCTTGCCTTGGGCGGGAATGCAATAATCCAGAAAGGAGAAAAAGAGACTTATAGCACTTTAATAAACAATATTAGGCAGATGTCAAAAGTGATTGCTCCTATTGTGAAAAAATACAGAGTTGTTATCACACACGGAAATGGATATGAAATAGGCAACTTGCTTCTTCAAAATGAAATAGCCAGAAATAAAGTGCCGCCAATGCCTCTGGATATTCTCGGTGCTCAATCCCAAGGGTTAATTGGATATCCTTTAGAGGAGCAATTAACCAATGAATTAAGGAACACAAGAAAAAACATTATTGTTATTTTAACACAGGTACTAGTAAATAGAAATGATCCTGCTTTTAAAAATCCAACTAAATTTATCGGTCCATTCTATACTCATTCACAGTATAAGAAATTAAGCAGAAAGTATAAAATTAGAAAGGATTCTAACAGGGGGTATAGGAGAGTTGTTCCTTCACCAAAACCTACTAAGATTTTAGAGTTTAAGACTATAGACTTTTTAGTTAGAAAAGACAATGTTGTTATTTGCGGAGGGGGAGGGGGCATTCCTGTCATAAATAAATCTGGGAGACTTATTGGGGTAGAGGGGGTAATAGACAAAGATTGGGCTTCTTCCTGTTTGGGAAAAAGCATAAATGCTGATACTTTGCTGATATTAACAGGTGTTAAAAATGTTTGTTTAAACTACGGCAAAAAGAATGAAATCAAATTAAAAAAACTAAGTGTTAAAGAGGCCAAAAACTATTTAGAAAATGGGGAGTTTCCTCCTGGAAGCATGGGACCAAAAATAGAAGCAGCTGTTGATTTTTTAAAAAAAGGTAAAAAAGTTATAATCACAGATATTGAGCATGCTGAAAAAGCTTTAAATGGAAAAGCTGGAACTTTGATTACTAGACAATAGGATCTATTGATTTAGAGATCTCTTTTTACACCAATTCCATAAGTAGTGTTATCTTTGAATTCTCTGTTTAGTGCTTTAACATAGTTTAGTTTGCCTGTTAATCTTGTTTTCCTGCTTAATTGCAGCGGCAGATTAACTGATGCGTTTATATGACTAATCCCTGTTCCTTCTCTAAAGTATCTATGATTGTATCCTAGACCTAATCTTGTTTCTAACCTTCTAAAGTTTCTTGAGACTGAGGTTTCACCATAAGTACCTTTTACAAGATCGGAATCTCGGTATAGGTAGACATTAGGGTTTAGTTTAGTATTCAATGATATCCCTGCATATGCTTCTTGTGTTTTTTCTTTGATATCCCGAAAATCTGTGTAAGTATATCCTGCAGACAAGTTAATCCTTCCACTTAATGGTCTTGTGTAGTCTATTGATACATCAACTTCGTTTGCATTTCGATTATTTGGATCAATAACCCCCAAAACCGAACCCGTAATAGCACCCCTGTTTACTGTTAAAAGAGGTTGTATTACAGGCTTATCGCTAATAGAGATACCTCTTAATATGCAATTTGAGTTTCCATCTAAAACAACTTGTATATTATAAGGAGAACTTTGCTTTTGATCCTCTATTTGCGCTGAACTGTTTCCTGTGTGCAATAAAGAAGAGCCTATTGCTAGAGCTATCCCTGCATGTCTTCTTGCTTTTTTTCCCACTGATAATCTATTTTTCATTTTCTTTACCTCACTTTAATAATTACTTAATAGTGGTGCTAGTATATAAGTTCTAGTTGTCGTTTTTAAGACAGCAATGTTTAAATACCTAAAGCATTCTAGAAACATATGACTAATCAGGAAATTCTACAACAGGCAGGCTTGAGCGATGGAGAGTCGAGAGTTTATTTAGTATTATTAAAACTAGGAAGCTCTCCTGTAAACAAGATAAAAGAAGAAACAAAACTCCACAGAACCACAATTTATGATTTTATTGAAAAGCTGCTGAATAAGGGATTGGCAAGCTTTGTCATTAAAAATGGAACTAGATATTATAAGGCTGCACATCCTGATAAACTATTGGATTTAATTAAGGAGAAAGAGGATAACATTAGAGATATTCTTCCTGATTTAGTTAAGCTTGCTCAAATTAAAAGAGAAGAGATTAATGTTGAGGTATACAAAGGGAAAGAAGGCTTTAAAACAATTTTAAATTTAGCTCTAAAGGAAAAGAAGGAACTACTGGGTATAGGCATAGATGAATCAATGTTTGAAGCAGTTTTTCCATTTGAGATTAAACAATATTTTAGAAAAGAAAAGCTAGCGGGAATCAAAGAGAGAAGGATAACATTTGAAGGGGCTAAATTTGTTTATAAGCAACCAAACATAAAGTATAAGTATTTACCAAAGGAATATTTTAATCCAACCCCAATGTTTACTTTTGGAGACTATACTTGCGTTATTATCTGGGAGCCTTTAACCGTTATTTCGATAAAAAATGAAAATGTGGCAGACAGCTATAGAAAACAGTTTGAGTTGTTATGGAAAATAGCAAAAACTTAAAAAATCTGATATATATTATAAAGTATATATTCCATTCACTAGTCCATCGGACAACCTCACGCGTCAGGCTTATAAATCAAGTTTCATGTATCCAATTGATTGTTCCTTGAAAAGAAAGTACCTTTCTCTAACTAGTAAAAATGTAAGACTAGATGAAGATATATCTTGGTTAATTGGATTTTATTTTGCAGAGGGCACAAAATCAAAGAATTTAATTGGGTTTGCTAATAGCGACCTTCCTTTAGTCAATAAAGCATTAAGAATTTTTACATTTATTGGATTAGGTTACAAAGACTGGAGGTGTTATATTCATACTAACAACTTAGATGAAACTTCTATAAAAAGGTTCAATGAACACTACCCGGGAATAAGAGTTGATTTGTCTTATTCTAAGCTGGCCACAAAAGAAACTTTGGATTTTCGCATTAATAGTAGAGCATTGTCCTTGTTTGTCAATGATTATTTTTATCAATGTATGCAAAAGATATTATTGGATAAATCTCTAAGTCGTTCTTTTTTGCAAGGATATTCTGTTGGAGATGGGTGTGTAGTTTTGAGAAATAAACAAATTCATAGTTTTGTTATAACTATTAAAAAGAGAGAATATCTAGATTATCTTGTCACTATTTGCACTTTACTTTATGGAAAAAACCCCAATATTAGAATGACAAAAGAATGTTATGAGCTCAGTTATTGTAATGTTAATATTATTACTAAAATTATATTAGATAATATTTTTATTGATTTAGATAGACAATGGAGTAAACTCATTCGGGGCTATAGAAATAAGCAATATACTCGCTCTAGAGTAAAATACTGGGATAAGATTGAAGTTCAACCATTGGATGTGCTTAAGATAGCAGAACTTTCTGGTAATTCCCACTGGTCTGTAAGAGACGCTATGAATAGGGATGTTAGTTTAGGTTTAGTCAAGTCAGAATACAAACATATAAATAATAGATTCCATTCATGTAAATGCTACTCTTTAACTGAAGAGGGTAGGGCTTTATTAAGTTTAATAAAAGAGGTGAAATAGTTTGTGAAAAAAAATAAAAGAAATTTAATAATCCTTGGAGCTGGGGGCCGCGATAGAACTTAGTTCCGCGAGTTTCATAATTTCCTTATATACTTTAAGGACAACCCAGCTTATAACGTAATAGGATTTACTGCAGACCAAATTCCTGGAATAGAAAAGAGAGTTTTTCCTAAATCTATGGCTGGAAGATTGTATAAAAAAGGAATTCCTATTTATCCTGAAGAGGATTTGCCGAAATTAATTAAGAAATATAAAATAGATGAAGTTTGCTTTTCCTATAGCGATGTTTCTCATGAATATGTTATGCATAGAGCATCTTTGGTTATTGCGAATGGAGCTTCATTTTCACTTTTAGGGACAAATGACACTTATATCAAATCAAAAATCCCAGTGATTAGTGTCTGTGCTGTTAGGACTGGTTCTGGAAAAAGTAAAGTAAGCAGAAGAATTGCTTTATTCTTAAGAGATCAGGGATACAAAGTTGTTGCTATAAGACACCCAATGCCTTATGGAGACTTAAAAAAAGAGGCTGTTCAAAAATTCTATCAATATGAAGATTTAGCAAAGAATAACTGTACTGTTGAAGAAAGGGAAGAATATGAGCCTCATTTAAGGATGGGTATAGCTGTTTTTGCTGGTGTTGACTATGTTCAGATTGTAAAAGAGGCTGAGAAAGAATTTGATGTTATAATCTGGGATGGGGGGAATAATGATTTTCCTTTTATAAGGCCTGATTTACATACTGTTGTAGTTGACCCCAGAAGAACAGGGCATGAGACTAAATATCATCCTGGAGAAGCTAATTTTAGGATGGCAGATGTGATATTGATCGTTAAAATGTGGGGGGTTGGTTCAAAAGAAATTAATGAAATAAAAAGTAGTGCTAAGAAATTAAATCCAAAAGCAAAGGTTATGGTAATAAAATCTGAAATTGTATCTGATAATGGAGAATTTATCAGAGGAAAGTCTGTTTTAGTTGTTGAAGACGGGCCTACATTGACTCATGGAGGCATGACTTATGGAACTGCAACTGTTGCAGCGAAGATATATGGAGCTAAGAGAGTTGTGGATGCTCAGAAGTATGCTGTAGGCTCATTAAAAAACGTTTATAAACAATATCCCCATCTTGGCAAAGTTTTACCAGCTGAAGGTTATGGAAAAAAACAATTAGATGACCTTAGAAAGACTATCAACAGAGCCAAGGCAGACTTAGTTGTACAGGGAACGCCTTCAGATATAAAGAGATTACTAAATCCAAACAAACCAGTAGTGTACGCAGGATATGACATTAATGTAAATAGTTTAAAGCCTTTATTCAAGTTAATAAAAAAGATTGTGAAATGAAACATTTAATTTCTATTGAAAGTTTGAGTAAAAATGACTTACTTGATTTTATTTCTTTGGCTCAGAAGATAAAAAAATCTCCCGGGAAATATAGGGCTAAACTAAAAAACAAAGTTCTTTTAGACCTGTTCGAAAAACCCAGTTTAAGAACTAGACTTTCTTTTGAAGTAGCGATGTATCAGTTGGGAGGGCATACTATCTTTTATGACTTAGAAAACTCTCCTTTTGAAATGGGCAAGGAATCTATTGAAGATACTTCCAGGGTGATATCAAGATATGTGGACATAATTATGGCAAGGTTATATTCTCAAGAAAATTTAGTTAAACTTGCTAACAATGGAAATGTTCCCGTAATAAATGGATTAACTGATTATGAACATCCATGCCAGATACTTGCAGACTTACTAACTATCAAAGAAAAACTAAAAAGGCTAACTAGCCTTAAACTTGTATATATTGGTGATGCGAAGAACAATGTAACTCACTCTTTGATGTTTGCTTGCTCTAAACTAGGAATCAAAATGTCTATAGCCTGCCCTAAAAGTATGCACCCTTTAGTGCATGTAAAAGGGATTGAGATTACACAAGACATAAACAAAGCAATAAAAAATGCCAATATACTTTACACTGATAGCTGGATGTCTTACCAGATTCCAAAGTCACAACACGCTAAGAGAGTGAAATTATTGAAGAGATATCAGATTAATGAAACTTTGATGAAAAAAGTACCTAATGCGTTGTTTATGCATTGTCTGCCCGCGAAGAGAGGAGAAGAGGTTACTTCAGGAGTGATGGATTCAAAAAGATCTATTGTATTTGACCAAGCTGAGAATAGATTGCACATCCAGAAGGCCATTCTTTTGAAACTTTTATAAACTGAATTTGATTTGATTGTGCTATGAGAATAGGGATTATTGGTGGGGGGTTTTGCGGCAGTTTATGTGCTAAAAAACTTGAAAAGCGTTTTGATGTTACCCTAATTGATAATAAAGACTTTTTTGAGTTTACTCCTTCTATACCACGCGTTTTGTGTGATTATGACTACAGAAATAAAATTCAAGTAAAACATACTGATTATTTAAGGAAAGCTAAAGTTATAATTTCAAAAGTTGATGAAATTGGAGAGGGGTATTTAATAGTTGGAAGTAAAAAATTAAATTTTGATTACATTATTGTTTCTACAGGGTCTTCATATCATGTTCCATTCAAGTCAAAAGTTGTTTCTACACTATCAAGGTCCAGGGGCTTACTAAGGATTGCCAATCAATTAAGAAATGTAGATGAAATCCTTATAGTTGGAGGAGGGGTGGTGGGGGTTGAGGCTGCTGCAGAGATACTGACCAGAACTAGTAAAAATGTAATACTTGTACATTCACACAATAGGCTTATGCATAGGTACCCAAAGAAAGTTGGGGACTACGCAATGAAGTTTTTAGAGAATAGAGGGTGTAAGATTTTATTAAATAATAGGATTACTTCCCATAAAGGAGGATGGTTTATTACGGATAAAAAGAACAAATTTAAACCTGGTCTAGCATTGTTGTGCACAGGTATTACTCCTAACTTTAACTTTAAATCTAATGTAGCATCTGATGAATACGGATTTTTAATTGTAGGTTCCACACTTAAGATTGGAAATAAAATTTATGCTGGAGGAGACATAATTAATATCATGGAAGAGAAGACGGCTCAAAATGCCAGGAACCATGCTAGTTTAATATGCAAGAACCTGGAAAGAGAGATTAAAGGTAAATCTCTTTGTGATTATAGAACTAAAAAAACTCCAATGGTTATAAGCTTAGGGNCTAATCATGGAATTTTCTTTTATAACAACTTTGCATTTAAAGGTTACACCCCTAGCCTGATGAAGAAATTTATAGAAAAGAGAGTAATGATAGGGTATAAGCTTTTTTAGATTACACCATTTCATCCACCAAGTAACTATAAATCTCCCCAAATGTCGGATGGAGATGCGGCATTTTTNCGAGATCATGTAAGGTAGCTTTGTAATACNACAAAGGGATTGCCTNATGAATTAGATCTGAAGCTTCATTACCTACAATAACAACTAAATCGTATTGCATAATTAGAATGAATTTAATTCATATAAAAATCTTTGTTTGGAAAGTCATGAAACTATGCTTTNATGTCAATTCTTTGCCCCTTTGAATCTGCTGGTGGTGTTTCGTCAACTAAAANTGTTACGTTATATGGTTTTCCTGTTGCAGTATNATAGACTGTTCTCNTTTCTACTCTTGGTGTGCCAGAGGCCCCAACATATTCTTCAGTTCCAAAAGCAGTTTGAGCCTTTAATTCTTCTTTTCTAGCAGTATCTCTTTGGATACGCCCCTCTTCAATAGTTCTCTCTATCCCTTCTTCTGGGTTTAGGNCTCTGCTGTTCCTTCTTGGATCCCAGGCAGAAATATTTACTGTACTAACCTTATCTATTGCCATATGATTCTTAATGAANAATGATTTAAAAGCTTATTCTAGAACACTGTATTTTCTGAAATTATAGGATTGGAGAATATTTATAAATGTTTATTATAGACAATATTTTATGCGATGGTAGTATAGTGGTTAGAATATATGTAATTTTACCATATGGCCAATATTTTGCCTTGCCAAGGCAGAGACCGGGGTTCAAATCCCCGCCATCGCATTTTACAAATACAACTTTTCTATTACGTTTTTTATTATTTCTGCAGCTACTTCTGGGTACCAGAGGTTGATAAAGTGGCTACCTTCTACTTCCATAACGGATTTATCTTTCATATCATTTAATTTTCTTTTAGGACCATGAGCCAGTTCCCCATTGAATACGTTTTGGAATGTAATGCATGGTTTTGGGGAATTTTCTAAGGTGCTCTTTGTAGCCCTCACATAATTTTGAGCGGTCACATTATCTTTGAGCCTTGTGAGTATGTATGGTCTGCAATATTTAGAGATTATTTTTAAATCACGAGAAAATACAGCTCTTTGTTCTCGGTTTAGGCTTCTTAGATTAAAAGATCCATATCTTTTGATAATATTTGCTATTATTCTCTCAGTTTCAAAGAGGATTGCTTGTTTGTAGGGTCTGTCTACTTTTTTGAAAAAATCAGAGTATTCTCGATTTACTTCAGTCATTGTTTCCATAATGTCCTTCTTTTTACCCTTGAGTTCTATGAAATCCATTATTCCTGGAAGACTTTTTAGTCTGTTAAACTGCCTATGGACTAGTATAATGGTTGATCCTGATTCTATCTCTGCCCAAAAGTTTTGGTATATTTTTAGTCTGGCTTCGTAATCATTTTCGTCTTCTGCAACCCATGCATACCTTTTCCTGTATTCAAAAAATTCATCCGCCTCTGAAGCTTTGCTATACATTGATGTTGCGGTTTTGACATCTGGGATGTCTCTATTAAAGTCTACTCCTAGAACCCTATCCCTTGGAAGATTCCCAACAACCAGCTTTCCTCCTAATAACTTCCAAAGAATGCTTCCTACTGTTTCACTATTATCATCCCTAGAAGTCGTTCTTTCTAATGCCGGACCTGAATGAGGGCAAGCTATGACATAGTCNCCTTTTGTCTTGTATACTATAAATCCCCTTTTTACATCAATCTTCATACACTAAATATTTCCTAATTATATATAAACGTAAGCCTTTAAAACTAGATTTTCTGCTTCTTCTTATGGAGTTTAAAGAAAAATTTGTCGAAAAATATGCATCTTTAACCGATATAGACAGGTTTCTGGAGTTCTCTTTAAAGAGTATAAGAAAGTCAATAAGGGTTAATACTTTAAAAACTTCTGTTACTGATTTAAAAAAGAGGCTTAAGGACTATAGACTTACTCAAGTTCCTTGGTGCAATGAAGGCTTCTTTGTGGAGGGGCCAAGAACGGATCTTGGGAATTTAAAGGAGCATCAGCTTGGGCTATTTTATGTTCAGGAAGCTGCTTCTATGATTCCTCCCTTAATATTAAACCCAAAACNAGGGGAAATAGTGTTAGATGCCTGTGCAGCTCCCGGAAGCAAGACAACACAAATGGCAGCCATGATGAAAAATCAAGGAGTTATAGTTGCAAACGATATCAAACCAGAAAGAATCAAGGCTTTGTCTACNAATCTTCAAAGNTGCGGAGTTGCAAATACCGTGATAANCAAATCTTGGGCTGAAACAATTAATATGAAATTTGATAAGATTTTATTAGACGCTCCTTGTTCCGGTACAGGAACTATTAGGAAATCATTGAAGACAATTAAGATCTGGAATCCTCACATGTACAAAAAATTAGCAGGAGTGCAAAAAAGGTTGATTACACATTGTTTTGAATTGTTAAATGAAGATGGGATTATGGTCTATTCGACATGCTCTATCTCTCCTGAAGAGAATGAGGAAGTTATTGATTTTTTGTTGGACAAGTATAAGAATGCAAAGCTACAGAAAATTGATATTAAAATTAAAAGATCTAAACCTATTATGACAAATAACAATAAAAAATTTTCAAGCGAAATTGAAAAATGCTTGAGAATATGGCCCCAGGATAATGATACTTCTGGTTTTTTTGTTGCTAAGATTAAGAAGATTTAGTTGTATGTTTTGGCATTTTCTATTTTCCTCCTTATTAAATAGCTCTTGAACTTCCTAACTGTTTTTCTATTCTTATTACATTGTTTACAAAGCTTTCTATCTTTGGATCATGACTTACTAAGATTACCTGTTTTGCGTCCAAGTCTTCTATTACCTGCTTCATTCTGTCTAATTGTTCCATGCTAAATCCATCTGTGGGTTCGTCTAAGATTATTATGTCTTTGGTCTTTATTTCTGTTACAATATTGTTGATTGTCTGATTCAATGCTAATCTGTAGGCTAATGCTGCTGCAGTTCTTTCACCTCCACTAAGATAAGCATAATCTATATCATGCCCCTGNTGCTCGATTAATGGTGTAAAAGATTCATCCAATCTTATGTTTAGAACTTCATCATCAACTAAAATTGAAAACCATTTTTGGAAAAATGTCTCAAAATCAGTATGGACTTTTAACATCACTTTTCTTTCCATTAGATCTATCAGCTCTGAGAAATGCGCATCAATAAAAAATATGAATCTGTTGAGGGTGAATAGTTTTTCTCTCGCTTTTAATTTCTCTTCTACTTCTTCATTTAACTTTTCTATAACCATTTTTATATTTATCATATCTCTTTCATAACCAGCTTTTTCTATTTCCAGTTTTTTTTCTTGCGCTCTTAATTTCTCGAACTCTTCTTTTATCAAAGTGTAATCTATACTTTCTAATTCTTTGATATTTTCTCTTAACTCTTTATTCTCTTTATTCAGTGAACTTATTTCTTCTTTTAATCTTGCACTTTCTTTTTCAATCTTCTCCTTTGAATCTTTTTTCTCTCTTAGCCTTGTTTTTTTAAATAAATTCAGCTGGATGCTCCCTTCTTCTTCTCTCAACCTGTCAAGTTCTTTTTTTANGGTACCTAACTGCTCCTTTAGGCTAACTTCCTTACTTGCCAATTCTTTAATTTTNGAGATGGCACTAGAAATTGTGGTTGTTTCAATATTTGTGATAGAATGTTTGTGATCTTCTGTTACATTTTGTTTACACACCGGGCATATGTTTAACTCATTAATTTTTCTAATTAGATTTTCTGAACCCCTCTTCCTTATATCTTCTTCTTTCCCCAGCAAATTCAATTCTAAGATTTCTTTTTCCAGTTCTTTGATCCTTTCTTCTGCTTCTATCATAAGTTTTTTTAGTGGTTCTGGACTGTGAACCTCTACGTCTTTGTTTTCTACAATAAATCTTGAAATAGCTTTTAATTCTTCTTCTTTATTTTTTATTATCTCACTTTTTGATTCTATTACTCTTTGATTTATAGAAAATTCTTTTTTTAGGTCGTTTAATACCATAATTTTATTTTCTAAGCCTTCTATTTCTTTCTTTTTTTCATACAGCTTATTCTTTATTTTTTCTACTTCAGGAATTATCTTTCCCAGACTTAAGTTTATTATCTCTACTTCTTTTAGTTTACCTTCTTTCTCTTCTAATTTTTTGTCTAAATCTGAGATTTTACCTTCTATTTCCCTTTTCTGCTCTCTGAGATTTGATAGGAGGATTCTTGAATTCTCTTTTATTCTCTTATATCTGTCTATTCCAAAAACTTTTCTTAGTGTGTCTAACCTTATGTCCTGGTCTCCTATTAATATCTCTTTCATCTCTTCCTGCGGGGTGTAGACTGTATACCTAAAGATTAAATTTTTGCTCTTAGTCAAGAGACTTTTGGGATATCCCAGCAAACCAAGAATTCTTTCTTTTAGTTCAAGCGCACTTAATGATTCTTTATTCCCATTTATTGATAGGAAGCCGGTGTTTTGTTTAACATTTTTGCCTGTTCTTTTTAGCGTTCTTTTTATTTCTATAATCTTGTCGTCAATCTCAAATTCCAGCTCTACACTTCCTGCGTCTTCCCCGTTTCTTAATAATCCGTTTCCAGATAACTCTTTTTGTCTTAGCCCGAATAGAGCAAAGTCCACTGCTAAAAGAATGCTTGACTTTCCGCTTCCTATGTTTCCACTTAGAAGAATGCTCCCCTCTGGGATAGTAACTAGGCTGCTAGAGTAACTTCTTATGTTTTCCAATTTTAACTTTTTTATTATCATATTTTAAGCACATCTAGTCCAGAGGATATGATTCTTGTTTCAAAGTCTGAATTTTTCTCTCCTTCATCTTTTTCTAAGTCAAGAGCATTCATTAATCTTGATACCAACTCTTTGTTTCCTAGTTCTTTAAACTCTTTTTTAGAGTCTTCAATCACTTTTTTTTCAATTTCTTCTGTACTTGCAGAGTCAACTTCTATTTCTGTTAGTTCCTTTGAGAAGAGTTTATTCGTGTTTCTTAGAATGCAGTAGGCATCTTTTAGCTTTTCATGAATTCTCCTAAAATTTATTTCTGAAGGCTTTCCAGATTTTAAGGTTCCTTCCACCCTAATTAGTATAATTCTGTCTTGATAATCCTTAATAGTGTCTAATACTTCTTGCTCAACTTTTTCAGGTGTTTTGTTCTCCGCATTTATAAAATAGCACTCAGTTGTTTTGAGTTTTATTTCTTCTCTTTTTACATTTAGATTATCATCCACTATGCAGAATCTTCCAAATTTTAATTCTTCTAGCTCTTTGAAGTTATTTGGGAATAATGGACCAGGATAAACTATTTTTCCTCCTTCAAATTCTTTTTCTAGTACATAGTGAACATGTCCTCCTGCGTAGTATTTGAAGTTTTTTGGGAAATTTTTGATAGACTCCCCTTCTACGCTTTCCATGTCTTTTGGCTTGTACTCTTCAAGCAAGGTATGGAACATGAATATTTTAAATCCCTGCTCTTTTTCCAAGTGTTCTTTTTCCAGATTTTGGAAATATTCTTTTTCCAATCCGGATCTTAACCCAAGAATTCCAGTTATCTTTGTGTTAGTCTTGTCTTCTGTAAACTTTAATTTGTTATTTTTAAATTTAAACACATTTTTTACCAAACCTGAGTTTTCCAGGACATCTAACATTGTTTTTCCTGAAGGGGAAAAATCATGAGAACCTGGGATTATATAACAGTCTATGTTTTTCTTTTTTAGCTCTGACAGGATTTTACTTGTCTCTTTTATGATAGTTATGTCTGGCAGGGATGTGTTGAAAAGATCCCCCGCTATCAGGACAAAACCAACATTTTTTTCTATGCACTTGTTTATTGCGTATCTAAAACTTTCTATGCCTAATTTTTTTAGTTCTTCTTCTCTCCAGCCTCCAATGTGGCAGTCTGCTAAATGGGCGAATTTCATAAATATTGAAAAAGAAAGAAAACTTATAAATCTGCTTCATAGAAAAATTTATATACTTGTGTTTATACATGTTTAAATATGAAAGAATTAATAAGAACAACAAAGAAATGGGGAAATTCCGTAGGGATTTTATTAGGAAAAGATTTCAAGCCAAATACAAAAGTAAGGGTCTTAATTAGCGAGGAAAAAAAAGTTACAAAAGCAGGAGATGTATTTGGGATATTAAAGATGAAAACATCAACGGAAAAGTTAATGAAAGAAATTGATAAAGAGCTGTGGGGATAATGTATTTTTTTGACACATATGCACTTTTTGAAGACCTTTATGGGAATAAAAATTATGAGAAATATAAGCACTTTCCATTTAAAATAGGTCTATTAAACATTGCGGAATTTTATGCAGGATTATTAAAGGAATATGGAAAAGAAACTGCTGTGGAAATTTACAGCAAGTTTGAGTTTGATATTTTAGAAATAACAGAAGGAATTATCCTAGAAGCGGTGGAGTTTAGACACAAATATAAAAAACAAAAGCTGAGTTTGGCAGATGCTGTTGGATATTTACTGGCTAAAAAATATGGATTAAAATTCTTGACAGGAGACAAGGAATTTGAAAATTTTCCTGATGTTGAGTTTGTCAAGAAATAAAAAGTTAGTTCTGCGAGCTTAAGTCTACCTCATAGTTTACAGTTCTCGCCTTTACTTCCTGCAAGCATAGTGCTTTTTTGCAGATCTGGATTGAATCCCAGTTTACTTGATCAATTGGATATTCACCTGTCTGGCCATCTATAGAGATACTGCATAATATTTGGTCATTTTCAATTCTACAGAATTTTTGCTGAAGCTCTTGTGTTGTATATTGTTCAGTGCACTGAAGTTTATTGCAAACCCCCTGTTCATTATTATTTAAAACAGAAGCACCAGTTATTCCGTTTATGTTTATTGCGGTTAATGCCAATAACCAGACAAGAACAAATGTCGTGATTATTATATTCCTCTTTTCCATATCGTAGTTTATTATTTATACTATTTAAATCTTACTGCGAGCAATTAGAAAGATTTAAATATTAGTTATACATTTTAGTATAATATGAAACTAGTAGAATCTAAGATTAGAAAATGGGGGAATTCTTTAGGTATGATTTTACCAAAAAAGGCAGTTGATGAAATGGAATTAAAAGAAAATCAAATCATTAAAATAGATATAATAAAAAAAGAAAGGATAAAAGCTTTTGGTATATGTAAGAGTGCAAAATCATTCAAGAGAGAAGAAAAAAGTTTGGATAGGTGGTAGTGTTGTATTATTTACTTGACACATATGCATGGGTTGAATACTTCATAGGGTCAAAAAAAGGCATTAAAGTAAAGAAAATAATTGAAAATGAAAAAAACACATTATCGACTCCAGAAAATTGCATTTCTGAAATAAAACTGTGGTGCTTTGCTAATAATGAAGATTTTAAGAAATTGTTTAGCATAGTTAAAATGGGCTCCGTTATTGAACCAATAAATTTAACCAACTGGTTAAAAGCAGCAGAAATAAGACATGAAAACAGAAAGGAAATGAAGGATTTTGGCCTGATGGACTCAATTATATTAGCAAAACAAGAAGAAATAAAAGGAATAATCCTAACAGGGGATTTACATTTTAAAAACAAGAAGAATGTAGAATTTCTTCTATAA
>C687J50192_1000452_pt1 | contig 16977 bp, 14 predicted proteins | sample RifOxyD1_FD_50192 | JGI IMG/M metagenome (IMG submission 50192)
ATAGAAGCTAGTGCGATTATCATTTTCTTTTCATCACCTTTTATTATTGTCTTCTGATCTATATATTCTTCTGGAGCTTTGAGCCCTCCATCGAGTAATACTTTGCATTTTTTAGGATTTATTTTTAATTTTCTCAATGCTTGAGAAAGTGCTTTATTTATCGCATATATAATTCCCTTTTTATCTATTATCTTTTCACTTTGAAATACAACTGAAAAATCTATTATTTTATTCTTTTTCGCAATCTCAATTTTCTTGAACCATATTTCTCTTTTCTTTTCAGTTAATTGTTTCGACTCTTTTACACCTCGGAAATACGATACAGCTCGCCTGTCTAGGAAGACAAGAGCTCCGAGAGCCACAGGTCCAGCAATAGGACCACGACCGACTTCATCTATGCCGATGGGGTATTTCGTCTTGAATGCTATTTTTTTTCTTGACATGGATTTCTATAATGCTATACTTCATCTACACTCTTCGCAGCATCCATCGGGATGGTCTGTGCGTCCCCCTCCCCGTAAAGGAGGGGAGTATTTTTGTATAAATACATATTTAGTTTTTCTGAAACTTCCTGAATTTTTCCATTAGATAATTTGCCAATATATCTAAATAATCTATTCTTAGAGATAGATCTAATCTGTTGAATCAGAATAGCACCATTTTTTATGTTTAGATTATCAATAATATCTTCTGGTTTTATTATTACCTTATATGGATTCTCTTTAATATTTGAAGTTATTGGAAATACTAAAACTAGATTAGACTGTCGTATATACCTATTGTCATTTTGAAAAATTAGTACTGGCCTGCCTTTATCTATTTCTGCACCAACATTTGTCCCTAAATATGCAAAGTAAATATCACCCCTAATAGCATGTGGTTTGCTAATATCTTGAATACTTTGATTATAATATTGTTCATTTAATTCAGTTTTAATTTTTGTCCATGATAAAATATGTTTTATTTTAGTAATAAATCTATGTAGATAGTCATTCGTTTTTTCTAGATTTCCTAGCATGGTTTCATTATCCCAATTACAAGAATAAATACAATACATTATTTGTATTATTCTAGGGGATAAAATGTTGATAAATCATGAATTAAACTGGATTTGTGAATTTTTGCTATAATACCCACATGTCCCGATTCACCCATCTACATACACACAGTCATTATTCCTTACTATCTGCATTACCCAAGATAGATGATCTGGTGAAGGAAGCTAAGAAGAATAATATGGAAGCCCTAGCGCTTACTGATGCAGGGAATCTATATGGTGCAATAGAATTCTATAAGACTTGCAAGAAGAAAGGTATAAAGCCAATTCTCGGTGTAGATTTTTATGTCGCACTTAGGAATAGGAAAGATATGCAAGCAGGAATAGATAATCGTCGTAAGAGACTAGTTCTACTCGCAAAGAATTATGAAGGTTATAAAAATTTAATAAAATTAGTTACATTTTCTTATTTAGAAGGATTCTATTATAAACCACGCATAGATCATGAACTTATAGAGAAATATAGAAATGATTTGATCTGTATATCACCTTCTTTCTCTGGCGAGATAGCAGAAGCTATAAGAGCAAAGAATATAGATAAGGCAAAAGAATTGATTAATTATTATAAAGAGATTTATGGAAAGGAAAATTTCTTCTTGGAGATCACTAATCATACACAAGAACTTATAGATATTGCAAAGGAAACAGATACAGAACTAGTAGCTTGTCATAATATCTATTATATAGGACCAGAAGATAGGGAGGCTAGAGATACACTCATGCTTGTGAATACTTCTGGTGATATGAGTGACAGACATACAAGTAATGATGAGGAAGATCTTTCTTTCATCTCTACAGAGAAAGCAGAGGAAATTTTCAAAGATATTCCGGAAGCATTGAATAATACTAGGAAAATAGTTGATGCCTGCAATCTCGAAATCACTTTAGGTAAATGGTATTTCCCCAATTTCATAGTAGAGAATGGACTTTCCTATGATGATGAATTCAGAAGACTGGTATATGAGGGAATAGAGAAAAGAAAAATGGAGAAAACAGATGAAGTCGTAAAGCGTATAGAATATGAGCTCAAAGTAATAAAGGATAAAGGTTATGCACAATATTTCCTTGTAGTATATGATCTATTAGATTATGCACATAAGAATGGAATACTCACTAATATTAGAGGATCTGTAGCAGGATCTCTTGCTACATATCTTACAGGTATTACCAATGTCGATCCATTAGAGTATAAACTTCCCTTCGAGAGATTTCTCAATCCAGAGAGACCCTCTGCACCAGATATAGATATGGACTTCGCTGATAATAGACGTGATGAAGTAATAGAATATACAAGAAAGAAATACGGCCATGATAAAGTAGCACAGATAGGTACATTCGGTACTATGATGGCGCGTGGCTCAGTACGAGATATAGCGCGTGCTATGAATTATCCATATGANGTAGGAGATAGGATATCGAAGCTGATACCCATGGGAGCACAGGGCTTCCCTATGACAATAGATAGGGCATTGAAGGAAGTCTCTGAATTGAAAGAAATATATAATAAAGAAGTAGATGTAAAAAGGATAATAGATATGGCAAAGAAGATAGAAGGTTGTGCTCGCCATATCTCTGTACATGCTGCTGGAGTCGTAATATCCCCAGATACTCTGACAGAACATGTACCTCTACAATATGATACAAAAGGAGATAATAAAATAATAACTCAATATGATATGCATGCTGTGGGTGAAGATGGAGTAGGACTTCTGAAATTTGATTTTCTCGGAATAAGAAATCTCTCTATACTCGCAGATGCAGTAGAGAGAGTGAAGAAAATAGAAAATAAAGTAGTAGATATAGAGAATGTGCCATTAGAAGATAAAAGAACTTTCGCAATGCTTGCCCTTGGAGAAACTACTGGACTTTTCCAGCTCAATGGTAGTGGTATGACGAAATTCCTAGTAGAGCTCAAACCTACAACAATACATGATATCAATGCCATGGTAGCCCTATATCGTCCAGGTCCACTAGAGATGATACCGACATATATAGAAAGAAAACATGATGCGAAGAAAATAGAATTTCTAGATCCGAGAATGAAAGATATATTGGATCTATCCTATGGAGTTATAACATATCAAGATGATGTCATGATGATAGCTATCAAGCTCGCTGGATACTCCTGGCTAGAGGCAGATAAACTCCGCAAAGCTATGGGTAAGAAGATTCCGAAAGAAATGCAGGAACAGAAGGAGAAACTCCTCACTGGATTTATGACCAATGGTAAGAAATATGGAATGACAAAGAAGAAAGCAGATCAACTCTGGAAACTCATAGAGCCATTTGCTGCGTATGGATTCAATAAATGTCTAATTGGTGATACCAGTATTATTGATTCGAATACTGGAGAAATCTTGACTATCAGAGAAATCTATGAGAAAAATCTGAAACCGAAAGTACTTTCTCTATCAACTAATATGTCTTTATCAGGAAATGAAATAGAAGCTGTTGTAGAAAATGGTATTAAAGAAGTATTCGAATTGAAAACTAGATTAGGTAAAACAATAAAAGCGACTGATAATCACCCATTTCTAACATTTAATGGTTGGAAGAATCTGAAAGAACTTATGAAAGGTCAGAGGATTGCTATTCCACGTACTCTAGAGAAAGTCGAGGGGAAAATTTCGGAAAGAGAAAGAGCAGCTACTCTCGGATATCTTCTATCAGAAGGAAATCTATGTCATCCACATGGAATATATTTCTATTCCTCGCAAAAGGATGAAATTAGAGATTTTATAAAATATGCTAAATATTTTAAAAATGCAAAATTTACAATAGATAAGAGTAAGAGTGCAATAGCTGTATATTGTGGTCAGAGAGACCAGAAAAAAGGAAATGAGATTATGGAATGGATTAAAGAAGAAGGTCTTTTCTATAAGAAGGCTACAGAAAAATTCATTCCAAAAATAACATTCAAGTATAATAATGAATCATTAGGAATTCTATTGGGAAAGATGTGGCAAGGAGATGGCTGTATAAGTATAGATAATGAACAAGTATATTATGCAACGAGTTCTAATAAGCTAGCTTATGATACTCAACATCTTTTACTTCGTTTAGGTATTATTTCTAATATTCATAATAAAAAATTTAAATATAGGAATAATTATAAAATAGGATATACGATTGTCATATCTGGTAGAGATAATTTAATAAAATTTAGTAGAATGATTGGTAAATATTTAATTGGAAAAAAGAAAAAAAATCTAATAATACTAATTAAGAAAACTAATCATTTGAAAGAGAGTCCAGCAAGAGGCACAAAAGATATCATTCCTGCTGAAATATTACATGAAATAAGGAAGATAATGAAAAATAGAGATATTTCAGTATCAGAATTATCTCAGAAACTAAGGATTTCTGAAAGATTATTCTATTTTGATAAAAAAAAGATAGGTTTCCAAAGAGGAATTATAAGAAAGATCGGACAAGAATTGAAATCAGAAGAATTGATATTCTTAGCTAATTCAGATGTATATTGGGATGAAATAGTATCTATAAAAAAGATTGGTAAAGAGATGACATATGATTTGACAGTACCGCCAGATCATAATTTCATTGCAAATGATATCATAGTGCATAATTCTCACGCAGCTAGTTATGGTAGAGTCGCTTATCAGACCTCTTATATGAAAGCCAATTTCCCTGCTATATATATGTCCTCTGTGCTCACAGCAGAGTCAGGAGATGTGGAAAAAATAGCAGAAATAATCGGTGAATGCAAACGTATGCAGATACCAATACTTCCACCAGATATCAATGGGAGCTTCAGCCAATTTACTGTAATTAAGGGTAAAGAAAATGAACCAGATAGAATCAGATTTGGACTTATTACAATAAAGAATTTTGGCCAAGGTATTGCCACAGCGATAATAGATGAAAGAAAGAAGAATGGGAAATATATATCACTTGCTAATTTCCTAGATAGAGTAAAAGATAAAAATCTAAATAAGAAAAGCTTAGAAGCTCTGATCAAGTCTGGTGCTATGGATAGTCTCAATATCGATAGAGGAATATTATTAGGGAATACAGAAACACTTCTCGAATATAATAAAGAAAAAGGCAAACAAAGTGATAATCAAGATTCCCTATTCGGATTGATGTCAGATACTTCTACTTTACCTACATTAAGATTAATCGATACACCGAATGCCGAGATGGTTGATAAACTTGCATGGGAAAAAGAATTATTAGGACTTTATATCTCTGGACATCCTCTAGATAAATATAGAGATGTGATTCTGAAAAAAGATATAGATATAAAGAAAGCTTTAGAAAATAATAAAGAAGGAGACAGTATTGTAATTGCAATAATAATTACTGATATACGTGTAATACAAACAAAGAATAATGAAACTATGGCATTCCTAACAATATCAGATTTTTCTGGTTCTGCTCCATCAGTTATTTTCCCTAGAGTATATAGAGAATTCCGAGAATTAATAAATGTAGATTCCTGTATAGCTATAAAAGCTACAGTTTATCTCAGAAATGGCGAAAAAGGCTTTACTATAGAACGAATGAAGGGATTGTAATTATTTTACCTCCTCAAAGAGTTTCTTTTGATCTTTATCTGCTAAAACAGCAGCTTGGGTAAAAACTTTTATCTTTTCTTTTGGAGTAGCATTTAGAAAGAAGCTAGCAAAACTGCCAGTTTCGGTATTAACTTCCTTCTTTCTAAATATATTTAATAATCTCATAATATTTTATACATTTTTATTAGATAGTGAGTTATTTTTTCCATTCTATATGTCCATTTATATTATGTTTTTCATAAGTCTCTAAGACATCTACACAGAATTTTATCAGTTCACTATTATTTTCGCTTTTAGCTAACTCATATAATCTAATAAACATTTTTTTGCCAGTTTCTGTTTGCTTTAAATTCTTTTTTATAAAATTATGTTGCGAACAAAGAGTTTGACCATTTTCTATAGTAGCTTCACCTCCAAAATCTTTTGGTTTTATATGATCGACATGTAACTCTACACCATCTTTTTTACCCCTACCGCAAATAACACACGTATAATTATCCTTCTTTAATATCTCCTTTTTCTGTGATGCAGTAAAGTCTTCTAAGTCCCTTTTATATGCTTTCTTAGGGTCATATTTATATATACCTTTCGCCACTTTTATTAGAAATCCACTCTGTGACAATTTACGAATAGATCTATCAGGATCACGAAAAACATCTCCTGTTCTTTTTTTATAAGTATCTGTAACCCAATCAACTACTTCAGGATGTCTTATATCTCTATCAGGATTATTTTTAAAAAATTCTATTATAATATCTTGTTGAGAATGATTATTTTTATTATTTTTCATGCTATTTAATTATATTAATTTGATCGACTTTTGCTTCATTACGTAAACGATCTATTGCAATATTACAGTACTTTTCATCAATTTCAATACCAATACTTTTTCTACCATGTAAATGGGAAGCTATCAATGTTGAACCGCTACCGAGAAAAGGGTCCATGACTACATCACCAATAAAACTGAATAACTTTATGCAACGTCTAGGTAATTCAATAGGAAAAGCTGCAGGGTGACCTCCAGCCCCCTTTTTACTCTGACCATTAAAGGTCCAAACGCCATTTGTCCAATCCATAAATTCTTGCTTTGTAATATCATTATCTCTATTTTTACCAGTCTTTTTCCAACTATCCTTATATAAAACTAAAATTAATTCAACCGGGGCTATTACATAAGGAGCTGAAGCGGACATATAAGAGCCCCATGCTGTACGACGAGATATATTACCTTCATTCCAGATAATAGTAGAGTGATATTTCCAGCCTATATCTTTTGCTATCTTTGTAATATCTGCGCCAACTGATTTCTGTCCACCTTTGTTTTTATCTAAGGGTATATTCAATAAAAATCGTCCTTCACTTTTTGCAAAATCAAAACATCTTTTAATCCATTTCTCTGTAAAATCCAAGTAATCTTCATAAGATAAATTATCATTATGGGAATTATAATGAATATCCACATTATATGGTGGAGAAGTCACTATAAGATCAATAGAATTTTTTGGTATTGCGGTTGTTTTTAATATATCATCCTTGTATATTAAAAGATTTTTCACCTTAAAATAAGGAGCATTTGAGATTTTCATCTTTATATTTTTGGTTGTGATATCTAACATAATTCTATAGATTATATGCTTTAATATCCTAAACAGCAAACATATGGTCACCTTTACTTTTTTCTGCTATTATTTACCTTATGAAAAATGAAACCAATCTAGACCCCCTCCGTCATACCCTTGCACATTTACTAGCAAGTGCTGTACTTGAGCTATATCCGAATACGAAAAACACCATAGGTCCAGCTATAGATAATGGCTTCTATTATGATTTTGAATTCCCTACTGATGTGAAGCTTTCAGACAAAGATCTCCATGATATAGAGAAGAAAATGAAGAAAAATCTAAATTCATGGAAAGAATTTACACATAAAGAAGTAAGTGAAAAAGAAGCAAAAGCTCATTTCAAAGACAATCCATATAAAATAGAATTAATAGAAGAAATAATAGAGAAAGGTGAGAAAATAACTCTATATACTTGTGGTGGATTCACTGATCTATGTCGTGGTGGACATATAGATAATCCAAGTAAAGACATACACGGAGATAGTTTCAAACTTTCTCATATTGCAGGAGCGTATTGGCGCGGAAGTGAGAAGAATAAAATGCTAACACGTATATATGGATTAGCATTTGAAACAAAGGAAAGACTAGATGAATATGAAAAACAGAAAATAGAAGCAGAGAAAAGAGATCATAGAAAATTAGGAAAAGAATTGGGGATATTTACTTTTGACGATGATGTGGGACCAGGATTACCTCTATGGTTACCAAATGGTGCAGAAATAATAGAGGAATTGGAAATACTAGCAAAAGAAACAGAAAAGGATCAAGGATATAAACGTGTAAGAACTCCACATATTGCAAAAGAATCAATGTATTTGAAAAGTGGACATTTGCCATATTATAAAGAGAGCATGTTCCCGCCTATGGAATACGAAGGTGGAAAATATTATTTAAAAGCTATGAATTGTCCTCATCATCATAAGATTTTTTCTTTTTCACAGAGAAGCTATAAAGATCTTCCTTTGAGACTAGCAGAATACGGTACATGTTATAGGCATGAGAAAAGTGGAGAACTCTTTGGCCTTATGAGAGTCAGAATGTTAGAGATGAATGATGCACATATATATTGTACAGAAGAACAATTTGCAGATGAATTCCGAGCTGTAAATGAAATGTATCTCAAATATTTCAAAATCTTTGGAATAGAGAAATACATAATGCGTTTCTCCACTCATGATCCGAAACATCTAGGAGATAAATTTGTAAATGAACCAGAACTATGGAAAAAAACAGAAGATATGGTAAGGAATGTACTGATAGAATCAAATATTCCATATATTGAAATTGCAAATGAAGCTGCCTTCTATGGACCAAAAATAGATGTACAGGTATGGAGCGCTATCGGTCGTGAATTCACCCTAGCTACCAATCAAGTAGATTTTGCAGTACCAAAAAGATTTAATCTAACTTATATAGACAATGAGGGTAAGGAACAGACACCGCTCTGTATTCATAGAGCACCGCTTGGTACGCATGAACGCTTCATAGGTTTTCTCATAGAACATTATGGTGGTAATTTCCCTCTTTGGTTATCTCCTGTACAAGTAAAGGTGATACCGATAGCAGAAGCACATCATGCAAAAGCAAATGAAATATATGAGAAATTGAAGGAAAGAAGAATAAGAGTAGAAATAGATCTAAGTAAAGAAGGTTTCGGCAAGAAAATCCGTGAAGCAAAAGTCATGCGTATTCCTTATTTTATAATAATAGGAGATAAGGATATAGAAATAAGTAAAGTCACTCTAGAGAGTCGTGATCATGGACAAATCGGACAATTAAGCGAGGATGAAGTAGTGGAAAGAATGGTGAAGGAGATAGTGGAGAGGAGATAATTATAACTTCCTCCTATTTACTAATAGATAGACAACAGTACCGAAAAGTATAAGTATAACTAGTACAGCAACCCAGCCCCAAGGTACACCCTTTAGGGAGAATAGTGATGCTGCAGAGAGATCATCATTCGTCTTTTCTACTGGAACTTTCTCTACAGATTCTACAGGTACTACCTTTACAGGTATATACTGTTTTGATTTTACAGAAACAGTATTAGTACATGCTTGAGACCTACTCTGACCATATTGATTCGTAACAGTAACCGAAGCGCTCTTCAGACCAGAAGTATTATAATATTTTACAAATGAGCTTTGATTACTAGATATACCATCCGTACCAGTCCAAGCATAAGTATAGATCTGATTATTAGGATAGACTTCTGTAACCCATGTTATAGGAGAACCTATAGTAGTGGAGATCTTATCAGCAGAACAACCTAATTGAATATCATTAGGATTAATATAAACTGGATTCACATAAGTAGGAGTAATATAAGTTGGGGTAATATATGTAGGATTGTAATTATTGTAATAAATAGGATCTATAACAATATTAGAACATTGAACATTAGTCTGTGAACCATTGGAATATACCCTAACAGATGCTGACTTTATACCTGAAGTATTATAATAAGTACTCAATATATTGCTATAGCCATATTTGCCATCTGTACCAGACCAGCTATATGTATATGATCCATTACCTCCACTAGCATAGGCTCTCCATACTACATTGGTGCCGACAGTAGTACGACTAGTATTGGCATAACAAGTAGCAGTCAATTGAGGATAATTATTGTAATTAGAATTGTTATTATAGTTATTATTATAATTATAGGGATAATCATAATTGTAACTATAGTTGGAGTAATTATTTGTAGGTGTTTCATATATTCGGCCGGTATATATTTCATTATATACAATAGGAGATATTGAATCCTGATTGGATCCACCTGTATTATTATTAGTAGTATTGATAGTATTATAACTATCAACATTATTACTATTAGTATTTGTAATATTCTGTACTACAGTATCTGGTTCATCATCATCACAACTGAATAGACAGAAAGGATCAATAATATTGGTAGGCTCGAATCTAATAGCATCAGCCTTCATAGGAAATAGAACAAAAGAAGCAATAATTGTGAATATTGCCAATATACTTATCTTTAGGGCGGTCTTATTCATAATAGTATTATTAGTCATAACAGGCGCATTCTATATCATTTTGTATTAAATGTCAATGGTAGCTTTCTTCGCATTGGACTGTATGAACATCTTCCTAGAAGGTACATCTGTACCCATAAGCATATCGAATACTTTATCGGCTTCTTGTGCATCATCGATATTCACTCTCTTTAATATTCTATTCTCTGGATCCATAGTAGTCTCCCAGAGTTCATCTGCATTCATTTCTCCTAGACCCTTGTATCGTTGTATATGTACTTTACTTTTTTTATTTTTTATCTCTTCACCTTCTATTTCTTCTTCTGCACCTGCTCTTTCTAATATTTGTTCATCTGATTCTTCTATTTCTTCTATTTCATCTATTTCTCCACCTAGAGCCTTGGTCTTCTCTTCTTCACTATAGAAATACATTATTTCCTTACCCCTTTTCACCTTGTATAATGGAGGCTGTGCAATATAAACAAATCCACCTTCTATAAGAGGTTTGAAATATCTGTAAAGTAAAGTGAGTATAAGTGTTCGTATATGTGCACCATCGACATCTGCATCTGTAGCAAGTATTATCTTATGATAACGGAGTTTAGAAATATCGAATGTATCACCAATAGCAGTACCGAATGCTAATACTAGATTTTTTATCTGTTCTGAACCGAGCATACGATCCAGACGAGCTCTTTCAATATTGAGTATCTTGCCTCGGAGTGGAAGTATCGCCTGTATACTTCTATCACGTCCAGTCTTTGCTGTACCACCAGCAGAATCTCCCTCAACTATGAAAAGTTCTGATTCTGAAGCATGATGACTCTGGCAATCCGCAAGCTTACCAGGAAGAGTCATACCTTCTAATGCACCCTTTCGTAATACACTATCCTTCGCGGCCTTTGCAGCCTTCCTAGCCTTCATAGCGAGTACTATCTTCGTAATTATCGCCTTCGCATCATCTGGATTCTCTTCTAGAAAAGATGAGAATGCCTCACCGAATACAGAAGCGACTAAACCTTGGGCTTCCGTAGTTCCTAGTTTCGCCTTTGTCTGACCTTCAAACTGTATCTCACGCATCTTAACAGATACTACAGCTGTAAGACCTTCCATTACATCATCACCTGTGAAATTATCTTCACCACTTTCTTTCGAAAGATTATTATTCTTCGCATAAGTATTGAGGGTTCTTGTCAAAGCAGTTTTGAAACCAGTGAGATGGGTACCGCCTTCGGAATTATAAATGTTATTTGCGAATGTTAGTACACGAGCAGATATATCATCTGCATATTGTAAAGCAATTTCTACAGATTCTACTCCATCTGTTTTCTTCTCAATATAGAAAATATTCTTATGAATAGGTTTTAATATTTGATTGGTAAATTTCACAAGTGAAGAAAGCCCCCCTTCGAAATAGAAGGCGTGGGATGGAGATTCTAAATTCAAATCCTTTAAATAGAAAGTATTTTCATTGATTTCCAAAGATCCGTCTTTATCGAATTTCAATTCCTCTCCTGTATAGTCTCTAGCATCTATAGCAGTAATTCTCAAACCCTTTGTAAGATATGCTTGTTGACGGAGATAGTTCACTATACGAACAAAATCAAAAGTAATTTCCTTGAAAATCTCAATATCTGGTTCGAATATAACTATAGTTCCATGATCTTTCGTCTTACCAACTTTCTTCACATTATATTTCTTCTTGCCTTGAGAATATTCTTGAGTATATATATCACCATCTTTATGAACGAAGACTTGAGTATAGACAGATAGAGCATTCACTACTGATGCTCCTACACCATGCAGTCCACCAGAGACCTTGTATCCGGATTCATCACCGCCGAATTTCCCTCCAGCATGTAGAACCGTCATAATAGTCTCTAAAGCAGAGACCTTGGTAGCTTTATGGATATCCACAGGTACACCTCTTCCATTATCGACAATTCTCACCCGATTATGAGGTAATAGAGTTACCTCTATATGATCAGCAAAGCCACCCATGGCTTCATCACGGCTATTGTCGAAAATCTCATTTATAAGGTGATGTAGGCCATCAGGACCTGTAGTACCTATATACATTCCAGGACGACGTCTGACAGGCTCTAAGCCCTCTAATACCTGTATAGAATCAGCACCATAACTGTCTTTACCTTTCTTTTCTTTATCTTGCTTTTCCTTTGCCATATTATGCTCTAATTATAGCAAAAAAATCTATATTAAGCTAGAATATATGCATGTTAATAGTAAAGAAAAAAGAAGAAGAAAAAATAAGGAAAGACTTAGAAAAAAGGCAAGATATAGAGGCTATACGTATAAAGAAGTATCTAGCAATGCCAGATCTATCTAGGACCAAAGGTAATCCGATAAATGAACTTATAGAGAGAGTCACTGTATTACCTATATTGAAGAAATTTGATCAAATAACAATACCAGAGATAGTGCCAGCAAAGGAAAGCTTTGATCTATTCGATTTCCCCGCTGATCATCCAGCTAGAAGTAAAAGTGATACATATTATCTCGATAAAGAAAATATTCTAAGAACACATACTACAGTTATGTGGTATTACTATTTCAATTTACCAGAGATAAAGAAAAGATTGGAAAATGGTGAAGAAATAGGAGTTATATCATATGGAAAAGTTTATAGAAAAGATGAAATCGATAGGAATCATATGAATGTCTTCCATCAGATTGACGGACTTTATTTATGTCAGAATAAGGACAAGATTATCAAGCAGAAGGATTTGCAAGATATATTAGTAGAGATAGCTCAGGCTGTTTTCGGAAAAAATATAAAGTATAGATTTAATCCAGATACTTTCCCATATACTTATGATAGTCTGGAAATGGAAGTAGATAAGAATGGAAAATGGGTAGAAGTGCTAGGAGCAGGTATAGTACAGCCGACAGTACTTGAGAAATTAGGTGTTGATTCGAAGAAATATAATGGCTGGGCCTTCGGTTTCGGTCTAGAGAGATTAGCTATTATAAATATTGAGCTTCCAGATATACGACTATTATGGTCAGATGATATACGAGTGAAGAAACAATTAATGCTTGATCATAAATTCATTGAAGTTAGTAAATATCCACCTATAGTACGTGATATTTCCTTCATAGTGAAGAATAATTTCATACCGAATGATTATTTTGACCTTGTGAGAGAGACTGTACCAGAGATAGTCGAAGAAGTAGAACTTCTAGATAAATATGAAAATGAAAATAAATTCGGCAAAGATAATATTAGCTATGCTTATCGCATTACATATAGATCACTAGATAAGACACTAACTAATAGCGAAGTAGATGCTCTCCATAAGAAAATAGAAACCACAACTATAAAGATCTATAAGGCTAAGGTTAGGTAATATACTATTCTGATTAATCTATTGGAGCCACCTCCCAGACTCGAACTGGGGACCTTCGCTTTACAAAAGCGTTGCTCTACCAACTGAGCTAAGGTGGCGTGTATTATTATGAATTAATGTACTTTCTCTTCAGAAATCTTCTTCAGATAGAATGATGCACCATTATTCTTCTCTGCTGTGCCCTTACCTCTCACCATATCTAGGACTTTCTTCGAATGTGGATAAGAGCGAGCAATGGAACGTATCCATATATATACAGAACGTATCCATGAGAGAATATGATAAGCTATCCATTGAATAAGAGCAATAGCACTATGTCTATTGATATAAGATATTAATCTACGAATATATACATAGGAAGAATGAACAGCATTGTCTGTCTTATTATTCATAAATGACAATGGAGATTTTAATTTTATCATTATAGCCATAGCTATAGCTGATATGAAAAAAGGTATCATTGATGCTGTCATATTTTTCTTAATTATGAGCTTTGGAATCTACTGAACTTCGTAAGGGCGATCTTCTCTCCGAATTTCTGAACAGCCTTATCTATAAGACCTTGTATGGTAATAGAGGGGTCCTTTATGAAAGGTTGATCTAGAAGCACCATCTCACTGAAGTATGTTGCCAATTTCCCTTCTAATATTTTCTCTTGCATATCTTTCGGTTTATCCTTTACTTCATTCTGAAATACTTCTCTGGCATTCGTACGGGCATCTTCTGTAATATCATCTTTATTCATGAATCTAGGATTCGTAGCAGTAATATGCATAGCGATATCTCGTGCAAGAGATTTGAATTCATTATTACCAGAGACGAAGTCTGTCTCACAAGAAAGTATAACCATAGTACCTATATTACCTGTTGCATGTATATAAGACTGCACTGTACCAGCATTGAAGTTCTTGTCTTTCCTCTTAAGAGAAGATTCCCCACTCTTCTTCTCTAGGATCACAATAGCCTTGGCTATATCACCTTTTGCTTCTTCTAATGCCTTCTTACATTGCATGATAGACACGCCAGTCTGATCTCGCAAATCTTTGATTTGTTCTGTTGTAATCATATGTAAATATTATACTATACTTTCTTAGTTTCTGTCTTCACTTCTTTCGTTTCTGTTCTACCTTCTAGTTTACCTGCATTATAAGCTTTTACTATCTCATCTGTGAAGAATTTCGCACTGGATTGAGAAGCATCATTTGCTGGTATTGGATATGTAATATCCCTAATATCGCAATCAGATCCTGAAAGGGCTATTACTGGTATCTTCATATCTAGTGCTTCCTTGACTACACTCTTTTCTTTCTTAGGATCAATTACAAATAATGCCTTTGGATTCTCCCTCATAGAAACAATACCAGAGAAGAATTTCTCAAGCTTGGTAATCTCACGATCTATCAATAATCTTTCTTTCTTTGTATATTTTATCAATTCACCTTTCTCTCTTTCTGTCATTAATCTCTCCATCTTTTCCACACGCTTCCTGATCTCTACGAAATTAGTGAGTGTACCTCCTATCCATCTACCATCTACGAATGGCATGCCTATAGACTGAGCACCGTTCTTTATTGCGTTTCTGGCTTCGCTCTTGCCTCCTACGAATAGTATGGTCTTACCGTCTTTTCCTAATTCTTTTATGAAATTCTTTGCTTTATCTAATAGACTAGATGTCTTCTCTAAATCGAATATCTCTACTTTATTCTTTACTCCGAAAATATATGATGATGAAGAGGGATGTCTCCTACTACGAGAAAAGGCGAAATGTGCCCCAGCTACGAACATATTCTCTATATCATTATTTACTAAATTTGTATCTTTTAACATTGTTTATGGAGTTTATCACTTTTATTATTTATTTGCAATCTCTCTCAAGGAATCGATAATAGGATCTAATTTACCAGCCATAATAAGTGGTATATTATGCCAATTCTGCTTCGTCCTATGGTCCGTAATACGATCCTGAAGAATATTGTATGTCCTTATTTTCTCTGATCTATCGCCAGTCCCTATTTGACCCTTTCTATTCGCACTGAATTTCTTTGCTTCTTGTTCCTCCTTCAGAGCCTCCAATTTTGCCATTAATATCTCCATAGCCTTTTCCCTATTGGCAGCCTGGCTACGCTCGGCAGTAGCACGGACATCAATACCTGTAGGTGTATGTACCAGACGTACTGCTGTCTCTACTTTATTGACATTCTGTCCACCTTTGCCACCAGCACGAGAGAATTCCATTTCTATTTCTGTAGGATTAACCTCGAATTTGTATTTCTTTCTTATTGGTAGAATAGCAACTGATGCTGTAGATGTATGTACTCTGCCAATTTTCTCTGTTTCTGGTACTCTCTGTACTCTATGTACTCCTGTTTCATATCTTAGAGATTCGAATACGTCTTTGCCCTTTATTTCTAATGTTAATTCCTCTGTAATCTTTGCAGACCAGCCTCTTGATTCTGAATATCTCTTATACATCTGCAATAGATCATTAGCGAATATTGTCGCTTCATCTCCGCCTGCACCAGCACGGATTTCTAATATTATTTCTTTTGGATATTCCTCTTCTTCTTTCTCTCCTTCTAATATAGATTTTATTTGCTCTTCTACACTATTCTTCTGCTCTTTTACAGAAGCTAGCTCAGCTATTGCAAGCTCTTTCATAGATGGATCCTTTTCACTCATAGATAAAAGATCTTTCTCCTCTTTTTCGAGTTTTATTAGCATTTCCTCTAGAAATGCTGTTCTATGATTAGTCATTATTTTTTACTCTTAGCTTTTGACTGGCGAGTTTTGAATTTCTCTACTCTACCTGCGCTATCCAATGTCTTTTCTTGATTAGTATAGAAGGGATGTGAAGCACTAGAGATTTCTATATGGAAAGCTGGGTATTCCTTACCATCGGTATGCTTTGCTTTCTCTTTAGTATCTATTGTAGATGGAATAAAAAAATGCACTCCAGAGGAATTGTCAATGAAGAGTACTGGTCGATATTCACTTGGATGTATATCTTTTCTCATGTTTTATAAGTGATACTCTATCATAATCCCTGTAATGGGTCAATCATATTGCGCTGTATACTGTCTGCCTTTACCATAACCTGAGTTCCATAGCTTTTTATAAGAGCAGAAGCACTACATGATCTGCCAGAATAATATCTACATGCAGCATTCTGTTCTTTCGTATAGCTTCCTCCTAGGGCACCTAGATCTCCTAGATATATTGCTGATGCCATGAAGGCATGTTGTGGATTCCATGGATCTGGTTGTGATATTCCTAGCATACTAGCTATGCTATCTTCGAATAGCACCCAAGTAGAGGGTATGAATTGTGCTGGACCCATAGCACCACCCCATCCTACAGACTGTGGACAAGATACCAATGTCTTCATAG
>C687J50192_1000455_pt1 | contig 16947 bp, 15 predicted proteins | sample RifOxyD1_FD_50192 | JGI IMG/M metagenome (IMG submission 50192)
AATCCATTAGATATATGGATACTCTCTAGACTAGGAGAAATAATAAAAGAGATAACAGATAATCTAGAAAAATATGAAATAGATAGAGCTATAAGACCTATTGCAGATTTCATAGATGATTTATCTGCATGGTATATCCGTCGTTCTCGAGATAGATTCAAAGGCGATGATATTGTAGATAAAGATAAAGCATTATCTACTACGAGAACTGTACTTATAGAATTTTCTAAACTTCTAGCACCATTTATGCCTTTTCTTGCAGAAAATATATATATTCGTATGAAAGGAGAAAAAGAGAGTGTGCATCTAGAGGATTGGCCAAAGAAAATAAAATATAATAATAAAATAATAGAATCAATGAGTGAAATAAGGAAAATAGCATCTCTGGGATTAGAGGCGCGTATGAAAGCAAAGATAAATGTTCGTCAGCCACTTGCAAAGCTTTCTATTAAAGCATCAATATCAGATTCTCTATCAGATATTCTAAAAGACGAAGTGAATGTAAAAGAAATAATTATAAATCCTGCTTTGACAGAAGATATAATATTGGATTTATTTATAGATGAGAAATTGAAAGAAGAGGGAACAGTACGTGAGCTTATACGTTCTATACAAGATATGAGAAAAGAAAAAGGTATGACTATCAAAGATAGAGTGGCATTGGAAGTAGGCGAGGAATATTCTGATTCTATAATTCTAAAGAAACATAAAAATATAATTATGAAAACCACAGGATTATCTGATATCGTATTTATTCCTGGCAATGTCTCACCATATCTACACAACTAAAGCCCTCATAGTACATAGCTCTCCTTATGGTGAAAGTGGTAAATTTCTTTTACTTTTTACATCTGATTTTGGCATGATCGGTGCTACAGCACAGGGTATAAGACTCGCAAAGTCCAAGCTACGTTATCATATTCAGGATTTCTCATTTACCAATGTTTCTATAGTGAGAGGTAAGGAAGTCTGGCGACTCACTGGCGCATATGGATTAGTAGATGAGATAAAACCGAATATTCTGCATATTAAAATATTGAAATTATTGAAGAGACTTCTACATGGTGAAGAGAAGAATGAGAGATTATTCATAATAATAGAAGAATTATATAAGAGTAAAATAAAAGAAGAGGATTATGATAATGTGGAATGTCTTACTGTACTTAGGGTATTGTCTGCTTTAGGTTATATAAATGATAAGAATTTATCTATTTTCATAGAGAATAACGATATTAATAAAGAACTTATTGATAAAATAAAAGAGAATAAAAGAATAATAATTAATACTATAAATAATTCATTGAAAGAGAGTCAATTATAGGAAAATAATAAAGATTTCTATATAGATTGCAATATAGTATAAAAATGTCTACTATGTAGTGAGTTGGCTCTTGAACAAACTTCAAATAGAAAGGAAAAAGTCATGAGCGAAGACACTCTCGTTGGAAAAGATCAATGCACACTCATACCACCCCTTGGTGTTCGTATTCATACCGTTCATATCTCCTTCGAGCCAGATCGTGATTGGCAAGATGCTGTGAATACCGTTGGGCCAGATACCCCTAGAGGTTATGGTATCTGGACGGTTGGCTATCGATATCCACCTACTGGTACTGGTATAATCAAAAGAAACATCATTCTTCTTAATTTTGCGGATGATGATGGGGATTGGGATAGGGCTCTTGCATGTGCACAGTCCATGCAGTTGAAGGGTACAATACCACGTGAGGTGCTAGCTATTGGTGAACAATGTCCTAATCTACACATGGAACTCAATCAGGTTCCATTATATGTATTCTCTATGTCTACTTGTGTATACACTATTCATGCTTTGCCACACGCGTGTTGTGTTTATTGGGATACTTCGAAACGCGAAGCACGCCTGCATCGTATCAGACCTGGAGATCTTATCAGATCTGAAGTCTGTCGCCGTGCTTGGTTTGCATTCCACAGGTAGAGCCATGTGCTATGTTCCGACTCTCCACTTGCTTCGGCTTGTGGAGGGTTTTTTTTTAATATTAATTCTTTGAAAGAGAGTCAATTGTGATATAATATTGCAATGCCCCCAGAGGATAAAAGCAAGATAGAGGAATTGAAAAAGACCTTATATTCACGTAATGCACCAGAGATACGTGCTAGGAAAAGATTGCAATTCAGTAAAGAAGATATTGCAGATATCAAGACTGATTGGGAACATCCAAATGAAGAAAATGGTATAGAAGAGGAGAAAGAAATAAGTTTGAATAATAAATATAAAGATAATTCTATGTCTTTCCTTACGAAAATTCTAATAGGATCAATACTCTTCTTCGTAGTAGCTATCGGCATGGGAGCATATATAGTACTGAATGGAGTAAATGTAATATCTGCGAATAATATTGATATATCTGTGAGTGGTCCTGTAACTATTGCTGCTGGAGATCCAATATCTCTCAATATACAAGTAAATAATAAGAATAATATAAAATTAGAGACAGTAGATCTAGATGTAGAATTCCCAGCTGGCACAGTAGATCCATCTGATACATCAAAGGAGATGAAAGAATTCAGGGAATTGATGAATGATATAGCCCCAGGTGGAATAGGACAGAAGACTGTGAATGCTNTGATATATGGAGAAGAAAATACTAGAAAAGAGATTTTGATAAATGTTACATATAATGTGAAGGGCTCCAATGCGATTTTCAAAAAACAGAAAAGCTACGATATACTCATCAGCTCATCCCCAATTTCTCTATCAATTTCATCTTATAAAGAAATAGTATCCGGTCAGGAATTCACCTTCGATGTGAAGCTCTCATCTAATTCTAATGAGGCAATAAGAAATCTACTTCTGAAGGCATCATTCCCATTCGGCTTCACTGTAACATCTCCGGATGTAATACTTATGGGTAATATCGCTATATGGAGAATAGGAGATATACCATCAAAAGGGGAGAAAGTTATTAGTTTTAAAGGAAAGCTCGAAGGTCAGGATGATGAGACTCGCATATTCAATTTTACCCTAGGGGCAGAGAGTGTAAGGATTGCTAATACTATAGGTACAGAATATGTAAGTGCAATACAAGAAGTAAGTATAAAGAAACCTTTCATAACAGCATCTATAATACTAGATGAAGATACGAGTGGTAGTGAATATCTAGGAATATTCAATACACCTATTAGAACACGTGTATCATGGTTCAATAATCTACCGACAGCCATAGCAGATGGTGAAATAAGATTGAAGCTTTCTGGCAATGCATTCGATAAAGTTTCTGTTTCCCCTGAACAAGGTCTCTATAGGAGTGTAGATAATGAAATAGTTTGGAATAGAATCACTACACCTGAATTGGCAAGTATAGGTCCTGGTGAGACTGGTAATGTATATTTCTCATTTACTCCTAGAGATTTCAGCACACCATCTAGATTGATCACGAATCCTAGTATCGCTCTCACGCTCAATATCTCTGGCAAGCGTGTCTCTGAGAGTAATGTACCAGAGAATATAGTATCTAGTAGTAATAGATCTGTAATAATATCTTCCAATATTTCTCTATCTTCTATATTGACCAGATCTGCTCCACCATGGAGTAATACTGGTCCAGTACCTCCACAAGCAGAGAAAAATACGACATATACAGTGACTTGGACAGTAGATAATACATCTAGCACAGTACAGGGTGCAGAAGTTAGATCTTCTCTACCTGCATATGTACGATGGACAGGTCTTATAAGTCCTACAAATGAAGATATAAAGTATAGTAGTAATGATGGACAAATAGTATGGAAAGTTGGTAATGTAGATACATATACCTCTCCTAGCTCTAGGAGGAAACAGGTATCGTTCCAGATTTCATTTGAGCCGAGTGTTGCAGATATTGGTAAGTCTCCTATTCTAGTCAATGAGAGTGCTCTCATAGCAAAGGATCAATTTACCAATAAAGCACTCAGTGATAGGACAGACTCTCTCACCACTAGCTTTATTAATGATTCATCATTCAGATCAGGAGATGATATCGTAGTGAATTCTATAAATAATTAATACAATATGAAAAGTGAAGAAATAAAAATGGAAAATCTGGTATCTCTGTGTAAGAGAAGGGGATTCATTGTGCAAGGTTCAGATATTTATGGCGGTCTTTCTGGTACATGGGATTATATTCATTATGGTTTAATTTTGAAGAATAATATAAAGAAAATATGGTGGAATAGATTCGTAGATAATAGAGAGGATATATATGGAGTAGATGCAGCAATACTCATGAATGAAAAGGTCTGGGAGGCCAGTGGTCATGTTTCTGGTTTTGCTGATCCACTAATAGAATGTAAAGAATGTAAACACAGTTTCCGAGCTGATCAATTGGATGATAATAAAAAATGTCCTGATTGTGATGGAGAATTAGGCCAGGAAAGAAAATTCAATATGATGTTGGAGACTAGGATAGGCGCGAACGGAGGCACTGCATCGGTGTCGTATCTGAGACCAGAGACGGCACAGGGTATGTTTGTAAATTTCAAGAATATTATGGATACTTTACATCCTAGATTACCTTTCGGTATGGCACAAATAGGGAAAGCCTTTAGGAATGAGATTGCTCCTAGAGATTTCCTATTCAGGATTAGAGAATTCGAACAAATGGAAATAGAATATTTCATTAATCCGAAGGACTGGGAAAAGTATTTCGAAGTGTTCAGACAAGAGATGCATAATTTTATTATAGACATAGGATTGGATAAGAAACATGTTCATGAATTGGAGGTTTCTGATGGTGAGAGAGCTCATTATTCTAGGCGTACTATAGACTTCGAATTTGACTTTCCATTCGGTAGGAAAGAATTGTATGGTTTAGCTTATCGTACAGATTTCGATTTGAAACAACATATGAATCTCAGTGGTGTAGAATTGTCATATTTCGATGAGGAAAATAAAGAAAAGTTTATTCCACATTGCATAGAACCTTCATTCGGCGTAGATAGAACAGTACTCGCTGTACTTTCTGATGCATATACAGTAGATGAAATAAATGGAGAGAAAAGGGAATTCCTAGCATTGAAACCTAATATTGCACCAGTGAAGGTTGCTGTATTCCCTCTATTGAAAAATAAGCCAGAATTAGTCAAGAAAGCTAAAGAAATATTTAATCTTATTAAAAATGAATTCAAAGATGTTGAATTCGATGATAATGGTAATATTGGAAAGCGTTATAGAAGACAAGATGAAATCGGTACACCATTCTGTATAACAATAGATTTTGAAACAATTGAGAAAGATAATGGAGTCACTATTAGAGATAGAGATACAGGTAAACAAGAAAGGATAGCAGAAAAAGATTTAATAAAATATATAAGCAATGCTATACTTAATGCATGAATGAAGAAAGAAATATAAATGTCACAATAACTCCCGGTACGATAATAAAGACAATTGCTTTCCTGATTCTCATTGCAGTTCTTTATTATATAAAGGATATAGTACTCGTAGTACTTGCTGCTGTTGTTATCGCTTCAGCTATTGAGCCATTCACTGTATGGTGTATGAATAGGAAAATAGGACGTCTGCCATCTGTTGTGGGTATATATATTGCTATTGGTATTTTCTTAGTATTATTTATCGCTTTTTTCTTACCATTAGTATTCAATGATGCATTTACTTATCTCGGTACTCTTCCTGACAGTATCAATATAAGAGATCTATGGAGTCCTGCTGGTGATTCATCTCTCTTCACCACTCTGACAGAGAAGAGTTTCTCTATAAAAGAATTTATAGAAATGTCTAGGAATACTATATCTGGGACTTCTGGTGGTGGTACATTCAAGATCGCTAGTATATTATTCGGTGGAGCATTAAGCTTCGTACTTATTGTCGTATTATCTTTCTATTTCGCTGTTCAGAAGGATGGAGTTACAGATTTCCTAAGAGTTATTAGTCCTGTTAAACATCATGATTATATTATTGATTTATGGAAAAGATCACAGAGGAAAATAGGGTATTGGATGCAAGGCCAATTGCTTCTAGGAGTTATCGTGGGTATTCTAGTATACCCTAGTCTTATGATATTCGGTATAAAGCATGCATTAGTTCTAGCAGTTCTCGCAGCAACATTCGAAATAATACCGATATTCGGTCCTATTCTCGCTGCTGTACCAGCAGTACTCATTGCACTTGTCGACAATGGACTTGCGAGTGGAATTATCGTAATAGGTATATATCTTATTATTCAGCAATTCGAGAATCATTTATTATATCCTCTTGTAGTTAGGAAAATAGTAGGAGTCTCTCCTATTATCGTGATCCTCGCTCTAGTCATAGGTGCGAAGCTTGCAGGTTTCCTAGGTGCAATACTCGCTGTGCCTATCGCAGCAGCACTTATGGAATTCGTAGAAGATATAGAGAAGGAAAAGCGAGCAGATAGACAAATCACATAAGAAGTGATTATAATCAGTAATAAGTATAATCGATATGAAAGAAAAGAATTTCTATATTACAACTACTCTACCTTATGTGAATGCAGAGCCACATATCGGTTTTGCTCTGGAAATAATACGTGCGGATGTTATAGCTAGGGTAAAGAAAATACAAGGCTACAATATTCTTCTGAATACTGGCACAGATGAACATGGTATGAAAGTCGATAGGAATGCAAAGGCATTAGGTCAAGATACACAGGAATATGTAGATAAGGTATCAGAGAAGTTCAGAGATCTACTGTCTATATTAAATATTACAGGAGATAATCACTTCATACGTACAACAGATAAGCGCCATATAGAAGCAGCTCAGGAATTCTGGAAAATATGTAAGAATAATGGCTTTATATATAAGAAAAATTATAAAATAAAGTATTGTATAGGTTGTGAATTGGAGAAGACAGAAAGTGAGCTAGTCGATGGCAAGTGTTCAATCCATCCATCTATGATTATAGAAGAAATAAATGAAGAGAATTATTTCTTCAAATTTTCTGATTTTCAAAAGAAATTATTAGAATTATATGAAGAGAATCCTGATTTTGTCATACCTGATTTCCGTTTCAATGAGATCAAGGTCTTCGTGGAGAGGGGATTGGAAGATTTTAGTATTTCTAGATTGAAGAGCAAGATGCCATGGGGAATAGAAGTACCAGATGATAGTGATCATATTATGTATGTATGGTTCGATGCACTTGTTAATTATATTTCTACTATTGGCTGGCCAGATGATAATAAGTCATTCGAGAAATGGTGGGGTGATACCATGGGTGTAGTGCAGTATTGTGGCAAGGATAATCTTCGTCAACAGAGTGCGATGTGGCAAGCTATGCTTATGTCTGTCGGTCTACCACCCTCTAGACAGATTGTAGTAGATGGTTTCATAACAGGTGAAGGAGGTATAAAGATGAGTAAAAGTCTAGGTAATACAGTGAATCCTATTGATATAGTGAAGGAATATGGCACAGATACTCTAAGATTTTTCGTATTGAAGGAATTACATCCATTCGAAGATAGCCCATTCACTATAGATAAATTCAAAGAAGCATATAATGCATATCTTGCGAATGGCCTCGGCAATCTAGTAAGTAGAGTAATAAAGATGGCAGAGAATAGTGATACGAAACACAATGGGAAAATTAAAATAAGTATTACAGATGAATGTAGAGAATATTATGATAAATATGAAATAAATAAAGTCTGTGATCTAATATGGGATCGTATACATAGTGCAGATAAATATATTCAGGAGAATGAACCATTCAAAACAATAAAGACTGATGAGAAGAAGGGTAAAGAGCAGATTTCCTATTTATTAAATGAATTATCTGATATTGCTATTCTACTAACTCCTATTCTTCCAGAGACTTCAGGGAAAATATTGAATGCTTTGAAAGAAAATAAAATAAAAGAAGCATTATTCATGAGGAAATAGAGTATGAAGTATATTGATATTCATTGTCATTTGAATTTACCAGATTATGAATCTGATCTAGATGATGTAATAGAAAGAGCAAAGGTGTCTGATATAGGTATTATAATAGTCGGTATTGATATAGAAACCTCGAGGAAGGCAGTAGAAATCGCAGAGAAATATGATAATATCTGGGCTACGGTTGCAATCCATCCAGATAATGCGAAAGATGATTTCGATTTCTCTATTTTAGAAGAATTAGCAAAGAATAAGAAAGTAGTCGGAATAGGGGAAACTGGACTCGATTTATTCCATTCTAAATCAGATGATATAGAGAAGCAAAAAGAAGTATTCATAGAACATATAAGACTTGCCAATAGTGTGGGTAAGCCACTTATGTTACATATAAGGAATGGTAAAGATAATACTTCTGTATATAGCATGGCAATAGATATATTGAAGAAATACGCGAAAGTAAGGTCTAATTTCCATTTCTTCGCTGGTAATAGAGATGATATTGATAAAATAATAGAGATAGATGCTACCGTTTCATTCACTGGTGTACTGACTTTCACACGTGATTATGATGATATTGTGAAATGTGTGCCTATAGATCGCATAATGTCAGAGACAGATGCTCCATATGTCTCACCGATACCATATAGAGGTAAGAGAAATGAACCAAAATTCGTCGAAGAAGTGGTTAAGGCTATCTCTAATATAAAGGGGCAATCTATAGGTGAAGTCTCATCTCAGATCATTGACAATGCTCGAAAGTTATTCTGTATATAGAGATTTTATTCTTTTTTTATTCTTTTTTTATTTCGGCTTCATTTCTTTCTGATAGATTCTATATAGCCCTTCAATATTGCATCTTTGCCAATTCCATATCTAGGTAGAAACTTGAATAATTATCACAATTATGATAGTGTAGCTTTACGTGCATTTTACAAATTTAATTATGTGATTAGTCCTGGCTCGCACTGCCATGCTCCGTAGAATCCTCATCTAGTAGGATCAAAGACGGATTACTGATCATTAGAAAAATATGATAGATACATTATCACAAGATGATAGTTTGAAGGTATATGAAATAGGATATCTCTTGATTTCTTCTATTCCGAAGGAGAAAGTCGAGGAAACTGTAGAATCTCTCAAGAAAATATTGATAGACAAAGGAGCATCAATATTATCAATGGAATCTGCAGAATTGATACCTATACTCTATACTATGGAGAAGAAGATCGGCGGAACGAATCATTCCTTCGATCAGGGATATTTTGGTTGGTTCAAATTCGAAATAAGTTCAAGTGAAATAGAGTCAATAAAGAAGACTTTCGAAGTTCATACTGATATGCTCCGAATGCTTCTTATTAACACTGTTAAGGAGAATACTTATCTAGGGAAGAAAATAGCCATTGCAAAAGTATTTTCTCCAGATAATACAGAGGATAATCCTATTATTACAGAAAAGCCCTCTATAGAAGATATGGATAAAAGCATAGATGAAATGGTGAAAGAGGCATAGTATTATTATCAATTATAATAAATAATCATTATGTATTTAAACAAAGTCATAATCATTGGGAATCTCACTCGTGATCCAGAAATCAAAGCTCTACCATCAGGAATCAAGGTCTGTACTATGGGTATTGCTACGAATCGTGTTTGGAAAGATAAGAATGGGGTAAAGCAAGAAACAGCCGACTTCCATAATATTGTAGTTTTCGGAAGGCAGGCAGAGACTACAGCACAATATATGAAGAAAGGCTCCAATGTCCTCGTGGAGGGACGTATGCAGACACGATCATGGGAAGGAAAGGATGGAGAGAAGAAATACCGTACAGAGATAGTAGCAGATAGGATACAATTCGGTTCTCGTAGTAGTGGTTCCTCTACAACAGCAGGAGCTCCGAAGGATATACAGGCAGATGAAGGTCCGAAGGATACAGCTACAGCTGGTGCAATAGAATATCCAGAGGAAGAGATAAATCCCGATGATATACCATTTTAACAATCTTAAAATAAATTAATTATATGATAAAGCAGTGTTATTTCTCACAAAACAATATAAAGTATATAGACTATAAGGACACAGAAATATTAAAGAAATTTCTTAATCCTCACGGTAGAATAATAAGCAGGAAGAAGACAGGAGTCTCAGCAAGAAGCCAACGTCAATTAGCAATGGCTGTGAAGCGAGCTAGATTCATGGGACTTCTACCATACGTAGCAAGATAGAATCAATTCTATTTGCTGACTCTATCTCTATATTCTCCAGTATCAGTATTTACTCTTATTATATCTCCGACATTAATAAAGATGGGGGCGTTTATCGTAGCGCCAGTCTCTAGGGTAATAACTTTACCACCACTTGTGGCACTGTCGCCCTTTAGATTTGGTGGGGCTTCTGTGACTTTGAGTTCTACAGAAATAGGGAATTTGAATCCTATTGTCTGTTCTCCGAATAATAGCTGAGTGATAATAGAATTAGGTTTCAGGAACTTTGATTGTGATCCTACTGTATCTTCATTTATACTTGATCTATTACTCGGATTCTTTGGATCACAGAACCAAAATTCTCCACGATTATTGTAGAGATATTTCACTTCCTTACTATCTATTTCTGCTTCTTCTACTTTCTCTGATTGATGGAATGAATATTCTGTAACTTTACCTGTTATCATATTCTTCAGCTTGGTAGCATTTACAGGCTTTCTTTGTTGTTTCCTGAAGACATGCGAAGAAATAACCTCATATGGCAGACCATCCATAATAATATATTTCCTCTCCACGATTTCACTATATTCAAGCATTGACATAATGTGGGGTATTCTATACTAGAGTTGGTCTTCGGTCAATTTTGTTCTTATTTTAGATAATATTTCGTCCCTTATATCCTTATTCTCTTTTAGGAATTGTCTGGTGGCATCGTATCCTCTACCTAGTTTCACTTCTCCATAGGCATAGGAATTACCATTCTTATTTATGAATTCCATTTTCTCTCCCAATGCTATTATTTCTCCTTCTTGGGATATGCCCTCATTGTACATTAGATCGAATTCTGTCTGGCGGAATGGTGCGGCTACTTTATTCTTTACTACCTTTACTCTTACACGACCTCCCATTACTTCTTCACCTTTCTTTATTTGTGCTATGCGTCTTATGTCTAGTCTCACTGATGTGTAGAATTTCAAGGCTTTACCTCCTGGTGTTGTCTCTGGATTACCGAACATTACACCTATCTGCATTCTTATTTGATTTATGAAAATTACTATTGTCTTTGACTTTGCTACTATGCTTGTGAGTTTACGTAGAGCTTGGGACATTAGTCTTGCTTGTTTACCCATATGATGTGCTCCCATATCTCCTTCTATTTCATCCTTCGGTGTGAGAGCTGCTACGGAGTCTATGACTATTACATCCATCTTGCCAGAGCGTACTAGACTCTCTACTATCTCCAATGCTTGTTCTCCTGTATCTGGCTGGGATATTAGTAATTGATCTATTCTTACTCCAATACGCTTGGCATATTCTGGATCCATAGCATGTTCTGCATCTATGAATGCACATATTCCATCTTTCTTCTGTGCTTCTGCTACTATATGGAGTGAAAGGGTAGTCTTACCGGAAGATTCTGGGCCGAATATCTCTATTATACGTCCTCTAGGCATACCTCCTACTCCGAGTGCTGCATCTAATCCTATTGATCCTGTAGGAATAGCATTAACATTAACTCTTGGTTTATCCCCAAGCTTCATTATTGCTTCATCACCGAATTTCATACGTATAGAATCAAGGGTGTCCTTTATACTATTTGTTGGATCCTTTTTCTCATCTATATTTTCTTTTTGTACTTCTTTATTTTCCTTAAGTTTTTTTACCATATCTTTATAATTATTATCTGTTAATATATTTCGACGGTATTAGTCTACCTTATATATTAATTCCAGTCGATATTCCTTTTTTCTATTAAATCTGTCATAAGCTTTTATCGAGAAAACATTATATCCTATAGCAAGAAGACTAGTTTCATTCCAATTTCCTTCCTCATCTATTGTGATCGGCCTATCATTCAATGTTATTTCCTTTATACGTTTAGCTATACCAGATATTTCAATCTCAGGGATATTGACAGTAATTCCATTCTCTGGTTTCAATATTATAATTTCTGGACCAGAAACGAAGTCATGAGTAGCAAATATTCCATAACCTAATACGATTATGATAATAATTGCTAAAGTGGTAATTTTTATTGTTCTTTTTATTCCTTGTCTATTCATTATCATTTTCTCTATCGGTATTTTCTAGATCTCTGCTCGATTCTTCTCTGCCATATACTTCTCTTGCTTTTGCCCCATTTGCAGGGCCTATGACTCCTCTCTGTTCCAATATATCCATTAGTCTAGCTGCTCTAGAGTATCCTACACCGAGCTTTCTCTGTAGAAATGATGTGGAGGCCTTACCAGTCTCCATAACTGTTTCTTTGGCCTGTTCATACATATCATCTTCTTCTCCTATATTTTCTTCATTCATACTAGATTCGAATATTGCATCTTTACCGGCTTCATTCTGAGGTGCACCTAGATTTATTTCTCCTAATACTTCATCCTTATATGTATCAGCTAGATACTTCACTACTTTCTTCACTTCTGTTTCTGTTATATATGCACTTTGTAGACGTAATGGCTTTGCCATTTCTCCACCGAGATATAGCATATCTCCTGCTCCTAGAAGTTTCTCTGCACCTCCACCATCGAGTATTGTTCGTGAATCTATTTGTGATGATACCTGTAGGGCTATTCTTGTAGGTATATTGGCCTTTATGAGTCCTGTAATAACATTTACACTAGGTCTCTGTGTAGATAGTACTAGATGTATTCCTACAGCACGGCTCATCTGTGCTAGTCTTACTATTGCAGATTCTAATTCTCTAGGATATGTCTGCATTATATCTGCAAGTTCATCTACTACTATTACTATATATGGCATTGTTTCTGCGTCTTTCGTCCTATTCTTATGATATGAATCAATATCTCTTACACTTTGCTTCTCCAATACATCATATCTTCTACTCATTTCTTTCGCAGCCCATTTCAGAGCTAATATAGCTTTCTTTGGTTCTGTTATAACGGGAGTCAATAGATGTGGAATCTTATTGTATAAAGTTAATTCTACACGCTTCGGATCTATCATGATGAATCGTAGATCTTCTGGAGAATTACGATAGAGTAGAGATGCAATGATGGCATGTATAGCTACAGATTTCCCTGATCCAGTAGCACCTGCTATGAGCATGTGCGGAGCTTTACCGAGATTAGCGAAATGACTTTTACCAGTAATACTTTTCCCTAGAGAAACTAGAAGTGGTTTCTCTGATTGCTGATATTCCTCGGAGCTCAACAATGTTGCTAGTCCCACTGTAGTCTTTATTGTATTAGGTATCTCTACTCCTACTAGAGATTTACCGGGTATTGGAGCCTCTATACGTATGGGATGAGCAGCGAGTGCCAGAGCCAGATCATTATTCAATGCTACAATTTTCGAAAGTTTGACTCCCTCTGCTGGCTTCAGGGCATATCGAGTAACAGATGGTCCTATAGAGATCTCATCCATTTCAACATTGATACCGAAGTTTTGTAATGTACGCTTTATAATATTCGCATTTGCCTTTATATCTCCAGTTTCTGGTTTACCCTTATCTTTTTCAAGTAGGGAAATAGGTGGTGGGGTATAGGGCTTCGTACTACGAGAGGAAGCGAGGAAAGCGAATTCATTGTTCTCTTCCTTATCATCTGAACTTTCTTTTTTAATTATATCCTCGACTTTCTTTATTGATGCATCTATCTTCTCATTATTTTCTACTACTATATCTTTATCTTCATCTTCTTCTTGATCTGTATCCTTATTTTTCTTCGAGAATAGTTTCCAGAACATCAGATGATCTAGTGTGAAATGTATATCAAATGTAATGAGAATAGAGATTGTGAATATTGCTATGAGTATTGCAGCAGAAGCATATACATCAAAGAAATGAATAAATGGCCATGATATATAGTGTCCTAATTGTCCAGCTTCATTTACCATGAATAGATCTATAAGCCCAAGTCCAGATATGAAGAAGAATAAGGCACCAATAATTTTTAATCTTTGTAATTTCCTCTCTACACCCCGGAGGAATGATATTCCAGTCATTATTAGAGCTATTGGGAATAGGAAATATCCTATACCCATTAATTTCTTCAGAAAATCATATGAATATGTTCCTGCAAGTCCTGCTCTATTGAATGCTGCAAGAATAGATAGTATGGCTAATGCGAAAAAGACTATGGACATTATAGTCTGTAATGTTTCCTTCTTAATCCTATTTCTGTATCTTGTTTCTGCTACTTTACTCTTTGCCATATTTTAATTAATACTGATATCATACCATATATTGTTTATATTTTTACTATGTGTTCATATGATTTCTACTCTTTACTTTCAAAGACATTTTATTCTATAATGGACATACGAAAGATTTGCATTATTTGTATAAGTCATATAAAAGACAGTTACAAGTGAATCATATAGGACAAAACATAATGGAACAAAAATATTTAAAAAAGACAGAGAAAATAGGGCTAGCTATATATCTAGTCTCTAATCATCTAAAAGACAATGAACCAATGAAATGGGAATTGAGAAAGGAGGTATTTTCTTTTCTTGAGAGTATTTGCTCTATTGGTAATGAATATGATAAAGAAATTTTCTTTTCTTGCTCGAGAAATATTATTTCTATGCTACATATATCATCTAGTTCCGGCCTTATCTCTAAAGCCAATGCGGATATGATTATTAATGAAATTGAATTTATACTTTCTTCTACGAAGAAAGATTCTTTAGAAGACAATATAAAAGCGGGCTTTGTCCTTTCTGAGGATTTCTTTGCTACTGATCATGATTCAATATTGAATACAGATAAAGCACATATTAAGAATAGACTATCTAATAATATAGCCAATAATAAGGATATTAATAAGAATAATGTTATAAAAGACAAGAAGAATAGTCGCCAAAGCCGTATAATATCTCTATTGAAGAATCAATCAGATCTGACTATAAAGGATTTCGTAAAAGTCATAAATGACTGCAGTGAAAAGACTATACAGAGAGAGCTATTATCTCTAGTAGAGAAGGGTATTATCAAGAAAGAAGGAGAGAGAAGATGGAGTAAATATTCTCTAAAATAATTAGGTTGAATTATATTGACTTATCTCCATACAATATGCTAATATTACATCCGTGGATTATATACCCCAATACGACTGTATTAAGGTGTAAATGAGTTATCCACATTGGATTTTGCAGTTACCTTTCTATAAGGGTATAATGCTATCCATACATACAGAGCATTCCTGCCCATTGAAAATTTCATAGATAAATTACAAAGAAAAAAAGTTTCTTACAGAATTTCCTTTTCCCTATACGGTTGATAATAGTTGTATTTCAGATTTAATTCTCGCAACCTAATTCTTCTGGCTCGTGTCGATATATATGAGCGGGGGAAATAGTGTTAAGTAGTTATTAGTTTTTAAGTTATTAGTTAATTATTATTCGTAATAAAATAGTTTTCTTCAAAAAATATTAAAAGTAAAAGAAGGAGATTATTTTAAATTATTAAAATATGAAAAGAATATTTATCACAAGCATTGTTACTCTTGCTATGGTAGTAGTATCAGCAAGCGTAGCACAAGCATTGACTGGCTATACTTTCGAAAACAATCTTACAGTCGGAAGTACAGGTACAGACGTTTCTACACTTCAGCAATTCCTTCTAGATAGTGGGTATGATATACCAGCTCTATCTTCAGGAGTAGCACAGAAGGGATACTTCGGTAGTCAGACATTGGCTGCAGTTAAGTTGTATCAAGCAGCATCAGGTATTATTAACACAGGATTCGTTGGTCCTCTTACAAGAGGAGCATTGAATGGTACATCAGGTGCAGTAGCAGGAAATACTGTTGCACAGTATATTGCTAACTGTCCAGTTGGTTACACATGTCCAGTTCCAGTAGCGAATGCAGGGACAGTAGTTACACCAGGGACACCAGCAGCTCCTATAGTAATGGATGGTACTGATGGATCTATCACAGCATCTCTTTCAAGTTATGCAAGTAACAATACAATAAAGAAAGGAGAAACAAAGGATATGGTAGCTGTTAAGCTTCAGGCAACAGCAGCTCCAGTATCAGTTACAAGATTTGATGTTCGTTTTAACACAAGACCATGGTTATATTTCAGCACAGTTACATTGAAAGATAGTACTGGTACAGTTATAGCAACAAAGAATCTTTCTAGTGCATCAGATGCAACAGAGATTACAGTAGGATCTGACTATTTAGTTAGATTTGAAGGTATAAATGTTGTTGTAACTCCAGGTACAGATCAGATATTGGTTGTTTCTGGTACGGTTCTTTCTACAACAGATAAGCTTACTTCAGATGTTAGTGTAATCGTATCTGTTCCTAATAGCTCCATAAGAACTATTAATGGAAAGGGATATACTGATTCTCTAGGTCTTGGAACAGTAGCTACTTCTGGAACATCTGGAAGAACAATGACACTGTCTTCTACAGGTTCAACAGGAAATATCCTAGTCAAACTAAGCTCAACTTCTCCAGATAATAGAATTGTTACAACATCATCAAGTGGTGAAACAACAGGTGTTGTTCTTGGTAAGTTCGATTTCAAGTCAGAAAATCGTACATCTACTCTTAATACTCTTACTTTTACATTGAGTAATAATGGTAGTGGGTTATCTACAATGCTAAAGAGAGTATACATTACTGATGGTTCACAAACAGTACAGACAGATGCTGTTCCAGATGGTACTGATGTTGCTTCTACATCACTTGTATTCTCTAATCTATCATTCGATCTTACACAAGATGAATGGAAGACGATCACAATTTCTGCAGATGTAGCTGATCAGGATGATTTCACAGCTGGGACTACGTTGATAGCTTCTACTACTGTGAATAATACAAATATTGTAGGTATAGATAGTAATTACACTACAGTTACAGCAACTGGAGCAAATGTTG
>C687J50192_1000491_pt1 | contig 15952 bp, 19 predicted proteins | sample RifOxyD1_FD_50192 | JGI IMG/M metagenome (IMG submission 50192)
ATCAAGGCTACTATCTCGTCACAGGTGAGTAAAAGCATTTTTAGTAAAAAGATAGATAGGAAAACGCTTTTACGAATAGAACCAGACATAACCCTAAAATTTCCATTTATAGAACTTATTCTTCTTTTAGTCATGATGCTTATAGTTATCAGACTTCTTTTTAAAAAAGAAATAATACAAACCGAAAGAATTATTGCAAGAGATATCAAAAGAATTGAATCTGGGCTGAAATAATCATCTGCCTGCCTGCCCATATCACTAATTTTACACACATTACCAATACATATCACATTATTTATCAATATCTTTTTCAAGAAGCCACTTCCAAACCGGCTTTATAACTATTTTCTTACCATCCTCTTTTAATTCATCNTCTTGATNNTATGTGAGAATCAATCCTTCTTTAAGTTTGAATTTATTCATAGCTTCAGCGAGTCCTTTAATCTCTCTTTCCCGATTATCCTGATTTAAGTCATAACAAACCTGTATTGCTCTGGCTATTTTTGTTCCATCCCTTATTACAAAATCGCATTCTCCTTTTTCAGAAAAATAATATATCTCATCCTCATTTCTTTTTAATTCCAAAAATACTAAATTTTCAAGTATCCTGCCTTTGTTCTCTGAAAACTTAAATCCAATTTCAGTTACAAAACCATTATCAATACAATATATTTTTCTAGGATTTTGAATCTGTTTTTTTACTGAAAAATCAAATTTATTAATGAAAAAGAAAAGAAAAGCATTTTCAAATGACTCTAAAATAGATTTGACAGTAGATAAATTCTTTATCTGTATTGTTTTTGATAAAGACCTTGTAGAAAGTTCATTCGATACATTAGATAATAAATATACAGATATCTCTTTAATAGGTTTTTCAAGATTTTTATTAAATCTCTTTATAATATCCCGATAAAGTATATTTTCATAATTTTCTTTTAATAATCTTTTATCATTATCTACAATAACCTTGGGAATTCCCCCAAATGAGAGAAATTCTAAAAACTCTTTTCTCAATTGCGATTGTACTTTAAGGTCCAGTTTCCAATCTTCTTTTTTAATATGTTTAGCATCTAAAAATTCTTTGAAACTAAATGGATAAAGATTTACATTTATAGACCTTCCAGTTAAAATAGTTGAAATTTCTTTACTTAATAATTTGGAATTCGATCCAGTTATAAACATAGGATGTTCTTCTTTTATTCTATCTGCCCATTTTTCCCAACCCCTTGTTTCTTGAATTTCATCTATAAAAATAGGGCAATTTTCTTTATAATTTTGTTCATTTAAAAAATCAAGAATCTTTTGAAAATCTTCTATTGCAAAATCAATCAATCTCTCATCATTAAAATTTATGTAAAAAAATTCTTTTTCTTTTAGTTTTAACTGACTCTTTATTATATGTAACAATGTAGATTTTCCAGATCTTCTAACTCCAGTTATAACAATTGGAAGCTTCAAATGAATAAAAGATAATACTTTTTTTGTTAAATCCCGATCTACAAAGCTATTCTCATCTCTGAGTTCTTTTTGTTGTTCAAATAAAACATAGTAAAGGTTTTGTTGGTTCATATAAATTATAATAAGTAAGACTTTTTAAATCTTTCTAAAGTGATACAATTTATGTATCACTATAACATAAAAGCGATACAATTTTTGTATAGCTAATTTTAATTGGTAATGAACACCATTTTTGTAAATCTTTTCAATGGGATTGAACAAAATATAGATTTTTTGTTCAATGAGATTATTGGCATCCTATGACCTCCATGTTCACCAATTAATCCAAATGGACCCATCCTACGAATATCAAGACAATGAACAATACCTGATTAAAACAGAACCATCCAACATTGTTCACAATGGCGAGCCATTGAATAATGAAGAAGACTATTACTTCGTAACAGGTGAGTAAAAGAATTTTTAGTAAAAAAATAGAATAGGAAAACGCTTTTACGAATAGAACTAGACATAACCCTAAAATTCCCCCTTACAGAACTTATTCTTCTTTTAGTCATGATGCTTATTGTAATAAGACTTCTATTCAAAAAAGAAATAATCCAAGCAGAAAAGATAATACGAGATATNAAAAGNATTGAATCTGGTTTGAANTAATCATNTGCCTACTTACTTACCCACTCCTCTAAGTTTTACATTAGCTACCAATATTAATCTTACACACATTACTAATACAAGCTTCATTTTACACACATTACCAATACTCTAAATTATTCAAATAGTAACATTTATATAGCAAATGATACATTATTATTACATATGATACAAAAAAGTAGCTTATTTAAAGTCCTAGAAGTGTTCTTCAAAGAACCGACAAATCTTCATTTTATTAGGGAAATAAGTAGGGAGATAGACTTAGCAGCAACATCTACAAAAAATAATCTAAATCAACTATTAAAAGAAGGCCTAATAGTAGAGAAAAAATCAAAACCATTTAACGGATATGTTGCAAATAGGGAAAATGAGGATTTTCTGTTTTATAAACGAACCTATAATTTGTTTAGTTTAAATAAGCTAAAGAAAATATTAATTGAAGAGCTTCATCCAAGAGCGATAGTCTTATTTGGATCCTATTCAAGAGGAGAAGATATTGAATCAAGCGATATAGATATTTTTATTCTTTCAAAAGTAAAAAAGCCAATTAAACTTGAATCATTAGAAAAAGAATTAAATAGAAAAATTAATATTATGATTTTAGAAGACATAAATAAACTAGAAGAAAACATTCTAAAAAAGATTTACAATGGAATTGTTTTATCAGGAGAAATATAATGGAAGATGAAATATTTAAGATAAGTAAAGATATTAGTAGGGCAAAAGATTTGTTTCAAATCTCCAAAGAAAGATTAGAAATAATAGAAATTTTACCAAAAGATAAGACATATAAAATTATTGAAGAATATTATGAAATATTCTTAGAATTAATGACAGTTATAATGTATCTTGATGGTTATAAAACTCTAAGTCATATAAAAGTTTTGGAATATGTCTCACAAAAATATAATATTCTTTCAAACAATCAAGTTCAAACAATAGATACATTGAGAAAATTTAGGCATGGAATTGTTTATTATGGAAAAAAAGTAAGTAATGAATATTTGATAAATCACCAAGAAGAAATCACAGAGATAATAAAATCTTTAGATAATTTAGTAGAATCAAAACTGAAAAACGAGGTTCAATAAATAGCCATAAATTTCCACGACGACCTACAAGTTCACCAACTAATCCAAATGGATCCATCCTATGACTATCAAGACAATGAACAATACATCATCAAAACCGACCCCTCAAACATCGTCCACAACCCAAACCCCTAAATGACCAAGGCTACTACCTCGTAACCGGTGAGTAAAAACATTTTAGCAAATAATTAGGATGAAAAACGCTTTTACGAATAGAACCAGACATCGGAAAAATGTAAATTTTTACGAGACTGAAAATATCAATTTTCAGGATAACCCTAAAATTCCCATTTGCAGAACTTATATTATTGCTTTGCATGATGGTCATAGTTATTAGACTTCTTTTTAAAAAAGAAATAATACAAACCGAAAAGATAATTGCACGAGATATTAAAAGAATTGAATCTGGTTTGAAGTAATCATTTGCCTGCCTCTGCCAATATCACTTATTTTATACCAATTACCACTCATACAAATTCCAAAACCATAAAATTTATAACCCTTAAAACACTATAATAAACATGGAAAATAACTCTTGTGAAATTGAAGTAATCAAATTAAGAGAAGAAAATAAAGACCTAAAAGAAGCCATAGCAATTGCTTTAAATAAACCTCTTTTGAGAAAATTAAATGAGGCAATAACAAGAATCAATAATGGGGAATACATTAACGAAGAAGAATTCTTTAGAGAGCCGAGAGTTTAAGTTTTATATCTTCCTTATCTAATTGTCTTAGATATTTATCAGTATTATCCTTATGTTCTAATGCAAGAACAAGCACTTTAACTTGAGATTCTTCAACAACATAAAATATTCTATACATTCTTACGTGAAGCTCAAATAAATTTGCAAAATACTTTAAAGGTTTTCCAACTTCCTTAGGATTTATCTTAAGTTGTTTAAGCTTTTTATCTGCTTCAACCTGAATAGAATTATCTAATTTATTAAAATCTCTCGTAAACTCTTTATCAAACTTCAATTCATAAACCATTTTTCCTCTTTTTTACCCTATGCCCTAAGACAACATTAACTAATGAATTAATAAGCTATACTTTAAATTTATTTCTATTTTAAACTTCCTTCTTTTACGTACATGAAACTGCCTGCTTGCCCATACCACTAATTTTAGCCCCAGACTTACACATCTGCTTACTTACACACTTCCCTAAGTTTTACATTAGCTACTAATACTAATCCCACACACATTACCAAAACAAAGAAACCTATTCAAATATTTCATCTAAAGTTTCACCAATTAACTTATCTGCTTCTTCAATAGGAAATCTGACATCATTAAAATGAGGTCTTTTAAGTTCATTCTTCAAACATTGTAATGCTTTTTCTTTTATTACTTTTTTATCATTTGTATTCCAGTTAAATTCTGTCAAATAATCTAAGATAATTCCCCGATAATTCTCTATTTCACTCATCATATGGGGAATGGATTCTGGCTTATTTGTATATTTAACTAAAATTTTATGTGCAGTCAATCCTCCGATTTTATCAGCTATTATTTTAATAATTGCGTTTTTTCCCATAAACCACCTCGAATTTGTTTTCTTGTATCTTCAATTAAATTTTTTAAATAATGTAAAGCATATCTCTTCTCTTCATTAGATTGTTTATTATTTTTTAATCTTTCTATTAAATTTTTACCTAATTCCTCATATAAAGATTCTTTAAGCCTCTTATTATCTATGATTTTACTTAAAAGAAGTCTAACAACTAAGGTATTTCTAAGAGCACTATATATTTCTTTTCCACTCGGTCTTGGATCATAAATATCGCTCCAATCTAGCTTCATATGAAGATCAATATTATAAAGTTCAATCTTTTTAGGTATTTTTATATCACCATAAATTACCTTATGATCTTTTAACTCATATATTAGTGTTGGGCTATTCTTATAACTTTTTATTAAATTTTCCTTGCTTATTATTTCTATATCAGACACTATAGAATTATCTTTCAAAATATTCTTAATTTCCTTTATCTTTTTGTATTTATCAATTTCTTTCTTATAAATTTTTGATTTAGTTACAATCATAATATCTATGTCATTATAATTCTTATAATTATTCTGTATAACAGAACCATATAAAATAATAGAATCTACATCATTTAAACTGCTAAGTATAATTTTCTTTATTTTATTTTCAATTGACTTAATTTTCTGATTATATTCCATTTTATCAAGCAAGTATTTTGCATCCANGGAACCTATTTCTTTAAGTTTNGGNCTTATGAATCTACTAAGGTAATTTGAATCCGTCTGATTTAATTTAGCATTATTCATCTTTCGATGAATAACTTCTAATTCTCGTTTAGTGAATATTACACTCTTAACCATATAACCAATATAATGGTTAATAGGTTTATATAGCTTTCTAAGAGTATGGTAAAAGCAAACCAGACATGTCAAAAATCTTAATTGATAAAATAAAACATTTTCACTGATTTTTGATCAGACTGAAAATATCAATTTTCAGGATAACCCTAAAATTCCCCCTTACAGAACTTATTCTTCTTTTAGTCATGATGCTTATAGTCATCAGACTTCTTTTCAAAAAAGAAATAATCCAAACCGAAAAGATAATACGAGATATAAGAAGAAATATCTGGATTGAAGTAATCATCTGCCTACTTACTTACCCACTCCTCTAAGTTTTACATTAGCTACCAATAAAATTCAACATCAAAAGATTTATATACCTAAAAAGGTATAGTATTATACCATTATTGGTATAATAAAATGATAACCAAAAACAAATTAGAGATATTGAATCTATTTCGAAGAAATATTTTCTTAAAAATAAGTATACTTCAATTAGCAAAAGAACTTAAGAAAAAATCCTATCCAAAGATATATGATGCAATAAAAGAGCTTGAAAAAGATAAAATAGTAAGATCTGAAAAAATAGGGAATTCAAACATTATTTCAATCCACTTAAATTCAGAATCAATATTAGAGCTATCCTACCTTGATGAGCAAGAATCATTGTCTAAAAAAATACCCAATATAGAAAAAATACTGGATTTTAAAGAATTTCTTGATGACATAGTCCTTGTTACAGGAAGTTATGCAAATAATAAACAAACATCTAAATCAGATATAGACCTAGTTATTATAACAAAAGAAGACCCATTTAAAAAACAAAAACTAATAGATAATCTAACTTCCTTATTCCTACCTAAATTCCATCCAATTGTTATAAGTTATAAAGATTTCATAGAAATGTTACTAGATACAAAAGAAAATTATGGAAAAGAAATCTTTAAGAATAGGTTATTATTTAGAAATTCAAGAAGATACTATGAATTAATCAAAGAGGCAGTAAAAAATGGTTTCAGAGGTTAAATTATTTCTAGACAGATCAGAAGATGAAATATTCCTTTCTCAAAAAGATTTAGATTCTTCAATTGACAAAAACATAAAGGAAATTCTTGGAATTCCTTCTGAAAAGACTTTTTATCATTCAGTCATAAGTCATGCCTACTATTCTATATTTTATGCAGTTAAGGCTTATCTCTTTCAAAAGGGCATAAGAACAAAGGCCCCAGAAATCCATAAAAAGACTTACCTAGAGTTTAAAAAGATTATAGATAAAGATATTTTAGATTATGAACTTCTAAGAATATATGAAAATGAGATATCAAAAGCAGAATCATTGCTAAACATATTTCTTCTTGAAAAAGAAAAAAGAGGAAGATTTGTCTATAACTTAAAATCTGAAGCCAATCTTCCCTTTGCAAGAGAATCAATAGAAAATGCTAAGAAATTTGTTTCAATAATAAAAACAATACTTGAATTATAATTCACCTTACCCTCTTTTTTTCATAACCCTACTAATCAGCAGTAAATTTATCATCAGTAAAACAATGATATTTTCCACCACCAATATGTTTATGAACCCCCTAAAACTCCAACATATATCCCTTTTTTACAATGAAAACAGAAAATCAGACACAAGATAGATTCCAAAAGAAGATTCTAGCAGATGTTAATGAAGAGATTTCAATCCTTGTGAGAAGAATTGAGCTTAATTTTGGCCTATCCTTTGATGAAGCAAGAAAATCAGTCTTCCTTGCAATCAAAAACCTCCATCAATAAAGGTTTTTGATATAATCTTAAGATTATTTACTCATTTACACATATATCTATGCTCATTTAATTTGTTTTACATTAGATACTAATAAATCAATTTTCATAAATATTCTTTCTATGACCCAATTTTATAATCTTAATTATCTTAGAAGTAGTATCTACATCAACAATAAGCCTATACTCTCCAACCCTTAATTTAAACCCATTAATATTCTCCAAATGATCTAAAAATCTAAAAGGATTTTCTTTACATTGTTGAAGTTTATCCCAAATTCTTTGTTTGATACCAATTTCAAGCTTGTTCAAATCCCCTAAAGCTCTTTTTTCAAAGATAAGGTTATACATTTCAGATTACCAATAGATAAAAAGTCTATAATATAGAATCATAAACCTAAAATTTTCTTAGCTTCCCCTTCAGTGTAAAATTCCCCTTTCTTTATTCTTTCCCTTGCAGATTTAATCTCTTCTATTGTCTTCTGGCTTAGTTTAGGTTCTTTCTCACAAGTTTTAACTATGTGAATCAATTTTCTTACAAGTTCATCATAACTTTCACTTTTATACTGTCTAAACTCATCAAGTTTTGATTTTGTTTCAGGACCAACTCGAATAGTAGTTTCCATCTACATACGTATACATTTGTATATTTAAATATTTCTATAGTCAGTTTCTCATTTTACCAACATTACCAATATATTTCAACAATTATTAATACTATTTTCAATAATTTCAGAAATGCTTCTTCCTGTTTTTTCTTTCATAACCTTCAATTTATTAATAGTTCTAACAGATAAAGTTACATCTATTCTTTTCCTTTGAAAAGGAATTTCCCTTGTTCTATCATAAGCCTCAAGAGCATCAAAAAGCTCCCTATACTTATTCAAAATGTAATTTATTTTTTTTGTTTCCATGTTGAGTTTACGAAAAATGGAAAGACTAAAATTGTTTTTAACAATTTTTTTGATTTCATATGAGTATTATTTGATGCAATTTTTAATTCTCCATTCAATATTCCTTATCTCATTAATATTATTTTTTGCAATTGAAATCATCTGCTCAAGAAGCAAATCTCTATCAACTTGTTTTTTATTTTCCTCTGCAAAATTTAAGCATAAAAACATTGCAGTTCTTTTATTTCCATCTGAAAAAGGATGATCAACAAGTATTGCTCTTAACAGATATGCTAATTTTTTATAATCTCCTAATTTATTGTTATTTTGCATATCAATAGCATAGTCTAAGCTAGAATCATTCCTTAGGTTTCCACCAAAACCCTGATTTATTCTTATAAGATCTTCCTTACTAATTATCATACACATAAATAATAGCAACTTATTTATAAATCTTTGCATTTAATTTTACATTAGCTACCAATACCTCATTTTATGCCCATTACCAATATCAACTCAATCTTCTCCCCCTATCTGCCTATTTTTTCATTAGATACTAATACTTATTCAATTATCACTTACGATTTTACATTAGCTACCAACATCTCAAGATTTTCACACCAAAAACCTTAAAATACCACCTTCTTCTTTTATATCCATGAAAACCTCTGAAATATTCAAGAAAAACTATGATTACATCTTTCCACTAATAATCTGGCTATTAATTTTTGGAAAAAANATNTTTTCACAANTAATGTTTGTAGACTATGTTCCAGACACTTATTTTACAACAATAAAAACACTTATTTCAACTAATTACGCAATGGTTTTAGGTCCAATTGATATCTTAAGATTAATCTTCTCTTTAACAGGACTTCTTCCATACCTATTCCAATTTTCAATCCTAATATCCATGTTTATATCCTATTTTTACATTAGAAAACTATTCCAAGATAAACAAAAAACATTTTCCATAGTATTTTCATTCATATTTTTCTTTAATCCCTTTATCTATTCAAGAATAATGATAGGTCAAGTAGGAGTTCTAATTGCCTATCTATTCCTTCCAATAACTATTTTCTACATATTCCAATTCTTTGAATCAAATCTAAAAACAAAATCCCTATTAAAATTAGCAATAGCAATAACTCTCTGCTCATTATTTTCAATACATTTTTTCATAATCAATTTAATTATTTTCCTAACAAGTGCATTCTGGCTTTATTTTCAAAAGAAATTTTCAATTATAAAATTCCTGATTCTATCAATAACACTATTTATCATACTAATTCTCCTTAATTCAATCTGGATTCAAGGAATTTTATCAAGTGAAACACTTAAATCAATTGATTCTTCCCATGAAAACTTTTTTTCACCAAAACTTTCAGGAAACATACCTGCTGTTGCAAAAATAATAGGCATGTCTGGATTTTGGAGAGAATCAGCCTACAGCTCAACCTATAATATTCTTGGCCCAATAGGTTATCTCATAATTCTTGCATTACTATTAATCCTATTCCTAGCAGGATATTATCTATCCCATGATAAAAAATCAAAAATATTTTTCACATTATTCTGGCTAGGATTAATACTTGGAACAGGAATAGCCCACCCCTATACAAGACCATTTTTCAATTCCTTGTTTAATTATCTTCCATTTTTCAATGGCTTCAGAGACAGCCATAAACTAACATCTCTAATTGCACTTTCCTATGCCTATTTAATTTCAGTCTTTGCCCTAGAATTAAAAATAAAATTAAAAGAATTAGGATTCCTTCCAGTAATAATCCTAATTCTTTTTATCCTATTCTTCACATTCCCACTCCTAGGACTTTGGAATCAAATAAAACCTGTTTCCTATCCATCTTCCTACAATGAATTAAATTCTTTCCTAGACTCAAAACAAATAACAGGAAAAATAATCTATCTACCATGGCAAACCTATCTAACCTACAATTGGACAATTAATTCTTCATCAGACGGAAGAATAGCAGTTCCAATAAATAATATTCTCAAATATCCAGTAATAATTGGATCAGATGTTTATGGTTCAGAAACAATAGAAACTCAAAAAATACTTGACTGCTTAAACAACAAAAGCACAACTTGTCTTGAACAAAATTCAGTCCAGTTTGTAATAAATGACAAATGCTCTTTTTACAAAGATGATAAATCCAGCACCTTTGAATCAATGAACAAAGCCTATTCAAACTCATGTCTAGATGTCTATAAACTTAATTCAAAGCCAAAACCAACACAGCAAATACCCTTGAGATTCCTAGTCACATCAATAGTTTCTTTAATAACATTTCTAGTCCTAATAATCTTATTGATTACATTAAAAAAAAGATAAAATATTTTTATTATTAATACAGATTACTTATTATTGTCTTTATGTGCATTACTTATTATAATTTTACACATATTACTAATATCTATCTGCCCATTATCATTGTTTTACACATATTACTAATATTTACTTGCTTAAACTAACTAACTAATCCCACACACATTACCAATATCTCTTTTAAACCAATTTCCCAACCTATTGTCCCATTACAAAGTAGTTAAAAACTAAGGTTTTTAAACCCTCTTTTCCATGGATTTTAATAGGGGTGATAGAGATGCATCAAATGCCAAAAGATATACCCTATTCAGAATATTACAAAAGAAAAATGCAAGAAGAATTTAAACACCAAGTCCCACATATCCAACCAAAATTCAATCCAAGACCATTACAGCCCCACCAAACCCATTATTCTAAAAAACCAGGTGAAAGTGCTATAAACAAAATAATACTAGCAGTACTTATTCTTTTATTCCTAATCTCATTCATAAGCCTAATAATCTTTCTTCCAAAATCCAACCTAAGTTTAATCATAATAGCTGTCTTTGGAATAATACTCCTATTCCTCATACTAACTCTGTTACATAAACTCTATGAACACACATTAGTAAAAACTAATCCCATTTTAATAATCCTAATAGTATATATCCTATTAACAGTAAACATGTTTCTAGGAGCTAAAATTTATTCCATAGAATGGGCTTTTCTAGGATTTATAATAGCCACAGTAATTGTCTATGATTCAAAAATAGATTCTAGATTTTTAATACTTCCTGCATTATTACTCCTAGGTTATATTCCATTCCTATTAATAGGAAAATTCAATGCCATAGCAGAAAACATAGCAATCTATGTTTACTATTTCCTTGTTTGTGGAGTTGTTCTTCAAGTAATAGAACATGTAAAAAAAATAACAAATAGACTAAATTTTGACTCATTTTCAAAAGGAATGCTAAGAGAATTTGACTGGATCAAAACCTGCATCCTAACAGGAATCTTCAGCATAGGTGTAATAATAGCCAATAGATTCTATGAACTCCCATTATTAAAATGGACCTCTGTCTACATTTTTCTAATAAGTCTTATAATATATTCTCTAACCATGTTTAAGGAAGAAAAATAATTCCTATAATCATAATTTTACTCTAACTATCTACTAATACTAAATCAAATAATATTATTAACAATAAAACATTCTAGCCTATCCACATTATCATTACACATTACCAATACAAATAAAACGCCTATCCTCGCCATGCAGCAAGGATAGACACATATAAATTATAAATCCTACTTAAAAATCTTTCCATAATACGCAGTATCTCCGCACAGACAGTTACTAACTCTTTTCTTTTGCATAATTTTATCTTTACTCCCCCCTAATTAATGAGAGGGAGAAAGAAAAATAAGTGATTTTTTATGAAATAGCAATTAATATAATCTCATTCAGACAGAGCACATAATCCAAATATAAGTCCATCTTTCCATAACCAAAAGATTATAAACCCTTTAAACAAAAAAATAAAATGCAAAACATATCTGAAAGATTAGAAGGAAGATTGAATCATCTAAAATCACTTGGAAAAGCAACCTCAGAAGATCCAGAAGATAGAATTCCAGTAAAAATAATAACCTATGAAGAATATAGTCAAGGAACAATCAATATAGTTACATTCAAATCAGGGGAACCAGCAAAACTAACACAAGAACCAGCAATAGGCCTTGGACTTCAATCCCTTATTGATGAATTAGAAAGAATAAAAGTAGAATACACTCCTTGCATAAGGGTTCCAAATGGCCCCTATGTTATTGCACATTTAAATGCATCACAAATAGAAATTCTTGCAGAAAAACTCTATATAGAGCAACTAGATGATGATTCATCAGTTTTAGAATAATATTTTCCAATCACAATCCAAAACAATTCTTATATTTCATCATACCCTTATATTTCCAAAGTAAAGCAGCTTCACTCATTCCAGATTCAAATCCAAAATCTCCATTTGCTCTTGCTGTTTTAATTGCATTGCAAAAATCACCTAATTCAGAAACATATTTAGAATGTATTGACAATATAACATCAGGATTATCAACACTGCCTTTTTTAACACTTGCTTTTTCAATAACATAATTCTCTTCCCAGATTCTTGAACCAGAATCAAAATTATACAATTTAAGCAGAATAACTCCATTTTTAGGAATATCATTTATCAATGCCTGAGATTGCAAAAATCCAGGAAGATTATCTTTAGTTAGTTTTACAGGCTCATAGACAACATTTGCAGTAACAGGAGAATTAGAATTAAGATTAATAGCAGGTTTACTATTTTTATCCAGCAAATTAGCTCCAATAACTATTCCTGCAACAACAGCTATAATTATTATAAATATAAGATATCTTAATGATTTTCTCATAAACTATTGAAATATTCATCATTTTTAAAGTTATACCAACGGAAATAAATTTTCGTACAAAATTTTTTCTTTGGTATTTAGGAAATGAAATTAAATTGTACGGTTATTAATTTCATTTACTATAATTAAACCCTCACATAAACACTATGTTCCCAAAGATCACCTTCAGAGACATTGCTAAGTTTTTCATCTCTAGCTAATTTAACACCATGCCTATTAATTGTCTGTTCTAATAAAAGTCTGCAACTAGCATCAGTTATATAAACAAGGCTTCCAACACGCAGTTTATCAACAAATTTAATAAATTCTTCATAAGAAAAATCATTTGAATATCCAACAGCATTAGAAAGATAAGCTTTATCAAAAACAATTCTTTGTCCTAAATCAAAAATATTTCCAGTAGGCAGTATTTCAAATTCACCTAGCTTAGCCCTGATTTTATCTAACCTCCAATCCACTCCAAAATATTTTTCCATTAATTTTTTTCTAGCAACAGCAGTATTACGACTAATTGTGCCAGAAAAATAACCATCTTCACTGCCAAATTCATCTCTTGCATGAAATCCTTCATAATTTCCAGTTCGAATACATTCTACTATTCTCCCAATAAAATCAATTTGAGTAGGATTTGTATCAACAACCATAACTTTTTTAGCATATTCCAATAATGCAAGTCCAGGATGACCAGAACCACCAATTGCTAGAATAGTATCATTGAAATTTACATCTAATCCTCTAACAATAATATCTAAATTTTCATTAGTGCATGAATGTCTTAATCCTTCCATATTATCTTAATTTTAATAACCATTTATAAATCTTATTAAAAACCTTTAATTAATAGCAAATTCTCTTTCTTCAAAATTTCCAGCCCTATCAACAATCCTAAAAACAATATTTTCACTAAGTTTTAATTTCCTAGAACATATTCCTTTTTTCAAACTACTGCAGAATAATTTTTCTTTTCCAGAAGAATCAAAATAAACAGCTTTTTGAAAATTATCCTCACTTACATTTAAATCAATATCATATTCCTTGCCATTGAATTCATAGTCAATGGAATTTATAACAGGCTTTCTATCATCAACAAAAACCTTTACTCTAGATGAATTAACAATATTATCTGCAATATCCCTAACAACAAACCAATAAATAACATTTTTTCCATAAAGACTATCTAAGTTCAAACTAACAGAACAATTCTCTTTCCCATTTTTACAATTATTTAAAGCAATAGAACTAACACTCCCCATCTCTCCATAAAACAATTCCACAGATTTAATATTACTTTCCTCATAATTAACACTAAAAACACCATCTGCAAATTCATTCTGACGAGGATTTGTTTTAATTATTCTAGGCTTTTTTGTATCAACAAAAAAATTAATAAAATATGTTTTTACTTCACCTGCAACAGCACTTTTAATAGTTATATCATTAAACCCTTCATCGAAAATAAGCATTTTTTTAAAATAATTACAATGCATACAAAGATTTTTAATTTCCCCATTTAGATTATCAATCAAATCAATCTTAGATTTTCTAGTGGTATTAATCTCCACATAAAATCTTTGCTTTACAACACTATCTCCATTATTAAAAAGAAATTTTACATTCAAATCCAAAGGACCTGTGATAACTTCAGTTGGATCACAATAATCACTATTGCATTGATTATAGCTAGCTAACCATCCAGATGAATCAGTGCAAACTAAACAATAACCCTCCCCAGAACTAAGTCTGCAAACACATTTCCCATTTTCACAAACTAATTTATCACTTATTGAACTAATAACACTTGGCACACTCTCTCCATTTTTAAGTTTAGTAAAACAAAAATAATCATTAAGAGCAAAAACATAATTCAGATTAATAACTAAAACCAAAACTACTATTCCAAATAATAAAAAGGGGATTCTCATTTTAAATTTTTAAATAATAAACATCAATTAAACATCAAATTCAATAACTCTTGAAACAACATTTCCAGCCTTGTCTCTTGTCTGTATATCAAGTACATGGTGTCCGATTTTAAAATTAATCTTCTTTAGGCAAACACCTTTATTTAATCCAGTGCATAATATCTTTGACCTAGGATATTCATTATCATAATAAGTTATCTTATCCATATTTTTATCATAAACACTCATATTAATTGTAACATAGGTTCCTTTAACAGAATAATTCAAACTTCTAATTTCAGGCATTGTCAAATCAACAAAAACCTTTACCTTTTTAGATAAAACAGCATTATTAGCAACGTCTATGATATTAAACCAATATTCAATCTGCTTTCCATCATAGTTGCTCAAATTAGCATTAAACAAGCAAGACTGAGCTTTTCCACTTGGACAACTAGTTGATTCCTGTTTCATTACATCTCCAGAAATACCATAGTATAATTCAATCTTCTGCACATTAGATTCATCATAAGTGATTATAAAATCACCATTTGCAAACTTATTTTGAAAAGGTGTTGTTTTTGTTATTCTTGGTTTTAGATTATCAATAAAAAAACTTATACTCTTCTCAATAATTTCATTTCCCCGAACAGCCCTGAGAGTAAAATTATTAAATCCTTGCTTGAAATTCATAGGCTTGCTATAAGCAACACAATTTGGACATAATGTTCTCTGAGTTCCAGCAACATTATCAATTAAGGTAAGAGTAACTATTTTATTAGTAGATATATCCATAAAAAAAGTCTGTTTTGTAAAAACCCCCCCATCACTAAATGGAAAAACAGCAGAAAGAGTTAAATTTTGAAAAGTTGAATTAGTTGCCCCATTGCCAGAACAAAGTTTTTCGCAATTTGTATATGCAGCATAATATCCTCTTGAATCAGTGCAAACTTGCAAAAATGAACTATCACTGCTAAATCCGTGAACAGAACATTTTATACCATCACAAGTCATATGTGTTGTAGAAGAAACAATTTCAGCAGGAATACTTTGGCCATTTCCTAATCTAACAAAGCAATAACCATCAGCAGAAACAGC
>C687J50192_1000496_pt1 | contig 15829 bp, 10 predicted proteins | sample RifOxyD1_FD_50192 | JGI IMG/M metagenome (IMG submission 50192)
ATCGGTGGCGGCAATTGTGGCCCCACTCCCGACACCAATCAGGCTGATAGACTTGGTGACGAGCACCTGCCCCGAGTGCGAACCGGTAACCTCGATCACATCGCCAGGGGCGGCCGCGTCGACCGCTGTCTGAATCGTCGGAAAGTCGCCCGGCACTGTGTAAGTGACCGGGGCCGCTTTCGTGTCAGAGACAGACGTTTGAGCTTTCATAGCGTCAGACACCGCCCAAGAGACGGCCCCCAAATCCTCTACCGGCTGGGCGTGTGGTAAGCTCGGCCCTTCGGCCGACGCCGCTAGTGAAATACCACCAGCGACTGCGATAAACATCAATCCCAACTTCATAGTTCTCACTCCTTTTACCTTGTATAGACCAAACAAAGCCCGTGAATCGGGCTTTTAACCAACTACAATTATAACATATTTGAGAAAATATAACAATAACCAACGACTAGCTGTTTTTTACCAACATAAAAGTGAAAAAACATTACTGACCCTATTCTCTATTTCCCCATTTCCCGCCCCTTGGTATCAAAACCCCCAATTTTCTTATACTAGTGTTTTGCAAAATGCTAGTATAAACAAAGATGGGAATTGTCCCAGAAAACTATCTCCAAACAAGACTATATTTTTCATTTTTTGAGTATAGAAGATTGACCACCGATCAACATATTTCAAACCAAGCTCAGACCTATGTAGCCCTGTAAAAGTTCGAGTGGACAATCTTCGTGCGCATATTGCATTTATTGACTATAATTAAATTAACGATATGGAAAAAAGCACATTCTTCACACTTAAATATGATGGCTTCGCACTGCAAAACCACGAGATGGATGTAAAAGAGTTATCTCCTGCACTGTTCGCCCTTGGCGAAGCAGTAGAAGAAGCAAACCGCGTCCTTAATGGAAGCCGGACCAAGGTTGTCTTGAACGTACGAGCATTTAAAGACGGATCATTAGGTGTTGACCTCAATCTGGTTCAAGATTTTGCAACACAAGCTCTTGATCTTTTTAATAACAAGGATGTTGCCGGCGCATTAAACTTATTAGAAGTATTAGTTTATGGTGGCACTGGCATCACAGGACTGGTAAAGTTGATTAAATGGTTAAAAAACAGGAAAATTACCAATGTTATAAAACTCACATCTGGTAATATTCGAATCGAACTTGAAGACGATGACACCCTTGAGATAGATAATAAAACCGCAAAATTACTGCCTGTCGTAAAAATTCGCAGATCACTTGAAGCTGTTATTTATAAGCCACTCGCAAGAGATGGGATCGAAGAAATTAGTTTTAATTCTGATTCTGAAATGATTGAGACTATTTCAAAAGACGAATCTAGATATTTTATATCTCCAGAACTGCAAGAAAAGTTGATCGACGAGCAAGAGTACGAAATCAGTCTGCAAATCATTAGTGCTGTGTTTCAAGAAAACAATAAATGGCGCTTTTCTGACGGAAATACGAATTTTTGGGCTGAAGTACAAGATGGTGATTTCTTACGACGGGTACAGTCAAATAATGAGGCTTTTGCAAAAGACGACATTTTGCGCGTAAAAATTATACGAAAACAATTTGAAACCCTCGAGGGCCTAAAAACCGAATTTTACATCAAAAAAGTTCTGGATCATCATAGTGCACTTCAAAACTACCAGTTGCCACTTTCAGAAGCCTAGGAGAATTATAACCAATCAACAGGATTAAGTTTTATGGACAATCTCTTTCTCTTCTTGAGTTAACTCATATAGATCCATAACCATCTCGTCAATCTGTTTTTCTAGAAATTTCTGTTGCGCTGTTACATTTTTAGAATCATAATTATTATCTTTAGTAATATCTAATATTTGATTCACTAATTCTACAAACCTACTTTGGTGATCATGAGAAATATTGGGAATTGGTATTTGCTCAATATAGAAACTATAAAAATCCATACCTCTAATAGCGCGCCCATAAATAAAGTTATACGTATACCAATTAACTAAGGAAGAATTTAAATACGCTAACCAAAATTTTTCCTCTATCATTTCATTTAACTTAAATGCGGTTATTGTATTGGTAATAATAATTCCTTCGGAGTCAAAACATGCATTAATTCTTATATGCGGGGAAGGATTTTCAATGTGTGCAACAAGTCTCTGACATATTACTTTTGGTCTCAAAAACCCCTGAGCTTTTTTCCAATTCAATTTTTCTCTATTTTTTAGATACCTATGTCCTCTAATATTCCAACGGTCAATATCAATTCCTTTTAGTAATTTATTAGGAGTTTCTTCGTCAGAAAAAAAATCAATACCAATTCCAAGTCCTAAATCACCACTAACAAAAAGGTTCGGTTCTGATTTTCTCTGTATTTTCTCAAAAATACTTCTCGGGAAATATTCCAAGTATATCTGAAGAGTATTATTTTCTTTGAAAATACTGTCTTTGGTTGATTTGGAAAAATGATGAATCTTATCTTTTTTACTATCTAAAAAAGACAATTGGACTTCCGCGTTTTGTATTTTTTTAGCCAAACCAAATGCAGTTTGCTCAAGCAGAACTCTGTCAAACGCTTTCCCTGAATCCAATACAAAATGTAGATCATACTTTTTGAAGTAATTGGTTCTCCATCCACCCCAAGAGTCACCATAGGTACATTTTTTAGGGATTATAAAGGACAGAATACCATTATCCTTAAGCAGCGTATCAAATGATTTTTTACAAAACAATTCTGCAGAGTCTCCGCTTTGAAATTCAATTTTCTCAACTTTTCTAAAATACTCTTTCTCTTTTTTTGTGAGTACATCTCTGAATCCATAAGGAGGATTACCGATTACCACATCAAAACCACCCTTCTTTTTGAAGACATCACTAAACTCTAATCTCCAAATAAAAAATGGGCGAATGTTTTTACGTCGGAACTTTTTAATCTCAACCAGCTTATCTACTTTTTTTTGTTCTTCAAGAGTAACTTCAATGAGCTCCCATTTCAGGTTATCTATATCTTGTTTTAGCTTTTGTTTTTTACTTCTCTGAGACTCGTTTACATACAGCTCTATTTTATTTTGCAGGTCTTCCATTTTTAACTCAGAACCAGATTTTCCTAAGCCAAGAGTGTTTTGCATAACCTCATCTGAATCTCTTTTTTCAATAATATTTTCATCAAACAGTTTAATTCCTTCGTACTCAGAAATAAGACTATTTCCCTGCATAATCTTATGTTCAAGGTTAGGGAGTGGATGGGGTTCTTTTTCTTCCACAACCAATGCAAGCCACAGCCGAAGTTTAGCTATCTCAACAGCTCCAGGATCAATATCAACTCCATGTATTGAATTTGAAATTGTATGTAGTTTTAGATCATAATCAGAAATCTCAGATGAATTGTAGATATTTAAAACTTTTCTTGCACGTACAATCTCATTGATCATTCCCAGTGGAAAAGCCCCAGACCCAACTGCGGGATCAGCTACCTTTACCTCTTTAAGCAATTTGTCGAACGTATCTGCTTGCGCTCTTATTGACTCAGGAAGGAGTAACGCATATGTCTTATCTTCATACTTTGCACCCTTTGCTTTTCTGTTTTTTTCTCTTTCTAGGGCAATTTTATCATTCTCAATAATAAAATCTCCTTTGTTGATAAAAGTTTCAATATCTTCTTTTAAAACTTCTCCATTAGTTTCTGTTTCAAGATAGTTGATTAGGCTTTGTTGACACATATAATGTACAATCTCTCGAGGTGTGTAGAAAGCCCCTTTGCTTTTCCTATCTTTAATATCAAGAAGATTTTCAAAAACTTTTCCTAGCATTTCCGGATCAACTGCCACTTCTTTTTCTAATGGTTCGTTTTCGTTTACTGTAAAATTGTATCTATCAAAAACATCTAAGATACCGTCTCCGATATCTCCCTCTTTTGTTTTGTGTGTATTTGAAAATAACTCATCAGGAATAATAACATCCGTTGTCTCCCACTGATAACCATTCATAGGCTCAAATAATCCACCGTTGAGGAATGGCATCCGACAATTATTCAGTCGTGGATAAATTGATTCCTTGCCTCTGTCTTGAGCCAAAGCTTCATAAAATAAGGGCTCAAGAACATCATTAAAAAAGTTTTTACCATATAGGCCTCGTCGGCCAAACAATAATCTAATAAACTTTTTAGGTCCTTCCCCCCATTCTTTATCTGCCGCTACCCCAAACCACCCTTTTTTTTGAAGAAAATAAAGAAAAACAATTTGACCTAATGTTTTTTTAGCAAAGTCTACCGTTGAAATTTCCTTTGATTCAAAATCACTTTTTATCTTCTCATCCTTTTTCAATATTTCATCTAGATGTTCCTTCAATTTAAAGTACAACTCAGTATACTTATCAAAAAATTCTTTAGTGACTTTCTCTATGTCAAAAGCTAACTCTAGTTCAGTCAATGTGGGCCTTTCATTGTGAACCAAAAGATCTGTAAATCTACTTTGAGCAGTATGGCTTCCTTCGTTTTTTCCAACCAAGAATGACCATCTTTTAGCAGGTGTTATTTCTTCTTTAGTTTTTAGTTTCTCATCTACGACTTCCAGGGAATGTTCTAGCCTCACAAGCGAAAGTCTCCAGTCATCGTATTTTGGTGATACAAAAGCTACTAGAGCTGCGTTTTTACCATTCGTTTTTAAATAGTCCGCTACAAAGTTTCTCTGAGCAGTTCTGGCTCGTTCAATTGATAGAACATGATTAAGATGAACTTTTAATATATCGATTTCTTTTTCTTCACTATCTTTATAGTGTCCAATTATCTTATACTCAGAAACATATGCAGTGAAGGCATTTTTAATAAAAGGTCTTTTTTCTACTGGCTCATATTCCTTAAAAAGATTTGATACAAAAAGATTAAAACTATCCTCATCAAAACTTGAGCTAAATGTTTTATTGATTATTGTTGTTGCTTCTGTCTTATTCATGATTATTTACCAGTAAAATACTCTGAGAGAATTATTTCACTTCTAATCAGTGTACCTGATTCTTGTTCTTGCAGGGTTGGATTTAAGAAATCATTGGGAAGCAAAGTTTTTAATACCCCAAGTAGCTTTATTGGGTTTGCAATAATTTCTGGTGTGTCTTCGACTTTTTTATAAATTTTCTGTGCAATTTTCTTGGGCACACCTCCAAAATCCAATTCTTCAATTACTCGACCGATATACAACTCATCATCCTCTGTAAACCCTTTGTAATTTTTTATTTCTTTTGCCTTAAGGATTTTGGATAGACGAGCGGAGTTATCTCTACTCCCTCGTCTTGCAGAAAATTCATCCTCCTCTAGTTCATTCACAGACTTCAGCATTTCAAGATTTAACTTAAGAAGGGTGAAGTATATTTCATTTAGAGATGCACGTCGTTCAATTGGTTTAGCAGAGAGCATTTTAGCAGCATCAGTAAAATCTAATTCTGTAGAAACTGCAGCTTGGCCGGATTCGACTATAAAGAACTTCTGCAACTTGCCTTTTCTAAAGTAAGTTAGGAGCCGTGGGTTTTTGTCCACATTTATCCTTGCGGTTCTTGCTTTTTTAGGTAGCCTTTTTACTTTTTCAAATAAACTTGGGTCTTCATCTCTTACTTTTCTAATTTCCTGTAGATATCCAAGTTCACTCTCGACTTCGTCGTCTTCGCCCGAGATTAATTCTTTTGAGAGGATGCGACTAAAGAGGCTATGTCCTTCTGGAACTTCATTTTCTGTAAGAAGTTTTGCATCTGCACCAAGTAGAGTTATAAATGCTTGTATTTTTGCTTCCGCCAATTCTCTTAGTTTAATTTGCTCATTAGATTGATCGGTCGGAAAGAAAGTATAGGTAAATATTTTTTCGTGCTTAGCGTCAACGCGATTAATACGCCCGACTCTTTGCATAATACGGGTCGGGTTCCATGGTATGTCATAGTTGATAACAACATTTGCTTGATGTAAGTTGGCACCTTCAGACAACACATCTGTTGTAATAAGAATAGAGTAGTTATCCTTTTTATTCTTTGTGTTTGCATCAAAGTTTTGCATCACAATCTCACGCTCAGCCCGTGAACTTGCGCCAGAAAAATACAAAATTTTATTTGGAAAGACATCTTGCAGATTCTCTAATAAATACTGCGCAGTTTCTTTAGACTCTGTGAAAATAATTGATTTTCCTTCCACTACAGGCTTCTCTAATACAAGCTTTTCCTTAAATGCCAAAATCTTCGGGTCCCTATCAATCTCGCTCCATAGTTGTTTTATATTTTTAAGTATTTCTAAATCTTTTTTCAAATCAATGATAAACCTTTCGTTGAATTCTTCTTTTGAAAACTTTTCTGCTTTCCCGGATTCGACCAATTCATCGACAGCCATGATATTACCAGCTTCAAGATGGTCAAATATTTTTTGTGTATGTTTCTTACTTATATACACACTACCAGACTCAAATTCGGAGATAAACTTTTCATATGACCTGATAAAGCGGTGAATTGACATGTTAAACGCATAAAAACTGCTTTCTAGTCTCTTCACAAGCAGCATCTTCATAAACTTCATCATGTTTGTCTGTTGTTGCTCCTCCACACTAGACAAACCCTTATGGTAAAGCAACGGAGTATATCGAGAATACTTAAATTCAGTTGTAACTATTTTTATTGTCTGAAAGAAAATTTCATTTTCCTTTTCATTGAACTCATAAAAAACAGGTGCTGGATCCGCAACCTCAGGAAATTTCATCTTCTGTTCTTTCAAATCCTCACCGTAATATTTGACAATTTCTGTTCTAGTTCGTCGGACCATCAGATACTTCAACAATCTTTCTCTAATTATTTTTGAATTTGATTGAGTAACAGCTAAATACTGTTCTTTGTCTTTTTTACGATCTAAACCTTTAAGATTCTTTTCTAATACTTTGAATAAACTCTCTATATCAACAAGATTTGGGATAGTACTTTTCTTTACACGCTGAAACAGTTTAATTTGTGAGAGTAAGTCACTAGGTGAATTGTTATATGGAGTGGCGGTTACAAGTATAACTTTCCGTCCTCGACATATTTGAGCAAGTTTAGCATACGTCTCAGTTTCTTCAGTCCGAAACCTGTGCGCCTCGTCTATTAGCACTGTATCGAATTCAGAGTGAAGCCCTTTTTCAATAATTTTATCCAGTGCACCAATAGACATACACTTATAGTCTCGGGATCGAAACCCAAAATTTTTAAAGGCATTTTCCCAACTACCTTCGTTGTTTTCATCAATAAGATGAGGAGGAGCCAAAACCAAAGTCCTCCCTCCGAGCTCCTGGCACAACATGGTTCCCATGTATGTTTTTCCGAGACCAACCACATCTGACAAAAATACTCCTCCGTGTTCCTCAACAATTTTTTTGGCATTAATTACAGCATGATCTTGATACTTTAGTTCTTTGAAATTTTCTGGTCTGTATCTATGTTCAATTTCATTGTCCTCATTAATTTCTTCTTTGAAATATTCGTATAAGAATTTTAAATACAACTCATAAGGTGTGATGTCCTCACGCAACCAAGTATCTTTTTCAATTGTTTCTGTGTATCTTTCACTTACATCTACACCTTTATTCCATAATTCTTCAAATTTATTCTTTGCGTAGTCATAATCAGACGGATTCTTTAACTCGACGTTAAACTCGAGGTTGTCTACAAGACCACTTTGAGTAAAGTTACTCGAGCCAGTAATAACTCGCCCAATATCTCGATCATCTTCTTCGAAAGTCATTATGTAAATTTTTGAGTGTATTTTTTCCTCTGGATAAGCTCGAATCTCGAGCTTATCGCTTTTGATCCATTCTAGGAATTTGTACACGCCACTTTCAACTTCATAACTGTTATCACTCTCTTCCATTTCTGCTTTAACACTGTCGCCGACAGTATCACTAACTACTTTATGAGATTGAACTTGTTGTAAAAGATTATAGGTTTGCTTGTTTGTACTGATACCAATCAAGATTCTAATTTTTTCAGTCTTTTCGAGTTGAGGATAAATAGCGTAAAAACCACTTGTATAAAAATAACCAACTAAAACATCAAAAAATCTAGTATCTTTAATTAACTTACTAAATCTATCCTTTAGATTGTTTCCCCCCTCATTTGTTATAAAAGTTAAGTCAGAGTTCATGTTTCAATTTTATAGTATATTTTAACCCACCACTTTTTCACCACCGGTACGGACGGGGTCGAAAGAATAAAGCCGACCCTCTCTTCCGCCCCAATTTACCTTATCGTAACAAAGACCTCCAACTTTTCCTATCTCACCTCATACTCCCAACCGGCCCGCCAAGCGCCGCGCTTGCGCCAATCATTGGCAAAAGCCTGCTCCCAGGTTTCGCCTTTTAGTAGTACATCGAGCGCGAGCTGGGGGGCCTTGTGGGCGACAATAGCAATATGTTTACCATCGTAATCGCGCTTTAGGTCGGAGAGGAAGCTTGTCACCCGCGCCTTCACATCTTCATAGCTCTCACCACCAGGCATCGGGGTGGTGATCGACTGCTCCTGCCTTGGCTCCACATCGGACGAAGGGTGCCCATTCAACTGGCCATAGTTGCACTCGCGCAAACGCGGGTCGGCGATGATCGGTATACCTGCCTCACCCCAGGTGAGATGGGCCGAATCTACCGCTCGCTTTAAGTCCGAACAAAAAATCGCATCAAATACCAAGTCTTTAGTTTGCTCGGCCAATTCCTCCGACTGCTTCACCCCCAGCGCCGACAGCTCCGCATCTTGCCAGCCAGAAGAAATATTTGCCTCATTGTCGACCGTCGTCCCATGGACAAAATAGGTAATTTTAACAGACATGATTATATAAATTTAATATATTCTCCTATTCGCGCGAATTAGGGATATATTTCACCCACCACCTTTTTACCACCGGCACCGAGAGGGTCGAGAGGATGAAGCCGAGGGTCGGGACGATGGCATTTACAAATGGCCGAGGGATATCGGCCGACAGGAAAAAGAGAACGATAACGACATAAGTAAGACCGGCGATGAGGATTTTCCGGGTCCAGCTGGTCTCCCACGCCTTATCCGCCTCCACCCGCCTATTTCGCTCCTGTATTTCCCCCAATTCTTGCTTGATTTTTTCGAGCTCCTCCATGCCAAATATCGTAACATCTCCCCCGTTTGGTTGCCACTTATTGGGAATATGAAGATATGGAACGCTTCGCGTGCAAGGTTGTTGTGGTCCACAATAATTCACTCATCGCCATTCGTGAATTTTCCAGACCCGGTCTCGCTCGTTTTCTTTACTAAGAAAACATAGCTCCGACTTCACAAAACGCAAAACGGACTGAAGCAGTTCAGTCCATTTTGTCGTTTTGTGACCCTACAGAGAATCGAACTCTGATTACCGCCTTGAAAAGGCGATGTCCTAACCGTTAGACGATAGGGCCCTAAATCCTCCTTTGGCGGATCGGGCGAACAGTTTTAACAAACTGTTTTAGCCAAAAAACACCAAAAAACGAACAAAACTAATATAACATTTTTTTGAAAAAAGCCAAGAGTTAGGGTAGGATGTAGGCACTAGGTAGCCCCCTTGGAGTTGCCTGCCCATCTGGAGAGATGGCTGAGTGGTTGAAGGCACCGGTTTCGAAAACCGGCATACGGGCAACTGTATCGGGAGTTCGAATCTCCCTCTCTCCGCCATGAAAATAATTATTGGCTCCACTAGTGAGCGTAAAATAGATATTGCGCGAAAAATTTTGACCGAACAGCTATCTCTGTCTACCGATTTACATATTGAAGGGTACAAAAGCAATTCTGGCGTACCAGATACGCCCTACGACAAACAAACTTTTGATGGCTCAAAAAATCGCGCCGAAGACGCCAAAAATAATATCCCGTCAGCCGATATGTGGGTTGGTTTAGAAAGTGGTCTAGTCGAAAGATATGGACATATTTACGAAGAAGCTTGGTGCACGATTTTTACAAAAGATGAGACATTTTACGGTTATTCTAGTGGCTTAAAGGTTCCCGATTTTATTCTTGGTGAGATGAAAAAACTAAATAAGGAACACTGCGATGTTATGGCTATATTAGAAGAAAAATACGGCAACCTCCCCAACGATACATGGGGAACATATTCAGGAGGAATGATCGCCCGCGAGGTGAGTTTAGAGGAAGCCCTTCGCAACACCTTAATTCAAATTATCGCGCCTGACCATAGTTTCTATAAACAAAAATGAAAATCCTCGCGATTGAAACCAGTTGTGATGAAACCGCGATTAGTATTGTGGAAGCCGAGGGTGACCAACAGTCGCCCTCGTTTAAGGTGCTGTCACATATTGTTTCGTCGCAAGTTGAACTGCACGCGGTTTGGGGTGGCGTCGTACCTAACCTCGCTCGGCGGGAACACATCGCCAATCTTATCCCGGTTTTAGAAGAAGCTCTAGTTAAAGCCGATCTTTTACGCGAATGGGAGCACCCCGATATGTCTAGCTCGGAAGCTATCCTTATCCGCGAAATTTTAGACCGCGAAGAAGGGCTGGCGGAAAATTTAATATCTTTTTTGTCATCTATTCAAATACCCGAGATAGACACTATCGCTGTCACCGCCGGCCCCGGCCTTGAGCCAGCGCTGTGGGCGGGTATTAACTTTGCCCGCGCTCTAGCCACCGCTTGGATGAAACCCTTGGTGCCGGTAAACCATATGGAGGGGCATATTGTCTCCGTGCTTGCAGACGGAGAAAGCACAAAATACGAAGCACGAAATCCGAAACAGGTACAATTTCCAGCCGTGGCCCTACTCGTGTCTGGTGGCCACACCGAGCTTGTCTTGGTGAAAAACTGGGGCGAGTACGAGCGCCTAGGCGAGACCCGCGACGATGCGGTGGGTGAGGCCTTTGACAAAGTCGCTCGCCTCCTCGGCCTACCCTACCCCGGTGGTCCCCAAATTTCGCGCCTTGCGGCCGAGGCCCGCGCCCAAAACCTAACCGGCGACTGGCAGCTCCCCCGCCCCATGAAAAACTCAGGCGACTACGACTTTTCTTTTTCGGGTATTAAAACCGCCGTCCGCTATGCGATAGAAAAAAGGGGCGAGCTAAACGAAACCGACAAACTCACTTTGGCCCGCGAATTTGAAGATGCTGTCGTGGAAGTCTTGATCGCCAAAGCAATGTCGGCTTGTGAAGAATACAATGCCCCCACCCTGATTGTGGGTGGTGGCGTGATTGCCAACCAATACCTGCGCACCCAACTAGCCAAAGTTTGTGCCGACAAAGGCCTCGCCCTACTGCTACCAACTCTAGAAACCTCCACCGACAACGCCACCATGATCGCACTGGCTGCCTTTTTCCACCAAGGAGAATCGTCTGGGCCAGATAGTATCCGTGCCCAAGGCAACCTCAAGCTCTAACTTCAAAAAACCCTTATAGCGTGGTACGATATTCACTAATGGATCAGAAGCTAACCAAACCATACGACCCAACAACAACCGAGGGTCGAATCTACGAAACTTGGGAAAAGTCGGGCTATTTTCAGCCCGAGGCTGATCGGCCTTGGGCCGACAACCCAAAGACCAACCCCAACTTCGGCAAAACTTTCACCATCATCATGCCGCCGCCAAACGCCAACGGTCACCTGCACGCTGGTCACGCTCTTTTTATTACGATGGAAGACATTATGACCCGCTACAAGCGAATGCAGGGTTACAAAGCGCTGTGGGTACCGGGTGCCGACCATGCCGGCTTTGAAACCCAAATTGTTTACGAGAAAAAATTGGAAAAAGAAGGTCGTTCCCGTTTTGGCATGGAAGCTAAAGACCTGTATGACGAAATCTACGCCTTCACAATGGAACACAAAAAATATATGGAAGCGGAAGTGCGAGCGGTCGGTGCTTCTTGCGATTGGTCGCGCGAAAAATTTACGCTTGATAAAGATGTGATCGAAAAAACTCAAACCACTTTCAAAAAAATGTATGACGATGGTTTGGTCTACCGCGGTAAACGGATTATTAACTGGTGTACCAAACACCAAACTTCCCTATCTGATGTCGAAACCGAATTTAAAGAAAAAAAAGAACCGTTTTATTATTTCAAATATGGCCCCTTTACTATTGGTACTTCTCGCCCCGAAACCAAATTTGGCGACAAATATGTGGTAATGCACCCCGCTGACACTCGCTACCAAGAATATACTCATGGCCAACAAATAGATTTGGAATGGATCAACGGCCCCATTACCGCCACTGTCATAAAAGATGAGGCGATTGATATGGAATTTGGCACGGGCGTGATGACTATTACCCCATGGCATGATGCGGTGGATTTTGATATTGCCCAGCGCCACAATTTGGATAAAGAACCGATTATTGATTTTAAGGGCAGACTACTACCGATTGCCGGCGAATTTGCCGGTCTGAAAATTGCTGAGGCCCGACCAAAAATTGTGGAAAAATTGCAAGCCAAAGGGCTACTGGAAAAAATTGATGAAAATTATTTGCACAATGTTAAAGTTTGCTACAAATGCGAGACCACGATTGAACCGCAAATCAAAGAGCAGTGGTTTGTAAAAATGAAACCGCTGGCCGCTAAAGCGATTGAGGCAGTGAATGAGAATAAAATTAAATTTATCCCCGACAACTATCGCAAAATATTTTTGTATTGGATGGAAAACACCTTGGACTGGAATATCTCCCGCCAAATAGTATGGGGTATATCGATACCGGCCAAAATTTGTGATGCTTGTAGTGATGGCACACCAGATTTAGACAATACAATTACCACCTGCAAAACTTGTGGGGGTGAAATGCGCGCGGACACCGATACTTTTGATACATGGTTTTCTTCCGGCCAATGGCCACAGTTGGTACTCGGCTACCCAGAGGGTAAAGATTTTGAAACTTATCACCCGACCGACGTGATGGAAACCGGCCACGACCTTATTTTCAAATGGGTCCCGCGGATGGTTATTTTTGGTCTGTATCTAACAGGCCAGATCCCCTTTCACACGGTTTATATGCACGGCTTGGTCAACGATGCTCAAGGCAAAAAAATGTCCAAGTCTAAAGGCAATGTTGTAAACCCGATTGAGATTGCCAGCAAATATGGTATGGACGCCTTGCGGATGGGACTAGTGATTGGTAACCCGCCGGGGTCTGACTCGGCGCTGGCTGAAAATAAAATCAAAGGCTACAAAAACTTTGCCAACAAGGTGTGGAATATTAGCCGGTTTATTTTGGAAAGTACCGAAGGGATAAATTTTGACGGCAATTTTTCCGCATTTACTCCAGCCGACCAAAGTCTAAAACAAGAACTGGCCGACCTTTTGGTAGATATAACTTCGGATATGGATAATTATCGCTTTCACTTGGCCGCCGAAAAACTTTATCACTACACTTGGCACCGCTTGGCCGATGAAATAATTGAGGATAGTAAAAATATTCTAAAAGGTGAAGATGTGGTCGCCAAAAATTCGCGTGCGCAGTTTCTCCATTTTGCTTTACGCCAAGTTTTAAAATCATTGCACCCCTTTATGCCATTTTTGACCGAAGAACTTTGGGGTATAATAAATCCAGGCGGTTCACTCCTTATCATCGAGCCGTGGCCTCATTTATAACCACTAAATAAACTCCACCTCTAACGGGATGCTACCGACAATTGATTTAAATTTAAGTATGGCGGTCTTTTCCTTGGTCGGCGGTTTTGCGCCGGCTTTAATTTGGTTGTGGTTTTGGCTCCGCGAAGATGACCAAAAACCCGAACCAAAAGCGATAATTGCCGAGGCCTTTGTGGCCGGTGGACTTTCGGTTGTCTTGGCTTTTTTAATCCAAAGATTTCTCGCCGACTGGGCCACCCGAGCTCAGTGGACCGGCTTTGATTATAGCAACCCCAGTTTTTCGCTATCATTTTTAATATCGTCGGCGGGCTTTATCTTTATTTGGGCGGCCGTCGAAGAAATAGTCAAATTGTCGGCCGCTTATTTTACGGGTTTTCGCAGTCGCAACTTTGACGAACCAATTGACGCGATGATTTATATCATCACTGCCGCTATCGGTTTTGCCGCGGTTGAAAATACTCTGTTTTTACTTAGCACCCTACTGTCGGGCGAGACCAGCATCTTTTTTATTTTGACTGGTAATCTACGCTTTCTGGGAGCCACGGTGGTCCACATAGTCTCGTCGGCTATTGTCGGCGGGATGATCTCCTTATCTTTTTGTTCGGCCCGGCTCACTAAAACCACTGCGATTATTATTGGCTTATGCACCGCTACTTTATTGCATGGCGCCTTTAATTTTCTTATAATAACCTCTAGCGGAAGTGGAATGCTTAAGATTTTTGTTACCCTCTGGCTTCTGGCTATCTTTATAATTTATTTCTTTGAGAAAATAAAAACCGTTATCTGTCGACCAAAAATTTTAAAAGAATCAATTTAAAAATAATCTAAATTAATCATATGGCAAAAGACCGACGCTCATTTTTTGAAAGAATAACTGGCACGATTTCCGTGGCTGACGATCATGACGATTTTGCTGAAATTATCCCCGAGCCAACTCGTACCCAAGCTGATTGGACCGAAGAGGAGGTAGGTGAGCTGGCTGTTGATGTTTATCAGACCCCGAGCGAAATTATTATTCAAACTATGGCTGCGGGCGTCAAAGCGGAAGATTTAAATATCAATATTACCCGCGAAATGGTGACGATTAAAGGCACGCGCGAAGCGGTCCGCACGATTGCTGACGAAGATTACTTCCAACGCGAGCTGTATTGGGGTTCATTTGCACGCACTATCCTCCTGCCCGCTGAAGTCGAAACCGAAGAAGCCGAAGCAACGGAAAGAAATGGGTTGCTGACAATCAGACTACCTAAAATAGATAAAGACAAATCGACCAAGTTGAAAGTGAAGACGGGACAGTAGGTAGGTAAGATATTTATATGGATTTTCGTAATCTGTTAGAAAAAATAAAATCTCTTTTAAATCGAAGAGAGTTTATTGTGGTCGCTGTCTGTTTACTTCTAATTGCAATCTTCTGTACTGGATATGTGTTTTGGCCCCAAAAAACTATAGTTTTTGAAGATGAATACCAACTTAATGGCAACATACTATCTTATAGAGATTGGGACGGAGGGGCAACAACCACAATTAAGATTAGGGACCCGAAAACTCTTACCTATATAGGTGACGGATATTTTAAGGATAAAAACAGCGTGTATTCTACCACTGCCTATTACTACCAAAAAGATAGTAAAAACAGCCCAACAAGAATCAAAGGAATCGTGCCCGACATGGATCCAGAAACATTTACTATTTATTACTCACCAAAAGAAATACCACCCAAAGGCGGTAGTTATTATATAAGGGAAAACGATAAGATTAGTGTCATTATAAATTTTTACGAAACCTTTAAGCATCCTTTACCCGAAGCCGACACTAAGACATTTGAACTAATAAAATGGCCCTATGCCAAAGATAAAAACAAAGTTTTCTATCAGGCCGAAGTGGTAGTTGGCGCTGACCCCAATACTTTCCAACCAGTGTCTAATTACAGTTATTTTAGAGACAAAACTGGGATATATTTCGAGGGTAAAAAGGTAGAAAATGCTAATCCAAACGAGTTTTATGAGAAGAAATTCCCCGGCTCTTCACTCCTGTTTGGTTTAGACAAAACTAATGTCTACTTTGAAAATCAGAAACTGATTGGTATAAACCCCTCTACTATGACCCTCAACGAAAAAGCCATTGTTTCTAGTGAGGGAGTTTCTTGGTATTTAAGTGGCCACTGTGGTGATATTTGGTATATTCCTGAATCACAAGTCCCAGACCCAGAAAATTATCGGGGGCCTTGTTGATGTAAAATTGAAAGTGAAAACAAAGCAGTAAAAAATTTAATCCCCCGC
>C687J50192_1000498_pt1 | contig 15775 bp, 13 predicted proteins | sample RifOxyD1_FD_50192 | JGI IMG/M metagenome (IMG submission 50192)
GCTGAAGATTTCAATGGAAATTTAATTCATCTGGGCGAGCTCGCAAAAGCCTCAGGCTTAAGATACGAACTGCCGGCAGATGTTGTTCAACAAAAGTACTCTGAATTCATATCGACTGGTATGATGGGTTTAGTAGCCGCATTAGCAGACTTAACTGGTACTAGGGCGTCCGCAGACCTTGTAAACAGATTATGCGTGGAAAAGATACGGGATGGGGATCTATGCAAAACCCACTCAGCATTGGTTGTTACAGAAGTTGAGCCACAAAAAGAAGTTTACAAACAATTTCTTGAATACTTAGAAAAGTAGGTGAACCCTGAAAACCTGCATATGCAAGACACAAGGCAAATTACAACCAAATTAAGTGGGTGATTTGGGAGGGCGGAAAGCCTTATATATGCCATATTAATATGACATTAATATGGTACAAGCAATCATAAACATCTCAGAACATGCGAACCGGATTTTGAACATAATTAAAGCAAAGCACGGCCTCAGAGATAAATCTCGAGCCATAGAGGTTATAGCTAAGGAGTATGAGGAAGAAATAATGGAACCCGAATTACGGCCCAAATACTTGCAGAAATTAGAGAAAATAAGAAAGGGCAAATATCTAACTAGAGAGGAGTTTGAAAAAGAGGTTGGCTGATGTATCTGGATAGATACTCAGCTGAGCTGACAAGAACTTTGGCTAAGCTCAAAAAGCGCGACCCTGCCCGTTATGAACAGGTCGATAAAAAAATCAAAGAGATTTTAGAAAATCCTGAGCACGGATATAAAACCCTAAGATATTCTATGCAAGATATGAATCGAGTTCATTTGGCCACTTTGTTCTTACATTTAGAATCGATCGCCAGAACAAAATAGTCTGGTTTGATGACTTTGACCATCACGATAACATCTACCGAAAATAGAATTTCGGGAGACCAGCGAAAAGGTTTTCGCTTTGTATACAAAAAGTAATAGTAAGAGGTGCCGGATTACATCAGCTAAAGTCTGTCAAATTGTTCGCCTTCCTTGCTAATTTGCTCTTCAGATTTGCCAGCTTTGATTTGCTCATGCTGCCAAAGCATATACGCCAAGAACTCAGGTCTAGTTCTAGAATTACCCGTCATAATTCCTTGAACCGCGCCTCTAAACAAATGCGAAGCATCTTCTTTAGGTATGTAAACTCTCGGATAAAACTTAAGTGGCGTTCCGTAAGGTGCTAGCTCCACTGGCTCGCCGGCACCCCGATTCGAGTAAAATGCTAGCCATTGATCGTCAGCTTCTATGGCTGGAACATAAATTGTTTCGTGGTCTGCATTCGGTTGCATAATGCCAAAAAATTGTTTTTTTATTTCTCTGACATTTGTTTTATCGGGTATTTGTGCCAGTTCGGTATTAAAATAGAACATGGCAAAGCTGTCAAAGCCAACTCCCCAGCTAGAAGTTTCCGCTATCTTACTATCCCAGCCAAGCGACGTCAAGTATTCGCGCCAGTTTTTTGCTTCCTGTATTTCTGCACCGACAGTGTCCGCGTATTTCAAAGCTGTGGCTGCAAGGACTGGCCAAAAGCTGTAGTCTGCACCTATGTGAAATCTTGGCAATCTTGCGAACAATCGCTGAGTTCCATCAGGATTTTGAGCCACATCTGGAATCAAAACCATTTGGTCTATATGTAAATCGCCGTCTGTGTAGCCGGCAATTGATGTTTTTAGACCGTTGGAACGCCAGACATAGCTTCTACTAAATTCGTCAAATCTGCTTGATAAAACATAAGCTGCAAGCAAGCCATCCAATTCGCTAAGGTCGTGAACACCGAATTGTTCGGGCTTTTGCAGCTCTTCCTTAGTTAAAATTGCATCAGCAACATCGCCAGAGACCATGAAGAGGTCTTCGGGCCGCGGATTTTTTATCCCTTGCAAAAAGTTTTGTGCTGCCTCTTTCCTTTCAGGACGTGCTCTTTGCAAAAGCTCCTCGACTTCGCCAGCTTCAACAAAACCACCCATATGACCTCTGACTATTGCGTCATCCAATCTCTTTTCTAATCCAGTTCTAGCAAGGATCTCATAACCTGCGTCTGTAACTCCCCATACTTCGTTCATGCTCGCAACCAGACTATAAAGCTTAAAAAACGTTCTGCTAAAGAATTATCATGGCAACAGTTCCAAATGTCTGGTGGCTCAAAATAGGATGTTTCTGCTAGTTACAGTACTATTTGGAATAGTTTACGCCTTAGTATCAGTAGTTGATCTATAAACCGCAACTGCCTGCGCAAACTCTTAAAAAACTATTTTTGTATGAATAAGCATGCCTAACGAAAATTTGGAAGGAAAATTAGCCATAGGTACTAGGTTTTTTGGAAAAGATGCACAAAAAGATATTCCGCGTCTTGACAAAATCATAGACGCTGCTTCAAGCCTTGGCGTAGTTTTTGTTGCTATCAACTCCGAAGAAGATAAAACTAACTCATTAGCCTACATAAGCGAAAAATATCCAGACGGTAGCCGCAGTTATGCTGTAGATAGCTTTGCAGTTTCTCCATGGGGAAAATTTGTTCCGGCACTTGATGCCATTACATATAAGGCTGCCCGCGCAGGCGCAGATTATCTACTATTAGCTAGNGCAGAATTCCCACCAACAAAACCACAGGTTGAACATCTCACGCGTTACATAAACGGACAAACGTTAGTTGCAGGGGCAAGATTTGCCGAGCATACGTTCCGGCCAGGTGAAATTGTTGAAGGTACAGGCACTACAGTACCATGGAATACATTTGCTTTGTGGAATATGCATTACCTGCCGCGAATAGGTTTTGTCATAGCAGGAGACGCTCCCTTTGATCCAGCAAAAGCTGGCGTCGAAGAGGTCACAACCATTGCAACTTTCCAAACACTATATCCTAATCTCGACGCATATTTGGTAGAGGTTCCGGGTGTTGGCGGCGGATGGAATACTGAAGGCTGGGATGCGGCTAGGCTTGCGCAGCACCAGAAGAAAATCGCAAGTAAAAATGAACGTCCGGCTGAGCAGCTCAAGTGGAGCGAACTTAAAGCGCCTCGCATAAAGCACGTTGCATAATTAATTATTCTCCAAGTAAACTTATTAAAACTAACTGCGTTTCTAGTGAGATGGTCTGGTTTCCGTTCGCAATTTCGTCAGCACTTTTTGAGTCTCTAAAAGATCTTTTGGTTTTCTTTAGTTAGTCTATTAACAGCAACACTTGTTGGCATAAACGAGTCCAATCTCCAAGCACCTCACAAAAATATGATATGCGCCAGCCGAGACTTTCAATCGGTAAATCCACAGAGGCGAACTTACACTATATTTGAACTCGGGTCTGATGCTCTTCGCGCAGCGAAGTCCACAAAAGGACTTTGCGACATGGCAAGCATCTGTCCTACCAGGCTAGACTACTAGCGCACATACTGAAAATAAAAAGCTACTTTTTAAGGGTTGTTGCGACTTAGTACTATCTAACTTTACTAGCATCTTTAACCTTATCTGCCCGCACCATTTCCTTGCCAGTTTGCAAAGGTTTGTCTTTGTAAAATACACTTCCGCCTTTGACTTTCAATGTTATCTTAATGAACTCATCTATGCTTAAATTTTCTACNGGCTTCTTTTCTACTCCATAAATAAAAACATCATCGCCCGGCTCTGAATTAGCAACGGTAAGCAAGCCAACATTATTCTTATCTTCTGCCGCTAAAAGCATTCCTTGGCTCATAACGCCTCTTAATTTTACAGGTTTTAAATTCGCAACAACGACAACTTTCTTTCCTTTCAGCTGCGCAATAGTATAATGTTCTCTTATACCTGCAACAATTTGCCTGTGTCCAAATTTTCCCAAATGAACTTTTATTTGGTATAATCTATCTGCCCCTTCAATCTGATTTACTTCCAAGACTTCTCCGACTTTCAAATCTAATTTTTCAAATGGATCTTCAAAGCCTGCTTTTTCAAAATCTATTTTCTCAAATAATATATCTCCTTTTTGTATTCTTGTCCCAGTTTTTAATTGGCCCCACTTATATTTGGCAAGTGTTGGAATAGTTTTTATTCCGAGCTGTGAAACTATTTTTTGCGAAGATTCTGGAATAAAAGGCTCGACTAACGCTGAAATTGCTCTAAGAGACTCGCAACTTTGATAAATAACATCATTCAATTGTTTTTTATTCCTTTCATCTTTTGCCAAGTCCCACGGTTTCTGCGAATCAATGTATCTATTTACATCTGCAATAAATTTCCAAATTGTTTCTAATGCGTGATGGAATTCATAATTATTTATTTGCAAATCTGCTTCTCTATAAGTTCGTTTAAACGATGTCGCTAATGGGCTGTTTTTCCTGCCTTTTGGAATTTTACTATCTGAAAATTTCTCTGCAAGAGTGAGAGTTCGCGAAACTAAATTACCTAATTCATTTGCTAATTCATTATTTATTCTCGTAGCTAAAGTTTTCTCGGAAAATTCGCCGTCGTTACCAAATGCAACTTCTCTAAATAAACTATAGCGTAGTGCATCTGAACCATATTTATTTATCAATTTATTTGGGTCAATAGCGTTGCCTAAAGATTTAGATATTTTAGTTCCTTTAGTTGTCAACCATCCGTGTGCAAAAACTTTCGATGGTTTAAGTCCAGTAGAAAGTAATATTGAATGCCAGATTGCTGTATGGAACCAAAGTATATCTTTGCCAACTATGTGTTCAGCAACAGGCCAGTAGCTTTTGAATTTAGTTTTAGATTTTAGATAATCTATAGCAGTTAAATAATTAGTAAGAGCATCTATCCATACATACAATATATGTTTATTATCAAACGGATAAGGAATTCCCCAGCTAAAATTCGTTCTCGTAATACTCAAGTCTCTTAATTCACTTTTCACTTTACTTACTATTTCATTTCTTCTAGTTTCGGGCTTTATCAAATCTGGATTTTGCTCGTAAAGTTTCAGTAACTTATCTTGATATTTTGATAAGTTAAAGAAATAAGTATCTTCTGAAACAAGTTCAACTTTCTTTTTGTGAATTGGACAAGCTCCGTTTACTAAATCTTTTTCAGTGTAGTATGCTTCGCAAGCAACACAATAAAGTCCTTCGTATTTACCTTTATAGATATCATTTGATTTGTGAAGCTTTCTTACAATAGCTTGTGCAACTTTCTTATGGTCGGAATCTGTCGTTCTAATAAATCTATCATATTTGATATTTAAATTCTCGAATAATTTTCTGTAAGCTTCTGCCTTCTCATCAACAAATTCCTTAATTGGTTTGCCAGCTTTTTCTGCAGCTTTTTGAACTTTTAAGCCGTGTTCATCTGTTCCTGTCAGGAAAAAAGTTCTATAACCTTGACTCTTTTTCCATCTATTTAGAATATCTGCCGCGATTGTACTATATGCGTGACCGATATGAGGCGAATCATTAGCGTAATATATCGGAGTTGTTACGTAAAATTTATTTTTTCCCATAGCTATACACCTCTTGTTTAGCAGACAAAACTATATTAAAGTACCTTAAAACCTTTGGGTATGGATGAGATTCTTTCTAATTTAGCCAATAAAATAGCTGAAATAAGCAACAAAAGAAAAGCTCTGGCAAATGCGATTGATAAAGGTATAAAAATAAAACATAAAATTGATGATATTGATTTGGGGAATTTGAAAATCTGCGGCATTGATGGTGGATTTCTAAAGAAAGATTATCACGGCGCCAGATTGATTCTTAGACGAGCCGTTGCTGCTTGTTTTAACTTTACTAATGGAAAGTTGGAAAGCTGCGAATATCTTCCAAATTCCAGACCATTTCCCGAGGCCATTATTGTAAATCCAGAATATTCCGACCAGGAATTTAACGTCTTATCAAACTTAAAACGTGAGGAAATTGAATTGGAAATGGCGTTAGAGGCTATTGAAAAATTTAGACCAGATATAATAATAAGAGACGGTTCAATAATACTGCATCCAAGCAGTGCTATTCTTGCAACGTCCAGTATTTACAAAACTTATGCAAATGTTACAGAACTTTTCAAACAGCTTTATTCAGAATGCGAAAGAAAAACATATTATTAGTGGGTGCGATAGAAGATAGCAAAGGACAAAGATACTGCAATTACTTAAATAAAAAAATCATTCCAGAAGTTCTAAATTCAAATTCAGATCAAAAGGTAATTATTGCAGGAAATATGAAAATACTCGACAACACAACCGATTCTTTATTTTTATATTATCTTTTAGATATAAACGAGAGAACAGAATCAATAACATATACGGATTTACATCTTCCAGATTTTGAAAGCTGGAATAATAAATTATTTGTAACTTATATAAAACCAGTTGATTACGATAGACCATTAAGACTTGATTTCATTTCTAAACCCGAAAATTTAAATGAAACTACCAAAAAGATAACTGAAATAGTTTGCAAGATTTCAAAGCACAATAGAAATTACAGCTATCCGAGTGTTTTGATTGAAGCTGATGCGAGAGCAAAACTGACAGATGTAGAAATAGAGCATTTTAAATCAGCTTTGGCTGAAAAACTTGGTAACAACCCGACGCTAATGGAGTTAAGGAGAGAAGGAAGACCGCTATGACAAGATTAGGAACTATAATTGCAACACCGGAAGGACCATCAGTAAATAATTTTAGTTTTGTAATAAGTGCCGGACAAATTGTAAAACGCGGACAATTTGTTTCTGTTGACACTGAAGATGGTAGAGCTATTGCTACTGTCTCCAATATTTTCAAAACTAACAGATATTTTGAATCTGCTGGTTCGGTAAATGAGCAAAACAAAACCAGCCAGNTGTATAGTGCTTTCCCAGTTAAAGAATGGGAATATACTATTGCAGAAGCGCACATCAGTGGAGCGTATGATGCTAAACAAAATTTAATTCGCCCAAGTTTTCCGCCAAGTCCNGGAAGCGAGGTTAAATCAGTTGAATCTGAAATACTAAGTAAATTTCTTGGCTTAGATATGAAACGCGGAATAAATCTTGGACAAGTTCAGCAGCACGAGCTTGATGCTAAATTTAATATGACGCGGATGATACAAAAACATCTCGCTATACTGGCGATCTCTGGATCGGGAAAGAGTTACACTACAACAGTACTTATTGAAGAACTGGTTAATAGAGGTTTAAAGGACGGCAGAATTGCCATCTTAGTAATTGATAACCACGGCGAATATGAAAATCTAAAAGACGATCCTGCGCTAAAGGATAAAATAACTATAATTGATGCGAATGAAGTAAAAGTTGGATGTAAACATATGACTGGCAGAGCTTTTGCGGCATTACTACCGCGGATGTCTGGTGTNCAAGTAAGAGATCTAAATAGAATTATACAAACCGTAAGAAAAGAGGATGGAAATTTTGATTTGACCGACTTAATAGAATCAATAAAAGTTGATGAGACTATGGGCAAAAAGACGGCGGAAGCTTTGATTAGTTGGCTGTCAGAACTNGAATATATGAANGTATTTGCCGGCGATGACTATCCCGCAATAGAAGACTTTATGCAGCAAGGCAAAGTTGTAATTCTAAATCTGAAAGATATCCTGCGTCTAGATAAAAAACAATTCATAGTTGATTTTATTTCAAAAAGAATGTTTGAACTAAGGCGCCGTAATGCTATTCCACCATATCTTGAAATCATAGAAGAAGCTCATAATTTCTGTCCCGAAGGAGCTAAATCTGAAAATGCGTTGAGCCGGAAAATAATTGAAACTCTTGCAAGAGAAGGTAGAAAGTTTTATGCGAATATTTGTCTAATTTCNCAGAGACCAGTTCAGTTGTCAACAACTGCGTTGTCGCAATGCAATACACAAATAATAATGCGCGTGACAAATCCATACGACTTAGATCACATTAAAAAGTCGGCTGAAGCTATTTCATCAGGGACGCTAGATATGATTTCAAGCCTAAAAGTTGGCGAAGCTATTGTAATAGGAGAAGCTGCTAATCATCCAGTTTTTATAAAAGTTAGAGAACGCAAAACCAAAGAATCGCACGGCACAAAACTTGAAGATTATGCGATTCTGTGGGAAGCGAAGAATGAGAATAGTAANCTTGCCGACGGCAATGAATTTCTATGACTACTTACATCTGAGCCATTCAGGATGAATATAACTTAACAAAGCTGCAATTGAAACTAACAAAAGTGCAAATGAAATACCAATCGTTTCTGGACTTGAGAGATTACTTACTGCGAATCCACCCGTTAGGAAATCTAAATTCTGGGCTGGTTGTGGTTCGTTAGAAACTTTTTCAACGAAGTCTGTCTGTTCGGACTGGATTTCCAACTGAGATGCTGCAACTAATCCTCCGTCTTCGCTCGTACTGCTTCCGCCGCCACCACTAGAACCAATTGATTGTGGCGGGTTCCCGCCAGACTGCTCCTGCTGTTCTTCCGGTAAATCAATTATAAATAAAATTGAATCGCTTCCAATGTTACTAGAATTATCTGCTGCATATATGTGAAGTTCGTGCTGGCTCTCACTCATTGTTACGTTTCCCCAGTTGCTGCAGCTTTCTGAGGTTACATTTTCCTCATTATCCAAAGCATACCAGCAGGAATCCAATTGCACATCATCTGATACTATGTAATTTATATTAATTAACGGCGTTTCAAAAGTTATATTTTCGGGCGAAGTTATTGTAACGTCTGGTGCAGTAATATCTATATTTGGCTCTGGTTCGGTAATATTTTGAAGAGTTGTAAAAGAATAAACAGAACTCTCAACGCACAAACTTGCAGAGTTGCAAGACATTACTTGATAATAATACGTTGTTAAGTTATCTTGTAAGTTAGCCAAACCAATATTATGTGAAGTTACAGAAGTGGAATTCGTAGTTAAAGTTCCTAACGAAGTCGTTAGTCCATAATTAACAGTTGAGTTAGATGCATCATCTGTATTCCAAATTATATTTGCAGTAGTATGTTCTACTAATGTAGAATTTACATTTGAAATTATTGGCGGTGTTGAGTAATTCAAAACCAACTGCGGTCTTATACTTGCATTGGTATTTTCGCTTGATGCAAAAGTTTTTCTGCCGACATTATTTGATTCTGTCAAAATCAAAAGTCCGTAGTTCGTATAAGTTCCATTATACCAGCTCTTAACAAGATGCGTAATATCCCAGCTATACCAATTGGATTCATTTGTTACGCCTGTTGTTGCCCAAATAAATACATCATAATCGCCACCGGAATTATCCCAATTATCATTATTGTTGTAATACTTCCAAGTGGCGCCATCATTCGTCTTCTGGCCGTCACCAGTTCCTTCTGCCCACTCTCTTGTTAGTCTGTAAACATCAATTGCTGCAGTTTTGTCATCTTGTGTCGCATCTGTGATAAAAAGTCTCATAGCTGCAGATGACAATGTTGAATTCGCCGGCAATGATGAAAGATTAAACTCAAAAATAGAATTCCTGTCATTTTTGTCTATATCTATTTCTTCAGAAGTACCATAATTTTTTTTATTTGTGCCGGAACGCAGTTCAGCATCCTTAGGTGTATTTGGAATAGTTTGCAAACCTATAGCAGCCCCCGTAAGAGTAAAATTCTGGTCTGTTAAGAATATTACAGACAGCCCACCGATTATAACTATTAAAACTAACAAATATACTATATATTTCATGGCCAAATAAAACTGGCTAATGCACTATAAAACCATTACTATAACAGCGTAAAGTTTATAAGACGCAATAACACTAAAAAATTGGCGAATGAACACCAAGAACTCGTATTAAACATACATGTTCGCTTAGTTCTTAGCCTTACAACGGAGACAAAATGGCACNAGTTGAATTCATAACTGTAAAAGCCGAAGAAATAAAATTTGGACGAAACAACTTCATTGAAGTTGCAAGAAAAGTAGCAAAAACAGAAGAAGGCGAGAACGAGTTTATCTCGATCTCAAAAGGATTTTACTTGCCTGAAAATGCAGGCAAAAGATTCCGAAACTCTGTAAGTTTACCAACAGATGATGATACAGCAAGCAAAGTTGCTGATCTTTTGAAAACTATATAAAATTAGTTTTCGAAAACACATAAGGTAAACTATTGGGACTTCGGTCCCAATTTATAATTTTACAAACACACCATATATCACGCAATAAGATAACAACTATCTTTTTACTATCGCAAATTTTATAAATGACATTTACTGATTTTTGCTCCTATGCCCAACGATCCGTATAACAACAGAAAAGGAGTAGTTCAAGGTCCGCTTGGTTCAAGAGTACTAATTGAACCGCGTAGCAAAATAGATATTTTAGCTGAAAATCAAACTCCTGAAAATTGGGCACCATCTCTGGGTACAATTGACAGCGATGAAAGATACTTAGGTTCTATTACAAGATATAAAACTGAATATAATAGTGAANTATATACTCTGACCATACGAAGAACATTGAAGGGTGATGCATATACTGGAATTATAACCAAAGGCAACAGTGCTATTGGAAGCTTAAATCATCGCGGATTTTCACAAAGCTTAGATAGTAAATTACTAAATATAATTGTTGATTTAGCTACACCAAGTGCAAGGAAAGTTGATAAAGAACTTGCAAATTTAGCAGACTTAGCAAAAAATATTATTACAAAAAAATCCAAAAGACATTCCACAAACGATACATATTTGTAAATTTCGAATAAAAACTAATGTTTTTCTTAAATTCTGATTATATTGTTGCCGGCTTCTGCTAACTTTTCGTTATGCGTTATTATGAATATCTGATCCAAAAAGCTAGATAAGTCATTTTGCAAAACTTCTACAAACGTTGCAATTGCTTTGTCATCCATATTATGCGTCGGTTCGTCAAGTATCAAAACGTTAAGCTGCGGAGTTAGTATTTTTGTAAACGCAATTCTTAATGCAAGTGATGCGATAATTTTCTCTCCGCCAGATGCATAGCCAGCAGCATTCAGCCATTCTCCCTCGTGCTCACGTAACTGCAAAACATAATCGCTATCTGTTGCATCTAATCTCGCTGATGTCCATCTGTCGTATGGATAAATTTGCGCCCATATGCTCGACATAACTTCGTTTACAGCTGTAACCAGCTCTCTCCTCAGAGCTTCCTGTGCCGCCAAAAGTGCATTTCTAAACTGATGTAAGAAATCTACCTTAGTACCAAGATATTCAACTTCTTTTTCTATATTTTTAAACTGCTCCTGCCTTGTCTGTATATCTGCTAATCTCTTTTCTTTTTCTTCAATTATGTACTCAAGTGACTTTTGACGTGATGCAATTCTTTCTAATTCTTGAACTGAACTTCTATATTGGTTTTCAACCGTATCAACTGCTTGTTCATTAATCTTAACGCTAGAAATAGATGTTTCAATACTTTCCAAATCTTTTGCAAGTTTGTACTTTTGGCTCTTTAATTCAAGGATTTGTTTTTTCTCCGTAAGTGTGCGCCTCTCTATTTCCAAAGTTTCTATTTCTTTATCAAGATTGCTGGCGCGGTTTGAAATTTGTGAAAAAGATTCTGTAAAAGCAGCACGTCTACCGCGAAGCTCGGATAATTTAATCATATTTTCTCTCTCTTTTTTTCTTAGTTCACTTTCTCTATCAATTTTTTGGAACAATAGTTTTTGGCGCTCGTGAACTTTTTGCAGATTTACTTTATCCGTGCGCAAATCTCCTGCTAAATTCTCTAGGTGTGAAATCTGTTCGGTAAAATTTGCTATTCTGGTGCGTCTCTCTTGAATCAAAACATCTTTTGTTACTTGCTCAAGTCTTGTTGAACAAACAGGACAAGCACCATCAACACCCTCTAATTCAGATAAGTGGCTTCTCAATACGCTAACTTCACCAGCCATTTGATTTTTTCTTTCTAAACTTTCGTCTATTTTCAACTCAATGTCAGAAAGTTTAGCCTGGATGTCGTTAACTGGTCCATATTGTTTAAGCTTCTCAAGCTCAAATTTAGAATCATCAATTTCTTTTAGTACTGCTAATATTTCTGTATTCTTTTCTTCTAAACTACCATATATTTTTTCTATTTCAAGAGAGCTGTTCCTTCCTCTTTCCAAATCTTCCCTGCTGTTTTGTTTCGCGCGTTTTACTTCATCAATTCTAGATGTAATTTCATTTAATCTAAGCCTTACGGATTCCAAACTTTCATCTAATCCGGGAGAAACTTTCTTGCTGATTTCTTCAAGCTGTTTTCTGTAAACTTCCCTGCGCTCAATCAATCTATTATAATTATCAAGTTGTATCCTTAAAGTTCTTATTCTAATGCTAAGCTCTGATTTTGTCCGTTCGGATTCAATAATTTTACCGCCGAGTTCGCCTCTTTCGTGCTTAAGTTTCTCTGTTTCACTTACCAAATTAACTATCTCTGTTCGCGCCTTTTCAAAATCAAAATTTCCTAAAAAACTCGCCTGCACATCTCTTTTTGCTGCAATTTGATTCGCCAGCTTAACTGCATTTCTTCTTGCGTCTTCAAATTTATACAGCCCCATAAGTTCGTCAAGTTTTAATTTTCGCTCTCCGGGGCTCAATCGTAAAAACATATCAATATCATTTTGTTTTGCGTAAGCTGTTCTCAAAAAAACATCTTCGTCAAGTCCTAATTTTTCTGCTAAAAAATCTGTGACTTGCATAGAATTTGTTCCGGCAAGCATTTGGTTGTTATTGTCTCTTACTACAGCTTCAGAAGTGTTACCATTTTTTATAGTTCTTATTATGTGATATTCACGTTCGTTCGGATATAATGTCAAATCTACCTCTGAAGTTATTTCTGACTCGCCTCTTGTCTGCAAATCAGATACTTTTACTTCTCTGCTTTTCAGTTCTGAAAAAGTTCCGAAAATAGCGTAAGAGATAGCCTGCAAAATAGAACTCTTGCCGGCACCCATATTCCCAATTATTACATTCGTACCGGGAGAAAAATTAAATTCGCTAAGCTTGTGTGCTTTCCAGTTCTGCAGTTTTATTTTTTTCAGCATGTCCGGCCTCCAATTCCTGTTCTGCTTTTTCCAGTTCGCCAGCAGACAACAGTTCAAATAAATTATGCAGTGTTTCAAGCTTAAGTTCAGTCTTCAGATTTTTTGCAAGAATTTCAAGTCCAACTTTGTCAACCAAAAATTTATTTTGCTTTATATCTTGAAGTAGTTGCGAACTTTTATCCAATTCGCTTGAAGACATCTTACTTTTGTCTAAACTAATTATACACTTATCGCTGTACTCGCGAATCAATTTTGATAATTTGATATCTTCTGGCGAGAAGCCATCCGGCAATTTTCCGATTAACCTAATTCTAATCATTGGTTTTAAGTCATAACTTTTTTTCAGATAAGCATCAAGCTTTTCTGCGAGTTTGAAATAAACATCGCTCGGTTTATTGCCAGTTATATCAAAATCTTCGTAGATTAATTTTCTGGTTTGTATAGGAACGAATTTTATTCCGCCTTGCATTCGTCCGAATTCAAGTATGTAAAATCCTTTTTCGGATTCGCTTTCAATTTTTTGCATCTGCGTGCTAACAGTTGAACCAACAGTTATTATTGGAGTTTTAGAAATAGGATGCTTATTCTGAGACGTATTGTGAACATGTCCGAGTAAATAAACATTGAACTCTGGAGGCAAATCTTTGAACTCAAGATAATGATCTACTGGCGGCATTATTTCTTTGAAATTCTGATGCACCATCAAAACATTTGGACCCTCTTTGAACGGATGAGGATTCCAAGTACGCAGAGTATCTTTCGCATAAGCCTCTGGAACTCCTGACAAACCGTGTATTCCTATCTTATCTGTATCCATTTCTAACAAAATAGATTCGGCGTGTAAGCAGTAAAGCAATCCAGCTTTTTCTAAAATCTGAACTGGATTAGTACTGCCTTTGTGTCGGCGTTCGTGAGTTCCCCAAATAGCGATTATCGGTGGAATCTGAAACTTTTCAAGCTCAACTTTTCCATCTTTTATTTTCCTAATAACTGTTATTTTTTTCTTCATAGCTCTGTTAGCTTTAGTAAATATCTCAATCGCTTTGCCAAGAACTTCCTGCTTAGGTATTCTATCGTGAAAAATATCGCCGCCTAACAAAATAACTCTTGGCTGCTCCAGAAGTGCCAGATTTAACGCTTGTTCAAAATTACTAAATGAGTCTTCCTGCTTCTCTGTATCATAGGCAAAACCAAGATGCGTATCGGATATTACGGCTAATTTATACATACAGAAATGAAGTTTAAGAGTTTTAAATCAATTATTAGTTTAGAATATACAATATGAAAAGCTTATATTTTAGCTCTATTACCAATATTTATGGCTCTTAAGAACAAAAAATCTCAGAATTTCTCTGAATGGTATACNGAAATAACCGGCGAAAACGGCGCAAAGTTGGTTGATATGCGCTATGGCGTACAAGGTTTCGTACCACATAGGACTTGGTCAGTCCAAATTATTAGACGTTTTGAAGCTCTTTTAGAGCAGCAGGTAGAAAAAGACGGCTATTCTCCAATATTACTTCCTCTTTTAATTCCAGAAGAAAACATCAAAAAGGAAAAAGAGCACGTTGAATTTGCACCAGAATTATTCTGGGTTGAGCGAATGGGCAAAACTAAACTTGAAACTCCGCTTTATCTAAGACCAACTGGCGAATCGCAGATTTATCCGCTGTATAGTTTATGGATTAGAAGCTGGAAAGATTTACCTTGGAAAAATTATCAATCAAGAATTACAACATACAGAGGGGAATCTACGACGCGGCCATTTTTGAGAGGCAGAGAATTTATCTTTTTTGAAACTCACGCGGTTTTTGAAACTAACGAAGAAGTTTTGAAACAAGTAGAAAAAGATATGCAAATCACAAGCGAAATAATTACTGGCGAACTTGGACTGCCTTTCTTGTATTTCAAACGACCGAGCTGGGATAAATTTGCTGGTGCAGATGATACCTACGGAGCGGACTGCCTAATGCCTGACGGCAAAGTAAGCCAGATTGCTTCAACTCACGATTTGGGACAAAGATTCGCAAAAGCATACAATGTAAAATTTATTGATCAAAATGAAAAATCGCAGTTCGGCTATCAGACATGCTTCGGTCCAGGAATTTGGAGAATTATGGCTGCAATAATAGGTGTGCACGGTGACGATTTCGGTTTAGTATTACCATTCAAAATCGCTCCGATACAAATCGTAATTGTACCAATTGTATTTGAAAAAAATGACAAAGCTGTAGATAGAAAATGCAAAGAACTTGAAAAAAAGTTGTCAAAGCAATACAGAGTAAAATATGATAATTCTGACAACAAACCTGGCTGGAAATACAATGAATGGGAAATGCTTGGTGTTCCAGTCAGAATAGAAGTAGGCCCTAAAGAAGTGAAAGCTAAGAAAATAACCATAGTTAGAAGAGATATAAGAAAAAGAGAAACAATTGCAGAGAAACAATTAGAAAGAAAAATAAAATCTTATGAAAGTGTAATTTTGAAATCTATTTCAGAGAATGCAGAAAAGTTTTTGCGCGAGAATATTAAAGAAGCAAATACGTTTGAGCACCTTGTAAAAATATTAAATACAAACAAGGGCTTAGTGAAAACAAAATTCTGCGCACTTGACAAATCTGGAGAAAAATGTGCAGACAAAATACAACAGGCAACCGACGGCGGAAAGGTTCGTGGAATGTTATTTGATGATAAATCAAGAGCCAGCGGCAAATGCGTAGTATGCAGCAAAAAAGCTACTGCAACAGTATATATAGCAAAATCGTATTGATTGTGTATTTTGCTAAACTCGCTGAATTGTATGTTCAGCTCTGTATAGCAAAATCGTATT
>C687J50192_1000505_pt1 | contig 15622 bp, 10 predicted proteins | sample RifOxyD1_FD_50192 | JGI IMG/M metagenome (IMG submission 50192)
GACTCTCCCTTAAGCCAATCGGTAAATTTAGTGAACTCTTTTGGCAAAAACATATTTGAGCCAGCGTGCACGTCGCCGCAAAATACAACATACACATCTTCTGGAGCCTTNGGCTTATTCTTGAAAGGTATGTCTGGCCAGAATAAATCATTCACGAAAAATGTGCCACCGTTATAAGATCCGCTAAACGCTAATACCTCATCAAATGTTAGCTGCGGAAGCTTGTCCGCCAATTCTGGATCTTTAGTTGTAATGACTGCTGTAACTTGTCCGGATAAATCTTCTAATACTAGTTTTGTAGTTCCGGTTGGTAATTTTTTAATATCCATAATCATGGCTATTATTGTTGCCTCTTCTCCAGAAACTAACTTAGATATAGATGTCATTCCATCAACGTCAGCTCGTTCGTAAAAAATTGTCTTCAAATATGAATAACGATTGCGGAAACGCGCTACAAAATCTTGGAGTCCAATCTTTTTTGTAGCATAATCAAAATGCTTAACTATTTCGACTGAAGATGTATTTGTTACGAACTTTTTCTGTTTGAGATCAACGTGTATTAGGTCTTCTATTTCCGACGACGGGTTATAAATATCNTCTACTGTCGGTAGCTTACCCGCTGCTAACATTTCTCTCACTCTGTCTTGGCTTTCCATTACACCTCTAAATCCGCTTTTAATTTATCGCGAATTTTCTGCACCATATCGTCNGGTATTGTTAGATAAATTTGTCTTGTTCGGCCGTAGCGACCTTTTGAAATCACTTTAGCATTAATCAGTCCAATCATATCTAACTCGCCTATTAAATCAGAAACTCTTCTCTGCGTTAAACCTGAAGAACCGGTTTGCCTGCATAACTGCAAATATCTCTCGTAAATTTCCCCTGTTTCAATTTTTTTACCNGAGTTAGGCATCAGTTCTAAAATAGAATACAAAACTATTTGTGACTGTTTTGGCTGCGCAACAGTTATTTCTAAAACGCGGTCGCGCTCTATTCTGTCTTCCGCTCTATCTATGTGTTCTGGTAAAATATGCTGCACGCCTTCCCGCTCCGCTATTTCTCCGGCCGCTCTTAGTAAATCCAGAGCTCGCCTTGCATCGCCGTGTTCCTTAGCCGCATACGCAGCGCATTTTTCTAAAACTCCACTGCCTATTGCATTAGCTCTAAATGCGGAGCTCGCTCTTTTTTCTAGAATTTCTTTTAGCTCAAGTGCATTATAAGGTGTAAATACGATATCTTCTTCGCCAAGACTGGAGCGCACTCTGGCATCAACATTTTCTATAAATCTTACATCATTCGATATTCCCACAAGAGATACCTGCGCTTTTTTGAGTTCGGAATTTATTCTCGTAAGATTGTATAAGATCTCATCACCAACTTTACTAACAAATCTATCTATCTCATCTAATACGACGATTACAATTTGTGGTTCTACGTCTATTGCCGCTAAAAATTTATTCCAAACCTCGTCTGTTGGCAGACCTGTAGCGGGTAAATCCTGCCCCATACTTCTTGCCAGCTCTGTTACAATCCTATACTCTGTGTCAGAAACTTTCTTGAGTTTGCAATTAACATAAATTGATTTGATTTTTAAATTCCTACTTTCAGCGGCCCTAGCTAACATATCTAATGTGTGCTGAGCAACAAGTGTTTTTCCAGTTCCAGTTTTACCGTAGATAAAAATATTAGCTGGTTTTTCTGAGCGTAATGCGGGCGCTAAAATATTCGCTAAAAATTCTAACTGTTTCTTCCTATGTAAAATTGCGTCAGGCATATAATTACTCTGCAGAACTTTTTTGTTAACAAATATTGGCTCTCGCTGTAAAAATTGTTCGAAAAAATCAGATAAGCCAGATTGTCCAACCATATTAGTTTATTCTCAAATAAAATCTTGCTAAATATATTAATTCAAACTTAGCTGGATCCTTAACACCTCCAACTCTCCATAAGAAATAAAGTATATATAGTTTTGTTTCCTATGCAAACTGCATACGAAATATACGTTCACAGATGGTCCTACCCTGTGGTTTCTATTGGAGTTGTGTGTGGGTTTTATTGTGGTGAGTTAGAATATTAAAAGTTAATTTTTAACTAGGGTGGTTAATGATAGTGATTTATATTATATATTACTATATTGTCAACTTAAACAACAAACAAAACAACACCACCAACCAAGCTCCATAGGAAACAAACGGGTGGGTGTTTAAAATTAAACTAATATGTAGTTATAAGTTAATTAGAACGAGCTTTAGTTATAATATCTTTGAGTTTTGGATTTATTTTAGGTTCAGCTTTATCAGTTAACCCATAACAAATTCTTTGNGCAGTAGAACCCCAGCTAAAATTTCCTTCAACTTTTTGTATCTCTTTAACCTCGAAAATACCAAGTTCCTGTCCTTTTTTTAAATTATAATAAACAGAGCGTATTGAAATTGGACCGAAGACTTTTTTGTAAGTTTTAGCAATCTCATACGCGTGAGATTTTTCCATAAAATATAGAAGCTCAACAACATTATCTCTTATTAATGAGCCAACAACTCTTCCTCTTTTATTCGCCATGTTGAAAGTCAATATAGTAAATATATAAACCTTATGGTTGTGTGTGCTGGACTAAACATTATTATTTAATTATCTTAGCTTTAATTTTTAGCGGTACCACGGTTACTCCGTGCAGTAGAAATGACGGTTTGCTCTGAAAGAGTTCAGAAATATTTTGATGTGCTTGACAGCAGAACTAAAGAGATTTATTTAATTGCGCAAAAAGCACGGACGCTTAATCTCGATCCAGAACCAATTGTAGATATTCCACTTGCAACAAACGTTGCGCAACGTTCTGAGGCGCTTGTCGCTAGTTTAGCGCCACAATTGATGGGCTCGGGTGTCGCACAAAGAATCGATGAGTTAGAAAAACAATATGCGGCTGGTGATTGGAGAGTTGCACTAACAATTTCATTAGAAGTAGCTCAGCAAAAATTCTGCGAGTTTGCTAATTTGCGCGAAGCGATTGAAGTTGGATCAAGAGTTGGTTTAGCATACATCACTCTTGGTGTTGTAGCAGCGCCTCTCGAAGGTTTAGTTGAAATAAAATTCAAAAAAAGAAAAGATGGTAGAGATTATGTAGCCGCATACTTTGCCGGTCCGATTAGAGCTGCAGGTGGAACAGCCGCCGCCGTTTCCGTACTAATAGTGGATTATGTTAGAACTATGTTGGGTGTTGCAAGTTACGATATTCTGCCAGAAGAAATAAAGCGCTACCAAGTTGAAATTGACGATTATTTAACTAAGATTGCGCACAGGCAGTATTCTCCAACAGCCGAGGAGATAGCGCTCGTCGTAACTAATATAGGTATAGAAATAACTGGCGACCCAACAGAAATTTATGAAGTATCGCAACAAAAATATTTAGAGCGAGTCGAAACAAACGTAATTCGTGGTGGTATGGCGTTAGTTTTGACAGAGGGCCCGACGCTAAAAGCAGAAAAGCTTTGGAAACAACTCGATAAATGGGGCAAAGATTTCGGAATAGATTGGAGTTGGCTTAAAGAGTTCATCAGATTGAAACACAGCTTACATCAGACAGAGGCGAGAGTCGAAGATACAGCAGCCAGATCAAAAGTCCAACCCGTTGATAGTTATTTGAAAGATATAGTGGCNGGTAGACCTATTTTTGGCTATCCATTACGNCGCGGTGGTTTTAGATTGAGATACGGGCGCTCGAGGTTTACGGGTTTCGCATCAACAGCCATACATCCCGCTACAATGNTTGTTTTGGATGACTATGTCGCAACAGGAACTCAAATCAAAATGGAGCGTCCAGGCAAGGCCACCGTATTTTCGCCGTGTGACTCAATTGATGGACCTATTGTTAAATTAAACGACGGTAGTGTAATTAAACTCCAAACAGAGGTTAGAGCAAAAGAAGTCAAATCTCAAATAAAAGAAATATTATTTCTAGGTGATTTACTTGTTAATTATGGAGATTTCTCAGAAAGCGGACAAAGATTAGTTCCGTGTGGCTATAACGAAGAGTGGTGGGAGCGGGAACTCGAAAAAGCAAATCTACAAGTTTTAGATCTAAACACGGCGCAAAAAGCATTTGAATTTGCGGAAAAAACAAATACACCTTTGCATCCAAAATATACTCATTATTGGAACGATATTTCAGGAGACGATTACACCGCACTTAGTAAGTGGTATACCGCTGGAACTTTGCAGGCGGACGCACCAGAAAAAAGGATATTAGAGATTATAGGTTGCGAACATAACGTAATTGACAACAAAGTTGTAGTCGACAGCGATACAAAATACGTCTTAGATATGTTAGTTACACTACAGAACGCAATAGGCGAAACCGCCTTAGCAAAGATTAATTCATTTTCAATAGTAAAGTTGCGTGACAAGTCAGGCATATTTATCGGTACGAGAATGGGGCGGCCAGAAAAATCTAAACTAAGAAAGATGAAAGGTTCGCCCGTCGTGTTGTTTCCTGTGGGACGGGAAGGTGGCAGGCTAAGAAGTTTCCAAGATGCAATAGAAAAACAAATAGTCACTGCGGATTTCGCTACGTTTGAATGTCCGGCCTGCAATACCCCGACAATTTATCCGTCGTGCGAAGTTTGTAAAACAAAAACTATTTGGAGACGGGTTTGCAGCAAATGTAGAAATGTTTCCACGAACGAAAAATGCTGCGGTGTTTTTACGAGAGGTTATAGAAAACAGAGACTGGATATCAATAGATATTACGAAGCAGCCATAAAATCTATTGGAATATATTCGCCACATCTTGTTAAGGGGATTCGTGGAAGTACAAACAAAGATAAAGTTGTAGAACCGCTAGCAAAAGGAATTTTACGCGCGTCTTATAATTTAGCGGTAAATAAAGATGGCACAATAAGGTATGATATGACTGAAATGGGTTTGACCCACTTTAAACCCAAGGAAATTGGAACATCTGTTGAAACGTTAAGAGAATTAGGCTATAGCTTAGATATCAACGGCGCTAAACTTGAAACCGATGAACAGCTTATAGAAATTCTGCCACAAGATGTTATTTTGCCAAGTTGTCCAGAAACTCCAGACGAGACAGCAGACGACGCTTTCATTCGCATATGTAATTTTATTGATGATGAATTAGAAAAACTCTACAACTTACCGCGCTATTACAATGCAAAAACAAAAGACGATCTGATAGGACACATAATAGTTGGTTTAGCTCCTCATACCTCTGCAGGAATTGTCGGCAGAATTATAGGTTTCTCTAAAACACTTGGGTGTTTTGCGCATCCTTATTGGCACGCAGCGCAGCGCAGAAATTTTGACGGAGATGAAACTTGCGTAATATTAGGATTAGACGCGTTTTTGAATTTCTCAAGACGCTATTTGCCCGATAGGAGAGGCGGACGTTCTATGGATGCGCCGCTTGTTTTGACAACTATTTTAGTTCCAGAAGAAGTTGATACAGAAGTTCATGGAATGGATATTGTTGATAAATATCCACTTGAATTATACACAGCAGCCTCGGAGTGTAAATATCCGTGGGAGGTAAAAATAAAACTTGTAAAAGATGTGCTTGGAAAAGAAACGCAGTATGAAGGAATGAAATTTACACACCAGGCATCAGATCTTAATATGGGTGTAAGAGTTTCGGCTTACAAATCTATTCCGACGATGGTAGAGAAACTTGAAGGACAACTGGAGTTAGCATCTAAAATTAGAGCTTCAGACTTAGATGGTGTTGCGTCATTAGTTATTGATAGACATTTCATAAGAGATATCAAAGGTAATTTGAGAAAGTTTACAATGCAGCAAGTTAGATGCGCTAAATGTAATGCAAAATATAGACGCCCGCCTCTGTCGGGTACCTGCACCTCTTGCAAGGGAAAATTATTATTTACTATTGCAGAAGGCTCTGTTAAGAAATACCTAGCTGCAACTATGAAACTTTCAGAAATAGATGGTGTTTCCCCCTATATGCGGCAGTCTATGAAATTACTTAAAGAGAGAATAGAATCGGTTTTCGGAAAAGATACTACAAAACAAATCGCACTCAGCGATTGGTTAAAATAATAAAACGCGAACTCGCCGAACGAATAGGATATACTATGAAGATAAAATGTCCAACAGGAGTGCACCACAGCGTAGAGGAGACGCGCACCTGTCCGAACTGCATTGAATTTATGACAAAACCAGTTTTACACTCTTTGCTAAACAGAAATTCAAAAGAGAAAAAAGAGCACGATCGGCCGAGATTTGGAGTCGGAACGCTAACAAGTAATTGTTTGAGGCAGTCTTACTATAAACTGACAGAAGAAGAGATATTGGACTTAGAGAAATTATGGATATTTTCCAGGGGACACGCACTGCACGAATTCGTGACACAAACTTTAGCACCAAAGACAGAGAAAGAAATATTTGTGACAAAGAAATTCAATAATTTTGATATTATAGGCTTTATCGACGCCATGTATAATAATATACTTTATGAATTCAAAACTACAACGAATATTCCAGATACGCCACAGTCGCATCATACGTTGCAAGTACAGGGTTATTATTCTCTTTTGGACGAAAATTTGCAGAAAGAAATAGAGAATATAAAAATAGTTTATATGAATTTGAGTAAAGTAAAAGCGTATGAGGTTCAGCAAAGAGATATTACGCCATTTATGGAAGGTAGGGCTGCAATGTTGGTGCAGTCTTTGAAAATGAAAAATCCTCCGAGAAGAGAAATTACTTGGCTTTGCAAATACTGCGAATTCAACGATGCGTGTTTTAACAGAGATAAAATTTTCAATTAAATAGCGCGTGTTCCAACTTCTTAGTTTGTGTTCTTAAATTAAATGTTGTTTTGACCGCTCGTTTACCAGCCCTGCCGAGAGCCAACGCCGTAGTCTTGTTGCTTAGATTTCCGATAGACCGCGCTAAATCAACAGGGTCGTTAGAATAAGTTACCTCGCCACATTTGTGTAGTGTAATTAAGTTATCCAAACCGCTATTTCTAATAGCTAAAGCTAAAACAGGTTTGCCAACCGCCATATATTCAAAAACTCTCGCGGGTAAATTATAGTTAAGTTTTGGATCTGTTTGGCCGGCAAATAATATATCTGCGCCTAATTGGTATTTGATAACATCTTCCGGAGGAATTACACCCAAGAACTGCACTCTATCTATTAGGTTTAAATCGTAGATAAGTTTTTCATAATATCGCATATCTTCATCTGGAGCGAATCCGGCCAGAAGTAATTGTACATCTGCGTTGTACTGCATAGATTTTATTAAAACGTCTATTCCCCTTTCTTTATACAAAACACCAGAGCAGAATATAGTTGGTCTTGAGAATTTTACACCTTTGCTTTTCTTAATATCCCCAACAGAATTATACACAACTTCAAACGTATTTTCATTTAATTCTGGATGCAATATTCTAATTTCCCTGATGATTTCAGCATTTGTCACAACAATTTTTTTAGCGCCCGCGAGTAGTTTCTTCTGGATACTAAAAAATAATCTTCCTTGAACGCTGTTTACGTTTATGTGTGCGCCTCCTCTTTGTAGTTTTTTTACTCCGGTGCTGCGTAGCCAAGGATCTCGCATCTCAATAACAAATGGTTTACTAGTTTTTTGACTTATTTTGTACCCAGCTATACCTGNAGATATAGTTGGAGATGTAGCGAAAATTACATCGCTGTTTTCAGCTAAAACTTTTCCAGCGTTTACAAAATTTTTAACATAGCCGTAGCCATCGGGAAAGTATGGTATGTGAAATCCCGAAACTCTTTGAACATTACAATTGCTATGCAATGGAAACAATTTTTCGTCAACAAGAGAGTTTCCTGATGCGCTCGTTATAATGTTTAAGTTATGACCAAATTCAGCCAACATATTTGAATTTCTGTAAGCGCGCAATGCACCAGCAATTATATCTGGAGTAAAATGATGCGTTAAATATAGTATTTGCATACATTAGCACTAAAGAATAGTAATAAAAGCTTAAGGATAATTTTATATCACTAATCCTTTTGCTAAGTTTAGTAGCTTATGTCTAAGAATATGAAAATATTACTGATACAACCTTATGGTTCAACGCAGCCACCACTTGGTTTGTGTTTATTAGCNGCGGTGCTAAAGAAAGGCGGTTATTCAGACATAGCTTTAGTAGATTTATTACGATTCGATATTAATGTAACTTCACCAATTCGTACTTGGGACTATTTGGAAAAGAAATTAGAGGAGAAACCAGACGCAGTTTTGATAACAGGCGCTACGCCAACTTTTACCGAAGCTTTAGAGATAGCAAAGATGGCGCGACCTCATACGAAAACTGTTCTTGTTGGCGGTTCGCANGCCACAATTTTCAAAGAAAGAATTTTAGAAAAAGTTCCATATATTGATGTAGTTGTTTATGGAGAAGCAGACGAAACTATTTGTAAAATAATGGAGAGTCTGCAAAAAGAAGGTAATAATAATGTCCGGAATTACGGGTGTGTGCTACCGAGATAAATCTGGTAAAATAATTAAGACTGAACAAACTCCACCAATAATGAATTTAGATAATATTCCTTGGCCAGACAGAGATATAATTGATTTAGATTCTTACCACGGTGCGTTTATTTTACTTGGTAGCAGAGGTTGTCCGCACGCCTGTACGTTTTGTTCACGGCCTGTAACTGGCGCAACGTTTCAGGGGTAGAAGTCCGAAGAATGTTGTAGATGAGATAGACTTTTTACTAAATAAATACCCCGAAACGGCGAGACGAATTAATAAAACAATTACATTCAGCGATGAAAATGCGGCAGTTGATAAGCAAAGATTAATTGGAATTTGCGACGAATTAATAAAACGAAAACTCAATATAAAATTTGTTTTGACAAATGGATTACACGTTACTAGTGCGCACGAAGAACTCTATCAAAAATTAGCGAAAGCTGGTTGCGTAAGTTTATGGTTTGGTGTTGAGCAAGGTACAGATAAGATGCTAAAAACCATTCGCAAAGGCGCAACAGAAAATTTAATTAAAAAAGCAGTTAGAATGGCGCACGAAGCGGGTATACCTTTTGTCGGCGGACATTTTATGATTGGTGTTGAAGAAGAAACGCTTGAAGATGCGCGCCATACAATAAAATTCGCAAAAGAAGCAGGATTTGATGCAACGGGCTGGAATCACGCAGCGCCAACCCCTGGAACGCCATTATGGGATTACGTAATGAAACACGGAAAACTTCTTTGGGAATTTGAAGACGTAGTCAATTATTCTAATTTTAAACATGACCATACGGAACCGCAATTTGAAACTCCTGAATTTACAAGGGAGCAAAGAAAACAAGCTTACGAAGAAGCCATTAAAATGATGGACGAGGTTATGAGAAGTAAAATAATGGCGCCAAGTAATATAGCCAAGTTTTTGAGAANTAGCATAACTCATCCAGAAGATTTACCTTGGGCCGCCAAGAGACTGTATAACATACATACTAAACGTGATTTACGAAGGCATTACGATATGAAACCAAGTATGAAAGTGAAAACACGAGAAGGAAAACCTTTCATCAATGCAGACCCGTATAGTTAAATAACTTTCTTTAACCCTGAATGGATGCTTAAACGAATAATTGAAAGCGGCATGTATCTTAGCATCGGTGTACTTATCGCAAAACTACTTTCGGTTTCTTATACGTTAGTTTTAGCAAGAATTTTAGGTCCAGAAGAAATGGGTGCATTTACCTTATCGCTTTTGCTTGTTTCGTGGTTTTCTATAGTGGCATTATTATCCGTGCAAACTGTATCTACACAATTGATTTCAGAATATGTGGCAAAAAAGATAGACATATCAAAACCAATTACAGCATCTCTATTTTTAGGTACAACGGCCGCGGTATTAGCAACCATCGTGCACTTTTTTATTGCCGGATTCGTTGCAACTACGTTTTACAACGATACGGGATTAACAAAATATATACAATTTGCATCTTTGATAATTTTCGGAACTGTAATTTTCCACACCGCTCTCGGCATAGAGCGCGGAATGAAGAAATTTGTGTCGTACGCAACAATAGAAAGTTCTAAGCAGGCAATAATGCTTGGTATAGGTTTGTTCTTCCTGTTGGCACTAGGCTGGCGCATAATGGGCGCAATCGCNGCGGCTATTATTGCCCCNGGAATAATAGCTATAGNNGTATATGTTAGGTACAGAAAATATTTCAACAAAGATTTCTGGCCAGAAGCAAAACGAATTTTCAAACTTGGTTTAGGCATAACTTTAATGTCCGCATTTATCACTGTATTTACTAGTATAGATAAATTTATTTTAGGAGTTATAAGTACTAAGGAAATAGTTGGATTATATGTGCCNGCAATTACTATTGTAACTTTCCTTGGTTTATTTCTTCCAGGCTCAATGAAAAATGCAGTATTCCCGTATGTAGTTGAATCTTATACGAAAGGCGAATACAAAGAAGCTAGACATTATATGGAAAAGGTGTTGCTTTACTATAATATGCTCGTCGGAATAGCAATAATTCCTGCAATGTTTTTCCGCAGGGAGGGTATTGCTTTAGCATTCGGCAGCGATTATTTAGCCGCAGTTGAACCATTAGCTATAATGTTGTTCGGGGCATTTTATTTTTCTATGTTTATAATTATGCAAAGTTTTGTTCTAGGTACAAACAAAATTAAAGAAGGCATTTACGCAACAGCTTTGTCGGTTGGTATAGCCACAGTTACGAATTTTATACTGATAAGTAACTTTGGACTTAACGGCGCCGCATACGCGCTTGTAATTAATACATTAATTTTGGCAACATCGTACTCTTATATTGTGAAAAAAGCAATAGGTTTACGCCTGCGCAAACTAATATTTTCATTAGTAATATTAAACGGAATTTTACTATTAAGTTATTTCTTAAGTTCTTATGAAAACCTATTTGTTAGAATTGGTTTATCTTTAATAGTAATAGGAATTTACTTGGGTTTGCTATTTTTGTTTAAGTTTATAGGGAAAGGAGAAATTAATTTCGTTCTCGCGAAGGTCGAAGACGTCAAAGCCAAACTTTTCAAACCCAAGACCCCGCGTTGAAGTTTTTCGTTTGATGAAAATACAGATTTCTTGTTAAATTCATACGGATAATCACCTGAAATTCTTATCATATTTTCGTTTTCATAATATACCCCATCGGAACAAGTCTTAGTTTCCGATTCCGTCCGCAAGAATTTAATATCGCCCTTTTTGTAGAGCGCGCATAGTACTCTTAGTGCTTTATCGTTCCAGCCAACCGCGGGAATTAAATCTCTGCAACTTGGTAAACCAGTATAATCTTCACCAATGATTTTATCTTTGAAATTTAAACCATAACTTGTTGGTATGCCGCCAGATTTATGCATTTGATTCGTAATCCACTCTATATTTTTATTAACGTTATACTTTTTGTAAGGTTTTAGTAATAAGAACGCTCTTACTATATCGCCCGAGCCGGCAATCCACATAGGATATTTGTAGAGTTTCCATTCAGTATTGTATTTTTGATACCCGAAATAAAAACCACCAGATTTATGCTCAAGAGTTTTCAAGAAATCTGCAGCGTTTATTGCAGATTCTAAATATTTCGGATTTTTTGTAAATTCATATACTTTTATTAAACCAGAAATACATCTCGCTATGTAAAGACTAATTAATTTGTTATGATTTTTATCAACTTGATATATTCCGCCAAAAAATTCGGCGTTGTCCTGGTTTTCAATTATTAACTCTGCGTTGCGTTTTGCTATATTTGCGTATTTTTCATCACCAGTAATTTCGTATACGAGTAAACATAATTCGGCAAGAGTTGCTAACTTGTTCGGAACGTGATACTTTTGTTTATCATAGGTGTTTTGTAAAAAAGAGTTTGCAGTTTTATCGTAAAGTAAACCTATATGAAATACATCTAGATTTGTTTTTGCAGCCTCAAAATAAGGTTTCCAATTTTGCCCTAATTCCTTTAATTTCAATGCAAGCTTAACTAAACCGATGCTCGCTGCGGTGTCGTGGGGCATAGAGCCTCTCGCGATAGAAGGATTTCCGTCAAAACCAGAATTATAAAAACAGCCAATTTTTAATTGGTGTTTTGTCAAATGATTACCAGCTTCTTTAGCCAAATCAAGGAATTTTTCATCACCAGTTTTTTCGTATAAAGTTAAATATGAAATTATAACGCCTTCGTATCTCCAGTCTCGTCCAGGACCTATGTAATTGAAGCAGTCTTCCCAGTAATGCGGTACTGGACCGGAATACCCTGTTGGCTGTTTCATTGTTTGCAGCCAAGAAATATTTTTACTAATTAGGCTTGACAGAAGCTTGTTTTGCATGATTTGTTTGCAATAGACTAAGCTATAAAAGATTTGTTTATAGCCAAATAGAGATGAAGCAGCTTTTCAAGCGAGGCTCAAAATTAGTTATAGATGAAATCCCGGCGCCAGAGATTTCAGAAGGTGAAATATTAGTACAAAATTTGTATTCTGCAGTAAGTACTGGTACGGAAACAAAGTTAGTAAAAAGCACAAATAAAACATTTCGTTCTCCAAAAGCGGTTATAAAAAAGGTTTTAGAATTCTCAAAATATGGATTTCAAGAAGCGTTGAAAGAATATACCTATAGGAAAAATAAACTTACAACAATAGGTTATAGTTCTGTTGGAATTGTTTTAGAAAAAGCAAAAGACGTAGTAAACGTCAAGATTGGCGATATTGTTGCATGCGGAGGTTATGGAATTGCAAGCCACGCAGAGATAATTCGTGTACCAAAAAATAATTTCGTTAAACTTCCAGCNGGTGTAGATATAGAATCTGCAGCATTTACATTTATTGGAGCAATCGCATTGCATTCCGTGAAGTCAGCTAACGTAAAAAAGAATCAAAGAGTGGCTGTAATTGGACTTGGTTTGCTTGGTCATTTTGTATCTAGAATATTAATTGCGAAAGGCTGCTACGTTTATGGATTTGATTTGCAATCAGCACGCGTTTCTTTATCAAAAGGAAATATGGTTTCTACTGCTAACCAAACTGAATTTGTTAGAACACTGGCGCGGCTAGGCGGAGCGAATAAAGTAATAGTGACTGCAGCATCCGAAACTTCAGAGCCACTGAAATTAGCCCTTTCTGTTTGCAAGACCAGAGGAGACATAGCTTTAGTCGGAAATATACCCATAAATATAGACTACACCTCGGCTTTGATTAACGAATCTAATATTGTGGTGCCTAGATCGGCGGGCAAGGGCGCTGAAATTAGAAAAAATATGCAAGAGTTTGCAAGTTTGTTGAAGAAATTAGATATTTCAAATATGAAAGCAACGTATGATTTTACAAATTATAACGATGCTTTCAAAAGTATTNTTGAAAAAGAAAAATGCAGTGCAGTTTTGAAATATTCAGAAGCGCCACAAATGAACAAAGAAATAATATTTAGGTCTGATAGTAAGTCCAAACCTAATTTAGTTGTTATTGGTCTGGGAGAATTTGCGCAAAAAACTCATCTGCCAGCCATAATTAGTGCAAACCTCTTTAACATATACACTTTAGTAAGTAAATCTGGTATTAGAGCAAAAGAGCTAGCAGTTAGATTTGGAGCTAACAAATGCAGCACAGATTTAGAAGCCGCGTTAGCGGATGATAAAATAGATTTAGTGTATATTACGTCTGGAGATTTCCAACACGCACAGCACACGATACTTGCCGCTGAATCTAAGAAAGCTATATTTTTGGAAAAACCGCTCGCAGTCAGCGAAAAAGAGTGCGAACAAATTATGAGCGCTGTAAAAAAGAACGGCGTATTTTTTGCATTAGGTTTGAACAGACGACACTCTGAACTCGCGCAGTTTTTGAAATCCGAATTCCAAAATAATACTAGCCCAATAAAGATTAATTGGTTTTTTAACGAAGTTTTGCAGCCAGGAGAACAGAAGCGCATAAGTGGCGCAATAAGGATAGCTTGCCACTATATAGATTTAGTCTGCTGGTTGCTTAATACCACTGTAACATCTGTTAAGGCAACAGGAACTGAAAATAATTTTGTAGCAGAAACAAAACTTAGCGATGGTTCTGTATTTAATTTGACGTTTGCAACCGCATACAGTGATGTGAACTACAGGGAATGCGCCGAGATAATAATGCCTTCGCAAAAAATAATTGTAAATGAATTCAAAGATTTAGAAATTTCTAAAGATAACAATGTATCAAGGTTAACATTTAATGATGATAGAGGTTATAAGAAGCAAATTGAAGCTGTTAGCAAAGCGCTTAACGGAGAAAAAACAGATTTCGCGGATTTAGATCAAGCCGTCCGCTCTGCTAGATTTGGATTCGCAGTTCTTAAGAGTCTAAAAACCCAAAAAGAAATTAGGTTTTAGCTAATACCGCTTCTTTATCTTTGACGTCTTTTGGTGCGCCATGAAGTAATAAATTAATTTCAGCTTGGTTATTCCAATAGCATTCTCTGCATTCTTTTATTTCTCCCCGCATTTTTTTAGCTTGTTGCGATGTCCAAAATTCTTTTATGGAAATGTTTCTAACATTTGGACCTTTGCCGACTTCAGCTTCCATTCTCGGGAAGCAAGGATAAATGTGTCCCCACGCGCCGATTGCAAGTGTACCGTAGCCAGCGTAACAAGGTGTTGGCCATTTCTTATTTGCAAAACAATCCTTGAATAACTTCAAATAAGCCATAGAGTTTTCAATAACTTTGTCAGTCTTTTTTAGTTCTATTATTTTGTCCATAGCCTCATTTAATTTTTCTAAATTTCGTTCTTTAATTCTAAAGTCCATAGAATTTTCTGGCTTGAATCCAAGTAAACCGATATCGTGGAACGGCATAAAACTTATGTGGTCAACTNGCTTATCTTTTAGAAGTTTTATTAAATCTACTAATTCATCTACGTTATAATTGCTTACAACGCAAACTACGATTATTTTTATATCTTTTTTGAGCTCTTTACGCAGTTCTACAAAATTATCTATTGATTTCAAAACACGATCATAACTTCCATCTCTCCCTCTGACTTTGTCGTGAGTTTCTGCACTTACACCGTCTAAAGAAAATCCGATTGCATCAAGACCGCTTTCTATAACTTTTTTTGAAAGATCTCTGTTAGCAGTTAAGAAGCCGTTGCACGACATATGAGTTATCATNCCTTTTTTCTTTGTGTAAGTTATCAAATCAAGCATATCTGTTCGCAACATAGGTTCACCACCAGTGAAACCTATTCCGGCTGTGCCTATGGCTGCGAAATCATCAATAACTTTTTTCATCTCTGCGTTGTTTAGCTCCTCGCCAATACCTTTCAATCCATATTGACTTGGACCTTTCCATAAATAACACATTCCGCATTTTAGATTACATCTGTATGTAACAGTAATAGAGCCGTGTAAAGGTCCTGCGCCAGGCAACGGCTCACCAAGTTTTCTACTAGCCTTAAGCGCCAAAACCTGATATGCTCTTTTCAACGGTGCAGAATATCCGCCGTTTTTTATACTTTGTTTCAGATAACTGATATACGAATCTCTCATTAAAATCCACCTTTGAGCAAGAATGTTTTCCCCATGTCATATAAATATTTCGCTTCATAAACAGAGAATCGGCGCAGGAAACCCATAAAGTAT
>C687J50192_1000518_pt1 | contig 15353 bp, 17 predicted proteins | sample RifOxyD1_FD_50192 | JGI IMG/M metagenome (IMG submission 50192)
TGAATGGCCACGTTCAAAATATCATGGGAGGGCGGTCTCGCTCTATTACGATAATGGCAGGTTCCTTGTCAATGGCAATGACTCCCTTGGCAACGGTGGCCGTTCTCGTGGGGTGCGTCATGAGTAATGCGCCGCAGGCGCGTCAAAAATATGGCTAACATAACACCTAACCAACTGGAAGAGGAACTCACAGAATTTAGGAGTAAGCTGGAAGACTATAAGCTGAAACTGGAAATAGCTGAAAAAAGCAAGACATTAGTCGAAAGTGTAGCAGAGTCATTGCTGGAAAAAGGCATAAACGCCTATCCTGCTCCAAGCATGGAAAATGTAACAAAAGATAATTTTTTAGAAATTGCCAATTCATTGCACTGCTCCGAACTGGGCAATTTGCTTAAATTTTATGAATCTTTGAGGTCACTTGATCCAAACAATTTTCAAATCAGGCAGATCATTCAGGGGATCGAAGGACTAAGCAGAATAAAGATTAATCTCTCTTCTTCAAAAAATTTGAATGGATTATTAACTTTAGATGATTTCGCAGCAGAAAATGGCGCAAATAAAAATCAGGATCAGTGGATAGAATACTGGAATGGTATCAAAGATGGAAGATGGTTTCCTGATTTAGGTGATATCGTCCTGTGGACAGAGCAGGCAATGGCAGAGCCTGAAAAGTATCAGAAAAATTTAGGTTCTTTGAGGAAAGATTTTGATGAAAAGTGGCTGGTTTTAAGCAATAGAATAATCTACGATAAAAAGGATTTATCTGGAAAAATTATCCATCATTACGGTTCTACTCTGCAAGAATCCCCGATAGAATTGGAAAATATCCCTGTCTGGCGCGANGANCCGATTTCAAATGTCCTGTCAGATTCAAGAGGATTGGCCTATCTACAGGCATTGATTAAAAAAGCATATTCTCCCAGAGAGATAATCGATATTTTTAAATTTCTCAGTGGCAAACCAAAAGAAGATATTCGAATATGGACTGCGCATACAAGCAATGAATGGCCACGTTCAAAATATCCTGGGAGGGCGGTCTCGCTCAATTACAATGGTGGCAGGTTCCTTATCAATGGCGTTAGCATCCTTTACGGCAATGGCCGTTCTTGTGGGGTGCGTCTCGCGAGCGCAGCGAGCGTTTAGGCGCAGAGCGCCTGGCGCAAAATTTTATAAATTGATTTGCTTTATTATATCTGTCCTGGTATGAGCCGGGGCCACACGTCAGTTCATTACAATCCGAATAGGATTATGAAATTCAACTGCAACACTTGGTAGCAAAATGCGAAAAGATGAAGCGGCGGTGCTAGCGATAGTGAGCTGGCTATACGAGGGCGGTCTCGCTCAATTACAATAATGGCAGGTTCCATATCAATGGCAATAACAACCTTAACAACAATGGCCGTTCTCGTGGAATGACTTCGGCTCAATTAATAAAATTATTATGAAAAGTTATAATCATTTATATGAAAAAGTCATTTCGTTAGAGAATTTATTCTTAGCTGAAAAAAAGGCAAGAAAAAGAAAAACATTAAAACCATACATAATTAAGTTTGAAGAAAACCTCGATGAAGAATTGCATATTTTGCATCAAGAATTAGCATCACATAATTATAATCCTTATCCGTTAAAAACATTTATTATAAGAGAACCAAAGACCAGAAAGATAAGCAAGTCTGAATTTAGAGACCGCATAGTGCATCACGCCATCTGTAATATTCTTGAGCCCATCTACGAAAAGAAATTCATTTATGATTCTTGTGCGAACCGCAGAGGCAAAGGGACTTTTTTAGCTGTAAGGAGATTTGAAAAATTCAAATATAAAATATCAAGAAATCTTACAAAAGTAAAGGGAAATGCAAAAGGTTATGTTTTTAAGGCAGATATAAAACATTATTTTGAAACAGTAAATCATGATATATTGCTTGCGATACTCCGGAAAACTATTAGAGATGAGACGATTATATCTTTAATAATTAAAATTCTAAAAAATTATGATTTAAAAGGCAGTCAAAAAGGCATGCCCTTAGGCAATCTAACTTCTCAATTCTTTGCAAATATATATCTGAATGAATTGGATCAATTTGTAAAGCACAAATTAAAATTAAAATATTATATTCGTTATGTTGATGATTTTGTTATCTTTCATGGATCTAAATCTGCCTTAGAAGAATTGAAAAAACAGATAAGCGATTTTTTGAAAGAAAAATTATGCTTGGAATTGCATCCTGAAAAATCTAAAATTTTTCCCTTGCATAGAGGCGTAAATTTTTTAGGTTTAAGAATATTTCCCCATCATAAGCTCCTAAGAAAAAGAAACATTCACAAATTGAGAACAAAACTTTCGCAAAGATTCATAGAATATAATAATGAGATTTTATCATTTGATGATTTTTATAATATTCTCGAGGGATGGATATCATATGCCAAAAATGGAAACACTTACAAATTAAGAAACATTATAAATAATGAATTCAAGGAAAGAACAAAAACAGAAGTTTCTTCAAAAGAAGTCAGCAGGTTTCTTAAGATGAATTTTTCCGTAAATCTTTCAGTTCTTTCTCAGAAACCAATTTAAACCTGCGATTATAGTCAAAATTAAATAAACTCCAAAAGATTTATAAATATTATAATGACTATAACTACCATAATGAATACAACAATATCAATCTCGAAAGACTTAAGGGACAATCTCATTGAATTTGGATCCAAAGGCGAGACATACGACCAGATCCTCAGAAGGATATTGGATAATGCAAAGGAAAGACAACTGCAGGAGCTGCTCATGGATGAAAAAGACTGTGTGCCGATTGAAGATGCATTGAAAAGGGCAAAAGCAAGATGGCAAAAGTCATAATCACTAAATCTCTTGAGGAGCAGATAAATAAAATTTTTAAGAAGGAGTCAATTGAAGTCTTTTCTCTTCTCAATAGCTTATCTGAGAACCCAAAAAAAGGAAAGGATATCGGTGCGGTAGGAAATATTCTGATAAAAGAGATTAGATATAAGAATTATAGATTTTATCTCATCGCAGACAGGTATAAAATTAAAATCCTATCCTCTGAAGAATTAAAGGACTTATTGATCAAATTTGTTAGGATGTCAGACAAAAAAGACCAACAAAAAGTGATTGATGAGATTAAATATGCCCTTAAGCAGTTCAGCGTAGATGTTTTTTAGCTTTCTCCATAAACCTTTCATTTTTTCTCAAAATATTTATTTATAATTCCAACCGACAGGTTTTCCACCGGTTTTACTTCCAAAAGTTGAAGTTCCAAAATCCGCAAATTCCAAAACAATATATGTGTCTCCTTTTTGTCCCTGGATTTTAATCTCTTTAAATCCAGCATCAGATGCTATATCCGTTCTCTTCATAGATTGCCATCCTTTACTTTTGAGTAAGGCTTCGTATTTATCTGCTAAAGTATCATACTTATTTTTAGGATAAGTCAGCTGCTGTGAAATCATCGTTCCAGATTTGCCTGTTCCTGTGCATTTTATATCAGAATCTAATAATTCAATATCCGAATGAATATCTTTCAATAAGTTTTCGCAGGATTTTCCTTTCTCTTCTCCGGTCTGAATTTGCGTATTATTTGAAGAGCAACCAGCCACTAAAATTACGACAAACAACATTAATAGTAAATTGTACATTTTCATGTTCTTCTAAAAATCGTATCAAATATTTAAATATTATGCTCCTGCCGGGATTCGAACCCAGGTCTCAGCCTCCGCAAGGCTACATTCTATCCAAGCTATACTACAGGAGCAATGGGATAAAAGAGCTGATAGTAGGTTTAATTTAAAAACCTTTTCCAAAATTTTACTTATGGGGTTAGTATTATTCTAAGCTATGTTGGCGAAAACTTTATATAGTGATAGCTAAACAAAGCTATTTAATAGATACTGAGGTTAAAAATGGCAGAAAGATCAAAAAGATGCGTATCCTGTAACAAGGAAATAACGAATGACACAGGTTCAGTTGAGTTCAAGTGCCCTGGCTGCAATAAGCAGGTAATCATAAGATGCAGTCAATGCAAAAAACTGGCTACGAAATACAAATGCAAGGAATGCGGTTTCTCAGGCCCAAATTAAGATGGCAGATTTAATGGTCACAATGCGAGTAATGCTTGAGAGTCCAGAGGTTAATCCTAAAGATGTTGAATCTAAAGTTTCTAAAGTAATTTCAGATTTTGGTGCAAAAGTCGGAAGAGTTGAAGTTCAGGATATTGCTTTTGGCTTGAAAGCTTTACAGTTTATATTTATAATGTCCGAATCCTTAGGTGCGACAGATCCTTTAGAAGAAAATATAAGTAATATTGAAGGTGTCAGAAGCGCAGAAGTTGTAGGTATCACAAGAACATTAGGATAAATCATTTAAATATTTTGCATATTCTTTATCTAAACCGCCAAGTCTAAAAATAACAATTTCTTTAACTCCCGCTTTATCTGCGATTTTTATGTCTCTTGCAAGTTTGTCTGCTTTTAATCTAGGTTCATTGCCTAGTATTCCAACAGCTATCGTTCCAAACGCAACAAGGAAATGATCCCCGTACTTATCAACGCCATCAGCAAATCTTTTGTAAAGTTTCTCCAAATTAAATCTCCTCATTGAGGTGTAGCACATTTTTATTTTGTAATTTTTATATTTATAAGGGGAAAAATTAACACAAAGAAATTCCGCCATTTTTTCTAAAAATCCAGGCATCATAGTTTCTGATACATATATTCTATGCCCATTTTTTCTGAAAAATTCCAATATTGTTTTCCTATTCCTAAAGAAATTATTAGATTCAGTAAAAAATAATCTTGCTCTTCTCGTTGGCAGCTCAGCATCCCACATTATTTTGCAGTCTGAATTTTCAAGTTCTTTTATTGTTCTAAGCAAAGCAGTCCTTTTAGAAAAAGGTGAGAGCCAATATCCTTCTTTCTTGTCTAGTATAGGCCAATAAATCGTCTCTTTTACATTTTTTACTTTTATTTTCTCAAAATCCTTAACAGATTTAGCAGCAACTATTAGTTTAGTGGGAAATTTAATCAATTTTATTTTCCCTAAAGTTTTTTCATCCGGGAATTCTTCAAAAAAGCTTATTTTCATCTCACTGCCTCATATTCTTTTTTATCAGAAACAAAAAAATCTTTAATCCAATATAAACCTACATTAAGATATCCTTTTTTCTCAAAGCGTCTCATATTATTGATTACGTAGACTCTAGCAACGCCAAATTTTCCAATTCTGCTTACATCACCTATGAATTTCCTATCTTCATGCTTATCCATGCCTTCGCTGAATTTTATTTTTTCAAATATTTTTTTATTGCAGAATATCAGCCCTGTAGAAGTCTTCGTGAAAGGCACAATGATATTTTTTAATTTCATCAGCGTTTTGGCGATAAATTTATCTAAATTAGGTTTGGTGAATGTTACTCCTATGTCATATTCGGAATTAGCAATTCCTTTCAAAACATCAGCATCAATAATTATATCTGCGTCTAAGAATATCAATTTGTCACCAGTTGCTTCTTTAGCTCCCTGGTTTCTCGCAAAAGAAACCCCTTTTTGAGCATATTCAATTACTTTCGAAGCATACTTCCTAGCTTTTATTGCCGTCTTATCTGTGCACCCATTACACACTACAATTGTCTCAACATCTTGAAAACCTGAGTTTTTTATTGCTAAAAGTGTACTTTCTATATACTCCTCCTCATTGTATGCAGGTATAATAATAGACAGTTTGACCATAAAACAGCCGAAAGATTTTTATGCTATATATAGTTTTTTATTCCTTATGGCATTAACAGCAGAAAAAATTGAAGAAATCAAGAAAAAGTTGATTTCAACCTCCCCTGAGAAGCAACAGGAAAAGCTCCAAGAAATAGTTGCAAATTTAACAGAGGATGAGATTGCAGACTTACAGAAGGCTTTATCCGGTTCCCAATGCCCTTTTTGTTCAATGGTTGAAGGTCAAATCCCCGTAAAAAAAGTCTATGAAGATGCGCAGGTAATGGCAATATTAGATATAAATCCCGCAAATAAAGGTCACACGTTGGTTTTTCCAAAAAATCATGCTTCTATAATGTCACAATTAGATGATAAGACAATAAATCACCTTTTTAAAATTGTTAATAAGATTTCAATTGCCCTTTTCGAAAGCTTAGGTGTAGAAGGCACAAATATCCTTATTGCAAATGGCAAGGCTGCAGGCCAGACTTCTCCGCATGTTTTAGTGAATGTTATTCCTCGTTCAAAAGGTGACCAAGTTTCTATCGGTTGGGAGCCAATGAAAATATCCGAAAAAGAAATGTCTGAGATTCAGCAGAAAATTATTCATAAGACAAAAGAAATCAAATCAACAGATGAAGTTCCGGTTATTAGATCTTCTTGTCCTTCTGATGAAGTTAAGGTTATAAAAACAAGGAAAAGAATCCCAACTGGAAATTTTTTCTAAATTATTGGGAATATATTGCCGATTAGTAATGCGGCTATCAACGCCAGCAAGAAAGAGGGCACAAAAGGGATTCCTTCTTTAACTAAAACGCTATTTATTTTATATTTTTTCAGCAGTAATATTTGCTTTTTTTCTATTCCTGGATCTTTTGGTCCGCAGATTATTTTTCCATTTACAATTACATTATTGGCAATCCAATCTCCCTCTGTCAGCTTTTCAACAGCCGTATTTTTTAGCAGTGCGGCAGATTCAACAACTTTTATCGCCATATGCAAGTATGGATACACAAATGCGAGAGATGCAAAAGTTACACTTGCAATTTTGAGCACAGGGTTATTTACCAAAAAGATAACTATAATGAATGAAACTGTTATCGCATGACTTATCATTCTTAGATATCTATATTTTGGAAGGGAGCTTATCCCCAAAAAACCTATTTTTACTTTCTGCCAATTTTTTGCGCTTAATATTAACATCCAGAGAAAGCCATAGAGCGCACCGACAATGACTAAATAGATCATGAACATAATAAGAAATTTCATGGGTTCATATTCCTGGTAGGTTGCAAATAAAGTTCCCAAACCTATCATCAGTTTTGAATCCCCTCCACCCCATTGCTTTGCATAATACATCATGTATCCAAAAACAAGCATTGCAGCAAATCCTATCACCCCATATAGAAAAAACATTTCATCAGATTTTATAATGGAATATATTGCACGTATTCCGAAAGCTGCTGCAATCAAAGAGTATGAAAGCCAGTCGGGAACTTCTCTGGTCCTTAGGTCATGTATGCTCGCAACAATCAACGCTGTAAAAGCGATAATCATAATAAGTAAGTCCACCATTGATTTTTAAGTTGTAAATAAACTTTAAAAAACTATCTGTGGGATAAACTATTTAAACTTCCAAACTCCTAATTTTCTGTATTATGGGTGCAATTACCATTATAGGCGCAGGTCCAGCTGGTTCTAGGTCTGCTCAGCTTTTAGCCCAGCGCGGTCATAAAGTTACTGTGATTGAAGAGCATAGATGCATTGGAGATCCCGTGCAGTGCACAGGTGTTCTTACAAATTCAGTCAATGATATTCTTCCAGTTCCTGAAGAATGCATTATCAATCGTATAAAGGTTGCAAGAATTTACGGGAGTGCAAACAAGCACATTGATATTCTTATGAAAAAGAAGAATATCATATTAGATCGGGCAAAGTTTGATCGTCATCTGGCTTCTGAAGCGGAATCTGCAGGAGCTAAATTTTTGCTCAAAGAAAAATATTTATCTTTCAGCAGAAACCGGGTTATAACAAACAAGCATAAGTTAAAAACAGATTTTCTTGTAGGCGCAGATGGCCCCTCTTCTACAGTTGCAAAAACAACCGGCATGTTCAAGCAGCGCAATTATTTTACCGGTATGCAGGCAAGAATAAAAATAAAATGTGACCCAGATACTTTCGAAGTTTTTCCCTCAGAAGGAGTTTATGGGTGGCTTGTTCCAGAAGATGAGCATACAGCAAGAGTCGGAGTTTTAGCTTATGAGAATCCAAGAGTTCATTTTGATCGTTTGCTTAAGCGCAGAAAAGGTAAAATTCTAGACTATAATGCAGGATTAATTCCAATTTATGATCCAAAATTAAATATTCAAAAAAATAATATCTTTCTGATAGGTGATGCAGCTTCACAAGTAAAAGCAACAACCGGCGGGGGAATAATTTACGGGTTGATGGCTGCTGAAGAGCTTGTCAATTCTATTGAATTAAATAAGAATTATAATAAGCATTGTAAGAATCGTTTCGGTTTTGATTTATGGCTTTCACTGAAAATTCGCCAAGTGTTGGATAAATTCTCTCCAAAAGATTATGACGATTTAATTGCCACATTTTTAAAACCAAAGCCAAAAAAAATTATTCAAGATTTTGATCGTGATTTCCCTTCAAAATTTATTTTTCAGCTGGCGCTTGCAGAACCAAGATTATTAAAATATTTGTTTAAGTTAAGGCCTTAAGCCCATAATTTGCAATACTGCATAGAATTTCTGTGCCAAATATGCCCTGAAAAAAAACAAATAGGATAAATATTCCGAAAGGAACTAGCGTACCTATCAATGCTATTCTCTTGTCCTGAAATAAAATTGCCAGTCCCCCTCCCAAAGGCAGTGGTATCGGTAGTAGACCCCAAATCATTCCAAAAACAAAATAGAATGGTGCAGCAATTACTCTCAATATTATATTTGTCCTAGCTCCTAAAATGAGTATCATCCACATTTCACCAATTAGCACAGAAAAATATGCTGCTGAAAGTGCTGCTGCAATCATAGCTGGTAAAAATAATCCTCCAGTTGTTGCCCAGGCTGTAGTCCAAAACCATCCGATTAAAAGACCAACGACCTTTAATCCAAATTCTAAAGCACCAAAAGCAAGGATAGAATTTCTTATCATTACGCCCGCAGCCAGAAAGAATAACGTCCAGAAAAGATGATCAACAAACATTATTTTGACACCAGTAAGCATCATTCTTACCAGCAGTTCCATACAGATGCCCAATGCCATGACAAGAAAAAGCGCATTTAAGTATAAATAATTTTCTAAACCTTATAGCGCAATATTGCCGCAATCCCACCAATGCCTTTAAGCTTCCTTCCAGCTTCCAAATCAGAACTAATAATATTAACATTGCCAGAAGCATTATCCACCATCTTCATTACATCATTCAATCTTAAGAAAGTACCTTCCTGTTTCATTTCTGTTATCATATCATCAACAATCATCAGCTCTTTGACCATTCCCATCTTAGCCGCTTCTTCAGTTTTCTCAATTCCATAAACATATTTTCCCTCTTTCTTTATTTCAATAAATAACTCATCAACTAAAGAAGATTCTTTAACAGATCTTTCATCCTGTATTGCCTTTCTTACTTCGTCTCTTTTCAAAACCTCTTCAACGCCTTTCTTTCCCGTGTCTGCGCAGGTCGATAATAGTATTTTCTTAGATAATTCTTTAGGCACAACTTTCAAAAATTCATCTTTCCAGAATGCAGGCGATGCGACGATCACTTTAGATAACTTATATCGTTTGTCATATTCTTCGATTTTCTCAAGTATCTCATGGTAGAAATTCTTTCCTTTCTCTGTCTTGCCCATATCTGCTTTCTTTTCAAATTCTCCTTTTATTTCAGAAAGCATATCATAGCCATATTTCTTAAGCAAAGCAAAGGAAGCTTCTCCCCTATCAAAAGCTACAATCAGTACATTTGCGCTTTTCATTTTAGATGCATCTTGAAGTTTATCTAAGTGATATTTCAGCCATTTTTCTTTTATAATTGTCAATGAATCATTTGCATTCACATCAAAAGTATGATGGACCCCCTTACCTATATCATCAGGTCCTTCAATAACCTTTCCAGAAATTCTTAAGGCACCGGTGTATTTGTGGAATTCAATCTTTTCCACTTCGATAGTAAGATTAACCGGTTTTTTTATTACTTTAGCATTCTCCGAATCGCCTATTCTTATCTTCCTGAACGTGTGCCCTCTGACTTTATCCCTCTCATCCACAATCTGACTCAAGTACCACAAGTCATCTAAGTTTTCGACTAATGTCTTAATTTCTCCTTTATTCAGCGATTTGCTAAGTATTTTCATATTCGCTTATAAAAAGATTTAAATATATAAAGTTATTTATCAATTTGTATGAAACCTAGGGGAGAAACCAATGAAGCAACTATAGCGGCTTTCATAATCTTAATGGGTTTGTTCATAATCATTTATTTGTTGTTGATTCCTCAGTCTGCCAGAGATGAACTTTTAGGACCAGATTCAGATAATGGTACTTCCAGCGAGGGCACATCCAGCATCGGGGCAGTATTGTTAAATACAGTCCCAGGTAAATTAAGCCCATACACGACAAATAAATTTGAGCACAAGCTTACACCAATAAATCTTTTCTCTCGTTTAGATACAGCTACAGATATTCTTTCTCAGTCTTCTTCAGTCAGAAAAAATGTTTTTACTGACGAAAACCAAATTTTGAAATTTACAATTGATAATTACGAGGAGATGGAAACAATAAATTTATATTTTTTTGTTGCAGATCACAAGGGAAATTTGAAGATCACATTCAATAACAATCTCATTTTTTCTGGTTCTCCAAAAGTTAGTAGCCAGATAGTTTCGATTCCAAAATCTGCTTTAAAGAAAAGCAACGAATTAATTTTCTCGGTTGACTCGCCAGGATGGAAATTCTGGAGCACAAATTATTATGATTTAGAGGATATCAATATTGTTAAAAAATCAATAGAAGAAAATCGTGCCACCCAAAGGACATTTACGATTTCACAGAGTGAGTTTGATACGCTAGATGGAGCAAAATTAGATTATTTTGTATACTGTAATAAAGATCTTGATGGTACATTAAAGATATTTTTGAACAGCCAGCTTTTATTCTCAGATGTAGTTTTTTGTAGTGTGGACCAGCCAGCCCAGGATATTTCAAATGGGTTATTGAGGTCCGGATCAAATACTTTAAGATTTGAAGTTGACAAAGGGGATTATAGAATTGAGCAGATAATACTCGAGACAGATACAGAAACAAAGTCCTATCCTGTTTTCAGCTTCTCAGTTGATGATGATATTTACGATGATGTATCAAATAACAATAAAGATATTATGTTAAGGATGAATTTTCCTGACAGCACAAAACTTAAGGAAGCATCAGTTACAGTAAATGATAAGCAGTTCAATTTCAAGACCAATGATGACAACCTAATTAAGGACATCAGTGCTTATCTTGTCCGTGGAGAAAATTACATTAAGATAATCCCTAGGAATGAGCTTGAGATTACTAACTTGAAAGCTTACGTCAAAAAGTGAAGTTCTAAACTGCAAAAACCAGATTTAATCTACATTAGATGTTGTCAGGTGCTAATTCAAACTTTATTAGGATAAGTTGCGAGATATTAAGCCCATTCGAGAATAAGCTTTATATATTCTAATCAATTATTTAGATAAGTAAAAGAGGTATATGAATGGTTGATATGACGATAGTGCTGGGTGGATTTGCGCTTGCAATCCTCATCATGCTAGGATTTTACATCTGGTCTTATTATAGAAAGCAGGGCATTAATATCTTAGAATATTGGAAATACATAGTTGGATTTATTGCCGTTTTAGTTGCCGCATTTTATTTAGTGGCATATGGTATTTCTGGAGTTGAATCTGGGTGGGTACAGACTACGGCTACAGAGGCAGTTTCATGGGTTTCAAATACAATAAACGATTTTTTTGGTAATATAGAACGATTAAGCAACCCTGATCTTTTCGGAACGACAGATACTTCAAAAGGAAAGAAAATTGGGGTTTATCTTGATAGTCTAGAATCTTTAGTCGGAGACAATCCTCCGGCTGGAGAAAGGATGAGTTTTCAATATCATGTCACAGCAGAAATTCCAGAATCGCAATTCGTAAATGCAAAATTAATTTGTACCCTAAAGGATAAGGATTCAGTTAAGCCAGAGATAACGCCCACAACAATTTCTTTTGTTCCAGGTTCTTCAACATCGGATGTTGCTCGTTGTATCCTGTCAAAAGAAGATACTAAATCATTGAAAGGACCAACAACAATTCAAGGTTCATTAGCATTTGATTTTAAGACTGAAACGCTATTGCCGGTTTATTTTACCTCAAAAGTATTAATTGATTCTCTTGCAAAGCGAGGCACAACATTTGCTAAAGAGTATAGCATGGGTAGCACACAGAATGAATACAAAGGCGAGCCAGTTGAAGTTGCATTAAGTGCCAGCCAGCAGCCGGTAATCCTGGGTGAAGAAGCCCAAGTCCCTAAGCAGATGATTGCAATGATTCTTTCAAATAAATGGGGCGGTTCAGCCAAGATAAAAAATATTCAGATATATCTCCCAAAAGGTATTTCAATCAGCGAATTTGACACTTTATGTCCATTCAAGAAAGAAGAAAGTTTTTACAGCGTTAATTTGGAATTGCTGAATAAGAATGAAGCCCTGATAAATGAAACTTCTAAAAATCCGATATTGGCAGAAAAACTGCTAAGATTAGAATGTTACTTTGATAATATTGATCAAGATTTCATCAGCGGGAGTTTTGAAAAAAAGAATTACAAAGTCCTAGCTGAATATGAATTTCAGTCTAAGCCTGTAGAAAAAGTGGTGAATGTTAAATGAAATTAACTTATATCTCATTGATAATTATTGTTTTATTGATTTCAGGCTGCAGTACTATTCAATTTAAAAATTTAGTTAGGGATTTGCCTGGTATGCCTCAATTTAATCAGGAAATAACTTCTAAATCNGGGTACATAGGATACAGCAGTTCATTCAAGGGCCCAGATATTATAATAAGATCNCCTTATACAAAGGTATTATTTAACCTTCCAATGGAAATTTATATTGTTGTGCAGAATAAAGGAGAAGCCCCTGCTTCCGGAAGTGTTTGCATTCAAGGTTTAGATGAAACTTTTGAAGGATATAATGGCTGCGAATGTCAGTCCATAGATATTTATGGTTATCGCGCCCAAAAGAATTCTATTCCCGAATTAGGTGGTGAAGAGCATTTAAAGTTTGGTCCATTTACCCCAAAAAATAAAGATATAACTTCTCACACATTATCGACAGAAACAAGGTTTGATTATTATACGAGGGCAAAATTAAATTACTGCTTAAAGGAAAATATTTACGGTTCAGAAGGATGCCAAATTGCAGGTGAAAAGATGATAAGTCCAGCATCAGCAGGACCATTGAGAATAACTTCAATAAGCGAACAGATTACCCCTTCAAAAAGTAATGCCTTGAATGTTGTTTTCACTATCTCGGTTACTGATAGCGGCGAGGGATTAGTTATTTCTCATGAAGAGAATATAATAGACTGCAAACCATCAATTGGTGAAGCTAAAATCAGTGTAAGAATGTATAATGCCCCTGGTTCAGCTCCGGAAATTAGCTGCTCGCCAATAATAATGAAGGATAAAAAATCAGGGACAAGCATATGTAAAATTGAAGATGTTCCTCCGGCAGATCTTTCCGATGAGTCAATTATAGAACTCAAATATGCCTATCAGATAGTAAAAAACCAGAAATTTGACATAATCAACGTAGAGTAACCAAAAGTTTAGTGAAGCTCTCAAGAGAAATGGATGCTTTTGCAGTAATTACATAGCCCCAAACCAAAAGTTTAATAAATTATGCTAAGATTAATTAGAGTATAAGTCAAAAAACATATTGAGGTGATTGAATGAAGGTCAATAAATATCTTTTTACAGCGGGATTATTTTTTATGCTACTCTTTTCAGGATGCCAGGGCAATAACACCGTAGATGGCATTGCTCATTACGCGTTCACAGGCACTGATGCAGTAGATGCAAATTTTGCAGTAGATGCACCAAGTGACAGTTCAAATTTCTATTTCGGCCAGGATAATATTCCGATAGAGATAGAATTGCAGAACAAGGGCTATGAAACTGTGCCATTAGGTAAAGTTGCGTTAAAGCTTAAGGGAATAGTTTCAGATTCATCAAGATTCTCTGGCGCCAAAGGGGTCGTAAGACCTGAAGATGATCTTCCAGGAATAGATAGCAATGGAGAATCAGCAATAGTTCTAGCTAATCTTGGTCAGGTAAAATATCTTCTTGATTTAGTTGAGCCAGTTTACGAGGCAAAAATCGAAGCAGATATATGTTATGATTATACTACAAAGACAAAAATTGATCTTTTTATGACTACTGATCCTACAAAAGCCGTTACTACCTTGAAAGTAGGCGATAATCCTCCGGCTCCAGTTCAGATTGTATCTCTTTCAGAATCTGCTGGTGCAAGTAACAAAATTATTTTTTACATAACTATTCAGAATACAGGATTGGGTGAAGTTGTTGACCAATGTTTTAGGCCAGAAGAGCGTGGAGACAGAAAGCAGGAAATCGTTACAGTAAAGACAGAGCCTTCAGTTATCTGTGATACTGATGCTGGTAGGATAGAGCTTAGAGAAGGCCAGAGGCGCATAAAATGCGAAACCCAGGTTGACCCTAAAAATAATAATTACGAAAAGACATTCCCGATAGATCTGATTTACACATATGAGAAATCAATCTCAAAGACAATTCAGATAAATAAGGAATAAATATTTATTTATTTTTATCCGATATAATTTACTTCTCCAGTTTTGCATTCAACAGATCCTCTCTGCTGCAGCTTCATTATCGCTTTTGTTTTAGTTTCAATCTCAGATTCTATATCTTTGATTTCCTTGTCCATATTATCGAGATTGACTTTCAGTTTCAATGCTTTAGAAAGAACATTCAATAATTCTCTTGCTTCTTTTATTCCTAAGTAATTGGGATGCCCGAATGTTTGCACCAAATAGCAGACAGCTGGAATATTCCTTCTTGCAGCAAGTCCAATAAGCAATCCAGCAACACCCATTATTGGTCCGACTTCGCCGTAGATATCTTCTCTGACGGAATCAATTTTGCTTTCTTTAACAGCTTTTGCATCTACGCCGGTTACAAATAGTTCAGGCTTTTCAGGTATAACTTTTAAGCCTATGCCTCCAAGGGTTATAACTTTCTTGATACTCTTCTCTGCAAACAATTCAAGAAGACTTTCGCAGAATGCATAGCACCCTCTTTCATCCAAAGGTTGCACATCTCCTGCTAAAAGCACAAAATCCTGGTTTTTAATTTTAAAAGTAAACAATTCGATAGTAGGCATTTCAACTAGATTTTTTTCATTCACAAAAACGGCATTAGGGAATTCATCAGAATATATATCATATATCTTTTTAGCTTTTAGTTCTTCAATTAAGAAATCGACAGCGATTTTTCCGACATTCCCTATTCCTGGAAGCCCGGCAATTATTATAGGTTCATTAACTTCTGTCTTCTGGTTTTTT
>C687J50192_1000557_pt1 | contig 14447 bp, 15 predicted proteins | sample RifOxyD1_FD_50192 | JGI IMG/M metagenome (IMG submission 50192)
GCCAGCCGGCAGGTTTCTGCGGTGTGGTCGGTTTCAAGCCGACCTATAGCGCCGTTTCCCGCCACGGCTTGATGGCCATGGCCTCGTCTTTGGATCAAATTGGTTCGATTACAAAATGCGTTGACGACGCAGCCATTGTTTTTGAGGCGATTCGCGGCAGCGATGAATTGGATTCCACCAGCGCCAATATGGAGTGGCAAAATTATTGGGACAAACCAGCGGATATAGAGGATATAAAAATCGGCGTTCCGCGGGAATATTTTACCCACGGCCTTGATCCGGAAATAGAAAAAAACATCAAAGCGGTAATTTCCAAATTGGAAAAAGAGGGCGCGCAGGTAAAAGAAATTTCTTTGCCATATAGCGAATGGGCCTTGGCCGCTTACTATATCATTATGTTCGCCGAAGTATCGGCCAATCTGGCGAGATATGACGGGATGAAATATGGCCTTTCCACAATTCACAATTCACAATTCACAATTCAAAAATTGTCGGATGTCTATTTTGAGAGCAGGGGAGAAGGATTTGGCGCCGAAACAAGAAGAAGAATCATGCTGGGAACTTACATACTTTCTGCCGGCTACTATGACGCCTATTATACGCGAGCTCAAAAAGTGAGAAAATTAATCAAACAGGATTTTGACCGTGCTTTCGAAACCATTGACGCGATTATCACTCCGACATCACCGACTACCGCTTTTAAATTGGGTGAAAAAACCCAAGATCCGCTGTCTATGTATTTGGCGGATATTTATACGATCTCCGTCAATTTGATTGGAGCTCCGGGTATTTCTATTCCGATTCAGGAAGTGAACAATTTGCCGGTAGGACTTCAGTTAATCGGAAATAATTTTGAAGATATCAAGCTCTTGAAAATTGCCAAAATTATCGAAACAATGAATAAAACCAATGAAAATAGTTAACTGGATTTTAAATACAATCAATAATTGGCGGTCTTATTTCATCAAACTTGGCGATTCTGAATGGGTGTCCAATTTTGAATGGTTCGGTTGGTCGCTGACAGCGATTTTTGGCGGTTTGGTTATTTTTTTGATTGTTAAATTAAAAATAGTCGATAAATGGTATAAAACTACAACCAATTTTTTGTCGGCTAAGGCCTCCCAAAAAAGAATCATAGATAAATCATGGCAAAAAATTCTGGCGAGATTGAAAAAAAGCGACGACACGAATTTAAGATTGGCGCTGATAGAAGCCGACAGCGCTTTTGACGATTTGTTAAAACAAATGCGGTTGCCGGGGGAATCGATGGCGGATCGCTTGAAATATCTCGACACCGCTAAAATTTCCAATATTGAAGAAATTTGGCGGGCGCACAAATTAAGAAATCAAATCGTCCACAGTCCCGAATATCCCGTTGCCAGGGGCGAAATGGAATTTGCCATCCGCGCTTACGAAAATGCCCTCAAAGAACTTGAGTTTATCGATTAAAATTGACTAATAGGGGTATAATTGAAACATTCAATATGGTCAAAATCATGTGTCCAAAGCTTGATGAGCGTGCTTACAAAAACGCCATTTTATACTTCATCAAGTATTGTAATAACAAATACTTGCATGCCACAAAGCTAAATAAGCTTTTGTATTATCTTGACTTCGTGTATTTTCGCGATCACAAAAAATCAATTACAGGCGATGTTTATATTCACCAAGGATATGGCCCTGTGCCCTCCCGCGTAGATGAAATGCTCGCAAAACTTAAAAATGAAGGTGCGATTGATACCGAGGCGATTCCGCATAACGATGTTGAGATGATAAATTTTTCCTTGAAGGATGAAACAAAATTTAATGAATCAATTTTTCCAGCTGATCATAAGAAATTACTCAAGCAGATTTGCGACGAATTAGGCAGTTGGCCAACCGAAAAAATCGTTGCTCAAACTCACCTTGAAGCGCCCTGGTTTTATTCAAAACCGTATGAGATCGTCGACTACGCATATGCGCGCGACATTGATTTATTTAAGTAGTTTGTTGTACGCCTATGTCGTGGGTCTATGTTGAAAGAGAACAGTTTGTCCGAATGTGCGAAAAAGGCGACGTATCGCCTAGGGTTCGAGAAGCAATACAATCTTGGGCTCCGTCTGTTTCAAATAAATATGAAACATCAAGATCTAAATTAGTTTATCGCTCACTAGATAATCGCTATGAGGCGTGGGCGGCTGGCGTTCCAATATATTAAAAGCCGATCTTTAAACGAATCGGCTTTTTAGTTGTTTGCAATATTTAATGGCGCGTATGTGCCAGAATAATAAAATCCTTTAGAAGTATCTATTTTTAATTCAATTTTGAGAGCAGATGCAAGATTGAAAATCATATTAAGTCCAATTCCGTAATTTATTCCATTACTTACGCTCGCGGAATTATTTTTACACAAATCAAAGTCGTAAGATTCCTGCCCGTCATCTTTAATCTCAAATTCGAATAAATTATCTTTTTGTATAATAGTCATTGATCCTTCTCCTCGAGCATGGTCGTAGATATTTTTTGCTATTTCATGGATTAAAGCATCCAATGTCATTTTTTCGCCCGTAATTTTTGTTACGGCGGCGCGTATTTCTTTAAGAAAAATATTTCGTTTTACTGTAGTTCCGCAAAACTTCATAGTAACTAATTTTGTGTCGGCATTCATTTTTACCTCCTTTTTAAAGAACGAATTTTGCGCAGTGATTCGGTCTAAGACCCAAACAATACAAGCATTATAGGGCTTTTTGGGCAATTTTCCCAGAGAGCGATTTGAGGTGTCTCGGTCGAGGCATTTATTTTACAATATTACCCAAATTAGCTATCGTTAAGACAGAAATGCGGTTGATTTATGGAAAAAGATTTTGACAATTGGAACGAAAAGAAAAAGAAAATACACAATCGCGTCGATGCGCCATTTTTTCATGAACGCGAAATTTGGTGGTGCGCGCTCGGTATCAATATTGGATTTGAGCAGAATGGCCATGGAGGAGAATATCTCCGTCCGGCCATTGTTCTAAAAGGAACGAGCAGGCAGACATGTTTTATTGTACCGCTTACCGCTTCTTTGTCAAAACATCCGCTTCGTCCATCGGTGGGAGTTGTTGATGGAAAGGAGGCAAGGGCACTGCTCTCTCAAATGCGCTTAATTGATTCTAAAAGATTGGCGAAAAAGATAGGCTATTTAGACAAAAATACTTTTGAACAAATAAAAAAAGCTGTTAAAGATATTCTCTAATGGCTTTTCTGTTTGCCCTTTTCAGGGCGAGGCCGAAGCCACTTATGTTTCTATATTACAGGGCAGTGGCCTATAAGTCAAGCCCAATAGTGGTTGTCTATCCACAGCGATAAATATGCCAAACGCCTACTATTTATTTCGTGTATGAAGAGTAAATTTGTAGTCGCGGGAAAGGTTGTGGCGGTAGAAAAGTAGCCAAAATTTAATTGCCAAATACCCAAAAACGTGGCAAAATGAAGGGGATTTTATGAACTATAAAGATTTACAAAAAATTCAAAAAGAGTCCACGGAACAAGTTTTGCCGCAACAGAAAAAGGTACTTTCTGCCTCGGACAAAATAAGACGAAAAACCAATAACCTGCCAGATCCGACGCATCCGCCAATGGGATGGAAAGACGGCAAGGGATATGACCATATTTTTCCGTGGATTCATTTGCCACGCTTGCATCCGAAAAATCACGGTGATACGGTAATTTTTAATGATTCAAAAACACCAACAAATCAGCTAATTCTGGGCGACAATTTAGAAGTATTGCGAACGCTTTCTACAGAATCAATTGACCTTATTTACATTGATCCGCCGTTTTTTTCGGGCAGAAATTACAATGTTATTTGGGGCGACACCAATGAAGTCCGCTCGTTCTACGACATCTGGGAAGGTGGGATTGATTCCTATCTTGTTTGGCTCAACGCGCGACTTTGGGAAATGCGGCGGGTTTTAAAAAAGACAGGTTCAATTTATGTCCACTGCGACTGGCACGCCAGCCACTATATCAAAACCGAGATGGATAAAATTTTCGGATATGAGAATTTTAGAAATGAAATAATATGGTGCTACCAAGGGGCCGGCCAATCAGAAAAACAATTTAAAAGAAAGCACGATATAATTTTATTTTATACAAAATCTAAAGAATATGATTTTAATTATTCTGCCGTTGGTATTTTAACTGGTGAAAAACAGCGAGTAAAGTATACAGGTAAGGATGAAAAGGGATATTTTAAGTCATATAAACATTCGGACGGAAAAGTATACAAAAAATATTTTGATGAAGACGAAGTAATGCCACAGATAGATTGGTGGATGGATATTTCAATTATTCAAAGTAGCAATGAACGGATTGGATATCCAACGCAAAAACCAGAAGCGCTTTTAGAAAGAATTATTAAGGCAAGCTCCAACGAGGGCGATGTGGTAGCGGACTTTTTCTGTGGCGGGGGCACGACTTTGGCAGTGGCGCAAAAATTGAAACGGCGATTTATCGGGTGTGACTCTTCGCGAGTAGCGGTCTCGGTAACACTTGACCGGCTGGTGAAAATCGGCGAGGAGATGAGCGGTGTAGAGAGTGATGTACGCAAAGGAAATAAGGAAGCTAAACAGGCAAAGCTCGGTATGGAATTTGAAAAGGTGCCGAATATAGAAGTTTCTTATCTCGGCGTCTATCCATCAGAAAAGTTTGCGAGCATTTTGCAGGATGAATTTGTTGATTTTGTTTTAACTTGCTATGGAGCTAGCAAGAACACGGCTCAAGGCGTGGCTCATGGTTTTCGTCCGCCCGGACAAAGCGAACCGATTTTGGTCGGTCCCGCGAATCCCAAAGAATCCATCGGTGGCAAGGAAATAAAAGCGTTTTTTGACGAGATAAAATCACAACTTGAGCCAAATAAGCTTGTAAGCGCGAAAATTATCGGATGGAGATTTAGCCGACAGATTGTGCAATATATAAATATTCTTGAGAAATATATTGAAAAACATACACTTCCGCTCAAGCTTGATCTTATTCCACTGGATTCAAAAGAGTTTAGAGCAAGAGTATTGCAACGCTATCCTGATGCAAATGAGGCGGAATTTTTTCTGCGTTTTTCCAAAGCGCCAGTTATCGGCGATATTAAGATAAAGAAAATCAAAAAATTAGAATATGAATTTGAAGCGATTGATGCTATTTCAACAAACGAAGATGGCTGGCTTGTAAATTGCCAGTGGGATTTTAATTATCAAGAGGGGCATTTTGTGGCGGATAAAGATTATATTCTCTCGCGCGAAAAAGTATCAGATAAGAAAAAAGGTGAGCGATTTAAAGCGATTTTGAAAGCGAGGCATGTTTTCGAAAAATCCGGCGAAATAATTGTCGCATGCAAAGTGCAGGATAATTTGGCGGGTGAGACGATTTTTAGTAAAAAAATAAAAATATAGCGGTATGAACTATCAAATTTTGGACACAATTAAACAAGCCGCGCGAAACAGACAAGTGCTACGCATTTTTTATATTGAGAAAGACGGCACGACCGAGGGATGGCGGTCTGTTGAGCCATACAGTTTTAGCAAAGACGATGGCGAGCAGGGCTTATTTGCGTGGGACAGAACAAAAAACGGTATCCGTCGATTTTCTATTGATAGAATTAGTCGGGCGGAGATATCCTCGGAAACTTATATGCCTCGTTACCAAATAGAAATCCTATGAATAAGCCAAACGCAGAACAATTCAGATTCAGATCGTTAGGCAAAACAATAGTGATTATTGATTGGGCTAATGTTTATGGTTGGTTTTCTGATCCAAAAAGCAAGAATTATTTGGGATGGAAAATAGATCTCCAAAAACTTTTTATCTATCTATCCGACTACAAGGAAATTTTTGATAAGCGATTTTATTTCGGAGTGGAAACGGGAAAAAGTTGGTCAGAAGAACTTCAAGCAAGGATTCAATTAATTGGATTTAATTTGCAGTCAAAAGAAGTTAAGTGGGTTCCCGTTTCGTTGGAAAAATCACATTTCAAGAAAATCATCAAGGAACTTTTCGATGTCTTGGACGGCATAAAGACAACCAATTCGGAAATTGCTACAAAGCTGTACGAATTACGGCAGAAAATAGAAATTCGTCTTGCAGAACGCGAGCCAGATTTTAATTATGAACTTATTGAAGAAATGGATATGGAACTCAAAAAATTGAATACAAGTATAGGTGAATTACAAAAGCAAATGGCCGTGCCAGTCATGCGACGCAAATGTGATTTTGATGTTGAAATTGCGCGAGATGTTTTTAATCTTTCAAATAATTTTGAACACCTTATCTTGTTTAGCGGTGATGGAGATTATGCGGCGTTAGTTGAAGATCTAACAGTAAACAAAAATAAAAAAGTTATCGTTATTTTCGCGCCCGGTCATGTAGGCAAAGAATACGAAAAATTATCAAAACAATTACAGGAAAAACGACTAAATTATCGATTGTTTTTGTGCTCTGCGGATCGGCTAAAAGATGATATTTATGAAGAAAATAATATCCCCAAGGATTTCTCCTCGGGGCGTGATGATTTTATGGTAGCAGAAGACAATCCTAAAAGTCAATAGTTATACACAGACCCAAATATGCACTATTTTTTTAAACAACACGAGGAAAATTTCAACGAATGGCGAAAATCAGGGTATCAAGGCATGCCCGAAATTGGCGTTGATTTTCTAAAACACCTTGGCTCTAAACATTTCAAGCCAAACCTAAAACTTTGGAATGAGGAACAATGGCAAAAAGTCCAACTTGAAGCGATTGAGCGATGTGTGTATTCGTTCGAAATTCTCGGCGAGAAAGATTTACTAACAAATATAGTGACTGGCGGTGGTAAGACAACAATCATCGGCGCGATGATTGCGTACATGATGATTGTGCACGACCAATACAAATTTTTAATACTTACACCAAATACCATTGTTCGCGAGCGGCTTGTTGATGAATTTGACCAGCATTCAGAATCGTATATTTATGATATTTTTCCGTTTTTTGTAAATTCCCATGAGCATTTAAAGAATCGAATTTCTCTTCACATAATGAAGCCGGGAAATAATGCCGCAGGAGTGCTGAACGGAACAATTATTCTCGGAAATATTCATCAAATATACGAACGGAATGATAATTGGAAAGTCATTCGTGATAATGTAGAATCACTTTGCATTTTTAATGACGAAGCCCATAATACCAAAGCCGAACAGTACAACGACTTACTAGATAAATTAAAGCCGAAGCGTTTTTTCCGCCTTGACACTACAGCAACTCCCGATAGGCTGAATGGTTTACACCCGGATAGTAAGATGATTTTTGTTTACGACATTGCCCAAGCAATGACGGATAAAATAATTAAGCGACCAATTGTATTTCACCCCGATATCAATAAAGTGAAATTAACGTATGAAGATTTAGAGACGGGCAAGACAATCTCTGCCGAAGAAGTACCGTGGGAAGAAATTGAGAGGCGCAAAATATCCGCTCGTCGTTATATCACAAGTTTGAAGCCAATGCGTCAACAGATAGCCATTGCTTGCGAGCTTTTAGAAAAGCAGAAAATGAGAACGCCTAAACCTTATAAGCCGCTTTTGTTTATGGTGGCAGTTTCGATTGACGATGCCAAAAATATTACCAGCGAACTTGAAAAAATCGGCGAAAAATACGGCATAAAAAAGATTCTTTTGGTCCATAATGAGACGGATGACGAATTAAAAGAAGCGGCGCGAGATATAAACAAAGACCCGCAGACAGAATACGACGCAGTAGTATCTGTTTTAATGCTCCGCGAAGGATGGGATGTGCGTAATATTTCTGTTATCTTACTTTTTAGAAAATTCAGTTACAAAATGATAGATGGCCAAATTTTTTCAGTATACGGGCCACAAGTTATTGGTAGGGGCTTGAGGCGCATGAGCAAAAATCCAGAAGAATGGGAATCGCTCTATATCGTAGACCATCCAATTTTGAAACATGCTTGGCTATGGGATCATTTGAAGGCAACTATATACCCTGAAGCATTAGACCCCGCAAATATAATTATTGATACTGAAAAAATTCCGGAGGATAAAAACACAGACAAGATAAATGAGGGCGAGAAAACACTAGAGGAGGCAGAACGCTTTTTGAATATTAACGATCCAACCCCTGAACCGCCTGAAGTGCTTGAGCCAATTTATGAATGGCAAAAATATCTAGACAATTACAAGTATGATTTTAACCGAATGGATATTGAACAGGATGTAACAAGAATCAAAAGTTTAAATATAGATTCTGAACATGTTACCTCTGAAAAATCAGACATACCGGAAATTGAAATTGAGAAAATAGCACGAGTAACGAAAACAGAAGATTGGTCAATTGAAGAACTGAAAAAACAATTAACGAAGCAAATTCACTCCATGGCACGATACGCACTTTTGGAATATGACAGAAATCCCGATGAGCGACAGGTAATTCTTGTAAAAATTATCAGAGACCATATTCGGAAAGGATTGCTTGGCGGAGTCGAACTTGATGATTCAAAAGATGAGGCATTACTTAGGCGATTATGGGCAATTATTGATCAAGTGCGTGATGTTTTTTTGACGCCAGAACTTATTGAGGGAATATTTATGAAGAAAAAATGATTAGTAAAAGAGGAACACTAACACAATTAAAAAAGAGTTTTCAAGGGAGCGAGAATTACGATTCTGCACTTGAGCGGGAATATATGGTTGAACTTGAACGTGATCCTGCTGTTGTGCGATGGACAAAAAAACATGGACTTAAAATTCCCTATAAAGTTTTTGGCTTTCCACATAATTATTTTCCAGATTTTTTAGTGGAATATAGGGATGGCCATAAAGAAATTCACGAAACAAAGGGTCTGCCACTTATGCTTTGGCTTTCAACGAAATTGAAACGAGAGGCGGCGGAAGAATATTTTGAAAAACTGGGATGGAAATATAAGATGATTACGAAAGGAAGAGCGGCATTTTATAATAAAATTTGAATTTTCACAGGAGACATGAAATGTTATACTAAATTAGTAAGACTGAACTTATATGCCAACGCCACAATGGATTAAAAAATTAGGCGGTCATGCTGGTGAACTCTATGTTGCCGCAGAATTATCTAAGCGCGGTATTGCCAGTGCTTTGTTACCAGAAAATTTTTCCGATAATGATATTCTATTTGGCCAAAAAGAGGGCAATAAATTAGGCTACATTCAAGTAAAATCCTGTCATCCTGATAGAGCCAATACTTTTATTTTACGGGAAACTGATGAAAAATGGACGAAGGCAAATACTAATCAATTTGTTGTTTTTGTGTGGTTGGGTTCGCTCAGGAGTAACGAAAATCCAAAATTTTGGATAGCGAAAAAAAGAGATGCCGGGTTGGCATGTATAAAACATTCTGCGCACGGAACTTCAAACTGGGAACGAAGGTTTTCTCCAGAAAACCTGAATCGGCATTGGGAAAATAACTGGGCATTATTGGAGGAATATGTGAAAAAATAAATTTATGGAAAAAACTAATAAAAAGGAATGCCCCAAATGTAAAAGTTCTAATGTTATCGTAAGCGTGTTAACTTCCGACGCAATAGTGCAAAAAATAAGCGGGACATATCCAGAGCCAACTCGCCCCGCTTTGTATCAATGCTTGAAATGCGGTGGGCATTTTCCAGCCGATGATTCAGAACAAAATTGAGAATCAAAAACAGCCGATAAAATCGGTTGTTTTTGATTAGCTTTTTATAGAGCGATTAGGTCGCTGACTCCTCTCAACTGATTCGGTCTCTCGACCTGTCCGCCGTAGGCGGATAAAAAATGTTGACTGCGCAGTAGATGGGGTTCCTCTTGACGCAGTGGATGGGATTCGAACCCACGGTCTCCTCCGTGACAGGGAGGCGCTTTAGGCCAGCTAAGCTACCACTGCATTTATTTAATTTTCTATGCCAGGGGTGAGGATCGAACTCACGACCTCGGTCTTATGAAAACCTTGCTCTGCCACTGAGCTACCCTGGCGAAGATGGTTGCGGGGGTTGGATTTGAACCAACGACCTCAAGGTTATGAGCCTTGCGAGCTACCAGGCTGCTCTACCCCGCGCTTGAAGCTTATCAAAAATTTTGATATAATTCAACTATGATAGGGTTGATTATCGCAATTATTTTTGCCTGCGCATCGTTTTTTGGCATAATTTTTTTCACCAATCCAAACAGCGCCGGAGTGTTAGGGGTAGTTGTTTTAGTTGTTAGTTCTATAATGGGCGCCGTCTGCATTGCGCTTTTAATATGGCAATTGAAAATTTTGAAGAAAAAGTAAATATTTTGGAAAAAGAATCAAAAGAAGCGATACAAGAAGCGTCCGATTTGGCGCGATTGGAAAATATCAGAATAAAATATTTAGGCCGAAAAGGCGTCTTAAACGAACTTGTCAAAGAGTTACCCGATATTCGGGAAGGATCAAGAGCGCGATTCGGCCATTCGATTAATTTTGCCAAAGACAATTTGGAACGGTTGATCGACGAAAAATCCCAAGAATTAAAAAATGAGTTTATTGCCGAAAAGCTTGAAAAAGAAAAAATTGACATCACCATGCCCGGCAAAATCTTTGCCTTGGGGCATTTGCATCCTTTGACAAAAGTCGAGCGTCGCATTGAGGATATTTTTCAATCCATGGGCTTTGAGATTGTATTTGGTTCTGAAATTGAAAGCGAATATTACAATTTTGACGCGCTGAACATTCCCAAAAATCATCCGGCGCGGGATTTGCAGGATACTTTCTGGCTTCGTCGGGGATTGCTTTTGCGAACGCACACTTCTCCCATGCAGGCGCGCTACATGGAAAAAAATAATCCTCCGCTACGGATTATCGTTCCGGGCAGGGTTTTTCGCCATGAAGCCACCGACGCTTCTCATGAAATTCAATTTCATCAAGTGGAAGGTCTAATGGTCGGCGAGGATGTGTCTTTGGCGAATCTCAAAGCGGTTTTTGAAGAATTTTTTAAAAAGTTTTTTTCCACCAGGGGCAAGAAAATAGAGGTGAGATTTAGACCGGGGTATTTTCCTTTTGTCGAGCCGGGCATGGAAATTGATATTAAGATTGCGAGCTCAAAATGGCTTGAAGTGGTCGGCGCCGGAATGGTGCATCGAAAGGTTTTTAAATCGGCGGGCTATGCGCCCGGTAAGCAACAGGGCTTCGCTTTCGGTTTGGGCCTAGAACGTTTGGCAATGCTTTATTACGGCATAAACGATATCCGGCTTTTTTATTCAAGCGACTTCAGATTTTTAAAACAATTCTAAAATGAAATTTTCCTACAATCTTCTCAAAAAATATACCGATATAAAATTGACGCCGGAAAAATTGGCGGAATTGCTGACCCTGCATTCTTTTGAATGCGTCGTTTCCGAAAAGGCGGATGGTCTGTCTGCGCAGTCGGGCGATGCAATTTTGAATATCGATATTTTGCCCAATCGGACTCACGATACATTGTCTCATTATGGTTTGGCGAAAGAAATCGCCGCGTTAACCGGCAAGCCGGTAAAAAAACCGGATCTTAAATTTTTCGAAGATAGAACAAAGCGACCGGGTGATTTTATTTCGGTGACTGTTGTCGAAAAACAATTGTGCCCGAGATATATCGCTAAAGTCATAACTGATGTCAAAATCAGTCCGGCGCCAAAATGGCTGCAGGACGAACTCGTTAAATTCGATATCAATCCGCACAATAATATAGTTGATATTTTAAATTATGCGATGCTGGAAACGGGACAGCCGATGCATGTTTTTGATTACGAAAAGTTAGAAGGCAAAAAAATTATCATCAGAAAAGCCAAAAGAGGAGAGAAAATCAATACGCTTGACGGCGGTCAATATGATTTGGACGAAAGTGTTTTGGTGATTGCCGACGGCGTTAAGCCGGTTGCCATCGCCGGCATCAAAGGAGGATTGGAAACCGGCGTTTCCGACAAAACAACGACAATAGTTATCGAATCGGCTAATTTTGAACCGGGCGGAATAAGAAAAACCGATAAAAATTTAGGGCTGAATACCGATGCCTCAATCCGTTTCGCCGCCGGCATCGATCCTAATTTAGCCGAACTGGGGTTGAACAGAGTATGCGCGTTAATTCAGGAAATTATTCCCGGATCGAAAATCATCGGCGGAACAATCGATATTTATCCGAAGAAATTAAAACCTCGGAATATCAAATTGAATTTGGAATATCTGGATAAATTAATTGGCGAAAAAATAAAACCGGAATTTACAAAGAGGACTTTGGAATCGCTGGGGATAAAAATATCCGCCAAAGGCGCCAAAATATTTTTAGCGACCGTTCCGACGGAGCGGCTCGATTTGGAAGCGGAGGAGGACTTAATCGAAGAAGTGGCGCGATTTTACGGTTATGAAAATCTTATTGGCAAGGTGCCGGCGGCGGCAATGGCGGTTCCGGAAAAAAACTATGCTAATATCGCGATGAATAAAGCGAGAGATATATTAGCGAGCGCCGGCTTCAGCGAAACATATAACTATTCTTTTGTCGGAGGAAAAAATATAGATGAAAACGGTGAAAATCAACTCGTGGAAATTCAAAATCCCGCCAACTCGGATTTTAAATATTTAAGGCCGGAATTGAATTCTGGTTTGTTGAAAAATGTCAAAAATAATTTTCGGTTTGCGGGCGAAATCAAACTTTTCGAAATCGGCAATGTTTTTTCTTCTCCGGCGGAGCCCAAGGAAAATTTAAGGTTGGCCGGCGTTAGCGCGGTCAAAAGGGATGAAGAAACCATAAATGGCGCGAAATTTTTTGAAATGAAAGGCGTTTTGAATGCGTTGTTTGAAAATCTCGGTGTTGTCGATTGCCGCTATGTTTCAACCACTGCCGACAAATGGTGGCATCCCGGCCGCGTTGCCCGCATTGAACACGGCGGCGGCGCTTTAGGCATCATCGGCGAAGTGAGTCCGGCAGCGCTGGCGTCTTTGGGCATTGTCGGCCGCGTTGCCATGTTTAACATTGACTTTGAACGGTTGGCAACGATCGTCAATGAAGAAAGGGAATTTTCTCAAATTTCCAAATATCCGGCGGTTGTCAGAGATATTTCAATTTTAGTCGATAAAGATATTAGGATGAGTGAAGTTCTTGGCGTCATTCACAATTCCGGCGCCGAATTTATTGAAGATATCAACCTATTCGATTATTACGAAGGAAAAGAACTTTCAGGAAACAAAAAAAATCTGGCATTTCACATTGTTTTTCAGGCAGAACGCACGTTAACCGATGAAGAGATTCGCCGCGAGGAAGAAAAAATAAAAAATGCTTTGATTAAAAAATTAAGCGCCGAAATAAGATGATAAAAAAAGAAGAAAAAAAAGAAACATCCTATACCGCTAAAGATATTTATGTCTTGGAAGGTTTGGAGCCGGTAAGAAAACGGCCGGGGATGTATATCGGTTCGACCGGTCCCGATGGTTTGCACCATCTGATTTGGGAGGTCTTTGATAATTCTCGAGACGAGGCGATGGGCGGTTACGCGAAAAATATCGAAGTCGTATTACTGCCGGGCAATAAAGTGAAAGTGACCGATGACGGGCGCGGCATTCCGGTTGAATTTCACAAACAAACCAAAAAATCCGCCCTTGAAACGGTCATGACCACGCTTCACGCCGGCGGAAAGTTCGGCGGGGAATCGTACAAAATATCCGGCGGATTGCACGGCGTCGGCGTTTCCGTTGTCAACGCTCTGTCCAAAAAATTAAGAGCCGATATTTGCCGCGATGGCGACATTTGGACGCAAGAATATGAACAAGGCGAGCCAACGGGAAAAGTCAAAAAAACAGGAACCAGTAAAATCACCGGGACGACGATAACTTTTGAACCGGATTTTGAAATTTTCAATTCTTTTGAAAAGGGCAAGGAATGGTTTGACGCCAAAAGAATTTTGGATCATCTGCGTGAGCAGGCCTATTTAACCAAGGGAGTCAAAATAGTTTTTCGCGATGAAAGAGAAAAAACGCCGACAACTTACGCTTTTTACTTTGAAGGCGGCATCGTGTCTTTTGTCCGTTTTTTGAACGAAGACGAAAAGCCGGTCCAGAACAATATATTTTATGTTGAGAAAACCCATGAGGATATTATAGTGGAAACGGCTTTTCAATATACCGAAGATGTGCAGTCGGAAGAATTGAGCTTTGCCAATAATATCCATACCGGCGAAGGCGGCATGCATGCCACCGGTTTCAGGACGGCGCTCACCAGAACGCTTAACGATTACGCGCGCAAGAACGGCTTCGTCAAAGAATCCGAAGAAAATCTTACCGGCGATGATGTTCGCGAAGGATTGACGGTGGTTATCAGCGTTAAATTGCGGGAACCGCAGTTTGAGGGGCAAACCAAGGCCAAATTGGGCAATCCGGAAGCCAGAACCGCTACGGAAACTGTTATCGGAGAATCGCTGGGAGAGTGGCTTGAAAAAAATCCC
>C687J50192_1000561_pt1 | contig 14419 bp, 8 predicted proteins | sample RifOxyD1_FD_50192 | JGI IMG/M metagenome (IMG submission 50192)
AGTAGAGTAGTAAAAAAAATACACAACAAAAGTTGTTTCCCTTCAAGACTTGATTGTTTTTGTGTTAGCGTTATCATTTTAAGTGGACGTACAGTACAAAGGTATCAAGGGTATATGGCTAGGAGGTCGCCTATGCTGACACACATTCGGGGGTCCGCAATCTTTCTAGGCTAGTGTTCCTAACAACGCAACTTACCCGCAACAAAAGAAGACAATCAATGACGATTGTCAGCCGAAAGGTCCAAGAAGAGAAAAGCTCACAAACAAGTAGCTCTTCTCCCTCAAGATCAAGTAGGCCAAAACAAACCAGGGAGTGGGGCGCCTTAAGTCCTAGCAGAGGGCTGTCTTCGGACGGACCCTCTTTCTTTTTGTTTGACAATCACCCCACCATGCCATAGCATATAAGTATCAGACACTGCGACAGCCACCAACTGTCACCAAAACAGACTGATAAAAAAGAGAGTCCACCATCGGTGGAAAGCTAGGTGGAACCGCGAGGAATTAATTCCCCGTCCTGGCGATAACATCAGAGCAATCTAGTGTTATCACCAGGGCGGTTTTTTATTATTAAATTTCTTTAAATAAATTTTGAATTAAAAACTTTTTTACTCGGCAAGCTCTTTTTAAGGGTACGGATTTTCTGAAGCTTAGAAAATCCTGAAGCGTTCGTGTCGACACACTCACGACCCCCTTTAAAAGACTTCCCTCATAATTCAAAGTTTTTGATTCAAATAAACAACATGAATAATATCGAAAATATTCGCCACTCCCTCGCCCACTTGTTGGCCACCGTGGTCAAAGAAAAATATCCCGAAGCTAAACTCGGTATCGGACCGGCCATCGACAATGGTTTTTATTATGACTTTGATTTTTCAGGTGGTGCCATGCCAACTGAAGAAAATCTGAAGGACTTGGAAAAAGCGATTAAAAAACTGACCAATAAAGATATTGAATTTAAACAAGAAAAGATTTCGGTCGACGAAGCTAGGGCGATGTTTGCTTCGGAACCATACAAACTCGAACTCATCGATGACTTAGTTAAAACTGGCCAAGAAATTTCGATCTATTGCTCTGGTGATTTTGTAGATCTCTGCGCCGGCCCTCATGTTGGCAGTATCAAAGAAATCAACCCCGACGCCTTTAAACTCGAGCGGGTCGCTGGTGCCTACTGGAAAGGCAGTGAAAAAAATAAAATGCTCACTAGAATCTATGGTCTCGCCTTTACCTCAGCCGAAGAACTTAAAACTTATCTCACCCAAATCGAAGAAGCTAAAAAACGTGACCATCGAGTTCTCGGCAAACAACTAAAAATCTTTACTATCTCTCCCCTGGTCGGTGCTGGTCTGCCCCTGATGCAACCCAACGGGATGATCATTCGCCAAGAAATTGAGGATTACCTGTGGAAGCTTCACCAGGATCGCGGTTACCAGCGGGTCTGGACACCCCATATCGCCCACGAGGAACTTTATCAAACGTCTGGCCATGCTGAGAAATTTGGCGATGAACTTTTCAGAGTATCAGGCAAAGAGGAAAAATTTATTCTCAAACCGATGAACTGCCCGCACCATATGCAAATCTTTGCCGACAATCAGTTTAGCTATCGTGACCTACCTATCCGCTATTTCGAACCAGCCACTGTTTATCGCGATGAAAAATCCGGCCAGCTCTCTGGTCTGACTCGAGTTCGTTCAATCACCCAAGACGACGGCCACCTCTTCTGTCGAATATCGCAAATCAAAGAAGAAATAAAAATTATCACGGGCATCATTAAAACTTTCTACACCACTATCGGTTTAATGGAAGATTATTGGGTCAGTCTGTCTGTTCGTGGAGATGACCAGAGTAAATATCTTGGCACCGATGAGGCTTGGCAGGCAGCGGAGACCGCTCTGGAGGAAGTGGCCATGGCTAATAACTTGCCCTACAAACGGATCGAAGGTGAAGCCGCTTTCTATGGCCCCAAACTTGATTTTATGTTCAAAGACGCGATCGGCAGGGAGTGGCAACTAGCCACGATTCAATGTGATTTTAATTTACCGGTCAGATTTGATTTATCTTTTATCAATGAAGCTGGTGAAAAAGAACGGCCAGTCGTGATTCACCGTGCCATCTCCGGTTCGCTGGAACGTTTTATGGGCATTATGATTGAACATTACGCCGGTGCCTTCCCGACCTGGCTAGCACCAATCCAAGTTAAAGTCCTACCGATTACTGAAAAACAAATGGTCTATGCTCAGACGGTAACCGATCAACTAAAGGCTAACAATATTCGTGTGGTTTTAGATGAAGACAACGAAACACTAGGTAAAAAAATCCGCAACGCCAAAATGCAAAAAATCCCCTATCTCGTGGTCATCGGCGATAAAGAACTGGAAGAAAAAATGATTACCGTCGAAAACCGAAGTGAAGAAAAAGGGATAAAAATGTCGGTCAGTGATTTTGCGGACAAAATATCGGCTGAAATAAAATCCCGCCAAGCTTAATCGATCAAGCCCTGTCAGGATATATCCACACCCTTTACACTTGACAATATACGTGGCTTTGCTAGAGTTTAAAAAGACCTGTCGGGAATAGTTCTCGATTAAGGAAATGAAGGGGGCTCTGTATGCCATTAGTAGTGCAAGAGGAAGCAACAAGGTGGTCAGAGAGAGAAACAACCGGCGTCATCAGTCGGAAAACCAAGAAGGAGAAACGGAGAGANCGCATCAAGCGCATGAAGTCTCAATGTCGGCACCCTGAGGGATACAACATCGGCCACGGCGAAGTCCAGTGCGTCTGCGGAACTATTCTCAAGGTGAGACAGATCCCGACGCAATTCGCAATCCTTCCGCCCGTGAACAGCGCGGAGTGGTTCGAAGAGCAGAAGAGGTCGAGACGTAGGACCGCAGTCTAATCCCTTCCTTTTTCCACGACAATGGCTCATCCAAGATCCCGCCTCGACCTAGCGTCGGAACGGGATTTTCATTTGCAAAAAAATACTAGCTCTAATTTTCCGCGTCTCATCCGCAAAAATCAGCGTTTAATCCGCGTCAGATCCGCGTCTCTAGACATCAATATTCGCCAGCTTCGCATGCGACTGGATGAAGTGTTTGCGTGGCTCCACATCACTGCCCATCAGCGTGCTGAAAGTTTTATCCGCTTCCTCGGCATCCTCTACTTTTACTTTTTTCAAAATCCGCGTGGCCGGGTTCATGGTGGTCTCCCACAATTCTTCCGGGTTCATTTCGCCGAGACCTTTGTAGCGTTGAATATGAACTTTCATTGATCGAGCCTTAACCACTTCTGTTGGAACATCCTCCCCTTCCTCTGACTCCTCACTTTCATCACCGACAGTCAAAGAATCAGCTGTTACTCCCATTGATTTGAGAACTTGCTCTTTTTCTTCATCGCTATAAGCATAAGCCATTTCTTTCCCCCGTTTGATCTTGTAAAGCGGTGGTTGGGCAATAAAAATATGATTCTCATCAATCAATGAGCGGTAGTAGCGGAAAAAGAAAGTCAGCAACAGAGTGCGAATGTGAGCACCATCGACGTCCGCATCAGTGGCGATAATAATCTTGTGGTAACGAAGTTTGCTGATATCAAACATATCACCAATACCGACACCCATGGCGATAATCAAAGCTTTGATCTCCGCAAAAGCCAACATCTTATCGAGACGAGCCTTTTCCACATTTAAAATCTTACCCTTGAGTGGCAAGATAGCCTGAGTCCGACGATCCCGGCCCTGTTTTCCACTATTGTGAACAAAAACACCACTGGCTAAAGCAAAATTATGAGTCTCTGGAACCTCGATATCATAAACGTCCATCCTCTCGCAGACTTTTTCGATACTCTTAATTCTGTGATTAAAATTAACAACCGCCTCCTCAAATATTTCTTTATTGCCATCAATTTGTCGACGCAAAGGCATTAAAGAATTATTGATTGTTAGATCTTTGGCTTGGCGGTATTTTCCATCTCGCAACATAAATCTATGGTCAGGAGTACAAATAATTTGCTCGTCATTATCAAGAGTGACTTTTATCACTTCGGCTTGCTGTTTGGTAATGCGCGGATGGAGAATCGGAGCGATCTGAACCGCCCCAGACTTGTCCACCGTATAACAATAATTTTTCTTTCCAGCTTCATGTTCAATCACCAAATCTTTAAAAGATAGGTCTCGCCCATCGGCTAAGGCAACTTTTGTTTCCCCGTCAAAACAGCCACCAGCCGAATCTCCCTCCACGATAAATATTTCTGCTTCTTCGGCATTGCGGGTCTGACAATCAGCCAGTTTACCCGGTAAAGTCATGCCCTCTAGCGCTCCCTTGCGCAAGACGCTATCCTTGGCGGCCTTGGCGGCCTTACGGGCCTTCAAAGCTAAAATAATCTTGTTAACTATGGCTTTAGCCTCATCAGGATGCTCCTCGAGATAGGCGGAAAAAGCTTCACCAAAGACAGATTCGACGGCCCCACGAGCCACGATCGAGCCGAGCTTGGCTTTGGTCTGACCCTCAAATTGCGGATCCCGCAGTTTGACTGAAATAACGGCCACTAGACCTTCCCGGACGTCATCGCCAGTAAAGCTACCGTCACCACTTTCTTTGATGTAATTGTTCTTCTTGGCATAGTCATTGAGAATACGAGTCAGAGCCGTCCGGAAACCAGTCAGGTGAGTTCCCCCTTCTGGAGTGATGGTGTTGTTGGTATAAGTAATCTCCTTCGAATCGATATCATCGACATACTGCATGGCCACCTCCACATCCACACCATCAACTTCTTTTTCAGTATAAAAAACTTCGCGGTTGACGACTTTTTCTTTTTGGTTATAAAACTTAATCAGAGACAGTAAACCACCTTCGAAGTAGAAAGTCATCGATGGTGTGTCGAGACCTAATTCATTCAAAAAGAAACATTTGTCGGTATCAATTTTCCCCTCATAACCACGAGCATCAATCGCTCGCACCCGCAAACCTTTGACCAAGTAAGCCTGGCTCCGCAAGTGAGTAACCATGCGGTGCCAATCATAGACTGTTTCAGAAAAAATAGTGGCGTCTGGCTGGAAAGAAATAATCGTGCCGTGCAATTTAGAGCTGGCCACTTTTTTAACATTGTATTTTTTCTTGCCGATAGCAAACTCCTGAACATACTTACCGCCATCACGATGGACTTCGGCTTTGAGCCAAGTCGACAGCGCGTTGACCACCGACGCACCGACACCGTGTAAACCACCAGAGATTTTATAACTATCCCCTTCAAATTTACCACCAGCATGGAGCACCGTCAGGACAGTTTCCAAAGTCGAGACTTTAGTCTTTTTATGAATTTCCACCGGGATACCCGTGCCATTGTCTACCACGCGAATAACGTCGCCCGGCAAAATCGCCACTTCAATCTCATCACAAAAACCGTTCATGGCCTCGTCGCGAGAGTTGTCGAAAATCTCCACCATCAGGTGGTGGAGGCCGTCTGGGCCCGTCGAACCAATATACATACCCGGTCGTTTACGAACCGGTTCCAGACCTTCCAAAACGATGATTTCATCAGCCCCGTATTTTCTTTTTTGCTCNGCCATAATGATTGATTTTTAGTGTCATTTANCNCGCCAATAATGGCGCGAAATAAGGCCCAAATTGGAGCCTCTTTTGGCTAATTTATACCCCTATTTTAGCAAAAAACAGGACAAAAGGAAAGGCCACAAAAATGACAAAATATCTTCACTAGACATGAATCCCCTGGCCGGAGCGAAGCTCTGGACTGGGGTCTTAATTTTTCATTTTGACTTTTACAGTTTAAATTATTTTATCTCACCTCCCAGCCGTTAGTCTGCAATTTGGCCGTAACTGTTTCCATTTCTTTGTTCACTTCATCGTCCGAGAGGGTTTTATCAAAAGACTGGAATACCAACCGAAAAGCCAAAGACTTTCTTCCCTCCTTCACAAATTCATCAAACAGGATCGGTCCCTCGACACATAGCGGCCCAACACTGGTTTTAATCTCGCTACCCACTAGCTCAATATCAGTCTCCTCCGGCACCCAGACGGCAATATCACGGATGATGCGCGGGTAGATCGAAACCGGTTGATAGTGAACAGCTCTATTAATAAAATTTTCCAGATCGGACAAATCATTTTTCACATCAGCAAAATCAGCTAATTTTTTCTCAGTAATTTCTATCTTCAATTTTGGCTTTTTACAACCGAAACCAGTCGCGACTCTAATCTCTTCAGTGACGACCGTCTGTCCATCTGACAAAGAGTTGAAAACCGTGCCAATTTCAAAAAGTTTTACTTCATCATCATCAAACAAAACTCGCCCCAGGTTAAACTCCACTTCTCGCTTGAGCCCATCACTTAAATTATTACGCAAATAAGCTTTGTCAGAAGCCAATGGTTTTTCTACTGCCACCTCGCCATGATCGACAAAAGTATAACCGTAAATCTCATTGTAACCCTCGCCTGCCAACTGGGCGCGAACGCGATTTATTAAGTCAAAAGTCGCCCCACGGCCAGCCGGAGCTTCGACTGATAATTGTCGAGCTGGTATTTGATCGTAGCCAAGCAAACGAGCCACCTCATCCGCCAAATCTTCTTTAATATTTAAATCCAATCGCTCCGCGGGGATCAAAGCGGTCAAGGTGTCGTCATTATTTTCCACTACCGGCACTCGCACCCGATTCAAAAAACCAATAATCTTCTCTCGGCTCAAAGCCGTACCCAAGAGACCATTGATTTGTTCTACCGTAAAAATAATTTCCGCTCGAGCGGTTGATTGGTCGGCCACTAACCAAGCTTCTTTTGGCGTTAATTTGGGAAATAATGAATTTATTTCTCGAGCTAAACCCAAGGCCGTCTTGGCATCACCAGACCGATCCGGTAAAATTTTAATCTCCAATTCCCAGTCGCCATTATCGGCAGATATTATTTCCTCGACTTCCGAAGAATGCATCGTTAAAACTTCCGCCAGCTCTTCAACGGTCGGAAAATCACTGGAAAAATATTCACGCAATTGTTTATAAGAAAAACGCATCGAATTAAAATTGTTTTAGAAAACGTAAATCACCATTATAAAAATGCCGGATATCTTCAATCCCATATTTGATCATGGCCAACCGATCGATGGTGCTACCAAAAGCAAAGCCCTGCCATTCGTCCGGATCAAGGCCGGCCGCTTTAAAAACATTGGGGTGCAACATCCCCGCTCCACAAACTTCCAACCAGCGATCACCCCATTTAATATCCACTTCGACACCCGGCTCAACAAAAGGGAAAAAACTAGCGCGCATCCGCATCTCAATATCTTGACCAAAAAGCTCACGGTAAAAATGTTCAAGGGTTCCTTTTAAATCAGCCATCGTAATCTGGCCCGGCCGATCAATGGCCAAACCATCAAACTGATAAAATTGAGCTTCATGAGTGGCGTCAGTCGCCTCATTACGAAAGACTCGTCCGGAAGAAAAAACTCTCAGGGGAAGCTGTTTTTTGGCTAATTCACGCAAAGAGACCGCAGTCATATGAGTCCGCAAGAGAATATTTTTGTCACGAGGTTTGAGCCCTAAATCATTTGTTTTAGACAGATGATCGGGCGAACCATTTGCTTCGGCAAATGGTTTTAGCCAAAAAGTGTCCTGCATGGCCCGAGCAGGATGATTGGCCGGCACATTCAAGGCATCGAAATTATTAAATTCTGTTTCTACTTCTGGTCCTTGGGCCACCCTAAAACCCATCGATTCAAAGGTTTTTGAAACGTCAAAGATTATTTGGCTCAAAGGGTGTAAATGACCCCGATTATCAGGCTTTAACATATGGTCAGTATAGCCGAAAAATGGACCCTGGCCAACCCTAACCCTGTCTGGCGATAGCCGCCCAATTAACTACTCCCGGGGTCCCGACAGTCGTCGTAGCGTTACGATCTAAGGCGCAGGCAGTAGAACAACCGAGACGGTCTTTCCAATTCGAAAGGTCATTAGCGGCTCGAGAAAAACCCACCCGTTCCAGAGATGATGATGGATTACCAGCTTTATTCCAGACCGGCGTTTCTTCGATCAAAATGTCGCCACCAGCTTTTTTCTGCCATAATTTGAAATTTAAGTTACTAACATCAAAACTTTTGACTCCCGGNTCGGCCCCAAAACTATCGATTAGATTAGCGGGGCGGTTACTGATCACCTCGTCACTCTCCCGTTCAATTAAATAATAACCACGAGAATTGAGCTGGCCTGATAAATTGATCTTGTAGTCATTAGGCCCAAAACTAAGATAAAAGTTATTCAAGTCGAGAGACTGATAATAGGTACCGTTGGATAGCTCTAGCCATTCGTCGGTATCNGAAGCCGTCGTCCCNGCCCAGCCGATCTCATTAATCATTAACGGGCTGACGTGTAAATTGGTTTCAATTTTAGAACTNGTNGCCACCACGGCGCTGGAAGAAGCATCCCGAGCGATTANCTGCCACTGAAAAGTAGTAAAATATTCTCCGGCTGGAATTTTTGATTCAACACTCACTTGAGTAGCGCTAGTCGCTGTCAAGAGAGCGGTCTCGACTTCTTCATAGCTGTCATTGAGAGAGGTTTTAATCAGATCATAGCGATAGTCACCGGGCTGACTGGGCGACCAAGACAAAGATAGGGTATCGGTCGCTTTTAATAAACAAGGATTGGCCGTCAGCGAAAAACTACAGGTGCTGACAGATAAATCTATGGCTAATGGCTCGCCAGGCAATTTTTCTTCGGTGGTGGTCGCGGTTGTGGTCGCGACATCGAGCGTGGTAGTTGAAGTCTCAGCCTCAGCTGTCTCAATAATTGGGGCCAAACCGGCCGAAGCCAGGGTCGAATTGACCGAGCGAATAACGGTTAAAACCTGATTCTGGTTGGCACTAGCACTAGTCAAAGCCTCGAGCTCCGCCCGCAGGGCTCGCAAGCGATTTTCCAAGACGGCCAAACGCTCCAGTCTGATTTGCTCTGGGGTCATTGTCTCCCTCACCTCGGTCGGAGCCTTGACAACAATCGGATCAAGTTTAGTCACTGGCAGAGTGGCTGGATTATTTTTTGCTAAACTAACCATCGCTAAAGCCTGATTAATTTTAAATTTGGCCGCCTCGACCAACTTCTGCCACCAGGGTTCTCGAGCTTTTTGCAAAGCATGAGTTTCCTGTTCTTTTTTGACCTCATCAAAAAATAGTTTTATCACCCCCGCGCTATACCCCACCGCCCGCGGGGCGAGAGTGGGCCAGTAGGAGGACATAACCTTGTTATCATTCTTGTCATAAATAGAATAATTTTCAATGATCTTTCCATTTGAATCAAAATTATTTGCAATAATAACCAATTTTTCTCCCATGTTACTGTATCCATAATTTCTAATTTTTCCATCGTCTCCATATTCTTTTATTTTTTTAACGATTTTCGGTTCAGAATAATATTTTAAAATAGTATCATCACTGAAAAAATTACCGTTAGTAAACTTTGCTACCTGATCAAAATATTCATTGATGGAATTTAAATAAATAGGTTGAGTTGAGGGAACTCTCGTCTGCGTTTTAGTGTAGCTCTCATAAGTACTAACTATCGGGTGAGCGTCGTCTCGTGTGTGCTCAGGCACCGTCTTATCCTGGATCAAATGCAAGATATGGCCCAGAGTGGCGAGGCCATTAGCCTTATCGCCATAGACATACTGGTAGATAGCGTTATCCCAAGTAAAATCATTGGCTGTGTTAGCCCGACCAAGCGCCCACTGCTTAGAAGAAGAAAACTGGCCGCTATTTAGGCCAACGTTATTAATCGGATCATAAAAATGGTTTAAATAGCGGGGATCAACGTCTTCGGCGATTGAACCTAGAATAATGGCTCGATCCTCAGCGCTAATAAATGTTTTATCGGCACTAACCTCAAACAAATCAATCGCTTTGCCCGTCAACAGAGGGTGAATTTTGTCGTTATCATAAGCAAAAATTAATGCTGGCCACAAGGCCAGCATTAAAATCGACATTACATACTTACGAGCTTCCATACAAGAGTATCTTGGTTAAGTATAAGAGAAGATTTTGACCACGCGCCGACCTTCTCATCATATTTTGAAAACTCACACGTCTTTCTGTATTCAAAACATTCTTTCTTGTCATATGAAGACATCACATTAGCAACAATATCTTTCCTATTATTTTTAATTATTACCTTCATGTCACTGAGAGCGTCTGCTTGTTTTTCGATAATAAAATACTTACTGGCCAGTTCCAGATCTCCCGCCTGGAAAGCCTTGATAAACAGCTGTAGAGTCTCTTCCGGTGTCGCCCCACCATAAGTGTCGTTTTTATACTCCGCCTTCAGCACCTCCACACTAGCGATATATCTCTGCTGGCTCCACTGCTGATAGAGCTGGAGACCAAAATTCCCCGCCCACACTAGCAACCCCACCACGATCACTCCCCCCACCCCCCCACCACAACTTTGTCATTTTTTTCATATATTTTTATCTTTTCCCCCATGTCCGACATGGGGAAGGAATTAATTATCAACTATTTCTGCATACGTCGGACATATGCAGTTTGCATATGTCCGACGTATGCAAACATTCTTGTTTATAAATTTGTTTCTTCCTCCTCTTCTAATTCTCTTTTATAATCTAACCAGAAATTTAGCATTTCTTTAAAATCATTTTTACCTTCAAAATAATCGGGAAAAACAGATTTATTTAAAATTTTGCTCTCTCGTCTTTCCCTACCAATATAATCATCATAGCTGGAATATTTATAATTCTCAATAAATTTCTGGGNTTTATTAACGTCCAAGACACCGTCATCCTCCTTCCAATTTGGATAAATGAGTTTAACTGGATTAAGGTGGATATAGGAATAGATATACTCCAGGTAGCGATCTTCGCTCAAATGTTTAGCCTTAAAATTACCATCAAACAATGACCCCACTCTCTTATTTTTGGTATTGTAATACTTTGAATAGGCCGTGAGGAGTTTTTGCATGAAAAGAGAAGTTCCGTTCTCTTCTTTCTCATGGATAAGCAAATGAAAATGATTGGGCATCAGACAATAAACACCAATATCGACCAAAGACTGATCGGCCGGAAAATCAAAAATATCCGCCAAAGAAAGGTCCTCGACAATCTCTCTAAATCTTGTTGACTGGCTATGATTACACAGAAATAAGAGTTTGATAAAACGCTGTCTATCTTTATCATCATCAAAAATAACCCTTTTGTCCACGCCACGGCTATAGAGGTGATAAAATTCATCAACAGAAAATTCAAATTTTCTCTCCATAAATATACTATAACACGACTAGGCACTTCCCCCACGTCCGACATGGGGATATCCCCATGTCGGACGTGGGGAAAAAGTTTTTCAAACAAAAAATAGCCACACAAAAACCCCCGGCTCCAGAGAGCGGGGGTTTTTGCTAACCTTTAACTAACTGCCATCGGCAAATTAGTTAAACACAAGTGGTTAATATTACTGGAGATAAGTAGCAGGAGATCTCCAACCGTTGATACTCGACATAAAGGTAGCGGTCGTGACGGTAGCCCCGTAGTTAACCTTGATGAGTTGAACAGCGTAGTTACCAGCTGTAACAGCGGTACCCGCGGCATTTCGACTCAAGAAAGTATAAGTAACAGGGATAGTAACTTCACTACCTTCAGCCAAAGTACAGCCGTTGGTCAAACCAGCGACAGAACAAGAGGAAGGAATAGTGTAGTTAGTACTCGTAGAGTAAGCGGTCAAAGCTGAAGCGACGCCGTCAGCGTAAACCTCAAAGCTATTGGTAGCACCAGTCTTGGCAAACATTGGCGTATCAGAAGCCACGGTTGGCAAAACGATGTCGTTACCCATAGCCTTAACGGTGACGTTAAAGGTGGCGGTAACGGTAGTTGTGCTAATTCCAGTAGAACTGGTGACGGAATCTTTGGAGATAGTAGGAACAGAAGCCAAAGAAATCTGTAGACCAGAGCTCAAGACAGAGAGAGTATAACCAGTAGCGGTACCAGTTTCAGTGATAGCCGTGCCACTAGTATTTTCAGCAGTAACATTGGCACCATAAGTGACATCACCAATAAAGGTGGTAACAGCGGCACCGGCATCAACCACATCCATCTTCAAGGTCAAAACCTTGGTGGAATCCTTTGGTACGATGTAGTCAATATCACTAAAGGTGGCAGTCATAGCAGTAGCGGTAGTACCGACAACAGTAGCTGAGCCAACTAGAGTGCTACCTTCATAGAGGTAAGCGGTAGTACCAGAAGCAGTAGTAGTGACACCACCACGAGTGATACCAGCCACCAAATCGGTCACCTTGACATCATCCTTTTCAGCCTTTAAATCAAAGACCATCAAAGGAAGTTTGTCATATTCGTCACCAGCGGTATTTTGATCAGCAACCAATTCTTGAGGAGCCAATGAAGCACTGTTCAAAGAAATCTTCAAGGTGGCAGAATCAGCCAAAGAGCTGGCGCCAATGGTGACAGTACGGCGAGACAAAGCAGCCGTAGGACCAGTCTGGCTCAAGCTAGCACCGTCAACACCACGAACACCATCGGCTGGAATGAGCAAGCCATAAGTGGCATTGGCATCATAGGTAGAATCAATAGAGCTCATGGCATCCAAAGCCAAGGTCAAAACCTTGGTGGAATCCTTGGAGACAACAGTGTTGAAACCGGACAAAGTGATGTAGTAGGTAGAACCATCCTTGACAACAGTTGAGGAATTCAAAGCCGACTCAGCCAAAACGGTGCTACCGTCGAGGAGATAGATTCGGCTGAACAACTTGTTGTAGAAGATAGTGCTGGAACCTAGGTCAACCTTGACGCGTTGGATAGCAATATCAGAAGTCTTGGCCTCAAGTTTGAGACCCAAAACACCGATCTTGGTATCACCTTCGCGAACAGTCAAACCGGAACTTGGGGATGGATTAACAGTTACAGTGATGCTACCCTCAACGCCTGGAGTGGTGATACTAGTACCAGTAGTGGTAGTAGTAGTAGTAGTCCCGCCAGTAGTGGTGGTAACAGCTGAAGAGTTAACGAAGGCCCGAGTGATTGGACCGAAGTAACCAGTGGCAGAGATAGCATTCTCTCTCTGGTACTTGACGAGGGCAGCCTTGGTCATAGAACCAAAGTAGGTAGTAGGAGAGGCAATGTCCAAGTAACCACCATCAATCAAAATTTGCTGTAAAGCGGTAACATCAGCACCAGTAGAACCTACGGTGAGGTTACGGGTGAAGGTAGTACCAGTGGTGACAGCACCACCCTTCAAGGCAGCAATTTGGGCAGTCAAAGTCGCAATTTGCGCCATCAACTCATCAATGGTNGCGGCCGAAGCAGGAACTGCTACGAACGACAAGACCATCGCCAAACCAACAACCAATGAAGTAAGTTTTAACATTTTACTCATATAATTGGGTTAATTTTTAATAAGTGAACTTATAATCTAATTCTAATAAACTAATTAATTTTTCGGTGAACCAACCGCCATCGACTTATCTCGGCGGGTTCACGCTCGTCACCAACTAGCTATTTTATTTAGTCAGTTCGCGACGATTCATTAATCACCCGTCTCTGCGAGTGTTTAATAAACAAAGGGAAAGAAAGGAATTTCTATCGATTATTCTTTCGGTGTATTCAAATTTCAAAGGACAGCCAAAACGGCCATAGTCTGATTATATTATTGCCACCCTAAAACCGCAAAGACTTATGTGGATAACCACCGAGAAATCACGATTTTGAGCCTGCTAATAATATAGCAAAAACGGGGGTAAAAATCAACCCGATAGTAGACTTTGATTACAAACTCACTACCGGGCCATATATCGCGACCAACGTCGCTCCCCCTGCTTTTTCAAGACCCCCTCTTCTACCATCTCAGCCAAGAGGCGTTGAACGGTTTTTTCACTACAGCCATGGACGGCAACCGCAATGTCCTTGATAGCCGTCCAGCTCTTCCCTTTTACGAAATCAGTGATGATTTTCTTTCGGTGATCACGGCTCTCGGCCTTGTTGGGCCGAGGGTGATTATTGGCACTAGAATTCTCCCCCATCATTGATTTAGAGGTTTTTTGTCCATTATAGACCCCTGACTCAGCCAGACGAATTTGTCCAATATGGGGACCACTATTTTTGATAGGGTTTGAATAAGCAGAGGATGATTGAACCTGACGACTGACACCAGAAATCGGAAAGCCATTGACTGTTCGAATCTCTCCATTTTGATCTTCAATCAGACGCAAAGAAGAGACCTCTTTGATCCCCAAAGAAACATTTTCCGACAAGACCACTGTTTCCTGTTTGAGAATGCCAAAATTCATTTCGGAAACCGCCCCACCCGCCACCGCCAGATCCATCAAAGACAAAAGTTGATCTAGATGTCCGTTAAGTTTATTAAGGACGATTTCTGACTCCAAACTATTCTGTCCTTTATTATCAGACTTATCAATACT
>C687J50192_1000589_pt1 | contig 13899 bp, 16 predicted proteins | sample RifOxyD1_FD_50192 | JGI IMG/M metagenome (IMG submission 50192)
GTTGTGATGTTGTTTTGAAATCCACTAGGGTACCAAGTCGCGTCATAATCTTCTTCACCATCACGGTCATTTCCTTGGATTAATCCAATAGTTATTTGTTCATGTAGCCCTTGCGGAAGGTAATAAATTTCGAGCTCTGCTTCGTAACCCTCACCTTTACTACTGTCGTAACAAGTTTTGGAGTTCTCAGCAGGACTTCCATCATCGGTGATAATAAAAACCATTGCGCTACCTGGCTTCCAGCCGTTTTGAGCGAGGAGTTCTTCTACGACTAGATTCAAGTTTGGTGTTTGAACCCACTCATGGACTTCCCATTTTTTAATGATGTCCCAATCAACAGCGTTTGTGGTTTTAGCTCGAGTCGATGGTCGATTTGAACCATCGGATTTAAATGGAGAGGGGTCTGGCTCTTTAACTCCTTGGATTTTTAAGTTTGTGGTGAAATCCGTATCATCAGTAAAAGCAGGTCTCAAGCGAAGTCTCGCTAGTAGGACCTTAGAAAATTTAGGGATATCAATCGCACGAAATCTAAAGGCTCCAGTTTGAACTCCTGAGAAGTTACCCAAAGTTATAACGCTCGAGACATTACCATCTTTATTCCAAGTAGNAGATCCAGCTTCTTTGCCGTCATCAGAGTTCTCTTGGATTGTTGCTTTGACTTTCAATACTTGGTTTGTCATAGGCGTTTTTGCTCCTGTGGGGAACATCTAGTTTGATGTTGATTCTGGCGTTCGCTCTTATTCCGACAAGTTTCATAATTCTTCGGACTGCAGCAATTGTTTCGCCACCTCTCCCTATTAGGGCTCCGGCATCTTTATCGTCCAATCGAACAGTTAACAAAACTCCCATTTCGTCAACCTTACGACTGATTACAACCTTTTCTGGTTTTTCAACTATGGCTTTAATAATTTGTTCTAGTAGTGCGACATCGCTTTCTTGCATGGTTTTCACCTCCTTTTTCTTTAATTAGGGAACATTTGGTTCTATGGTTAAGATCAGTTCGGCAGCGTTAGCTGCTCCACTGTTGAAATCCCAAATGTTTTCGTATTGATTTGCAGGACTACCATCGTCCTCAATGGTGAGAGCGAGTGCTTTACCTGTGAATTCCGCTTGTTGGATAAGCTCNTTAATGACTGAGGCTATATTTGGAGTCTGATACCAAGTGTTAAGCACCCAATCTTCTGCAATATCCCAATCAACTGCAGCTGTGGTTTTTGTCCTAGTTGATGGACGGTCACTGCCGTCTCCCGCGAAGGTATTGGGACCGGCCTGTAAAATCCCTTTTACTTTTAGGGTTGGTCTTTTTGTTGAGTTAACAGCTGCTCTTACTCTGAGAACAGCATTAGTGATCTTTGCGTTATTGGGAATAAATGCTCGTAAGAAACGAAGCCCTACATCGCAACTTCCAGTGTTATCATTCCCAGCTGAAATTTGATTAGAGCCGAAGCCATTCGGATACCAACTGGTGTCGTAATCTTCTTCACCATCATCACTACCTCTTAAAACTTTAAGTTTTGTCATTATTGTTCGTTCAAGTTTTTGGTCCGAATAACCCTTCGTGGCGTAGGGATTCGCACCTGATGGGGCATCGGTGCCGGCAAGTGCATCTTTTTCATCGTTAGCAGGTAAGTTGGTATGGTCGTATGAACTTTCGTGAGATGCGATCGCTGCTGAAGCCGCGCCTGTAGGGTCGATGGCTATCCAGGCTGAACCATTAAAAGCGTAAATTTTGTTTTCATCTTCAATCCAACAAGCAAAGCCTTCGTTNGGTGTGGTGAATTTCCAAGTGGAACCGTTATATTCAGCAATCTTGCCTTCCTGACTTGCCCATGCATCACTTGCTGAAGCAGCGACAATATACCTATCACCTTCAGCAGGACTTCCTGGTGGTGTATTCAAATCCTTATCAAAGACAGAATCCTGCCAGTCAAGCATTTTTAGTTTTGCTGATGATGTTGCACCTCTGTATTTAGCCATAGATTTACTTTTCAGTTATAAGTTCGACAACTTGTCCAGCTACACCGGAGCTAACCACAATTTGCTCAGTTCCTTTAATGCGCAGTGAGATACTGTCTCCTGCGTTATCCAAAATAAAAGGAGCAGCCTTGCTGTCATCGTCGTTATGAGCCATGTTTACAGGCGCAGTGTTGTCTGAGCTACTTTTAATAACGACTTCACAGCCCTCACCAACTTTGATATTTGGTAACGGATACCAGGTATCAGCATCGGTCAGAGTTACCTGAGCCGTGGTAAATGTCGGTCGACTATCTGTTGACATATTTTTCTGTTTAAAACTTCGGCTGCTCGGCCGTACTTCTAACTCCAGTTACTGCTTTTGGTTGACTAGCTCCTTCTTCTGAGCCATTCAGCTCCACTTCTTTTTTTCGAAGGGCAGCTTCTCTAGTTGCTAGTTCTTTCTCGCGTTCCTCAAGAGTTTTAAACTTATCTTGATATATCTGATCCACGCTTTTTCCACCTCTCACATCGGCTGTTTCAACTTTTCTAAACACACTACCGAAGTTGGGATGAGCATCGAGATACTCGATCTCATCAGGTTTACTGGTTTTATAAATACCCTCGTGGAATTGGATGTAGGTTCCTCGAATAATCAGGACCTTGCCTCCGATCTCTTTTAAGTAAGAGGGTGACATTACCAACCTGAGTTCGTAATAGCGGGAGATATACACCACTTCTTTAGTTGCCGTTGATTTGGTTGTTTTGGGCTGTTGTGCTTGTGTTAGAGTTGATCCATCACTACCTTCTTGATCCTGAGCTTGCTTGATACGAGCAACTAACTCATCTCTTTTGCCGTCTTTTGAGACACCCAATAACTTGGCAACGCTCCAAAGCTCTGCCATCGACATTTCATCTAATGATTTTGCTGTTCTTTCAGTCATATTTTTCACCTCGCTTTCTTTTGTTTCTGATTTAATTAATAACCTCAGATTGGGTTGAAGGGGTGATAACGCTCACCCCTTCTTAGGCGACTACACTGAGTAAGAAAGTGTGTAGTGACTTTCGTTGTTCGTCGTTTGTATTCATAGATTTCAGTAATGTGCTTAGGGTTAGAGAGCGCCGATGCTCATAATGGCGTGGCGTTTTTCTTGTTCCATTTGCAATCCACATTCGGTCAAATACTCGTCGACCTGACTGTCTTCACCTGGGTTTTGACGATTAGTCAAAAGTTTAGTGTCACGATTTGTGAGATGGCGGTACGTTAGGGCTTCCATATCAAGTCCTACGGCATAGTTTCCGTAAGTGGACCCGATCAAGAGTGGATGCTTAATGATGTGCAGTGTGCCGTGTGGTGAATCGTACGTTACGATTCTCAAGCCATATGCTTTAGTCGGATTGACTACTTGCAGCTTCCCTTTAGCCCAACCGTTGATCATCGAAACGACTGCGGCTGAAGCAAAGAGATACTTTTCGGTATTACCGTGTGCAAAGAGACTTTCAAGCCATGCGTCGAATTCTGATTCTGTGTCAACGTTAGCTGTAGCGTATGTAGCAATTCTTCCTAGAATTCCATTCGTAAACCGCTTTGGGTGAGTACCCGACGTGATAAGACCTTTTTTACCAAAGATAAACGTGCGTTCGATATCAAGATAATGTTCAATACCTTTTTTGCGCCTTTGATAATCAAAGTCATTTTCCTTGACCCATCCTTGAGTGTTCTTAGCAGTTTCAGTGATACCTACCGGAGTTCTGAAGATTTGACAGTAGTTTGATACTTCGGCAATGGTTGTAGATTTGATGTCTCGTAAACCTGCGCCTTCCTCATTGGCATTACCAATGAGCCAGACGTCTCCGACTGCTGATGCCGCCGAGCCTGTTGCTCCACCAAGTTCTGGACCAACTGTCACCGTATCTCCGTCGACAATAGCTGTTACTTGGAATATCCACTTTTGAGCGGACACCAAAATAATNTCGCCTACCTGAAGATACTGAGCTTGTCCTGTGATGGTTAAGTTACCACCGTCCGGATCAACCGTNNTAGAACCTGTAAGNTGTCTTTTCCCAAACTCGTCTTCAAACCACTTAAACTCTGGGTCTGTGCTTTCTTTNTTCTTTAAAGCTTCACCCTCGCCGGTCGCTGGATCCTTACCAGCGTTAGTTAATATCGCCATTAATGGATATCGGTTGACATCCAATAGCGATACAACGTCCGACACGTCATACTTACGGGTTGCCCCTAAGTTACCTGAACCTCTGATTCCTGTTGCTGATGCTGGCATAATATTTTTTCACCTCCCTTCTTTTTAATAACGCAGGAGGTTAGATTCCTAACCCTCCTAAGGGGCTTTTTGACCCGCTTCCGGCGAGGGCTTTCTGGATGCGTTTTGTCTCGGCATCCGAGCCATCGGGCTGAGTCGGAGCGCCCGCTCCACTCTCAACTTGAGCCTTTGCTTTTTTAAGTCGGCTCTTTTCTTCATCTGATAATTCTTCAGACTCATCTTTAGTGTCGGCATCATCTTTTGCTTTATGCTTGCCGAGAAAAGCATCTACCTGTACACATGCTTCTTTTAAGGAGACTGTCGTGCCTTTGGCACTGGCAGCATCCATAATGGTTTGCACCATCTTGCGGTAGTCAGGATCCTGAAGCGGATGTTCTTTCTTGGCTTCAGCGATTTCTTTTCTGACCGACTCACGAATTTTCTCTTGAACATCAATCGTCTTTTTGACACCTTCATCGATACGGGATATAACCCATTTAGCAAAATCAGAGGGGGTCATCTTCTGAAGTTCTTCTGCTGTTGGAAGATCGAGTTTTTCTCCATCGTCTTTTGGCTTTCCACTTTCAGCATCGTCCTTTTTGTCAGGATCTTTGTTCTCTAGAGCNGCAACACGACTTTCTAAAGTTTCGTATTCTTTAATTACTTCTTCTCGGCTTTTTCCGTTCCAGCGATCTTTGTTCTCTTTATCTTTGCCCTTATCTTTCGAATCTTTATTGGCGTTGTCTTCCGAGCCTTCTTCATTTGGCTTTTCTTCTTTATCGGCTTCCGGTTTTGTTTCCTTACCATCAGGCTTATCAGCAGGTGCGGCACCATTTTTATTCTTTTGATCTTCACCAGAGGAATCCTCCCCGTCATCTNGTGCATCGAGTAGGGCTCGTAGTTCTTCTTGTTCTTTTTGTTTTAGCTGTTCTTCGTCCATATGTTTATTCCTTCCTCAGGTTTTGAGCTGTCTCATCTCGTTCTTTAATAACGCTGTCGACCATGCTCAAAACTTTCCTGTATGCCTTGATCATTTGTTTATGCTCAAGGTCTTCTTCTATCGGACAGTCTANTAAATCNTTNCTTTCAATNTCTAGCTCCTGATCGATCAGGCTTTTGATAATGTTCCAGCCTTCGGTTTGGGTCATTTCCCAAACTGCTCGGCCTCGATCAAGTTTTTCGTCAATATTGTCTGTCATAGTTTTATAAATTCGGATTGGTCGGAGTTTCTTCTTCCGGTTTGTCCTGGTCCTCTAACTTCATGTTTTTCTTTTGTGCACCCAATCCACCAAGAGGACGAACTTCGTTTTCCTTCATGTCCTGCAATGTAGCGATTAAGCTATCGAGTACTTCCACAAACGTGGAGTTGCCTTGAAAAAATGTGTTGCGTGCGACAGTAAATAACGAATCAACCTTGTCCCACATTTGAGCCTCATTTGGTTGAGCTGATGTGCCAGCTTCCGGTGCTTTGCCTACAGGTTTTTGATCCTGTGTTTGCGCGTTTGGTTGTTTGTTTTGATTTGGTTCCATAGCTTTCCTTAGGTAATTGGGAACGGCCTTTGTGCGTCCCACAATAATGTTCCGACATATGCCTCTGCTGAAGGTGCTGATCCAGCAGTAATGGTTACNACTGCTCGTANATATCGTTTCTTGCGTTCNATTTGCACCTTGTAGCCTGTATCTTCAGCAACAGTGATTTCCTCTCCANCTTTGGCTACAGTCACTCCAGAGGCAAAGGTTGAAGAGTCTGATTCTTCGATCTTCACTTTGGTGGAGGTTTGGTCGCCAAGATCTCCGATGGCAATGTCTATAAGACCGGAGTCGTAGGCTGGTCGGCCGGAGAGAAATGTATCGACTGCCGCACCTGCTGTAGTTTCAGTGATCACTCCGATAGGGAGAAGAGTAGCTGGATGTATGTTCTGATTAAGTGTTTTCATTTTTATTTCAGGTTTGGTTATTTAAGAAACCAACTAAAAAGGGCTGCAACTTCTAAACACACGCATAGTTGGCGTATATTCAAAAGTCACAGCCCCGATTGTTTCGTTAGGCTTTACTTCCTAATAGCTACAGTCTAGTAAAGGGAAGAATGGTTCGCAATAAACTTTGTGGTTATTTGTGTTTACTTATGTTACTGGTATTGACTTCAGATAACGAATTCCGATATCATGAATGTATGCTTACTCAGGACTTCTTTCGCGGATTTATCAAACTGCATATTCTTCACCATGCTTCTAAGGAAGCTATATATGGTATTTGGATTATTGAAGAACTGGGCAGACATGGCTACAAGCTAAGTCCTGGGACTCTCTATCCGATCCTGCACTCCTTAGAAAAAGATCGCTTACTTAAATCTGAAGATAAAACTGTAGAAGGGAAGGTTCGCAAGTATTACAAACTTACTTCAGAGGGAAAAAGAAGGCTTGAAGAATCGAAATTGAAAGTAAGAGAGTTAGTCGATGAGCTGTATGAATAATCTTTTAACCAGAAGCAATATGAAAAAAATCTTATTCCTTTGTACCCACAACTCAGCTCGCTCTCAAATGGCTGAAGGTTTATTGCGTGAATTGGGAAAAGATAAATATCAAGTCTTCTCAGCTGGAACAGAGGCGGCCATTGTTCGTCCGCAAGCTATTGCGGTGATGAAAGAATTAGGGATTGATATCTCTCACCAAAGGTCCAAAACTTTTCATCGATTTTTTCATGAGAATTTTGATGAGGTGATCACAGTCTGCGACCAAGCAAATGAGAGTTGCCCCGTCTTCCCAAATGCCCAGAAGAGAACTCATTGGAGCTTTCCTGATCCATCGAAGGCAGAGGGAACAGATGAAGAAATTATGTCTGTTTATCGAAAAGTAAGAGACTCAATAAAACAGAAAATTAAGTCGGAACTACTNACCAAAAAACTAGTAGAAAGTAAAANACTATGAAAATCTTAANTAACTGGTGGTCTCAACCACTCAACNAATTAATAAAGACGCTGGATATTAACAAAGATGGAGGGCTTACTAGTAGCCAGGTAAAGGAAAATAAAGTTTCCTACGGTGCTAATACCCTGACTGAAATTAAACCTGCTGGCGTAGCAGAGTTGATTCTTGAGGGTGTAAAAGAACCGATGATGATTGTGCTTCTTTCTATCGGAGGCATATCACTTTTATTCGGCAAGCCGGTTGAAGCACTGGTTATGGCGTTTGTAGTTGCAGCATATATCGGGGTTGAATTTATCAATAAGTTTAGAACCGATAGAACCATGGCGAGTTTGCGAGAACTGACCGAGCCGACCACGAAAGTTCTACGCGATGGCAAGCATCAGGAAATTCCAACAGGCGAAGTAGTCGTGGGAGATGTTGTTATTCTCACAGAAGGTGTTAGGGTACCGGCCGACATAAGGCTCATTGAGTCGTTTGGTTTGATCGTAAATGAAGCCTCGTTAACCGGTGAGTCGCTTCCTGTCAAGAAAGACACAAGAGCTGCAGTAAAAGAAGTTACTCCGTTGGCCGAACGGTTGAACTCTGTATTTTCAGGAACAACCATACTTTCTGGTGAAGGTACGGGGATTGTGATGGCTGTAGGAGAAAAAAGCCAGTTAGGAACTATCGCCACGGAAGTTCAAGCGCAACGAAAAGAAAAAACCTATATCCAAAATGCCATGACCAAACTGGCTAAAACCCTGGCAGTGTTGGCCATTGTCGTCAGTATTATCATTCCCACGGTTGGTTTTCTTCGGGGACAGAGCTTTGAGGAAATGGTACTAACTTGGCTGGCTCTAACTTTTCTAATGATCCCTGGTCAGCCTCCGGTCATTATTACGATGTCACTAGCCTTGGCTTCCTTCGCCTTGGCGAAGAGTAAGTTAGTTGTCAAACGTTTGCGCGGGGTTGAAATCCTTGGGCAAGTCACTGTCATCGTGACTGATAAAACGGGGACCATTACCGAAAATAAAATGCAGGCAGATACCTTTATTTTAGAAGATGGAAAACAAGTTAAACCACAGCAGTTGTCAAAAGAAGTGTCCGGTAAGATTGCACTCTGCCTCCCTCAATATTCTAACGACCCCACCGATAAAGCGGTTTTGGAAATAGTAACGGGAATCGAAAGAGAGGCTGAATATGTTTCTTTAGAAGGTTTTGCAGAAAACAAACCCTGGCGAACGATGATATATAAACAGAAAGGGTTAAAAATCTTTGCTTTTGCTGGTGAGCCGGAAGCGATTATCCGCTCGACCAATCTGTCTGAAACCAGAAAAACCCAGCTACTGGATACTCTCAAATCAGAAACCAATAAGGGCAACAGGGTTGTTGCGTACGCGTACAAAGAAAATGGCGATCAATCTTTACAAAAAACCCAGTTTTTAGTATTGGCAGTTTTATCTGATCCAATTCGTCCAGGAGTAAAAGAAGCACTGGCTAAACTTGGGAGAGCAGGAATTGATACCTATATCGTCACCGGAGACCATCCCACAACCGCACGCACTATCGCGCAAACAATTGGTTTACAAAGTGATGTATTGCAGGGATCGGAGATTGAGACATTGAGCGACAATGATTTGACAGAAAAGCTGTTAACAACACGAGTATTCGCCCGTATCTCTCCCTCTCAAAAAAAACGTTTGGTTACTCTTCTGAAAAAACATGGTGAAACCGTTGCCGTCATAGGTGACGGAGTCAACGATGCCCCAGCACTTAAAGCAGGAAGTGTGGGGATTGCCATGGGTGAAATTGGCACAGATTTGGCCAAGGAAACGGCAGACTTAGTCTTAACAGACGATAACTATGTGCATTTACCAGAAGCAATTAGGCTGGGTCGCAAGGCGTTGGATAACTTCAGAAAAGGATTAACCTATTATCTTTCTGCCAAGGCTATTCTGTTATCAATTTTTATTGTTCCTCTTGCTCTCGGGATTCCCTTTCCCTTTGCTCCAATTATGATTATCCTCACCGAGCTATTAATGGATCTGGCCTCATCGACTATTTTTGTCACTGAGTCTGTTGAACCCGATGTTTTGCATAGAGAGCCACAAAAGATTACCAACTTCCTAAGCAAAACTGTAGCTCTACGAATTCTCAGAAATGGTGCTTTATTGGCCGTAGGAATATTGATNATCTATCTCTGGCTGTATTATCAAACCAATGATGTTGTGCTGGCACAAACAGCAGCATTCGTCACTTGGTTATTGGGACATATTATGTTAGCGCTCAATCTTAAACAGGAGAAACTCTCTTTACTCAAGCAAGGCATTTTCTCAAATCGCTTCGGTTCTTTCTGGCTTGTTGGAATGATTCTACTGTCACTTTCCATCACATTTCTCAAACCGCTTTATCCCTTTGTGCACACGACATCCATTCCTGTACATGTCTGGGTTGGAATTCTTGCTGTTGTTATAGCTTCAACCTGGTGGATCGAAGTAGTTAAATTAGTACAAAGCAAAAATTTGATATCTGAAAGGAGATAAAATTAAAATGAAATTGTCGATTATTCTCACTACCAACAAAGCAGAAACAAACTGGAATGCACTAAGATTAGCAAATCTAGCCATAAAAAAGGGTGATGACGTAAGTATATTTTTATTGGGAGAAGGAGTGGAATACGAAAAGACCGGGACCGATAAATTCAATATTAAAGAACAAATCGAGGCATTTCTTAAAACAGACAAATCTAAAATTATTGCCTGTGGAACTTGTATGAAATTAAGAGAGCAAGGCAGCACAGAGGCTTGTCCGATCGGAGGGCTTGAGGACTTGTATTCTTTAGTGGCAGAGGGTGACAAGGTTTTAGTTTTTTAGATTGGAAATAAATTGTGTTTGATACAACCATTTTTAACCAGATTATTATTTTCTTTGCACAGCATTTATTTTGGGTTAGCCTTATTGCCTATTTTGGTTTTACCCTCTATCTAGGGAAGAAGAAAAGTGTGTTAATTCCGTTTCTACTTCTGAGTAGTTTGGTGTTCTCAGGAACTTTTTTACTATCTAGGCTATTAAGCTTCTTTATTAAGATCCCTCGTCCGTTTGTGGCTGATAGCATTAATCCGCTTTTCCCCCATGTCATAGACAATGGGTTTCCTTCAGATCACACCCTCCTAACAGCCACAATTGCTGCTAGCGTGTTCGTTTTCAACAAGAAACTGGGAAGTCTATTGTTCGTTTTAACAGCCTTTGTGGGTTTGGCCAGAGTGATTGCCGGTGTCCATCATATATCTGACATAGTTGGTGCAATTATAATTTCAATATTGATTGCGAACTTAGTTTACTCTGCTATAAAAAATATAAACCAAACCAAATTTAAAACTCTTAATCAATTAATTTTGTCATCTCGCAAGATTATCAATAGACCCACTAGCTCTCCATAATATGAGCAGCTTTTGTTTCACAGGATGTACTTAGATTTCATAAAGAAGATTTCGAAAAAGTCTTACAGAAACTGAGAAGTATCTACAGGCATATCCAATATTAACTTTCCATTCGCTTTCTTTTTCTTTTCTTCCTCAGTATTTACAAAATTAATCAGGTAAATAATTGCTGCCTTGGTTAGTCGCGTCAGACCTACTGTTTCCTGAAGAAGAGTATCGGAGTCAATGTTGAGCTTATCTGTATTATCGTTAACACTCGTAATTAGCGAGTCAAAAACGATTAACCTCCTGTGTGTGAGGGCATTCCTGATATCTTGAATTCTTCTATATCGATTTTGTTTAAAATCACGATAAACGTCATAAAGAGCATACAGGCTTTGGTTTTCTGAGTTGAGAATTTCTTTTCTAATAACACCTTTCTCTTCCCAGATTGAAGCTGTTCCTCCAGTCCGCCTTAATGAATCGAAATATATATCATTTTCATTGAACCCAAGTTTGTAGTAGTCATTAATAAACACTGCGATTTTATCTAATATGTTGAATGCGTCTTTAAATGCTGATTTCAACAAACCGGTGTAGAGATTAAATTGTGAGTAGTCCAAAGCATATACATAGCTGGTTCTTTTGCTAATGTTATCGAAGGCTTTTTGTTTGTATTGTGATTGAACCAGATTTAACCTGGCTACGGCATAGTCTTCTTTAATCTGATTGAGCTGCTTTGCAAAGTAATAAAACGTATCGTTATCATCCAACTTTGTAATTAATCTGATAAAGACAGGATCCTCTATAGCAGCTTCGCAGTGATCATCATGAATATGGAAGTTTAGAAACAACCCTTCCTGACTGCAAAAGTCTAAATAGTATTTTTCAAACTTGGTAAGCCCTTTGGTTTCATAACGGGGGTGTTTAATATTTCTTTTGAGTAATGATTTGTCCTGAAAACGAGATTCAATATAGGTGAGTTCACGTTCGAAAGCTTTCTTTGCTTCAAGCCCACCAACCTGTACTAGTTTTGGATCATCCAGAACCGATTTAATATCCTGGTAAGCCGTAACATATATCGAAGCTCGATACTTGTCGGAAATATCGGCAAATGTCCGAAGAGCTTTGGCTCTATTTGCCACTGCCATAGGGAAATTTTTACTCAAACGAAGAGCCTCGTTATAAGCGTGAATTGCCTCAATTCCTCTACCAAACGTGTCTAGACTGTTACCCAAGTTAACTAGTAATTGTACTTTCAGGCTTGGGTCATCAATTTCAATATCAGTAGCCAGAAGTAAGTGATATTTTGNTTGTAAAAGGTTTTCGCTTTGAGGTATGGTCCGGTCTACAACACCACCCATTCTCTCNGTAAGTTGATACAAACATGTGTGTCCATTTGCCAGGCAGTAGCGGAGGTAGGCCTGCGTCTTGTTGTTCTTTGTTTTTGATAGTGTCATTTCACCAAGATCAATACCTTNTCTGATGATTTTTTCGTCTCTGAGATCATTACCTATATCAACNAGAAAACCAGGTTTATAAAATATTAGGTTTTTGTCGTCAGAGTTTTCCCTTTCGAATTCTATTAGTCTCTCAAGTGCTTTTTTTGATTCGCCAGAATTGATAAGTAGGGAGATTGTTTGGAGTGAAAGTGTTACTTTATCCATGTTATTTATTAATGCTTTTGTAACAGTCATTTGTAAACTTTGTTTCGTCATCAATTAGCCTTTTCCATTCGTCTGATCCGAAGTCAGTTATTCCCAGGTCTTTTTTTTCTATCTCTAGATAAGTTGCTCCAAGTTCTGCACAATTCTTAGGACCCGGATTACTGGCAAGTAGATACCCAACGAACGCTCCAACTAAAATCATTATGGCGGAGATCAAGAAAACCATTGGAAATCCTACATTTCTTACTTTCATGAGTTTAATTATATTGGGTTAGAGCTGAAAATCAAAACGAAGTGCTTATGCTTGGAGCATTTTTCCTAAACCTGGAATTTTGCCAATAAGCTCACGTATTTTGTTTTTATTGGCAACTGGTGATGAACTACCCGCTTCGGGCGGTAAACTGTCGTCAGAAGGCGCTACAGGGGCTACGGGCTCCCCATTTGATGGGGTTATGATTGTTTCTTCTTGCTTTTGCATTAATTCAGGACCAAGTAGGATATCGACATACTGATCAAGGTCTAGCTCCTCTAAAATCATTTTCTGGAGGGCTCGCTTGCGAATCAACCAGTGTTTTACATCTGCTGGGTTGTTTTGATCAGGCTTGTCTTGGGCGATGAGTTTATCATACAAGAGTAGTATTTGATTAAGTCTGGCTTGTTTATCCGGTGGGATTACGGGTTCTACTTCGACAATAGCATCAACCTGAATCTTCTTGTCTTCAGACTTAAATTCTTTGAAGTCGACAATGTTGCCAACAATGCGGTACAGCTTGTCTTCACCGATAAACTCTCTGTTTAACTGAATTAGGATATTAGCAACCGTAGTAAGGGCATTGGATATGTTCTGGGCGTTCATGCTTAATCTAAGGTTGCTCTGACCCAAAAGCATTGCCACTTTCCCAAGAGGTTCGCTTGAGGATTGTGGTAACCCTTGCAAATACTCACCGAGGGCAAGCGTTCTGGAAATTTCATCACGCAGAAGTCTGTCCTCATTAACACCCATAAGGCTAATATCCGGCGGTCGCTCAATCACCACATCATCCATTTTTCTGAGTTCCCAAACTGCTCCAGGGGAGAAAATGATATCGTTTTTGGTAATGCCAGTATCCTTACGAATCTTAACCACGGGATCGAGCATTAAGATCACGTCGTCCATACGTTGGTTGCGAAGATCAGCAATTTCCATGATGGTACTCTCAACTGGTTCAACATGACCGGTAGCCCAAAACTCCCACAGCAATGACATGTCAGGAAGGTCTACAAAAATATGGCCGTTATTAACATCAAGATAAGGATTCTCGTCATCCCTGATGACCACCTCACCATTGGCAATAACTATCAGTTGATCTTCTTCATAGTCCCAACATTCCCAAAGTTCAAGCTGCTTTTCCTGGTCGTTTTTGACTGGGAGTACTTTTTGTTCGCCAGTCTCGGCTTTTCTGATATCACCATCAATTTGAGACATCTTTTTGGTATTGATTTCGTAGCGTTCTTTCTTCCAGTCTTCAACTATCTTCGGCTCGCAAAACTCAAGATTTTTATAAATTTTGTTGTCGCCTCGATTTTCTTCCTCTTTGGAGATTTTTTCTTTTGCCTTGACGATTCTATGAATAAGCCAAGGGCAGCCATCCTGCAAGTCCTCTGTCTCAGGAGCTGGGAGAAAGTCCCACAAATCACAAAGGATCATGGTGGG
>C687J50192_1000603_pt1 | contig 13506 bp, 20 predicted proteins | sample RifOxyD1_FD_50192 | JGI IMG/M metagenome (IMG submission 50192)
TCTCTTCTAATTATTTCTCTCTTCAAATTTGTTCACCTCCCTTTTAAGGGAGTGTAACAAATGTTATGAACCTACACAAATTCATCATCACCAATACCTTTATAAATATGAAATTATCAGATTTATTAGAAGTATAGGCATAATTAAGACAACTTAAGGAGTTCTATATCATTTTAACGGAGGATATATACATGGAAGGATTTAGACGAGGCGGCCCAAGAAGAAGCGGCGGATTCGGCGGAGGCGGTGGATTCAGAAGAAGCTTTGATAGCGGACCTAGAGAAATGCATAAGGCAGTTTGTGCTGAGTGTAAGCAAGAATGCGAAGTACCATTCAAGCCAACACAAGACAGACCGGTTTTTTGTAAAGAATGTTTTGCAAAAAGAAAACCAAGATTTGATTAGTTAAATAACTAACAAATATTTTATTTATTTTTTTATTTATTAACATATATAACAAAGAAGGGATTAAAAAGAGAATCACAAAGAATTCTAGGTATGATTTTAAGTACAATAGTTCTTATTATTAATTACTGCTGCATTCCAAAGCTATTCAATTTTTGGAAATTTTTACTATAAATTTCTCAATGATATTTTATCATTATTAATAGTATTCTATGGAGTTAGTAATAGTTTTTTAGTTAGACGATTAATTAGGAAGTATCCCTATTTAGTATAGTCAAGATTAGTTTTTAGAATCATACTTCACAAAATATGTAGGAAGTAATTGTTCATAGGAAGGCCCTGTGTTTGTTAAAGGATCATCATATGCTCGCTCAAGAATACCTAGACTGTCATCAGGATAAAGTCCCGGTGTTCCAGGTGGATCACAAAAATAAGCAATACTTCCATTAAAACAAATATAGGTGTCAACAGGAATCTGATAACAATAACTCTCATTATTGCATGCTTTTGAAATCTTGTAAGCAATAAACTTATCAAGATTATTTAATAATTCATTTTTTGTTTCCTGAGATACATTATTAAGATTTTGAATATAAGATAAATATTTTCTTGCACTTCCATTTGTCATCTTGTCATTTATTGATGCAAATGAAACTCCAACACCATTCCCCAATGCAAAATTATTATATTCTGCTTTTCCTGTTTGTACATGATTCATTCCAACAATAATCAAAAAATCATCACTATTATTTTTTAATTGAATTGGAATAGGACTTCCTTGATTATCCGGATATGCATACATTGCATCCTGATCATCACCAAGACAAGATATTCCCAATCTTACACAGGTTTCAAAAATAGCAAGAGAACCTAATAATTCTTTAACAGTAAAATTTTCAATTCGATTATTATGAGTTTCAGCAAGTTTGACAGCTTGTAAAAGAGTATCTAAAGAATCTTGAAAACCTATTTCACTAATATTTGTATTTTTATTAGGTCCTTTTTCAAAACTAAACTTTTTAGAAAACCAATTTTCATTGCCATTAGGAACAATCCTTAAAACAGTTAAAGGAGGATTTGATGTATATTGTTCTTTTAAAGTTTCATTTTCAATATAAGCAATTCTATTCTGTAACTGGAAATCATCAGACTCATTTTTATATCCCATATGTAATTTATTATATGGAACTTTTATTGTATTTATGATGTTTGAATTAATTCCATATTTGGGAAGAATATTTTTCTTTAATTCATTTATAATTTTTTCATCTATAGTTTTATCAGCAGTAATAACAATTACAAAAGCACCATCAAAGTTTCCACTTGATTTTTTTGATGTATTAATTGTTTCATCATTTAAAGGTGGATTATAATCAAAAGAAGCCCAATAAGGAAATCTATTTGGATTTGATAAAATACTATTACTTGATTCACCAACCCCCAACATTTTTAAAAAAATTTGATTTACCATTTTAGGAATAATCTTTTGATTTTTAACATCTCTAAAAAACATATAAGGAATATAGCTAAAAAACTTAGATTTAGGTGGAGTTATCCCTATTATTACAATAGCTTCATCACTTCTCATTCTAAAATTTGTAGAAAGATTTGAATCTGGAACCATAAAATTATCTTGCATAGTATATTTGTCTTTAGGATTTATTGGAGCAAGAAGAAAGCCATAGGGAGTAACAGGATTAGGCCCACTACAGCCATTTATAGTATTTATTGCATTAACACAATCCTTTATTCCATAATAATAGATTTGACCTGGCTTTACCCAATAATTCTTTGAAAAAGTGTTATTTAAATCACTTGAAACTTGTTTCATTGTCTCAAATGAAATATTTTCATCAACACTTGAAATTGTAGAGATAACATTTCCAGTAATTCTATTATTCATAGAATACACAAATAAAACTGCTAAGATAAACCCTATGACTATTAATAAAATTAAAATAATTCCAATCCAATTTCCTCTTCTTTTCATAGCATTAATAATATAGTTCCCTTTAAAATAGTTTCTAATCTATGTATTACCAAGGATTCTGAAGTAACTAATAATCATAAACTCTTTAAAAAAGACATTAACTTTCTAAAATTTATCATTATCTTATATAAAAATAAAGTCATGCATATTCAATAAGTGTATAGTTTGATTGATTAAATACCTGATGCTTAAAGAACTAATAATAATTTTTTGGAAAAATAATCTCAGACAGAGTCAGATTATATTTTCATAAATAATTTCAGAAATGTAAATATTTCTAGTCCATTACAAATTGAGCTCTTGCAACAATATCTTCATTTTCTTCTTTTATTGATTTATAGACACCAACAAATCTCTCTTTACAAAATACGCAAAACAAATCTTTATTTAATTTATTATTAATTAAATCTTCTTTCATTAAAGGTTTTCCATGCAAAAGTTTATTCAAACTTCCTTCTTTAATATCTACTCTTGAAAGTATTGTTTGTATTATCTCAGCAGGAATTAGTATTTTTCTTAATTCATTTTCATTTTCATTTTCATAATCCTTAAATGCTTTTTCAATATCTTCAATTTTAAAACTATCTTTAATATCAAATATTCCAGCTTTTGTTCTTCTTAATTCAATCATATGTGCTCCACCAATTTTTTCACCTAAATCACTTATCAATTTTCTGATATAGGTTCCAGCTTCAACATCACTTTCAAATTCAACAATTTTCCCATCTTTTTTTATTATCTTAAACTCATGAACATTTCTTTCCCTTAAAACTCTTTTAACCTTTGAACGAACAGGGGGTTTTTGCATTATCTTTCCAATAAATTCTTTCATATGTTTTTTTAATTCTTCTTCACTAATATCTGCATGAAGCAACATCTTACCAATATATTTTTTATCTTTTTTCATAAAATAATTAGAAAGTCTGCAAGAGCGATTTATCAAAAGAGGAAGAACTCCTGTAACCATAGGATCCAATGTCCCACAATGCCCCGCTCTTTTTGCATTTAATATTTTCTTGATTTTAGCAACAACATCATGACTAGTATAGTCAGCAGGTTTATCAATGTTTATTAAACAGAAATCAAGAATTTCATTTATTGGTTTTTGCATAGGAGATTAAAAAATTTATAATTAATAAAACTATTCAATCAGAAAAAATCATCTCTTCTCTTTTTTTCTAAGTATCTTCCATAGAAATAAAGAACAATAATCAATCCCAGAATTATGGGTGTTGCAAAACCTATGCCCATCAGCCCAACAATAGCTAGATAAAGACTAGCAAGAAAACTGACTATCATAACTAAAATTAATGGTAATTGCAATAATAATAGAACTATTTTTTTATTTTTCATATTTTTCATAAGCAGCCAGTTATTTTAAACTTTTCCAGATAAATAGCTTTTTCTCTTTTCCTCTGGAAACTTCTCTATAGCATATCTTAGCATAGTTCTTGGCATAATTTTATAATTCTCTTTTAAAAATCCTTCAAGAACTTTAACATCTCTTTTTCCAATCTCACGAAGCATCCAACCAACTGCTTTGTGAATAAGGTCATGCTTATCTCCTAAAAGAATTTTTGAAATCTTCAAACTATCACTAAAGTCCCCCTCCCTAATAAAACTAAAAGTTGCAAGAACTGCAATTCTTTTTTCCCATAAACTAGAGGAGATAACAAGTTTATACAAAACATTCCGGTTTTTATCAATTAAATAATTACCAACAATATTTGGTGCACTTAAATCAACCAAATCCCAATTATTAATTTTATTATTTTTAGCGCTTTTTATATAAAATTCAAATATTTGTTTTTTCAGTAACTCATCAGCCTTATCATATTTTTTTATCAATATAAACAATCCAATCATTCTTTTTTCATGAATCTTGCTGTCTAACAATTCCTGGATTTCATTTAAATTTAAATCACAAAACTCTTTAGCAATTTTTCTTAATTCAGGAACAACTATTCCTAAAAAAACATCCCCCTCATCATATTCACCTTTTTCTGTTTTAAAAAATCTCTGAAGAAGCTTGGCTTTTTCAAGATCTGCAACTTCTTTCAATTTTTTTTCAAATTCTTTGTTCATAAAAATAATTGGAATTAGGATTTAATAAAACTATTCACTTAGTCAAAAATTTAATATTTTACTCCCCATATTGTTCCAATTAATAACTAATTTAAATACACATTACTGATAAAATCAGAAAGTTTGGTTGGACTTTGGACAACAAACTTTCAAATAAATATTTTCAATCTTTCCAGAACATAAGTTTATTGAATATAATGGCATTTTTATTTTCCCCCCTTAATCCTCTTAACTCTTTCATATTTTCAGTTGCAATGTAAAATGCTGAATCAGACAGAGACTTATTACTTTTTATGAATCTACTAACAACAGCTGGTTTTATTTGACCGATTTCTCTTAAAACAATACCAATAGCATATTGAACATTTTCATCCTTAGAATTTACACAAATTTCACACAATTTTATTCCTAATAAAAATTTATCTTCTCTTGTCATAGGAATACAAGCCATTAAAGCCATTCTTTTATGCCATATATTATTAGATTTTGCCATTTTTATTATATCTTCCTGAATATTTGCCCTCAATAAAATTTCACCAATTATATTTGTAGAAACAGTATCAACCTTATCCCAACTTTTTATATCCTTTAATTTTTGTTTAAAAAACTTCCATGTTTCAATATTAAAATCTTCCTTATATAATTCAAGGGCATATATTGCAATCGACCTTTCATTATTATAACCACTATTCCAAAATTTATTGAATATTTTATAAAATCCTCTTAATTTATATTCTTCATTTAATCTTTTTGCAAGTATTTTTAGTTCAGGAATTTTTGTACTATTGAATTCATGATTTCTTCGAATATATTTCTTTATATCTTCTGAGAATTGTTTATCTCCAAGTTTTTTTAATTGCTTGTTTGATTTGTATTCCATGGTCTAATAACTACCAATGGTAAGAACTACCTCCCTTTTTGGGATTTTTTGTAAGGAAGATTCCCTGTTGCAGGTTTATCTAATTTAACAACATGCTTTTGCTCTCTTGCCTCTTCTTTTGCAAGTTTAAGACCTTCTTCCCTAGAAGCTTCTGTTTTTTCCTTAGCATCATGTTCTTTCTCCGAGGTCTTTTCTAAAGAGCTCTTTTTCTCTTCCTTATCATTTTTATCTTCTTTCTTTTCCCCTATTTTTTCTTCAGTTTTCTCTGAGGTCTTTTCTAAAGAGCTCACTTTCTTTTTAATTTCTTTATCCTTAATTTCTTCCCTTATTCTTGCATATTTAACATGATCCGGAATATCAACTAATTCTACTCTTACAATATCATTATCGTATTTCAATGCCCTAACCTTAATTTTTGCAGGAGGTTTTCTCATTCCCCTAAATCTTAATTCATTATTTAAATCATTTTCAATTTTTATTTTTCTTAAATCCCTATCATAAATTTTCATATGTTTAACTAAAAATCTTTTCAATTCTTTTACAGCCCTGTTTGCTCTTTTATATGTTGCAACTTTTAACCATTCACTTCTAAGTGGGACAATATATTCTCTTTCCAAAATCATTTTTGGTTCTTTCTTTTTATCTTTTGCTTTTTTATCTGCCATGTTATGTTTTAGTAGTATCTAATGTTTAGACAAGTTATGAATTTAATAAATCAAATTATTATCTTACTCTTACTCATATTTGCTTTATTTATTATTGACATATATATTACTGATATTTTCCTCCATTTATCCTAAATGTCTTTTATTTTGTCTTCTTGGTTTAATTTTTAATTTTGTTCTTCTCCAATGTCTTTTTACCACAGTAACTGAAGATGGATGCATTTTCTTTCCTTTTCCAAGTTTTTTCAAAACAACCCAGACAGGAGCCCATCTAGTTTGTTTATTTGCTTTTGAAAGCTTTATTTTCTTTTGATAACATGAACGTCCCATTTTAATTAACACCTTCCAATAATTCTTTTCCTTGTTTAGTTAATATTCTTCCAGCTCTTTGTTTTGGTTCATTAAATTTTTCAAGAAGTCCTGCTTTTTCACCCTGTTGTAAAATAACTCTTATCATTTTACCACTAGCTTTTCTGAATTTTGAAGGTTGAACTCCTCTATTTTTCTTGCTACCATATCTTGTTTTTAATCTATTTACACCAACAGTTCTATTAAGATAAATCTGTCTTAAAATACTTGCAGCTCTTTTCTGCCAAAAATCAGGATCCTGTGGGGGTCTTTCTTTTGCAGTACCTGTTTTAAGAAATAAAGTCCATTCAGGTTGTTCAAATTCAGGCATTTCCTTAAGTAATTTTGCTAATTTTTCATTATATTCATTTGCTGAAAGTTCAAATACAGAGTTCATTTTAATTGTAAATGGATATTTGAAAATTTATTATTTTCATTATATTCATCAGCAGACATATCATAAACTGCATTTATTTTTGTCATTTTGTATTTCCTTATTACTTTTAATTAAGTCATTCCTTACGGAATTAGAATCACTCATGTGATTAAACCTAAAATTACCTAATAAAATGAGTTTATAAATCTATTCTATCCTATTTTTCCTCAACTTCAAAACAAATATACTAAAACCTATAATACGGCAATCAAATTTTTTTCCTAAAAAATTAAGAATTTCTTTTGCATATTTTTTTATGTCTTCCCTGTTTTCTCTTGCACTTGAAAGAACATGAATCTTAATATTTTTAACACTTGCTTTTTCAAATCTCTTTTTAATTCCATCTAAAAACTCAGGAGTTAGTCCTTTTTTACCCAATTGAACTTCAACCTTGCTTGTCATATTAATATATTAATAAAAAATAAGTTTTTATACCTTAGTATCCTTAATCAATTATGAAAATTTCAAAAAAATACTCAACTTTGTTGTTTGGATTATTTATGTCTTTGACAATGGCATTTACCATTTCTTTTTTATTAACTTTTATAAATACTGGTTTTAATTCTGGATTTTTCTTTAGATGGATTAAGGGATTTGGCCTGGGTTTTATAATAGGTTTTCCAACATCACTTTTAGTAATCCCTTTTATTAGAAGATTTGTAAATTATTTGACTGAATAAATTAAATAAATATTTTACTTATTTAACATCTATATTATCGCTTGGAATTGCCTGCATTATTTCATCTCTAGAAATAGCAAGAGCATAATTACTCTTTATTTTTTTTGCAATTTTATCAGCAGCCTCTTCCTTATTCATATTTCCTTGTTTAATCTCAACTAAAATTTCTTCCCTAGTTGTTTTAGGAACACCCCTTATCTTGCCTTTTTGCATGACTAAAACCAATTCAGGTTTAATTTTTATTTTTTTAACATCTCCCTTAACACCAAAAGTGCCCTTTTTCATTAATTTTGATTTATAGATTTGTTCTCCCATAAATATGTCAATATCAATTAGTCCTTTATTTAATTTCCATTGTTGGGAAAAACATCCACAAAATATAGCTGCTTCATCAATATTTTTTTTATCAGGATTATTTGCTTGAATAATCATAAAAGGACTTCCAGGTTTACTTGTATGCAACACAATATAATTTGGTTTTAGAAAATTTTTCAACACAATTTCATTTTGTTCATCTGATTTTCCACCAACAACAAGATTTCCATTAGAAGTAAAGAACCACCTAAAATTCTCATAGTTCTTATGTGTTTTTTTGTTATTCATAAATCACCAAAATAATGCTTGTTTTTAAATATTGATGTCTGATTTCAACCAAGTATTTATAAGGGTTAAATACCTTAACTAAAAATGGCAAATGTTTTAGTAATGTTAATATCTTTTATCATGTTTATTCTAGGCATTTATTTTTTATTAAAACCTAATAATATTTTAACATCTAGAATTATGTTTACTCTATGGGATAAAAAAACTATTCAAAGGAATTATGGTAAAAAATTTGCTCAAAATTATGTTAGAATTACAGGATTTATTTTAATAATATTTTCCATAATATTTTATTTTTTTGTTAGATAAAATATCTGTTGCCTTATAATTGATTCTAATATCCCAATTCATCAATACTAGACTTATAATTTATATATTGTTCTTCCAAAACATATATAAATTATATTTCATAGTAATAATAAAAGAGATGACCATGACATTAAAGAAATTCTATAAAACACTGAATGACAAGCAAAAAGCCTATGTTTCACTTAATTTAAAAGATCCAAAAAATGGAGAATATATGCTCTGTGTTTTTAGATTATTTCCAGATAAATCAATGAATATTCTTCAATCCGCAGCAGAAATTGCAGCAGAATCTTCAACAGGAACTAATTTTCCAGTTAAAACAGAAACTCCATTTTCAAGAGAAATGAATGCTCTTGTATATCAATTAGATGAAAAAAAACATCTTGTCTGGATTGCTTATCCCTGGAGATTATTTGATAGAAGAGGAAATGTACAAAATATCCTTACTTATGTTGTTGGAAATGTTCTTGGAATGAAAGAAGTAAAAGGATTAAAATTATTAGACACATGGTTTCCACCATCAATGTTAGAACAATTTGATGGTCCATCCTATACCCTAGATGACATGAGAAAATATCTTAATGTCTATGACAGACCAATTCTGGGAACAATAATAAAACCAAAAATGGGTTTAACATCTGCAGAATATGCAGAAGTTTGCTATGATTTCTGGTCAGGTGGTGGGGATTTTGTAAAGAATGATGAACCACAAGCAGATCAGGATTTTTGTCCCTATGATAAAATGGTCTTACATGTAAAAAAAGCAATGGACAAGGCAGTAAAAGAAACAGGAAAAAAGAAAGTTCATTCATTTAATGTTTCAGCATCAGATTTTGATACAATGATTAAAAGATGTGAATTAATAAGAAGTGCAGGTTTTGAACCAGGCAGCTATGCCTTTTTAATAGATGGAATTACAGCAGGCTGGATGGCTGTTCAAACTTTGAGAAGAAGATATCCAGATGTTTTCATACATTTTCATAGAGCTGCCCATGGAGCATTTACAAGAGAAGAAAACCCATTTGGTTTTTCAGTTCTTGTTTTATCAAAATTTGCAAGACTTGCAGGAGCTTCTGGAATTCACACAGGAACAGCAGGCATAGGAAAAATGGCAGGTAGTCCTGAAGAAGATGTTACAGCTGCAAATAATATTTTAAAATTTGAAGGTCAAGGAAAATTCTTCAAACAATCCTGGGCAACAATTCCAACTAAGGATCAGGATGCATTAAAAATAGTTGAGCAAGATACTCATCATCATTTAATTCTAGAAGATGATGAGTGGAGGGGAATGAAAAAATGCTGCCCAATAATATCTGGAGGATTAAATCCAACTCTATTAAAACCGTTCATAGAGGTTATGGGCAATCTAGACTTTATAACAACAATGGGTGCAGGATGTCATGCTCATCCAAATGGAACAAAAACAGGAGCAGCAGCCTTAGTCCAATCCTGCGAAGCCTATAAAAAAGGAATCTCAATACAAGAATATGCAAAAACCCATAAAGAATTAGCAGATGCCATAAAGTTTTTCACAAAAAACAAAGATAAAATAAAACAAAATAGTGCCTAGTTTTTTTATTAGTTATTTAATGAAAGATAATTAAATTTTATTACTTAATGCTTTTTATATACAAATTAAAAACAATTACATGCAATTGTTAAATAAAACATTACAATTAATGATTAACTTAGTTATTTCTTTACAACCTTTTTATTATTCAGTTTTATTTCATTCATTATTTCTTTCTTAATATCTTTGTTCATATTTGCAAGCCCCTGCAGTATAGTCATTAAACCAATACAAAAAATAATCACTCCAAAATAAACCAAGACAGTAATTTGAGCATAGTAAGACTCCATTGAAGTAAATAATGTATTTGCAAAATCAACTTTCAATATTGTTTTTATATCATTGCTTGAATTATTAAATGATTCAGAAGACTGAAAACTATTCCACGCACTAACATATTGGTTGATTAAATCATTCTTATCTTGGCTAGGAAGTTTATCCCGGATATTAAGAGTTTGACCATATCTTAAATTATAATTAACAGCAAATAGATAAATTCCAATAATTAAGATTAATATTCCCAATATCAATTGTACTTTTCCAATTGTTTCTTTTCTCATAAATGTTAACAAAATTTTAGGTTTATTAACTTTTATCTAAAAATACACTACCAATTGATAGATACTATCTAATTACTTTTTCTCTTTGTATAGACAATTTTTAATTTGAAAATTGTCTTATTAGAGAATCCTCATTTTTTTGAGGATTGTCTATAGATCATCCAAACAGAACAAAGTATAGAAGCCGTTGCAATAAAAAATAATAGATACAGAACATCCCTATTTATTTCAGATCCAACCATATTTACAAGATCATAAAATACATATATTGCAAATGTTGTAAATATTCCAATTCCATATTTTTTCTTTTTGTCAAAAAATATCATTATTCCAAGGGCAGCAACAATTACTTCAATAAGTATAGATAAATATTGAATTTTTTCTAGCATATGAAATTTACCTCTTTATATTATAAAATAAAAACAGTTTTTAAATTTTCCTAGATAGTTATCCCAATTCTTTTATTTCTTCAACATTAATAATTAAAGCACCTTTTGCAGGAAGCCCATTATTTTCTTTTAATGACTTAACAAAATCTAACCATTTTCCAGAAGTATGATATTCTGCTTTTCCATTTATTCTCCAACCCTTTTCACCTTCAAAAAATGCAAGACAGATATTATTATTTTTATTAATATTGTCAATCGTTGTTTTCATATAGTTATCTGTAATAATTATTCTATCATCAATAACTTTTGGATAGAGAACAAATATTGTATGGGGTTTATTATTGTTTATAGTTGATAAAGCAATTGTTGAATTTTCCAACTTGGTTTTTATAGAATTAAGATTCATATTATCACCAACACTTCCTAATCATATAAGCATTAGGGTGCTTTTTCCTCTTTTCACTTATTTCTTTAAGAATAATATCAACAACTTCCTTTGCGTTATATTTTCCAGTGTCTATAATAAAATCTCCTCTTTCAGGTTGTGCCTTTGATTTTTCCCATTTTTCTTTTGTTTTTATTTTTTTACCAAGATTCATTGTAGGTTTTTCTCTTTGGATATCTCTTTTTATAGCATTTTTTAAATCAATATCCAAGAAAAAAGAGTATAAATCATAATTATATTTCTTCAAATCATTTTTAAGATGTTTTTTAACAAATTCTTTACTTGTTTCTTGAACAAGGATATTGATTCCAATTTTCCTAATAACTTCTTTCATAATTAATATCATTGCTTTTTTAGAAATAAATCTAAGAGGAGTTCTATCTTTTAAATCAAGTGGTTCAAACATTTCTTTAATTTTCCACTGGTCTATAAAAATCCATCGTGGCAATACTTTTGCTAATTCATAGGAAGTAGTTGATTTACCCGCAGTAACTTTTCCTCTTATTATAACAATTTTTCTTCCCATCTTACAATTTACTAATCTTCACACCTTCTTTTGAATCAGCAACATTAAAACCCAATTTATTTATCTTATCTCTAAGTTCATCTGATTTTTTGAAATCCTTGGTTTTTCTTGCTTTTTCTCTTTCTTCCACAAGCTTTTGAACCTCATGGGGAATTTTAATTTCTTCTTTTTTCAAAAGATCAAGTCCAAAAACTTCATCCATTTTTTTAATTGTTTTAATTTTGCCTTCTGCTTTTTCATCTCTTACTAATTTCCATAAGACAGAGAGTGCCTTAGGCATATCTAAATCATCATTAATTGCATTTTCAAATTCTTCTAGATATTTTTTATCTATTTTTGAATTCTCATTATCTTTAGGTAATGAGCTTATTATCCTTTTCAGTCTCTGTAGAGAATTTTTAGCATTATCTAAATTTTCAATAGAAAATTCCAATTGAGTTCTATAATGTCCATTTAAACAAAAATATCTATATTCAAGAGGTTTGTATTCTTTTTCTTCTAATTCAGATATTGTAAATAATCCACCTTTACTCTTACTAACTTTTTCACCTTTAAATGTTAAAAATGCTCCATGCAACCAATAATTCACCCATGGTTTTTTCCCAAATGCACATTCACTTTGGCAAATTTCATTTGTATGATGTATTGGAATATGGTCCTCGCCCCCAGTGTGAATATCAAATTGTTCTCCAAGATATTTTGAGCTCATTGCACTGCATTCAATATGCCATCCTGGAAATCCAATTCCCCAAGGACTTTTCCATTCTTGTTGCCTCTTACCCTCTTCTTCTGAAAATTTCCATAGAGCAAAATCAGTTTTATTTCTTTTATCACCAACTTCAATTCTTTTTCCAGCTTCAAGCCCCTTTACATTTAATAAAGCTAATTTACCATAATCCTTATATTTGCTAGTATCAAAATAAATTCCATCAGATGTTTCATAGGTATATCCTTTTTCTTCTAATTTTTTTATAAGTTCAATTTGTTCTTTAATATGTTCTGTTGCCTTACACCATATATTTGGTTCAATAATATTTAATTTTTTAAAATCTTCTCTAAATATTTTCCAATAATAATTTGCAATATCTTCTGCTTTCTTGCCTTCTTTCAAAGCAGCTTTTTCCATTTTATCTTCTCCAGAATCAGCATCACTTGTTAAATGTCCAACATCAGTAACATTCATAACATGTTTTACTTTAAATCCATCATAAATAAGAACTCTTTTTAAAATATCTGCAAAAATATAGCTCCTTAAATTTCCAATATGTTGATACCAATAAACAGTAGGTCCACAAGTATAAATTCCAACTTCTTTTCCATGTATAGGTTTAAATTCCTGTTTCTTTCTTCCAAGGGTATTGAATAGTTTTAATACCATAATTAATTCAAATAATCAGGCTATAAAAAACTTACTTGTGAACAAAATATTTATCATATCTTCTTAATGTTGATAGCCTAGTTTTTATATCTAATACTATCTAACTCAAGATAATTATTATGTCAAGAATTAAAACCACATTCTTTAGAATGTGGTAGTAACTTACAGGTTTTAATTCCTGAACATCCAAAAAACAAGTGCCTGTCACAAACCTCCACTTTTAAGTGGAGGTGGCACA
>C687J50192_1000617_pt1 | contig 13269 bp, 17 predicted proteins | sample RifOxyD1_FD_50192 | JGI IMG/M metagenome (IMG submission 50192)
GCTGACATTGTAACATGTCTTCTAAATTCCTGCCTTCTTGTGAAATTTGCCTGGTCAATCTTCCTCATCAGCAGATAAAAATCTATATAATCATTAAATTCTGCGCTGTTTTGGAAGTAGCGTTTCAATACTTCAATCTTCTTCGCCCTGGCGGCAGGCGATTCATCAATCTTCTTCGTTTCTTTCAGATACCAGACAAGATATTCAAATGTAAAATCAAAGCAGGATATCAGCCTTTCGAGAATATTTTTTATCACATCGACAGTTCTTGTGTATTTCAATGAAACATAGATCATATGGTCTGCGCGCTTTAATTCCCCCACTGCTTCCTCTAAAAATTCATTCATTTGACACCACACTGCTGATCTTTTCATTAAATTCTGCTGCCTTTTCTATAAATGACTTGACATCTTGCTCAGAAATGATCTTTATGTCCTTGAACTGGCTGTCGCAAAGAACAAATTTTCTGTCTCTTGAGAACTCCACTGCTGATTTTTTATGATGTTTGCTTAAGTTGTTTATTATTTCTATCGTATTAAGATAATCTTCAAATCTGTATTTTTTAACAAGGTTTTGCTTAAAGCTGTTTATCTTTGATTCAGTTGTTTCATGAAAAGGAGGAATGGTTTTTTTGTTTCTTTCTGAAACGAGAAGCATTGAAACAGAAGACATAAAGGAATTAAAAATGTGGTCGGAAATTGATAATAAAGTTTTGGGCTCCTTAATCAACGGATAGGTTGTATTAAGAAGATATTTTGCCATTTGAATTGATTTTAGAGCACTCCGCCTAGACTGAACAATCTTATCCATAGAAGAATTGGTAAGGGTCGGGTATATTTAAAGATTATGTGGTTAGAAGGCTTAAAACGGCTGTTTACGGCTTTTTCAGCAGATGTATTGCCTTTGCAATATCCCCGAAAGAATCGTCTAAAGCTGCCCGTGCGAATTCTTTTGAAACACCTGCCTGTGAGGCGACCAATTCAATATCTTCTTCAGTGACCTGTGTTATTGCTTTTGTCTCTTCGCCTACAACCTGATATGTTGTCTGCCCCATCATGTTTACTTTTGTCACTTTCGGATTCTTGATTAAAATATCCCCTTCGCTCGTTCTTATTATGACTTCAGTAGAATCTATCTCTTCCTGATGAATCCCCATCTTTTTCATCATGTGGCCAAGCTGTTTTGGATTTACTCCGGGAAACATTTTTTACACTCCAAAAATTGAATTTCCGTAGATATGAAGAATTATCTCAAAAATGACAACCAAAGCAATTAAAATAATAACAACTTCAGGTTTTAATGCTATCTTTGATTTGAATTCATCAAAATACCTTGTGATTCCTGCCCCTGAGCTTGGTAATGTTATTTTGTCGTTTGCCATGATTAAAAGTGGTCGGATGCAAATAAGCCACCTTTTGTAGGAACCTTAAATGTTGCATTGTGCAACGATGCTCCTTTTTAGCATTTAACTAAGCGTCGCGGGATGGTACGTTTTTTGCAAAACGTATCTCACTGGACTTGCACCAACCAGGACTCGCCGTTTCATCCGTATTCTTGTAAACGTCAGGTGTTTTACACCATCACACTTAAACAAGCCGGTATCGTTTCTGTGCGGTTGCCGCAGATTTCTCCGCATGCTTTAACAGCACTGGCACTTTCTAGGGTGGGCGGACTTTCCTCGTTTCCGAAGCTAANTATGCATCCTACCGAATATTAAGAATTGGGAGTGGTTTATAAAACTTGTTGATAGAATCGAAAGATTTAAATATTCTCACTTATCTTCACATAAATACACAGGAGGTATAAACATGGTGAATGTAACATTATCCATACCATCTGAACTAAAACACAAGATGGATAGTTTTGAAGAAATAAATTGGAGTGCAGTAGCCAGAGAAGCATTTGATGAGAAGGTCAATGACCTTGAATTCATTAAAAAATTCAAAGCAAAAAGCACCATTACGGAAGCTGATGCAATAAAGTTCGGAAGAGAGCTCAATGCAAATCTTGCAAAAAGAAGGATAGCGTAATGGATTTAGTAATAGATGCAAACATTCTGTTTGCCGCTTTAATTAAGAAAGGGAAAACAGAAGAACTGCTGTTTAAGGATAATCTGCACATTTTTGCTCCGGAATTCATATTTGAGGAATTCGAAAAATATTCCAGTTTGATTCTTGAAAAAACTGAACGATCTAAAGAAGAATTTGAAAAATTAATTGAGATTCTTAGAAAAAGAATAAAGATTATTTCAAGTGAGGAGACTGAAGAATATCTTATTGAAGCTATAAAAATATGTCCAGATAAGAAAGATACTGATTATTTTGCCTTGGCTTTAAAAATGAACTGCGCTATATGGAGCAATGATAACACTATAAAGGCAAAACAGAATAGAATTGATATATATTCAACTGAAGACTTGATGAAGCTAATTTAGATTAGAATTTTTGCCGGCAATACCATTATGTATCTCGCCGATATTTATTTGAGAAGGATAATTAATCTTTCCTTTTCATTTAAAAAGAACTATTTTTTCCCGAAAACAGCAATCTCGAGCTCTTCCTGACCATTCTGAAATTTAATCTCTTTAACAAGTTTGACATTCTTTGCCAGTTTTTTCAAATAACTTAAATTCTTCCCCAAAACAACAACCTTCCCTTTTTTATTCAATAATTCTTTAACCTGGAAAAAGAAATCATCATAAACTTTCTTTATTTGCTGTTCAGCCATATTTGCGCTGGGACACGGAATATTCGTTACAATCTCGTCAACACAGCCTTTCTTCCTGAATTTGAAGTCAATCCATTCTATATCCTGCCTTGTAAATTCAATTGATTTCTCAACCGAAGCAATTTTGGCATTTTTCTGAGCACACTTAACATCACTCATTGCCGGACTGCTGAGAACAATCCTTGATTTAGTCTTTTTAATATCTTTATCGATTTTATCAAAATTAAATTTCAAAAACTTACTAAACGCAAAGTTCTTTTTAGAGAAATAATTAGGGCTTCTTTTTGTTAAATACAATGCCGCTTCAATTCCAGTTTCGCCAGAAAGACAAAATGGATCCAATAATGTTTCACCTTCTTTTAATTCGGCAATTGTCAATAAAATATAATTAATATTTGCATGATAAGATTTTGGATTCGCAAAAACTCGGTAATCTCTCTTGCTTAGATTAAATCCCGCATAATCAATTCCAATATAAGCATTATTATTGAAAGCATAAACATAAACAATATAATCTGGACTATCCATAGAAACTTTAATCTTTCCTTTGAATTGCTCGTAAATAATCTCGCCTAAAACAGGCTCAACTTCCTGTGAACTTAAATCAACATCTCCCTGTTTTGCGAACTTAACACGAAATGTCTTATTCTTGGGAATAATTGAAGTAAAATTTACTTTAATTTTGTTAATATCATCAATTTTATTAAGTTTAATTTTCTCCAATAATGAACAAACTTTGATTAAAGATTGCGTTTTATAACAAAGGTATGCAAGTTTTTGTTCGTCACAATCAAACAAAACAACAGAATCTTCTGTTTTGGTCTTTACTTTAATTAGTTCTTCAATCTCATCAGAAGAATACTTTTCTAATCCTGAATTAGTTACCGCAAACGCCTTCATGAAGTAATTAAGAACAACTCATTTTAAAAAGATTTAGGTCTGCATCTGGATTTATAACTCTCAACACAGTCGGCTTTTATAATCTCCAGCGAACCTGAAACATCGGGGAATACTTTATATACCGCTTCAAAAGGTTTAATAGATGCTCTTTGATTACAACCGCAGTAGCAAGAAACTCTTGCTGAAGTAACGCTATCTTTTGTTTCTGGCAGTTCTTCTGTTTCGAGAATTTGATTTACTCTGACTCCGATTTCAGAATGTCTTTTTCCTATTATTACCNGTTCAGTCATAGAACTTCACGTAAGGAACTATTATTTAAGGCTTATGTTCATAGATTAGTCCNGNCGCAGCACCCCGGCAAAATTATCTTCGTAATAATTACAAACTGATTAAAAGTCACTGCAATTCAACTTTTTATTCCACATAACTTACTGGAAAACTATTCACCCGCTATTTTCGTTGCAGAAACAACTTCATCTCCTTGCTCAAGTTTCATCATTCTGACTCCCTGCGTATTTCTGCCTATGATGTTGATTCCCTGCACAGGAGTTCTTATTGTAATTCCATTCTTGGAAATAATCATCAGTTCGTCATTATTATCGACACAAAGTGAAGTAACAACGTGTCCGTTCCTGTTAGAACACTGAATATTAATAACTCCAACACCGCCTCTTCCAATCAACCTGTATTCTTCAACTTCCGAACGTTTTCCAAATCCATTCTCTGTAATTGTAAATATAGTTTTTCCAGCTTCACAAATTAGCAAAGAAACAACTTCATCTTTATCTTTCAATGAAATTCCTTTGACNCCTTTTGACGTTCTTCCTATAGAACGCGCATCCTCTTCGTGGAATCTTGCGGCATTTCCATTTTTAGTTACAAGCATCAGCTCTTTATTCCCGTCTGTTAATTTAGCGCCGATTAACTCATCGCTATCTTCTAAAATAATTCCTTTAATGCCTCCCTGCCTTGGTCTTGAATATTCCATCAGATTTGTTTTCTTCACTGTTCCCTGTTTAGTCGCCAAAACCAAATAATGCTGCTCATCGAATTTATCAACCGGAATGAAAGCAGAAACATGCTCATTTTCCTTCAAATTCAATAAATTAACTATCGCTTTTCCTTTAGCTTGTCTTGAACCTTCAGGAATTTCATAAACTTTAAGCCAATGCACAGTTCCTAAATTTGTGAAAAACAATATCTGAGAGTGAGTATTTGCAGTAAACAAATCTTCGATATAATCCTCCTCTCTTGTTTCTGCTGCGATTATTCCTTTTCCCCCTCTTTTCTGCGCCTTATAGGTATCAATAGGTATTCTTTTTACATAACCTGCATGAGAGATAGTGACAACGACATCCTGCTTTTCAATCAAATCCTCCTCAACAACATCATCGGCATCTCCTTCAACAATCTGCGTCCTTCTTTTATCACCGTATTTTTCCTTGACTTCAGCAAGATCTTTCTTAATTAATTGCATCACCTTAGGCTCTGATTCAAGGATAGATTTCAATTCTACTGCATAATTTTTCAGCTGCCTTTCCTCTTCCCTTATCTTTTCCTGCTCCAATGAAGACAATTTCTGCAGCTTCATATCGAGAATTTCTTTTGCCTGTATTTCAGAAAGTCTATAATCTGAGATTAACATACTGGCTGCTTCCTGCGTTCCTTTTGACTTTTTGATTTTCTGGACAACTTCATCTATATTGTTCAATGCAATAATCAATCCTATCAGAATATGAAGCCTTTCTTCTGTTTTTTTAAGCTCAAAGCGTGTCCTTCTTGTTATGACATCCTTTCTGTGCAGGATATAATTAACCAAAAGATCTTTTAAGTTCAGAACTTTAGGCTCTCCCTTGACAATTGCTAAATTGATGATTCCAAACGAACTTTCCAGTGCAGAATGCTTGTACAATTGGTTTAAAACAACTTCAGGATTGGCGTCTTTCTTGATTTCTATGACAATTCTCATCCCGTCTCTGTCACTTTCATCCCTTAGATCAGAAATTCCTACAATTATCTTGTTCCTTACTGCATCTGCAATCTGTTCTATCAAACTTGATTTGTTAACTTGGTACGGAATCTCGGATATGATTATTCTCTGCCTTCCGCCGTGGACTTCAACTTCTGCTTTGGCCCTTACAACGACAGAACCTCTTCCTGTTCCATAGGCATCTCTTATTCCTGATTTTCCAATTATTGTTCCGCCGGTTGGGAAATCAGGGCCATAAACATATTGTATTAAGTCAAATGTTGAAAGATTTGAGTTATCAATCAAAGCAATTCCTGCATCACAAACTTCAGAAATATTATGCGGCGGCATGTTTGTGGCCATCCCGACTGCAATTCCTGAAGAGCCATTGATTAATAAATTTGGAATTCTTGAAGGGAGAACAACCGGCTCTTTCAATGAACCGTCAAAATTAGGAATCATGTCAACGGTTTCTTTGTCAATGTCTTGCAGCATTTCTTCTGCAAGAACATTCATTTTTGCCTCGGTATATCTGTATGCAGCAGCTGAATCTCCGTCAATTGAATTGTGAACGAATACTCCTGCAGCTAAAGCGAAGTTGTGGGTATTGTCGATTGTTACATCATAAACGTCTTCTCTTTGCGAAAGAATTTCTGTTCCCACTATTTTATGATTCCAGATTTTTGCTTGTTCAAGTATATCTGAGAAATTATTAAAATAATCTAAAGCTTTTCCAATTTTTGGAACACCATTATTGATTCTTTCTCTTTCATATACTTCTGGAGTTACTTCAGAATATTTTGCATTTAATGAACTGACATAACTTAATATTTTTTTCCTTAATACTTTGTTCTTGTACGATGGATCTTGCCATTTTTTATGCAAAGCAACCTTTGCTTTTTCTGCCAATTGTTTCATAAATTCTGGATTTTCGCTGAGTCTTTGTCTGTTCCTAGCTTTTACTCCCTCAACAAATCTTTTTCGGAATTCAATGTCTTGCCACTGCTTAATTGCCTTTTCACGATGAAGTTCTTTTACTTCCTTGCTTTCCCACAACTTCTTGGCCATCTTACTAAAGTGATCTTCGGGGAATTTCATTCTGTACTCTTCATTCTCCCAAAGTTCTCTTGCCTGCTGACTCATATCTTTTCTATACTGCTCATCGTGCCATAGATTTTTCATTGATTTAGATATGAGTTCCCTATGTCCTGGTTTTGCCCATATGCTTTTAGATTCCTCAGAAGTGAACTTCCTAAGAGAAGGATCTCTTTTCTGCCATCGTCCTTTCATTTCTTTAGATTTTAATTCGCTCATTAATTTCTGATATTCTTCATTATTCCATAATTGCTTTAATCTTCTCCTATTTTCTTCCCTTATCTCTGGATGATTCTTTAGGAATTCAGAAGTTGCTCTCTTAAGCATTCTTGTCATATTCTCTTTATATTCTGGATTTTGCCAATTTATCTTATTTCTTTCAGAAAGTAGTTTTCTTGCCTTTTGCTTGTTTTCTTCATTAGACCAAAATTTCTCTCTTCCTTCACTTAATTTTCTACGGTATTCTGGATTCTTATGCAATTCAGATGCATGTTTTGCATGCAACCTCCAATGGTCTGGCCACAGCATCCTCTTTATGTTATCTGGATTGTTGTTTAATTTATTGAAATCTATGTGATGCCGTATTTTCCCTGAATTTCTTGAATAAATGTTGCCTCTTATATTCCATTCATCTGCGAGAATATGAGCGCCGACCCATTTATTTGACTTTGGCTGGAGAATCACATGGTAGCCAATTAATTCCGGCTTTATGCTGTCTTCTTTTGTAGATTCTCTTGTGTAAAGAGGCATTAATGACTCTTCAGGTTTCAAATGTTGTGCTTCTTTGTAAGTTCCATTTCTCAACATGAATCGATGGTCTAATGTGCATTTTATTTCTTCACCATTATCAAGAATAATTTTAATTATCTTCTGCTGTTTTTTTGTTAGTCTTGGATTTTTAATTTCGGCTATTTCTACAAGACCTTCAGAATTTACTGCATAAGTGTAATTTTTCTTGCCTTGCTTATGTTCTTCTACTAATTCCTTGAAGGATAAATCTCTGCCATCAGTAAGTTTTACTTTTGTATCTGCTGTGAAACAACCGAAATTTCCTTGTCCATGCACTAAAGGGTAACGTAAACTCCAAGGCTGAGCCATTCTAACCATAGAATCGTAAACTGCAATGTCTCCATGAGGATGATAGGCCGCAAGACAACTGCCCACTACAGAAGCTGATTTTTTGAACTTAGCACTGTGTTTTAGGCCAAGTTCATCCATAACATATAGAATCCTTCTATGAACAGGTTTTAGGCCATCTCTTACGTCTGGAAGGGCTCTTCCGACTATTACTGACATGGCGTAATTCATGTAAGATTGCACCATTTCGTCTTCTATTTCACGAAGTACAACCTTTTGCTCTGCTTGCTGTTCCTGTTCCATTTTAAGCCCTAATTCAACCACAAAATAATGTTTATTTTGAAGCTTAATTTCTTTATAAAAGTATGCTTTGTATAAGGGCTTTACAGAGGCTATAGAGGTGTTCTACGAGGGTTTAACGGATTAAGTTTGGTAATTATTTTCTATATAGCGATTAATGTCTAGAAACTATCTGCTCTTTAGCTTTGTAGCTATGATTGCAATAAACACACTTCTTCCTTCTGTCTTCAATGAAAATTGTATTAGTACCATATTTCATTCTATGCTTGCATTTTGGACACTGAAGTAAAAATTCATATCGATTCATTTGTATACCTCATCATGATGACATAGTCTCCAAAATATAACCAAATCATTTTGTTTATCATATCTGAATAAGAGTACAAAACTTCCATTTATATGAACTCGTTTAAATTCTTGCAAAGGACTCCTTAAATTCTTGCAATGATCAATATCTGTGCAATTGACAATTTCGTCAAACTTATTTAAAACAATAGAATATTTTACGTTATCTTTCTTTTCGAGTTTAAGAAGTATTTTTTTAAGTGTTTTTCCTAATTCAACCTTTCTCAAGTTCCTTCCTCAAGGAAGCGACATCTTTATAGCGAATAAATTTCGCAGTTTTTTTTAGCTTAAGCATCTCTTTGATAAACTCAGGTCTTAACTCAGGTTCTAAAATTTCGTCTTCGTATTGCTGCGCCATAACGTCAATGGCTTCGCTCTTATCATTAAGAGAGAATTTTGCCTTGATTATGTTCAGCACACGATTCGTGTTTTCTCCTATATTTATCATTGCTTGCACCATATATATATGACATATATGCCACATATATTTAAGCTTTTTGCTTCCTTAAATAGATAAGAATTCTTCAGTTTATAAGCCTCACGCGCGGTTGTCCAGTGGGAACATAAATTAAAATTCCAAACCATGTCGGGATTATTCCTTTTTCTTCTTCTTTTCTTTAATCATGCTTTCCAATTCTGGATTTAACTCTCTTTCATTTGGCTCAGCTGAGCTTTGCTCAGATTGAGCTTCTGTTTCTTTTTCAGAAGTCTCTTCTGTCTTGCTCTCTTCCAGAACTTCCTCTTCCTGCGGAGATAATTTCTTATTTTCTTTGATGAATTCTTTAACCGGATTCTCTCCTTCGGAAGTTTCTTCTTTGACTGCATCTTCATCAAATCTCAATGGTTCTTTTTCAGACTCTATATCCTCAAAAACTTCAAGACCATCGACATGTTTCTTCCCTTCATTCTCCAAACGGACATCTTCTTTAAGGCCGTATGTTTCCAATCCTACCTCTCCGCCCTGTTCTGAAAATTTAGTCTGGACGACTTCCTCAACATCTTTGATGTCCTTGAAAATTTCTTTTACCCCTTTGTCCTTCGGCAGATCGAAATAATCGAAGAACTTTCCTGTCACTTTTACATAAAATGTCCTTCCGTGCTTTTCTTTTGAAACAAAACCAAGCCTTTCCAATTCAGATATGTGCTCATATGCTTTGTTTGTCCTTATCTTGATGACTTCACTTTGCGTTGCCGGCTGCTTCCATGCGATAACGGCAAGAGTCTCTAAAATTGATTTTCCCAACTCAGTGTGCGGATTGATTCTTTCAACAGAGCCCATGTATTTTTCATGGACAGTTAACTTCCATGCATCCCCTTCTTCAATAATCAGTAAAGGAGATTCTCTTTCTTCATACTGTTTTTTTAATTCTTTCAAAGCAGAATGAACATGTTCTAATGAAGCTTGAGCTAATTCTGTTAGTTCTCTTTCAGAAACTGCTCGTCCAATTGCAAACAATATCGCTTCCAATCTTTTAATTAAGTCGGTCACTTTATCACCCTATACTTACTTTTCTCCAATTTTATTTCTTTTGGTTGATTTGGAAGATCTTTAGTCATATTCTCTACAAATGGTCTTAATTGTTCTTCAGAAATGCCGACACTTTTTGACAGCTCAGCAATATCCTTGGATTTTTCTTTTAATGACAGTAAAATATTGTTTCTCAGCATACGGACCATATTTTTAGTCAATATCGCATGCTTGCCAACCAGATCCTCTATCCTTAACTTATATGTTTTAAGGCCTTCATCAATCTTGTGGATTGTCGCCTGAATGCTAGACAAGTAATTTGAGAGTTCATTTGCGCTGAAAGAGATATTCATCGGCTCTGTTACTTCTATGAAGAACGGCATATACTCAAAACAGAAGTCAAAAACATTTGTTTTCTTTTGGACGCCTATGTCAAAATCAAGCGTAGAAATAAAGACATCTTTCCCTGTGTCCGGAGGAAGATCTTTCAGCTCCTCCTTTCTCAGTTTTCTTGGCTTGTCTATGTTCTTGTTCAGTACGAAATATTTAGAATGGCCTTTTTGGTCTTTGCTATTTCTTATATTCTCGACATAACTGTCAGAGATCTGCTTTGCATATTCTTTTGATTTCGTCAAGACCTGGAACTTGGCATTGAAAATCAGTCCTTCAGATCCTGATTCAAATGAATTTTCCTTGGGCTTTTCTTTAGAAACTTCTTTCTTTTTCTCTTTTTTCCCGAAATCAAACAGCCCCATTTTACCCTCTAATTTGAATTATTTAAGTGGTTTAAAAAGCTTCCTATGTCCTGGAGAACAGCAAGAACAGTGTTGTCAAAGTCATTATTGTTCCTATGAAATAAGGCACTAATTCCTCTGCTTTTCTCTGGGATGATTCAAAAACAACTGTTGACAATGCATATGGTTTCGCAGAGTTAAATATGTTTTTCGGCTGAGGAATCAATGTTTCAGAACTAGCTGCATCCTTGACAGAATCTGTATTCTTTGAAGACGTCTTAGGTTCCTTAACTTCTTCCTTTGTCCGGATTTGTTTCCCGCAGATACTTTCAATATTGTTGTAAACTTCAATATCCCTCGAATCTTCCTCTCCAAATCCTTCGACGATAATCTTATAGTCTCCACTCTTTAATTTGTTATCGCAATTCGGAAATATTTGAACAGGTAAAGTTAAATCCTGTTCGGAATACTTCTCAAGCAATTTAAAGCTTAAAACTTTAGAGATCTTTTCCTTCGAGCTTTCGATCCACAAAGAAACAACTTGTTTTGTGCTGTCTCCCCTATAAGCCTTTATCTTGACCCTGATCAACTGGCCGAATTCAGCTTTCTTGTCTTTTCCTAAATCATATATCTGCTCTATTTTAACAGAAGAATCCTCTATGTTTGAACTTGCTGTATCTTTTACCGCGACCAATTTCTGAAGAACATTGTTATCTTTATTGGAATCGTTGCAGCTCGGAACAATCTCTGCTTTCAGCAGATAAGTTCCCTGGTTCAGGTTGGGATCGTAACTTAACGTCTCAGAATTGCTTAGATTATGATTTGCATCGGCATAAGACCTCACAACATTTCCGTAAATATCCTGTATTTCTCTTTTGATTGTGATGATTATGTTCTGTTCTCCTATTAATCTCTGAGTCTTGACTTTCCACGAAAAATCATACTTGTCTTCAAAAATCAAGCCTGAAATTATCAAAACAGACCAGTCACAGATATTAGAAACAATGTTTTCTTTTCCAGGACTGGGAAATGTTTCCTTCCAGATATCATTTCTTAACCCTATCGAATATCCGTTTTCATTGCCGCCCATTATAAATGAATAAGTAAAGTTATCCTGAACCTGTCCTGTTTTGTTTTTTAATGCGATTGTTTCGCCAGTGTTTGAAAGAGAGAATGTGCTGTCGAATAACGTTTCAGTATAATTCGGATAATTAGCCAAAAAAACAAGCGGATCTTCGGCAACGACCGCATATTCTTCTGAATTCAGCATATAATCTCCAAGAACTGAAACGATATTATGATTTGTTCCGTCTTCAAAAAATTTCCAGCTTTGAATGTTGATTGAACTGTTATTTTCGTTGTAAATCTCAAGCCATTCCCTATCATCATCGGAGCCTACAACATCATACATGATTTCATTGAATTTTAATCCGTAGCTGGAGCAAACTAAGAGAAAAAAGACAGCGAAAAACATTAACCCCTTCATTTTAACACCTCAAATGTGTCACTATTTAAAAATACTCACAAAACATTTTAAATACTTTTAAGTAATTGTACTTATAGGGGGGTAACAAGGATGTGGCCGTTTAAAACAAAGAAAATAGAAACACTTCAGCTTCCGCCGCTGCCGGGCAAATTTGATAATGAAGATATATCCTTATTGCCGGAAGAAATCCCCGAAGAGATTCCTCCGTTGGAAGAATTGAAGAATGAGCAGCAGGTAAGCCCTGATATTGAGGGAGAACCTATGCCTGAAACAGAGATGCCTTTCCAACAGGTAAATATTGCCAAGAAACAAAGATTTGTCATGCCTTCTTCTGAAAAATTCATCACGATGGACAGATATAAGGAAATATTGACTCAATTAGTGAGCACAAATGAAGAACTGAGCAGTGTTGATTCTGAATTTTCAAGAGTCATGAAATTAAAAGAGGAAAAAGACAGCGAGATTGATGCTCTTCAGAATTCACTGGAAGAAACAAGCAAAAAAATGATGCTGATGGAGAACACATTGTTCGGAGGATAAAATGGAAGAAAAATCAACATTCATAAAAATAGACAGGTTTGAGACGGCGATGTCTGCTCTTTCTGCAATAAAGAAAAAGCTGATGGAAGCGCAGGCCACGCTGAACAAGATAAATGAAGTGAAGCAGGAAGAAGATGCTGCTGTCCAGAAATGGACGTCTGATCTGGCTTCTGTACAGTCAAAAATTGAAAGTGTTGAAGCGGAATTGATGAAAGAACAATAGAAATGGCAAAAGAAAACAGTTATTTTGTAAAAATAAATGACCCGAAAAATTCCAGAAGGGTTGCATTAGAAAGCACGAGGGATATACTTAAGATTCTGCAGAGCAATGAAGATTTCAAGAAGATAAAACATAAAAAAATGCTTCTTCTGAATCATTTCAGGAAAAGTGCAGATGACATCAGGACATTGATTGACAATCTGAAGAAGATGCTGCCCAAAGCGAAAATTGAAACTAAAAAATCATTTGCTGCAGAAACCATGAAAAGGCCTCATACGGAGGTCAACAAGCTTGAGCAGGAGCTTGCAGCTATCGAAGAGAAATTAAGTTCTTTGTAGATCTTTTGCTAATTTTTAGGTTGCAGGCATTATTACGAGAATTTGGCCGGGGATAAGCTGGTTAGTGCTT
>C687J50192_1000663_pt1 | contig 12766 bp, 11 predicted proteins | sample RifOxyD1_FD_50192 | JGI IMG/M metagenome (IMG submission 50192)
AGCTGGCGATACAGTCCATATACCTAGTGGTATCGGACATTATGCTATCAATACTGGGAAAATATGGTTTGTAACCTCTGATGATAGCCCAGTAAACTTTGAGGAGAAGGATCCTATTTCCCTACCAGGACATGCAGATTATGAACCATTCAGGAAACTACATGGGGCAGCGTACTACATAGTAGAAAAAAACGGAAAAGTAGAATTTATAAAAAATAAAAATTACAAGAAGGTACCGGAGGTAATTATAGAGTAAGAAAATAGAATAGTGCCTGAAGGGACTATTCTATTTTCTTACTTTTATGATCCCCTTTGTTCTGGTTGCCCACCACGCATTGCATGATATTTCTCTTTATATTTTTCTACAGTTTCTTCTACTTCACTATGAGGAATTTCTATTCTTAGAAGATCAATAGCATTTATCGTATCGTATATATCCAATTTATTTTCTAATTTATACATAGAATCTCTCCAGAGTATTGCTTTCTCATATTCACCTCTATCGATAGCTTCTTTCTCCAATCTCTTCATCATATCCATGAAGGCATGATATACCCCCTCTTCCCCATCACCTCTACCAATAGTTCTATCTTTGAAAGGAATTCTGAGTATAGATTTCTGTTCTACCATCATCTGTCTTATACGCCCAGTTCTCTGCCAATTGAAAGCAGTAGAAATTATTTTCTCATAGAGATAGCTGGCCTTCATCAATATATCGCTCTGTACATTAGGTACCATTCTTATTGTCTCAAGAAGACGGAATGCTCCATCCTCTATCATCTCGAGACTCCACCATGGTTTCGCTGATGCCCACCAGAAGTGGTCACTAGCTGTAGCAATATCCATTTTATGTTTTATCTCTCCCCATATTGGATCCTTCCTATCCATATTCTCAACCTGATTGTGAACAAGATTCCATAATTCCCATTGCCATGTATGTATCTGATTCTCTGGGTCTTTCCAAGAGAGGAATTGTATACCCTTATCTATATCCATCTTACTACTAGCCCAAGTAGATGCTACCGGCTGTATTTCGACAATATCATGATAATCATTTAGAAGATCTGATATAGTAACGAGATTGAAATCCTTCGTACTCAGAATATCGAATAATAATTTCTCAAGACCAGGACGATGATGCCCAAAGGTTTCCCCATCCATGGCTGTTACTATATATCTAGAAGAAGACAGATCATCTTTCATAGCTTCCTTTAGAGTTTCTGGAGATCTGACTACAGCACTCATAATAAGATTACTCAATCTTCTCTCCCTGAAAAATACTTTCAAATTAGAATTCTTTATTTTATAAATTTTAGTATAATCTACTGAGCCAGGTTCGCCATTGAGCGCAATCTCATCTAGAATAATCCATTCGAAGCCGAGAGATTCTATAATAGGTACTAGCTTACTATCATATCCCATCTCAGGTGGGAAGAATCCTCTAGGCTTATATGTATTCCCAAGATAGAATTTATTTGTCTCTTCATTTATCTTTATTTGGCGTACTATATCATCTTCACCGAGTAGAGGTAGGAAACCATGATATTTCGCAGAACTAGTAAATTCTATTTTCCCCGCTTCCCCTGCTTCTCTTAGCATATCTATAATATCTTTATAACCATATTTATCCAGGAGCTCGAGAAGAGCACCTGTAATATTCAATGTTATACGTATATCTGGTGTAGAAGCTATATGGGAAATAATAGGACGATAGCTCTGTGCGACTATTGCCTCAAGTATATCTTTCTGCTGATCACGAGGTTGATAAATATGTAGGAAGTTTGCCCATTTCATATATTAAATATATTTATTATTTATTATTATTTATGGAGCTCAATAGCCCTGGCGAAAAGTTCTACATATTTCTTCGCAGATGTGTCCCAAGAAAAGTCTTTTGACATTGCTCTCTTCTGTAAATGTGCCCATTTCTTCTTATCACGGAAATTCTCGAAAGCTCTGATAAGAGATATCATCATAGATGAGGAATCGAATTTCTCAAAGACGAATCCAGTACCACTATCTTTATCTGGATTATAATCTTCTACACTATCAGCAAGTCCACCTGTCTTTCTAACTATAGGTATACAACCCATTCTCATAGCTTCCATCTGTACGAGTCCACACGGTTCGAATCTAGATGGTACTAAAGTAATATCTGATCCAGCAAAGACAATATGTGGGAGTATTGGATCGAATTTCAAATGTACAGCTACTCTACCTGGGAATTGTGTTTCTAGATTATGGAAATATGTCATCATATCAGAATCCCCTTCCCCTACGAGGACAAGCTGGAGAGGAAGCTCCTTTATAAGGAACTCCAGTATTGGGAAAAGCATATCCAATCCCTTCTGCCTACTAAGACGATTCACAACAGATACAATCAATGTATCTTTTTTAACATTTAGACCGAACCGTTCTTGGAGAGCTTTCTTATTCTTTGCTCTCTCTTCTAGATTATCAGCAGAAAAACGGTTAGGAATATGCGGATCACCATCTGGATCCCATAGAGAATAATCAATGCCATTCAGAATACCAGTCAGTACAGCTCTACGTTCACGCAGAAGTTCATCTAGAAGTTCACCGAATTCCTTCGTCATTATCTCTCTTGCATAGGTAGGAGAAACTGTATTTATAGCATCTGCATACATTATACCTCTACGCATGAAGTTTAATTTATAAAGTCTTGGATTATCAAAATTGGGTATTCCTGAATGTCCATCGTCAAAGTCCATCTCTGATACGAAATGATGATCGAACATTGCTTGATAGTATAGATTGTGTATAGAAAATACAGTTGCTATTTTCGAAAGAATTGGATCCTTATTATATACAGTCTTCAGATAATTAGGTATGAGACCTGTCTGCCAATCAGAAGAAACTATAATATCAGGTATCCATGAATTNGACTGCTTTANGAATTCTAGAGTNCCCCTNCATANTAATGCCCATCTTATAGCATCATCAGCATAGCCATAGACATTGGCTCTCTGTTCATAATACTCCATATTTTCTAANAAATATGTTGTAACTCCTGCTTTCGAATCAGGAGACGGGTCACAACGCTTAATATTACAGATAATACGGCGAGAATCATCACCATTAGTCGGTACTTCTAACTCTTTATATTCTATTACTAGATTATGTATTTTATCATCAATAGAGAGATACCTAGGCATCATAATACGGACATCATAACCTATATCTGATAGAGCCTTCGGTAAGGAATACATAACAGAGCCTAGACCACCGACTTTGGCAAAAGGAGCTGCTTCAGTAGCAACAAAAAGGATTTTGAGAGATTTCTTAGGAGAAAATATTCCCATACAAGCTTAATTGTATCAGAACAAAGGAAAATAGCAAAGATATTATAGATTATATAGATTGTCCATATACCTTTCTAACATTTGTTCTGTAGTATAGGACTTCTCTATTATATTAATAGTCTTCTTCATTCTATCTATCCAATCGTGTGGGGTCTCTTCATTTGAACCATCATTATTTCTATTATAAAAACAAGGTAGTATTTCATTCTCTAATAACCTATAGAGAGTGTCTGATGTATTTTCCTCTGATAAAGGCCATCCAATACCATCCCAAGACACCTCATCTACCCATCCATCCATAATACTACATTGCAATGCGCCATTGAGCCCTGCTTTCATACCGCTCGTACCGCAGGCTTCCTTCCCAAGTTCAGGAGTATTGAGCCATATATCTGCTCCATGTACTAGTTCTCTAGAAACAGGTACGGAATAATCTGGTACATAGACTATCCTACCACGGAAAATCTTATCTTCTGAGAAATTCATAATCTTGTGTACTGTATCTTCTCCTTCCTTATCTCCTGGATGAGCCTTACCAGAAACTATGATCTGTAATGGCATATCCTGACTAGAGACGATATCTATAAGTTTCTCTATATCAGAAAATAATAGATACGGCCTCTTGTATATAGCGAAACGTCTTGCCCAGACGAGAGTACAGATATCTGGATTCAAATATTTACCATATCTATTATTAATATAATCAAAAAGCGACTTTCTCAATTCTCTTTTCACTTTCCATAATTCTTCATCTGACAATATATTCACACGACCATATAGATTAGGAGCTTGCCATCTCTTGCTATAGACACCGTTCGTAATAGGTATGAGAGTACTATTCGGATGTTTTTTCCTTTCATATACTGTATGGAGTCTACTCACTCCACTTTTCTTCACGGCAGATGTTATGAGGAATTTCGTAGTAGAGAAAAGCTCTGGACGAAGATCGTATTCTCCCCTTTTGAATATATCATTCGAATCAAGATTAAATAATCTACAATATGGTTGTATAATATTTTTGAAATCGATTGGATTAATAAGTATTCCAGCTTCAGGTAATATTGTATGCTTCGTAGCAACTATTTTATTTATCCCTTCTTTTTTCTCTGCCATTATACCGAGCGCAGTAAAGGCGGTATGCCCCTCATTCAAATGATATATTCTCGGATTAATATTTAATATATTAATAAGTCTTATACTTCCTATTCCTAATAGGAATTGTTGTTTCAAAAACATTCCATATTTCGTATTATAAAGAATAGAAGTGATCTCTCTATTTTCTGTGGTATTATCCTCTATATTAGTATCTAATAAGAAAATATGTGTATTAGTAGAGAATGCACGATACCATACTTTCGCTTTCACTATTTCATCTGCTATAGGAATATGAACAATAATATCTTCATTATCTTTTTTTAGAAAAGTGAAATCATCAGGAATGAATGTCCCATACTTGAGACCGAAGGCTACGAATGGAACATTCTTATCTGCCATTTCGAAAACATAATCCCCCGCTAATATACCGAGACCTCCAGCATACATAGATGGATCATCTACTATTGCATATTCAGAACAGAAGAATGCAATAGGATTATCTGTGAATTTATTTATAATTTCCAATGTATCCTCTGGACCTTCCACCCTTATCGATTCTATTCCACCTTCTGCTACAGAATAATCATTACCTCCTGGGAATATCGCATCACCGACGAATATCATATCGATAGATTTTATTTTAATACTTTTTAAAAGTAAAGATAGACTCTTCAGTTTATCAAAACCTTTCTGCAATACATCTACAGATGTCGTACCAGCTATGAATGCTTCTATCTCTGGTATATTTTCCTCCAGATAAGCCTTTATTTTCAGTCTTTTCTTATTATCACTATCCCATACCTCCTTCTTCTCTAATGGAGCATCTTGACCGAGTGCAGATAGCGATATCTCTGTTCCTCTATCCTCTATATATAGTCCATAATGTTCTTCCGGAATTTCGAATCTTTCATCGACTACGATCTCTTCTAGGAGTTTGACGACTTTATCTCTAATCTTCTTAGAGAATCCTTCTTTATACTTTAGTATCCATTCATTCTTATGGGAATCATATTGATATCTCTGACTACCCTCAGCAGGAAGTAGAATAATATTTTCTATAACTCTATTCTTATCGAAAAGTAATTGTTTCTTCACTTGTTCGAAAGATCCACCAGAGATAACAGCGACTTTCGTAATATTAGAAAGTGCTTCTAGAGAATGAAACATTTCTTCTGTTATATTCTGTTTACTATCTGATAGAGTACCATCGAGATCGAAGGCAATGAGCTTCGGTAATTTATTTATTTTATCCATAAATGAATTATATCAGTAAAACTTTTTGAGTTATCCACTTATTTTATAAAAATAATTTTACAAAATATTTTTTATGATGTTATACTTGTAAGAGTAGTAGAGGTCGAATACTTCTTATCAGGAAAAATTATTTTAAAATAATAAAAATCTCTATGGCAAAAAAAAAGAAGACATCAAAGAAGAAGACAAAGAAAACAAAGAAGCGATAGTAAAAAGAAAATCACCTTTCACTACACAGTGAAAGGTGATTTTCTTTTGAATAACTTTCTAATCTCCTCTATCAATACTATAGATAATGCAATTGGTATAATTATCATCCAATCATATAGATTGAGAGGGACAGTCTTTAGAATTTTCTGCATTATCGGTGCGTATATAGCGAAAAGTTGTAATAATATAACAATAACTGTCGAACCTATTAGGAATTTATTGGTAAGTATTTCCATACTGAATATAGATTTATTCTCTGAGCGACAATTCCATGCATTGAACCATTGAAATGCAGCGAGAACAGTGAGAGAGATCGTCCATGCCTTGGCTAGATCATCTTCATAATAACTACTGAACAATAGAAGAGCACCTATAGACATTATAATAGACATTATAATCATTCTTTTGAACATCAATTTATCTATAAGATATCTCTTTGGCTTTTCAAATTTACCATTCAATAGATTTCCTTCCTTAGGATCCATAGCCAGAGATACATCTAGGAATCCATCGGTGACGAAGTTCAGCCAGATAATCTGTGCTGGTAATATTGGTAATGGATAGCTGAGTATAATCGCTCCGACTATAGTGAATACTTCCCCCATACTTGTAGAGAATAGATATAGAATAACTTTTTTTATAGTCTTATATATACTACGACCTTCTTCTACTGCTCCTACTATACTTTCTAGATTATCATCGAGAAGCACAATATCAGCAGCTTCCTTTGCTACTTCTGTACCGATATTACCCATAGCTACTCCGAGATCNGCAGATACTAGAGATGGTGCATCATTTACCCCATCTCCTGTCATTGCTATTACTTCCCCACGCGCACGATANGCATTCACTATTCTCATCTTATGTTCTGGTGTCACTCTTGCGAAGACTGATACATTATCTAGAGCATTCTTCAATTCATCATCAGACATCATATTAATATCACTTCCGATAAGTATCTTGTCATCCTTATGCCAGATACCTGCTTCTTCTACTATTGATTGGGCTGTTATTCTATGATCTCCAGTTATCATTACTACCTTTATACCTGCAGATTCTGCTTTCTTGATAGCTGATGCAGCTTCTTGTCTTATCGCATCTTTCATACCATAGAAGCCTACGAAAATTAGATTCTTTATTTTTTCTGTATCGATATTATCTGAAGCATCTGGATTAATAGCGAGAGCTACTACACGCAGGCCTTCCTTGGACATATTATAAAAAGTAGATTCCATATTCTCTTTATCCTGTATAGTTATCTCTCTAGGTTTATTTTCTTTTGACAAAATAGTAGAGGACATTTCCATAATAGTCTCTGGAACACCTACTATTGCTAGGAAATTCTTATTGGAAACATTATGTAAAGTTGCATGATATTTTAGATTATAATCAAAGGGTATTTCTTCTATAATTGGAGATTCTCTTTCTAGATCTTCCTTACGGAAACCAGTCTTCTGAGATAATACGAGCATCGCTGCTTCTGTAGGATCTCCTGCTACATGCCAGCGCTTCTCTTCTTCTGAATACATTATGCGAGCATTGGAGCAGAAATTGGCAATCTTCCCTGCGAGTAGAAGTTCTGGATGATTAGCAGCATCAATAATATTATTATCTAGACGTATATCCCCCTTCGGCTCATACCCTATGCCTTCTATATTGAACATTCTTTCTCCTGTATATACTTTCTGTATTATTAATTCATTCTTAGTAATAGTTCCTGTTTTATCTATTGCTATCACTTTGGCCTGACCTAGAGCTTCGACTGCTTGTAATTTCTTCACTAGAGCATTGCGCTTACCCATACGCCATACTCCCATAGCGAGTATCAATGTCACTACTATTGGTAACCCTTCTGGTACGATAGATACAGAAAGAGAAATAATAGTAGTAAACATTTCCTTTATTGGATTACCAAGAGAAATACCAAGTAGAAAAACAAAGGAAGAAATAATTGCTACAGATAGAATAATAATATGTGAAAGGTATCGTATATTAGCTTTCAGAGGAATTTCAGTATTGACAGTAGCAATCTCGCTAGCTATTGATCCTATTATTGTATTCTTTCCAGTAGCGACAACTATTGCTTTACCATTACCTGCTACTATATTCGTACCTTTATATACTATATTTTTCTGTTGACCAGATGATTCTCCAGTACTTATTTCTTCACCTATTTTATGTACTGGTTCTGATTCTCCTGTAAGTGCTGCTTCATCTACTTTCAGATTATGGGAAAATAGAATACGTGCATCAGCTGGGATCTTCTCCCCTTCTTGTAGTATCAATATATCTCCAGGTACGAGCTCTGTATCAGAGATAATTATTTCTTTATCATTACGGAGTACTGTGGCCTTAGTCTCTACGAATTTCTTCAGAGCATATATGGTATTCTGTGCTTTACCTTCTTGTACTGCTCCGACAATAGAATTGAATAGGATAACAGCGAGGATTATCGATCCATCCACAATCTCTCCCATCATGAATACGACAATACTCGCAGTTACTAATATATAAATGAGTGGACTCTGGAATTGACGTAGGAAAATAGTGAATATATTATCTACTTTCGTTTCTGGTAATACATTGCGTCCATATTCTCCAATACGAGATTTCACTTCTCCGTCTTGTAGACCATGTTCGCTAGAATGTAATTCTTCTATTACTTCTGCCCCTGTTCTCTTATGCCAAAGATTATTCTTATTGACTTTTTGACCATTTATCTTATCCATTTATATGAAAAGTATAACATAATTTATATGGTTAAATTAAAATTCGCCCCCGCGTGTCAGATGACATACGGGGGGATGTTGAGAGAAGCTATTCGACTCTTGCCACTATTTCTGGGGTTTCGAAGCCTAAGATGCGATGAATACGATTGAATTCAAATTGGTTAAATGACTGGCCTATCAATGTTCCACGAATTCCAATTGGTAATTCTTCCCAATAAGACTTGTAAGATTTCCAGAGAACTTCGAGGGCCCTCTCGAACTTGCCTGAATCTTTTGCCTTCTCTAAAAAAAGTAGAATCCATTCCTTGCCATCAGGATTGAATTCATCCATCAATCTCAGAATGTCATTTTGCCTCTCCTGAGGGAAACTTCTACGGATAGCCCTCTCCACATCCCTGTTGAAATTCCTTAAACACCATCTATATGGGAGACTTTTCTTCGAAGTACTGTCCATACCTAGAAGTTCATAGAACCACAAGAGAACCCGCAAGAACATTGATGATGAGTGCATTGTACCTCCGTTGGTTGATGTTGATTGTTATAGATTCGGAACTTCTGAATCTATATGAAAAGTATCATTAATATTGCTGTGGGTCAAATTTCTACCCCAACCAGAACCACTACCCTGTTCACCTTGAATATTATTATCCTGCATATACTGTCGCATTATGCCCTGCATTGGACCGCGACGAATAAGAACATCGTTTAATCCGATACTATCCATAACCCAACCGCCGACAATAACCGCTAAGATAAAACCTATAATAACTATTTTGAAATTCACTTTGAAAGAAAAATCATATTTGCGAAGTAGCCAAATACCCATAACTAGTCCAACTATAGCAAGAACTGGCGCCCACCAAGGGAAATTAGAGAGTATTTGATCTAGTCTATAACTAGCCATCGGACCATGTGTTCGCAGAGAAAATCGTATAAACCCAAACAGAAATATAGAAATAACCACCGAAGAAACAAGCCCTACAAAAGTAAGTATGGACCCAAGAATAAAATACGCTTTTGGTCGCATCTTTATTTTCTTTTCATGGATTTGATCCATGATATTGTCGGTTATGTTTTTTAATTCTTTTGACATATATATTTCATTAATTTCTTTGCTCGACTCATGCGTATGGCGACAGTACCCATAGGAATTCTCAGAATATCACTTATCTCTTCGTATGACTTATCATCTAGATAGTATAAGCTCAGTGGTTCAGAATATATTATTGGTATTGATTTTAGACATTTCTCTACATATATTTTCGTTTCTCTTTCCTCAAACTCTTTGAGTATATATTCATCACTTTCAAAATCAAAATCATCTAATATAGGTACTTCATTTTTATATTTCTTCACCATATTCATCGCTTCGTTGTGAACAATACGATATATCCAATTCGAAAATTTCTTTTTGATATTAAAACCATAAAGGTTTATATATGCTTTTATTAATGAATCTTGTACAATATGACTTGCCTTATCATTATCATGTACTAGATTTGTCGCATATCGCAATAGTTTATCTTTATATCTTTCAATTATTACAGAATAAAAGTCATGATCGCCTGAGCGAACTTTCTCTACTATCTCTTCATCAATTAATTCTAGAGTTTCGCTCATACTTGTATTTTATACTATATCATCTATATATACATCAAACTCCGACAAATGCCGGAGTCTGATCATCAACTTATACTATTAACGATTGGAATTCCTACCCATTCCCATACCACCCATCATACCTCCAGTATTTCTACCTGAACCATCTTTCAAACCTAGTCCTAGTTCATTACGAATTTTCTGTGCTTCTACTGTTTTACCTTGTAAAGCAAGATTATGAGCTTCTACAAACTTTACAAAATTCGCCTCGGTAATGACTTTAGACACCATTCCCCGATTCTGCATAAGATTTTTCCATGTAGTATAGTCTTTATTTTCAAATGCTTTGAGCATTGCTGTATGACGTTCTGTTGAATAATTTGGACCCTGAACTTTCGGATCACCCCTATATGCTTGAACTGAACTAGTAGAAATAGCTGTTATCCCTAGAACAAGTGCTAATACCCCTAAACCCAATGTTGTTTTTTTCATTTTGTTTTTGATTAAAGATTAATAAAGAAAGATTGATTTGATATCCTATCAGCCTCTCTATCTCTAATACAATATGAATGTCAATTTTCTTTCAATTGAAATTATTATAAGATGAAACAATATAAGAAGTTTTATCCATATTCTTATTGTTATAGCAATAATTATGGTTCTGATAAGATTGATTAAGGGAAAGGGGGTATTTAGGAAAAAATTCTGAATCAATCTAAACACATTGATTCTTTTGAAATTGTTCCCATTAGTACTTGTTCGACACACCCAGTTATTAATTCATCTGGATAGCAAGTCCCTGCCATATTTTCCAAAGGGCTAGAGATAAGATTAATCTTCTGCTCTTCAGTTAATGAATAAGGGAAACAAACTCCGCTTTTACACTGTCCTCCGTCAGTACAAAGTTCTCCTGTCTTTTTATACGAAACGAGACATTCTTGAGCTACAGCATTCCAATCACCACCTACACTTTCACATCCTACCTGACTCTTCTGTGGGTTATTGCTAGGAAGTCGCGAATACAGAAAACCGAGTGTAATACCAGTAACTACAAGAGCAAGCGCAATAATTATTAGGAGGGGTAGAACAAACTCTGTTTGTGAATTCTTCATATGTAAATATGATATCACGATCCTTTATATTCCTACTCCCCTATCATATTCCTATCCCTATTCTCTATTAGATTCTTCGCATTCTGTGCACTTTCTATTGGTGTGAGTGGTACTGTAGTATTTCCAGATCCTGATATTGATTCATTATTCACAGAACTTTCTTCTGATTTGATAATTCCTAGGCTCTGATATTGCTTCATCATAACAAAGACTGTGATAGTAACTACTACTAGAATGACAATTAGGCCTATGTATCCACGATTGTGATTGTTTTTAATTGTGGGCATATAAATAATTATATAGAGTTTTGGTGAATAGGTCTAGAAGTAAGGTCACTATCCAAACCTTATTATAAGTATACTAGAAGATAAGGAAATCATATATTTCAAATGTGAGGCGAACAATGATTATCTTATATCCATACGATCCAAAATTTTGAATCCATACATGACTGCTTCGCAGAGAAAATCTTCTAATTGACTTTGATCTTCCTTTGTTTGAGCTTTATAGAGATAAGTATAGTAAAGTTGTTTTTGTTCCTGACGGATAATAGCAGGAGCGAAGTTTAGACTAAGTAGCATTGCATTCATCAAGAGACGTCCGATACGACCGTTTCCATCTCCGAATGGATGGATTTGTTCAAACTTACTATGAACACTAGCTGACAAAGCGATGACATCTTTAGTTTTTTCAGTAATACGAGCCATAACTTCTGATATCAATTTCGGAACACTCATATAGTTTGCTGTTGGTAAATCAACGCCGGTGATTCTGACTCCATGATTACGATATACACCAGCATCTGGACGAACACCGTTCATGAGAATACTATGTAGCTTAAGCACGAGGGCTTCATCAATTTTTTCTTTCTTGAAAATATGATCAAATAAATAATTTAAAGCTGTTTGATGGTTTTTCGCTTCAAGTTGTTCAGTTAGACTTTTATCTGGTAAAGCTGCATTATCAAAAAGAATAGCTGCTGTATCTGGTTCAGTAAGAGTACTGCCTTCAATACTGTTGCTATGATAAGTAAGCTTCAGAATAAGTTGATCACGAATATCTGGATTAGTTAGAATTTCATTTATAACACTTTTTCGTTCTCCAGACTTCCGTTCCAGAGCTTGTTTTTTCGCTGTCAGCTGATCAGAAGGAATAGTTTTCTGTCCTGTTACTTCCAAAAAGAGTTTATCAATAGAGGCCTGCATTTTTGGTCTTGGATTGGATTTGCCTGTCCACCAGCTATTGAATGCAGTAAAAGACACGCCAAATTTTTCAGCTAACTTTGTCTGGGTTAGTCCCAAAATTCTTTGAATTATCTCTAGTTTTTGACGTGTATTCATAATAAGCAAATTTAGCTTATAATTAACATCTATTATATTAGCAAACTTTATAAAGTTATGCAAAATTAAGAAACTTTATAAAGTTATAGAAACTGCTTTTGGGG
>C687J50192_1000669_pt1 | contig 12708 bp, 16 predicted proteins | sample RifOxyD1_FD_50192 | JGI IMG/M metagenome (IMG submission 50192)
TATCCGAACCCTGCATTGTTGCAAGGCAAACAGAACTCATCAGCAAAAACACAAAAATTCCTAAAAATACATTTTTCATTGTTAAATCCTCCTAAACTTTTATCTATATTAGTAGATGTAATCAGCTTTATAAATTTTTTGTTCAACTTTTGATTAAATAAATATAAAAATACCCTCTACCGATAATAAAGTAGAACTATTTTTTCTTATACCAATTCATTAGAAACAAAACCCCAATAAAAAAAGCTATTCCGGAAATCTGCGCAGCCCATGCAAGATAATACCATTCAAAACCCGTTTTAGCAATATTCATTAAAATTATTGCAATATATAAAATTCCTCCAAGCATAAACCCGATTCCCCCGACGAGTTCATGTTTCCATGAAATCCAAAGTATAATTGATAAAATAAAAACAGGAATATTATGCATGAATAGTCCTAACAAAGTTTCCCAGAATCCTAAACCATTGCCGAAAACATCCAGCGAAAACAATGCTAAAAACAATAAAAATAATATTGAAAGTATCCTTGGTGTCCAATATACAAAGTTACTAATCTTTTTCACTTATGATTCCCCGCATAATTTAAGCAATTTTTTCCACTCAGAATCAACATTCTCCTGTATCTTCTTAATTATGTGCAGATTTTCAGGTTTAAACAAATGTTTGAATCTTCCCTGCGGTCTTAAGAATTCTTCAATGGGCAATTTAACTTTAGGTCGGTAATTTAATTTGTATTTCCCATTTTCAACTTCATAAAGTGGCCAGAAGCAAGTTTCAGTTGCTAATCGAGATATTTCAACAGTAATTGAAGTGTCAATCTTCCAATTTAAAGTGCAGGGAGAAAGCACATTGATAAATTTAGGGCCTTTGATGGAAAAGGCCTTCTCTGCTTTCATTACGGTATCATTCCATGCATGGCATGCTGTCTGCGCAATATAAGGAATATTATGTGCAACAGCGATTTTAGTTATATCTTTCCTGAATTCTTCCTTGCCATGATGTAATTTACCTTCCGGTTCTGTAGTTGTATCAGCGCCATAAGGCGTTGCAGAAGATCTCTGGTTTCCAGTATTCATATATCCCTCATTATCATAAAGCACATATAAGAAATCATGCCCTCTTTCCAAAGCGCCAGAAAGTGACTGCAGTCCAATATCATAAGTTCCACCATCACCACCGAAAGCAACAAATTTCACATTTTCTTTTAATTTGCCTCTTTTCTTGAAAGCTTTAAACGTAGCTTCAACGCCAGANATTGTTGCTGAGGTATTCTCAAAAGCAGAATGTATGAAAGGAACCTTCCATGAAGTGAAAGGATAGATTGTCGAAGTGACTTCTAAGCAGCCAGTTGCGCAGCTTACAACAACAGGTTCTTTAGTCCCGGCAAGTACATTTCTCACAATCGTAGGAAATCCGCATCCTGCACAGCTTCTATGTCCAGAGACAAATCTTTTTTCTCTGTGCCCAAGCTCTTTTATGTTCATGTTCTCACTCCGATATATTTAACAAATTCCTGTTTTTCACTTTTCAAATCATTAAAGACTGCTTCAATATCTTTGTTGAATATTTCTCTGCCGCCCAAACCAAAGACATAGCTTTGAATAAACGTTTTATTTTTATTAAAAAGTGCGCTTCTTATTTCACCATACAAAGGTGGATAAGCTCCGAAAGATTCTGATCTGTCAAGAACAGCAATTTTCCTTCCTTCTAATGCTTTTGCAATCTCTTCGTATGGGAAAGGCCTGAATAGTTTTATTTTAAGCAAACCGACTTTTTCGCCATTCTTTCTTAATAAATCAACAACATCTTTTGTTGCTCCTGCTGTAGAATTAGAAGTTACAATAACCCTCTCAGCATCTTTTAATTTATATTCTTCAAATAAATCATATTTATTTCCAGTAATTTTTTCAAGTTCTTTTCCTATTTTAAGATACTCTTCTTTTGCTTTCAAGATAGCCTGGGCCTGTTGATATTTTGATTCAAAATAATAATCAGTAAGTTCTAATGGCCCAGCAGTAAATGGTTTTTTAATATTAAGTAAATAATATTCCGGTTTGTACTCTCCTGCAAATTTATTAAGTTCTGGATAGAGTTTTACTTTCTGCACCGCATGAGAAGTTATGAACCCATCCTGCATTATCATTACAGGCAGTAAAACTTTTTCAGCAAGTCTAACCGCCAAGAAAGTGTTCTCATATACTTCTTGTGCATTTTCAGAATAGATTTGTATCCATCCGTGGTCTCTGCACCCCATTGAATCAGAATGATCACAGTGAATATTTATCGGACCAGATAATGCTCTGTTTGCAATGTGCATCACTATAGGTAATCTATGCCCTGAAGCTATTCCTAAAATTTCCCACATTAAAGCTAATCCGGCAGAGGAAGATGCAGTCATCGCTCTTGCTCCCGCAGTTGAAGCTCCGACAACAGCAGACATTGCAGAATGCTCAGACTCAACCCGGATTAATTCTGTTTTGACTTCACCATCAGCGACAAATTGTGCAAAAGTTTCTACTATAGGTGTTTGCGGCGTTATAGGATAAACGGCAACAACATCTGGATCTATTTGCTTCATTGCTTCTGCTGCGGCCTCAGCTCCAGTCATGGGCTTAATCTTTTTTTCCAATATTGCACACCTCCACCATTTTTATGCATTTCACAGGGCATACTTTGGCGCATATTCCGCAGCCTTTGCAGTAAGTCATGTTAGCATCAGAGATTTTCCCTTCCTTATAGGCAATGCAGTCTTCCGGGCAGTAAACAAAGCAGAGCCCGCAATTAATGCATTTTGAAGAATCTCTCTTAGGCTGAAAAGTTTGCCAGCTCCCTGTGTGAGTTTTCAAAGAAGAACCTGAATCAGTAATCATACCGCCAATCGGAATTTCTCTTGCATTTTTCTTGGGCTCAGATTTTTTCATTTCATTTCCTCATAAGCTTTTTTCATTGCTTGGATATTTTTCTCAGTTTTTTCCTTGCCAATTTTAGGCTCAAAAGTTTCTCTTACCTTTCCAATAAAATCTTCAAACTTTATTTTCTTAGTTAATTTAATCCATGCAGCAGCCATAATTAAATTAGGAATATTTCTGCCTAGAATGCCCACGCTTATTGCTGTAGCATCAATAGTGTGTAATTCCCCCACTAGGTCTTTTTCAGGAATGCATTCTTTAGGATTACATCCAGTATTTAAAATTATTAATGTATCTTTAGTCGCTCCGGCTAAAACATCAACAGACCCCACAATGGAGCTGTCCAGTATTATTATTGCATCAGGATGCACAATCGGTTCAAAACTCCTTATTTCTCTTTCAGAAATCCTTACAAAAGATCTCATAGGGGCCCCAGTTCTTTCAGGACCGTATTCCGGAAATGCCTGCATCTCTTTTCCTTCTTTCAGGGCAGTCTCAGCTATAAATTGTGCCGCAGACTTAGCTCCCTGCCCAGCTCTGGCGTGGAAAATAATCTCATAAATATCTTTCATTAGAATTAATTTATATCCCACCTGATTTTTAAAGATTATGGTTTTAGGTTCTATTTTTATATTTCCAATGGGAATATTCGCATTTTGCCATATTGCAGATGCCATTACATAATATCTTGTAAATTTCAACAGCCGTGTAATATTTCTTGGGCATTTCAATAACAGCACACAATTCATTTACTATTTTGGTTAGAGTTTTTACGGTTTTCATAATTTATAATCTTATTGCCATTATTTTTAAAACCTTCATTAAATTATGTTTAGAATGGAACTTTTAAGCGTAAAAATCAAAAAAGTTTAAATATGAATTCAATTAAATGTTAATTCATTCCAGGGCTGTGGTCTAGTGGCTATGACATCACCTTCACAAGGTGGGAGTCCGGGGTTCGAGTCCCCGCAGCCCTATTTTCTAAAGAAAAGATATATAAATTCAATTGACTTAATTTTTTACTATGAAATTAAAAAAGGTGATGTTAAGCATTGGCGTAGGTGTTCTAGCCGCTTTATTCATTGGTTTCTTGATTGAAGCAATTTATTCAGAGCCAAAATATGAGGATTATTGTTTTGATCAGTATAGCATTCCGCAAATGATTCCAAATAAGTTGGGTGAATCGTGCAATTTCTCTTACGATCAGCAGATGAGAACCGATTGCGCAATAAGCAAAGGGATGATAACTCAGGAGTATGATTCAGATGGCTGTGTTTCTAAAGAGAAGTGTGATTACTGCCAAAGAGATTACATGGATGCCGATGAAAAATATAATCGGAATTTATTTTACATTACTGCTCCAATTGGTTTATTGCTTATCCTATTAGGCCTGTACTTGCCATTAAGCATAGATGCTATCGCCGGTGGTATGTTACTCGGTGGAATTTTGACCATGATTCAGATTACCATGCGTGTCTTTGGCAACATAGGCAAATGGCCTAGAGTTATTCTTTTAGGTTTGGAATTAGTGCTAGTTATTTGGATTGGAATAAAGAAAGTCCATGAAACTGGTTCTAAGAAGAAATAAAAAGTTATTTTCCAAACATTTTTTCCAAGAAACTCTTAGAAGGCTCTTCTTTTACATCAGCAAGCTTCTCAATTAATTCTTTTTCTTTCTTTGAAAGCTTCTTAGGCACTTCAATGTTAACTTTTACAAGCAANTCACCATAGCCCCATCCGTCAACATCTTTCATACCCTTGCCTTCAAGTCTGAAAGTCGTTCCAGATTCTGTTCCGGCAGGCACTTTCATATTCACAGGTTTCTCTAAAGTAGGCACTTCAATTTTAGCACCTAAAACCGCTTGCGCATAAGATATCGGAACTTCAATATGTAAATCTGTTCCATCTCTTGCAAAATATTTGTGAGGTCTTACATGAACGACAATATACATATCGCCTGCTCCAGCGCTTCTTTCACCAGCCATCCCTTCTCCGCCAATCCTTAAAGTAGAACCATCATCAACACCAGCAGGGATTTTAACATTTAATTTTACCCTCTTAGAACTCTTGCCAGTCCCATTGCATTCCTTGCAGGGATTTTTAATTGCTCTTCCCTCGCCCGAGCAGTGATTGCAAGTTGCAGACTGCCTAAAAAGTCCAAAAGGTGTTCTTACATCTTTGGTTACTCTTCCAGAACCATTGCAGTGGCTGCATTCTTCAACATCAGAATCTTTTCTATATCCTTTTCCATCACACTCTTTGCATTTATCCATTCTCTCGAACTGAATTTCTTTCTCAGTGCCAAAAGCAGCATCCTCAAAATCGATAGTAATATCATATCTCAAATCAGATCCTTTTCTTTTTCTGTTTCTTCTAGAAGTTCCTCCAAAGAATGATTCAAAAATATCATTTATATCATCAAATCCTGAGAACCCTTCAAATCCAGAAGATCCGCCAAAACCACCTTGCGGTCCAGCAGAACCAAATCGATCATATTGCGCTTTCTTTTCATCATCAGAAAGTACTGCCGCCGCTTCGCTTATTTCTTTGAATTTTTCTGTGGCTCCCGCATCATTATTTTTATCTGGGTGATACTGCATAGCTAATTTTCTGTAAGCTTTTTTTATATCTTCTTTCGAAGCATTTTTTTCCACGCCCAGTATTTTATAATAATCCTTAGCCATAATAAAATAAAAGTAAAAAAGGGTTTTTAATCCTTTTCATCCTTTTTTTCTTCAAATTCTGCATTAACTGCTTTATCGTCTTTCTTTTCTGCAGTTTCTTTCTGTGCCTGCTGATACATCTTTGTGCCGATTTCCTGAGCAACTTTATTTACTTCATCAAGTTTCTTCTTTATTTTCTCAGTATCATCGCTTTTAACTGCTTCTTTAAGCTCATTTATCTCTTTCTGTATTTTTGCAGAGGTTTCATTGTCAATTTTTTCCTTGTACTCAGAAAGCATTTTTTCAGTTGAATAAATCAGGGTATCCGCCTGATTTTTCACTTCAATGGATTCTTTCCTTTTCTTGTCATCATCCGCATGAGCTTCCGCTTCTTTCTTCATTCTTTCGACTTCAGACTTAGACAGATTGTTGCTTCCTGAAATGGTTATCTTCTGCTCTCTTCCTGTTCCTAAATCTTTAGCGCTGACATTCATTATTCCATTAGCGTCGATATCAAAGCTTACCTCAATCTGTGGTACTCCTCTAGGCGCAGGAGGTATGCCCGTCAGCTCAAATCGACCCAATGTTTTGTTGTCTGCAGCCATTTCTCTTTCACCCTGTAGCACATTTACTGTAACAGCGGGCTGATTGTCTGCAGCGGTTGAGAATACCTGTACTTTCTTAGTGGGTATAGTGGTATTCCTTTCAATGAGTTTTGTGCATACTCCTCCCAAAGTTTCTATGCCTAGAGACAGAGGTGTAACATCTAGCAATAATATGTCTTTAACTTCACCAGATAAAACTCCAGCTTGGATTGAAGCGCCTAAAGCGACGCATTCCATAGGGTCAACGCCTCTCTCAACTTTCTTTCCAAATATATCTTCCACAAATTTTTGCACTATAGGCATTCTTGTAGGTCCGCCTACTAAGATAACTTTCTCTATTATTTTAGCAGATATTTTTGCATCATTTATGGCTTGTTCAACTGGCTTCTTGCATCTCTTGACTATCGGCTCTACTAGTTCTTCTAATTTTGCTCTAGTCAGTTTCATAACCAAATGTTTAGGGCCTGCATTTGTTGCCGTGATAAAAGGCAGATTAATATCTGTTTCAAGAACATTTGAAAGTTCTATTTTTGCTTTTTCAGCAGCCTCTCTCACTCTTTGCAATGCAGTGCTGTCATCAGATAAGTCAACGCCATGCTCATCTTTAAACTTCTTTATAATATAATTTATCACAGCATTGTCCATATCAGTTCCGCCTAATTGTGTATCACCCGAGGTAGATTTGACTTCAAAGACACCTTCTCCTAAATCCATTATTGTGACATCTAAAGTTCCGCCTCCAAGATCAAATACTAGAACGGTTTGCTGTTTTTGCCCTTTATCTAACCCATATGCTAGTGAAGCAGCAGTAGGTTCATTGATTATTCTAATGACTTCCAATCCAGCAATAGAACCTGCATCTTTTGTTGCCTGTCTTTGTGCATCATCAAAATAAGCTGGAACTGTGATTACTGCCTTAGAAATCTTAGAGCCTATAAATGCCTCAGCATCATGTTTTATCTTCTGTAGTATATATGCAGAGATTTGCGGAGGAGTATATTCCTTTCCATGTATCTTTATTTTGTAATTTGAACCCATCTTTCTTTTGATGGCCATTACTGTTCCTTCTGGGTTGCTAATAGCTTGCCTTCTTGCCGGCTCTCCGACTAGCAATTGCCCGTCCGTTGTGAACGCAACAACAGAAGGGAATGCTTTTCCATATAATGAAGCACCTTCTGCGCTAGGTACTATCGTTGGCCTTCCTGCTTCCATAACTGCGGCAGCAGAATTGCTTGTGCCTAAATCTATTCCTATAATTTTTTCTTTTGACATTTTACTTGCCCTCCTGAGTTTTTGAATTATTTTTGCAAACTTTAACTTTGCTTGCCCTTAATACAGAGCCCTTGAACAAATATCCTTTTTGAAACTCTTCTATTATCGTNTTATCTTCTTTGTCTGATTCTCCATTAAGCAAAACTTCATGTTTGAATGGGTCTAGCTTTTCTCCGACACAATTTATNGCCTCTACCCCNTCCTCATGCAATATCTTCTTAACTTGGTTTGAAATCATTTCAATTCCGTCTTTTACAGTTTTAATGTCTGCAGTATCAATGACAGTCAACGTCCTATCAAAATCATCATTCAAATTTATTAACTTTAGAAGCAGGTTTACTTTTGCATACTCAAGAACTTTAGACTTTTCATTTTCTGTTCTCTTTTTATAGTTCTCAAACTCAGCCTGCAGTCTTTGTAGTGTCTCAACAAATTCCTTTTCATCAAATGTTTTTGTTATTTTTTCTTTCTTTTTATCTGCCATTTTATCACCTGTGTTGACTTTAAATCAACGCTGATAATCTAAGATAGACAAAAACTATATAAATGTTTCGGTCTTACCTATACTTCATGGTGGAATACTTAAGCAGGGTAACAATAATAAGGGTTAGGAAACCGGTTAAGCGAGACCTTAATACGGACATTGAATGGCTTTCTAAATCATTTGGATTGTTTAACATTAGGGACAAGGAAAAGAGCTGCTATCGCTTATTTATTGAGTTATTAAAGGCAGCCAAGAATAAATATATGATCTCTTCAGATGAACTAGCTGCAAGGTGCAATTTAACCAGAGGGACAGTAGTCCACCATCTAAATAAGCTTATGGAAGCAGGAATAGTGGTTAAAGAAGGCAGAAGATATATGCTTAGGGTAGCAAATTTAGAAGCATTAGTCCGAGAGATTAGAAGAGATATGGAGCGTTCTTTCGAAGATTTAAAAGAAATAGCTGAAGAAATTGATTCTACGCTAGAATTAAGCGATAAAGAGAATGTTTATTAATTCAGGTATAGAAAGTTTATTAAATAGTTCTGTAAAACTCAAAAAAATGAGCAATAATTTAGAATTTTTGATAAAGATAAATAAAGATCCATCTGTCTCTCGGGTGGCAAATCAGAGAATAAGGGAATTAATGAGAGTATTAAATCTTTATTTGGATGAGGTAAACTCAATTTTGGGCAGACATCATTCAATTGAAAAAAGATCTTTCAAGCACAGCATAGACTACCTTTTGACCAGGAAAGAACCCTGGCATGTAGCAAGTTTGCATGAATTCCAGGAGAAATATGCGCACCTCTTAGTAAAAAAACCACTAATTATTCAAAAAGAAGATTTTGAAAACATCGCTTATAAAATAGGCATTTCTTCTGCTTTTTACAGGGAGAATATAGAAAATAAGCTTTTGACTGAAAAAGAAATGCATCAAAAAAATTACAATCATTTCCGAAAAAAACAAGAGATTAATTTAAATATATTTGAAAATGAAACCAAAAAATTAATTTCTGACGCAATAAGGGATCAACCAGTAAATTTAGAAGCATTAAAAGAAAAATCAGTGTCCTATTTAGAAAGAAGCGCAAATCTTTCAAAACTTGCCGACGCAACAGTAAAAATTTATGGACCCCGTTGGTCTAGTGTAGCAAAAGCGTCAAATGAGTTTATATTCAGCATTCAAAAAATGATTTACCTTATGCATTCAATATCATTAAATCAAAGAGGAGACTTCTATTTGGCATTAGTTACAAATATATCAAATAAAGCAATATCCTTTTTTGATAAGTATGATTCAAAATATACTATCTGCGAAGATTCTCTTCCAAGATTAAATGATTTAATAGAAGGCCCTTTTGAATTAGTATCAATGGGAAAAACAAAGAAAAAATTAAAAGAATTAAATAAATGGATTAGACTGCAGGCAGATATAAATGATTTAAAATTTAAAACCTGTTATTTGATTTACTTAAGGCACACAAATTCAGAGAATATTTCATTGGATTTAATAAGGAAATATATTTATAATCAACATTATAATAAAACATTTAGTATAGAAAAGAGTTATTCTTAAAAAACATGAACTTCGTGCACTGTTCTGTAAGTATGCATTTCTTTCTCTGTAAACCAAAGCATGACTTCTGCAATAGCCTCTTCTTTATTTCCCGAAGCGTGAATTAAATTAGATATTGATTTTTTATTCTCGTCTGCATGATCATAGCTTGTATGCGCAAAATCTCCGCGTATTGTTCCTGGAGCAGATCCTTTTGGCTCAGTCACACCGACTAATTTTCTTACAACTTCAACAGCGGAAACACCTTCCAAAACCATTGCTATCACCGGACCGGAAATAATAAAATTTTCTAAGAATTGGTAAAACTTTTTGCCGACATTTCCGGCATAATGTTTTTTAGCAAAATCAGCATCAACCCATTTCATTTTCATGCCGACTATTTTTAAGCCGGCATCTTCAAATCTTTGGATTATTCTTCCAATCAAGGCTCTTTGAACGCCATCCGGCTTGACAAGAACTAAAGTTCTTTCTATCATCTTATTCCCCTTTTTTATATTCTTTTGTCCACTTAATCTTTCTGGATTTTCTCTTAAGAACCATCATGTTCTTTTCGCACTTTCCAGAACAAAAGTGATAAGCCTTTCCAGAATTCTCAACATATTTCTTTCCAGAACCGGGAGCCAACTGATATCCGCAAAAACTACATTTTGCCATTTTTACTTCCTCCCCTTGGTCATCTTTCTGGCTTCGATTTCTGTTTCTCTAAGCATTAGAATATCTCCAGGTCTCGTCGGACCTTTACAATTTCTTGTAAGGATTTTATTTTTATCTCTTCCATCAAGAATTTTACATCTGACTTGGGTAACTTCCCCTCTTGTACCTGTCCTGCCTACAATTTCTTCAACCCTTGCAGGATAAGCTTCTGTAAAAAGTCCCTTTCCTTCTTGTCTTACAGGTTCTTTCTTTGGTGCGTCTCTTTGCGCATCATGCTCTTTAATTTGTTCTTTCTGTGCCATTTTTTATTCTTTTAACTCATTTAGCATTGATTTGGCTTCGCCAGCATCTATTACTGCCACACTTGTGGTAGGTACCCCTAAACCTGCTGCTGCTCCAAGTTCCTCTCTTGTATTAACCTTAATGCAAGGAATCTTTTTTTCAGCACACAATGGATCTAGATGCATAACAATCTCCTGAGGATTAATATCTCCAGCGTAGGCAACAAGTTTCGCAGAATCTCTTTCAATTGCTTTGGTTGTTTCATTTACGCCTTTCTTTATTTTGCCTGTTTTCTTGGCAATTTCTATAATTTCCAACGCTTTTTCAATATTTTCTTTTGTAGGTTCCATTTTCATAATCTCCTTTGTCAAATCATTGATTATAGCTTTACTAAAAAATGACCCCCCTTTATAAATGTTTTGATTTGTACAAATCACGAGAAATTCACTTACAGCCCTGTTTAACCCAAAAGTATAGCTTTTTAGTGAAAATATTCATCAATTTGTTTAGTGCGTAAGCCAGAATTTATAAGTTTTATCTTCGATTTTATCCAGTCTGCAGAATCCGAAACGCATGAATTGCACGATTGAATCTTCCTTAACATCAATTAGCGCACCTTCAGCCTTCCCTCGAATTATCTTTTTATCAGGCATCATTATTTCTATATCTATTAATTTGTCTTTTAAAGAGACCCAGTGGATTAATTTTGCATTTAATTCCTTATCATGTTTCTCAGATAAGAATATATTCTTCTTTGCCTTATGCTCAAAATTCATGCATTCAATCAGTCTATAATTGCCATTGCTTAATTTGTCATCTATGTAGAATTCATCTTTTACTTTTATTTTTCTCATGCCCATTTTTGCTTCAGGATGTAAAGGTATTTCAACTTCATGTTCTGCAGAAGCATTGTCTATCTTGATTTTTTCCAATTTACTCGAAAAGAAATATCTTGGAATAACCGGTTCAAGTATTCTTTTATTATGTATGATTAAATCGTCCCAGGTTAGAGTAGCTTCTGATTTTGTCATTCCAGTTGCTAAAACAAATTCTTTTATTGCCTCAGGTAAGAATCCTCTTCTTCTCAATGCAACCAATGTTGTCAAAGTGGGATCATCCCATCCGATTAACTCTCCAGAGTCTACCTTTTCTCTAATTATTCTTCCAGAACTTTCAACACCTACTAAATTGAATCTAGCAAATTCATAGCTTTCAGTTTTTTTGAAGCCAAGCATCTCCTGTATTAATCTTTGTAAAGGTGTTCTTATTTCAAATTCTTTAGATCTCATTCTATGTGTCACACCAAACAACCCATCCATTACGGCATTTTCAAAATCATAATTTGGCCAGACTCTGTATTTTTTCTTCTGCCTTGCATGCTCATGATCTATTATCCTCATTATTGTCGGATCTCTCATAGTGGTATTTTGGCTTTGCATATCTAATTTTAATCTTAGCACCATTGATTCTTCTTTTGCATCAAAGAATTTTTTCCATAATTCAAGATTAAGGTCAATATTTTTGTTTCTGCAGTCACAGTCTATCCCTTTGTATCTTTTTTCCCTTAGTTCTTCTATTGGGCAGGTACACATGTATGCCTTTCCTTGCCTGATTAATTTTTCAGCAAGATCATAGAACTTCTTCATGTAGTCTGAAACATAGATTACTTCATCCGGTTTTATTCCAAGCCAAGCATAATTATCCAAGTGTATTTTATAAAATTCAGTTTTTGCTAATTTTGGATTTGTATCTTCAAACCGTAGGATAAACTTTCCGTTGTATTTTTTTGCTAATTCATAATTTAATAATATTGCTTTTGCATGCCCTATATGGGGGTACTTGCTCGGCTCCGGTGGAAACGCAGTTATTATCTTATCCCCTTCTTTAATATCCAATACAGAGAAAATATCTTTCTTTTCTTTAGCTTTTTTTTCAAGCATTTCTGGGTCTATTTTTTCTAATTCTTTCTTTTGTTGCTCCAATGTCAATGAATTAACCTTTTTAACAATCTCATTTATTTTTTTGGCGACTTCTTTTATATTTTTCTTAAGGGCATTATCCTCGCCTAAGACCTTACTTATAACCGCGCCAGGATTTGCCTTTCCCTTATAGAATATCGCATTTTGCAGTGCAAACTTCCTTATCAGTTCTTCCATTTGTCATAATAAATAAGAAATAGTTTATTAAGGTTTTGGCTTTAATCACCAAAAGGAAATAATTTATCTATGTTTTTATTATCATTCTCCGGGTTAGTAAAAT
>C687J50192_1000714_pt1 | contig 12219 bp, 10 predicted proteins | sample RifOxyD1_FD_50192 | JGI IMG/M metagenome (IMG submission 50192)
CCATTTGTCTCTTGTTTCCTCTGAAATTGAGATATCAGGATACATTGTTTTATCTATATTTCTAGCCACCATTCTTGATGCGAGCATACCTAGTAATGCTGCATCTGTCAAAGATCCATCAGATATTTCCAACAGTTTTTCAAGTTGGTTTGTAGTATCTACAGGGACATCGCTTTTGGCTACAAAATCAATAAATTGACTAATTTTGGAAGACTCGGGTATGTCTGGATAGGTTCTGTCTTCTGGATCTTCGTTATCTGCTGGAACAGCTGCTATCCGGTAGACGCTATAAATATATGGAGGCATACCATGACTTTCTATTTTTGTATTATCTCTTTGACTAATTTTCCTTAATATTTCTGGGTAAACACGATTCCTTATGATTGAAGAATCAAATACTTCAGGTGGTTTTATCCAAGCTAATTGCTCTGGTGTTTGTTTTTGTGAACCAGCTCTTTGAATCAACTCCCTTATTTTTTGAATAGATGATTTTTCTCCATTAATATTATTTGTTAAACCACCGTTTTCACCAGCTTCCATGATTAAATCTTATCATTAAATATGTAGTAAAATTAAATTATGGTATTTTTCAATAAAAAAAAGGATGATGACTTTGACGCCAAAGATGATTATTCAGATGATGAGGAATTTGAAAAACAGCCTCGTAAAATACGTGATTTAAAACCTGAAAACAAACGTTCCAGAAAAGAACCTCTTAAACCTTGGGACAAAAAAGAAAGACTTATTGTTTTAATTACACTTTTGGCCACAGTTTTAATTTCAGGAATTTTAGCCCTTTCTGCTAGGAATTTTAAACTTCCCAAGCTTCCTTATTTAAATATTTCCAGTATTAAAAACCTTAATCCATTTAAAGAACAAGTAATAATTGTAGGAAATAAGGGAAGTAGCGTTTCTCAAGAAAAAATAGAAAATACAAAGAAATTGTTTAAGGAGGCAACATACGATTATTCTGGAATTTATGCCTTTTATATTTATGATTTAAATGGAGATTATTATTATGGAACCAATTATCAGGAAGTAATGCAAGCCGCATCTTTAATTAAACTTCCTGTAATGACAGCCACTTACAAGGAAATTAATGATGGTAAGTTAGATGCAAATAAATATTTACCCTTAATTGAAGCTATGGGTAAACGTTCTGACAACACTTCTTTTAATGAGTTGGTTAAAGTTTTAGGTAAAGAAAGAATAAATAAAGAGATAAACGATTTAGGAATGCCGAATACACAATTATCTGAAAACAAAACTACTCCTGAAGAGATTGGTATGTTTTTTAAAAAGCTTTACAAAAACGAAATTCTTAACGAAAAAGATTCTGATATATTAAAAGATTTTATGACAGATACAATTTTTGAGGACTGGTTAAGGCCCGGAATTCCCTCCGAAATTGAATTAGTACATAAATATGGTAGGGAAGTACATGTGGTTAATGATGCAGGAATAGTAGAGAGTGATAGACCGTTTGTTATGGTTATTATGACAGATGGTGTTATAGAGAAAGAGGCGGACGAGCTCTTTCCAAAACTTTCAAAATTATTATATGATAACCATATAAGTAAGTAAGAATTTTTAAAAATTATATGAATGGTCCAATAGAATATATTAAAGAAGCTTTTAGAATTTATACCAAAAAAGAAAATTTTATTTTCTTTGCCAGAATAATGGCGGTTTTGACAATAATTGCTACAGCAATTTCATATTTACAAACTTATATCTCTCAATTTGTAATAAATCCAGATATTGGCCGCGCAAGTTTAAATTTTAGTAATATTCCATTAACAATTTTGTATGTAGTTATTGCTATTCTTTCTTTTATTTTCTTTTTTTATAAGTCATCAACAATTTTTTTGGCTATTTTAAATATGAATTCAGATGAAAAAGAAGTGTTCAAACTNNGTTTCAAATATCTTGCCAAATTATTTTTGATTATGTTTGTTGTGTGGCTAATAGTTCTTTTTGGGTTGGTATTATTTATCATTCCTGCAATCTTGTTTATGACTTGGTATCAATTTTCTGTTTATTTGGTTTTAGATAAGAATCTAAAAATTGGAGAAGCATTGAAACAGAGTAAGGTTATGGTAAAGGGCAGGTTTTGGAAGGTTTTGGGAAGAAATGCGATTTTTTCATTAACGATGCTAATAATTACAGCTGTTTTGGCCCTTATACCTTATGTAGGCGATATATTAGCTATTTTTATAACACCTCTTTTTATGCTTCCAGTTTATCTACTCTATCGAGATTTGAGCGCTGGGTTCAAGGATTCTAGGACAGTTTAATTGTTTTTCTTCCAAAAACCACTCTTTTCTGCTGTAGCACTCTTTATAAACAAGACCTTCTGGTNGAATCCATTCCTCAGCCTGTTTACTTAAAAGTAATGATCCCATTATNTTATTCCANATTGGAGCTGCTCCTGTTATACCAGATGCAATTCTACTCATTGGNTTACTATCATTATTTCCAACCCAAACAGCTACTACATAATTTCTATTAAACCCNATGGTTAGATTGTCTTTTAAATCATTACTTGTTCCAGTCTTAACTGCAACTTCAGGGTGATTAGGAATAACCAACATTGAATTGGTTCCAAATGCTTTTGATCTGGCAATATTATCCTTTAGGACGTCTATTAAAAGATATGCAACTCTTGGGTCAAGAACTTTTCCGTCTGATTCTTTAAATTTATTTTCGCTATACAAAATTTTGTTTTTGTAGTTTTTAACCTCTGTTATAGATTTAATTTCATTTTTTACTCCATAATTGGCAATTACTGAATAAACTTGTGCTAGTTCTAATAGTTTTACCTCGCCTCCACCAAGTGTTAATGAAAGTCCAAACCTACTTCTGTTTTCCCATGTGGTTATTCCCATTCTTTTACCTAATTCAATCATCTTGTCGACTCCATATGAAGCCAAAATTTTAACTGCAGGAATATTTCTTGATTCTGCCAGTGCCAGTCTTACAGTGATCTTACCTCTATAATTTCCATCATAATTTTTTGGGGAATATGGTTTTTGCCCCCTTACATTAAAAGAAATAGGAGAATCATCAATTATGGATGCTAAAGTTAACCCATCTGTTAAAGCCTGTGCATAATTAATAACCTTAATAGAAGATCCTGGTTGTCTTGGCCTTATGGTTACATTTACATTTCCACCGTTTTTGGTATCGAAATAATCAACTGATCCAACCATTGCCAGAACCTCTCCGGTTTTTGGGTCTAGGACGATAATTGCAGCATTCCCCACATTTAAATTTTTAAGTTTACTTATTTCTTCCTTTGCTATTTTTTCTGCCATTAGTTGAATATTAAGGTCAAGGGTTGTTTGAACAGTTAATCCTCCTTTTTGTACGACTTCCTCTCCATACATATCAATTAATTGTTCTCTGACATACATTACAAAGTGTGGGGCCAGTATAGAAGTCTTATTAGGTGCAAACATAATTCTTTCTAATGAAGCAGCTTGTTCTTCTTCACTAGTTATAAACCTATTTATTTTCATTAGATTTAAAATTTCTCTTTGCCTAGAAAAAGTTAATTCGGGGTTATTACCAAAAGGGGAGTACCTGGTTGGACTTTGGGGAAGCCCTGCTAAAAGGGCTCCTTCTGAAAGCGTTAAATCTTCTACATGTTTACCAAAAAAGTGTTGTGATGCCTCTTCAATACCATAGGTAGTTCCTCCATAATTTACTTCATTTAAGTACATTTCAAGTATTTCGTCTTTTGAAAAGTTCATCTCAACTTCAATCGATAGTATTAATTCACGGATTTTTCTAACATATGTCTTTTCAGATGAAAGAAGGGCATTTTTAACCAGTTGTTGAGTTATAGTAGATCCTCCTTGAAGTTTACCTTCTGATATATTTTTCTTTAATGCTCTTATCATCCCTCGAATAGAAAAACCAGAATGATCGTAAAATTCGGCATCTTCAGCGGCAAGAGTAGCCAACCTTACCTGATTTGGAACCTGAGAAAGCTTAACTGGAGTTCTGTTTTTATCTTTGTAGATTGTATATAAAAGTATTCCGTTCCTATCATATATTTTAGTGGAAATTTCTTGATCTCTGGTTGTTAAATCTTTGGGAGAGGGAAGACCCTTTAATATAAAAAAATAAAACATAGAAAAAAAGATAAAAAGAAAAAGAATAAAAATCAAATATCCTCTTTTGATATAAACTCTTAATCTAGGAAATTTAACTTTTATTTTAGGAATATTAAGTTTGAATTTAAATTTAGGAAGTTTAATTCTTTGGATGGATTGAAAGAAAGCGATAACTATGTGCTCGATAGTATAGAGAATAAAAACTATAACTATTAAAATATGGGAAAAGACAAAATAAAATGGCCTACCTATAGCTGTCAGTATGGCGGCGAGTAAATTAAGGAAAATGGTTATATCTTTACGTATTTTCAGATTCACGCGGGTATTATATCAAAACTAGAGGATAAAAAGATAATTTTTTTCCTATTTTTCATAGATATAATTAATTTTTAAAACAATGCAGAGTATTTTACTCTGTTCGCAATGGGTATCTAATAACAGCAGATTGAGAAGAGATTGGACAATTCATACAATAAATTCCTCCTACAGGATCAGTGTAGGTGGGTCTATTCTGTGTTTCTACTTGTTCTGGTAGGTAGTCTTTAATGGCAATTTGGTTAGTATCTTTAAAAATTATTATATCTTGGCCAACCACATTTGAAGTCGTGGGGACTGTCCCAGCTAAGAAATATTCAAAACGAGAAACACATCCGGGGTTATTAGGATCTCCTGATGGGATTGCTCCACCCGTGTCAGCGCAAATTGTTGCCCCAACAACTTCTTCTGGTTGTAAAGGCCATGAATGTCCATCATCATCTGGATCATATTCACCTTTTTCGCTTTTATTTAATGCATATTTAATAACAGCATTCCAAATAGGGGATGCCCCCGAGACACCTGATACGGCCCCACCCATTGGGGAGTTGTCATTATTTCCTACCCAAACCACAACTACGATCTGTTTAGTATATCCAATAGTCCAATTATCGCGCCTGTCGTTTGTAGTTCCTGTTTTAACTGATACCTCAGGGTGCCCCTTAACACTTAAAAGTGAACCTGTTCCAAAAGCCTGGGATCTTGCATTATTGTCATGTAAGATGTGAGAAATTAAAAATGTTGTACCAACATCCATCACCTTTTCGCCTGATAATTTTTTATCCTTTATTTTGACTTCCTCTAATATTTTTCCTTTCCAATCCTCAACTTTGGTTATAGCAATTAGGGGTTCTTTTACTCCGTCGTTTGCAAAAACTCCAAACGCGCTAGCCATATCATAAGGCCTCACTTCACCACCCCCAAGGGTTAAAGACAATCCGTAATTATCAGGATTATCTAGAGTTGTTAGCCCTATATTTTTTGCAAAATCAGTAAAATTTTTAAGTCCATTTAAGGCAAGAATTTTAACGGCAGGTATATTAAAGGAATTCCCCAGTGCAAAACGGGTTTGAACTAAACCATGATATGTTCCATCATAATTTTTTGGACAGTATAAGGACTGTCCAGCAACAGAAAAACAAGTGGGGGCATCAGAAAAAGTAGTGGCTGGAGTTATTTTTTTGTCTTTAATAGCCAATGCATAGTTAACTGGTTTAATAGAAGATCCTGGTTGTCTTTTGGAGAGAATTACATTGACCTTTCCATCTTCGTCTGTTGCAAAATAATCTTTACTTCCAACCATTGCCAAAATTTCTCCAGTTGAAGGATGTGTGACTATTGCTGCACCGTTTCCTACTTTTTGTTTCTTTAGTTTAGCTACTTCTGTGGCTACGGCGTTTTGGGTAAATTCTTGTAAATCCAAGTCAAGCGTGGTTGTTACTCTAAGACCTCCCTGTTCAACCTTTTTTTCACCGTACTTTTCTACCAATTGATCTTTAACCCAAAGGGCAAAATGTGGAGCACTTGGAGCCTTAATTTGGGCATATTTTAATTCTTCATCAAAAGCTTTGTCTGCTTCTTCTTGAGAAATGTAACCATTCTTAACCATCTGAAAAAGAACTTCCTTTTGCCTTTCTTTAGCAAGTTCTGGATGTGCTCCGAATGGGGAATATCTGGTTGGACTTTGAGGAAGTCCTGCAATTAAAGAAGCTTCGCTAAGTGTTAAGTCTTTAGCAGATTTACCAAAATAAAGTTCAGACGCAGATTCAATACCATATGCTGTCGAGCCATATGGTATTTGGTTTAGATACATTTCAATAATTTGATTTTTGGAATAAATTCCCTCAACAACCATAGTCAAAAAGAACTCCCTTGCTTTTCTCCTGATAGTTCTTTCTGGAGTAAGAAGAGAATTTTTAACAAGTTGTTGGGTCAATGTAGAGCCACCTTCAAGTTTACCTCTAGTTACTATTTTATAAGCAGCGCGAAGTATTCCAGTGAATGAAAAACCATAGTGTTTGTAAAAATCTTTGTCTTCAATTGCTATAGTAGATTGTTTAACATACTCTGGCAGTTCTTCTAGTTTGATAGGACTTCTTCTGGTGTCAGCGTATACTTCATATATTAATTTTCCATTTCTATCCAGAATTCTCGTTGAAACAGGTATATCGGGAGATGAAAGATCTGTTGGGAGGGGAATTCCCCAAAAAAGCCAAAGGGAAAAAGAAAAAATGACGGTAAAAAAGATAACTTTTTTTCTATTTCTTTCAATTATTAAATAGTCTTTGATTTTCAGAAAAAATCTCTTCATACTATATCTTAAGTATAATCTAAACATGAATCTTAATCTAGAAAACAAAGTTTGGTGGAGTTATGTCGAAGAAGATTTACAAGAACTTTTAGTTGCCTCTGAATTTTTAACAAACGTTGTCAAGAGTTGGGGGGGAGATCTCCCTTCTGGAAGTAGAGTCTTTCATGATTATTCTTTTATTGTTTTTCCAGCCGCTAAAGCATATGAAGGATTTTTAAAAAAGATGTTTTTTGATCTTGGATTTATTACAAATGAAGATTATCATGGAAAACGCTTTAGGATTGGAAAGGCCCTAAATCCATTTTTAGAAAAAGATATAAGAGATAGAGAAAGTGTTTACGATAAGTTGGTTAAGTTTTGTGGGGGTAAAGAATTAGCCGACAAACTCTGGGAGACTTGGACACAGGGTAGAAATGCTATCTTTCATTGGTTTCCCGACGAGAAAAAGGCAATTTCGTTTACAGAAGCAGAAGCAAAGATCAAATTAATAGTTAGCACTATGGATATGGCCTTTTTGGGGTGTAGGCTTAAGGGTTAGTCTTGGTTATTTAGTAGGTTAAATGGTAATATAAAAATAGACCTTAAGTAATATGAAATCATTTAAATACGCAGTTTACCTCTCGGTTTATCTTCTAATTGTATGGGGGTTCTATAGGTTTTTATTCCAGTTGCCTGAGATAATTGAGGAATTATTTATCAAACCCATAGTTTGGTTGGTTCCAGTATTTTATCTTTTATGGAAAGAGAAAGAAAAGGTATCTTCGTTGGGAATAACAGTTAAAAATCTGTTTCCCGCTGTTTATTATGCCTTAGGCCTTGGTGCCTTTTTTGTCATGGAAGCTTTGATTATTAACTTTGTAAAATACGGTGGAAAATTTAATTTGGGAGCAAATTTGGGAGAACTACCATTTCTGACTTCTTTGGGACTTTCCTTTGCAACAGCAATATCAGAAGAACTTACCTTTAGGGGATACATATTTACCAGAATTTGGAAAGTTTTGGGTTCGGAGCTTTACTCCAATCTCGTAACTAGTCTTTTTTGGGCTTTGATACATGTTCCAATAACTTTCTTTGTTTGGAAACTTGATTTGGGAGCAGCTCTAATATATTTATTCCTAACCACACTTTTTGGAGTAGGAAGCGCTTTTGTATATGCCAGAACTAAAAATATTCTTTCTCCTATTCTTCTTCATGTGCTTTGGCAATGGCCAATAATTTTATTTAGATAGATATATTTTGTTACAACTAACAGATATTTGCGAGTAATCATAAAAAGATATACAATGACAATCACCCATGAAAAACAAAATTGCAGGAATTAGTACTACAATTTTGATAGCTTTTGCCATACTTTTGATATCAGTGTTCAGAAGTGCTAGCCCAAAATTTGCTTATTCTCCAATAGTTTTATCTGAAAGAACAACAGTTGAAAAGTCCACTTCCATTGACTACGCATTAGCTTATCAGGGTAAAATTCTTCCTGATAATCCTTTTTGGTATCTAAAAGTATTAAGAGATAAAACTTGGCTAGCAATCACTTTTAATAATGCCAAGAAAGCAGAGATTAATCTTCTCTTTGCTGATAAGAGGTTAGGCTCTTCTCTTGAACTCTTCAAAAACAATAAACCAGACTTGGGATTATCTACATTAACTAAATCAGGTAAGTATTTAGAAAGTGCCGAATTAATAATGGGGGATGACAAAGATTTTTACAGGAAAATTGCGATTGCCTCTCTAAAACACGTGGAAGTAATTGAGAATGAAATTTTACCCCTTTCTCCGGAGGACATTAAACCTGAAGTAATTAAGGTTAGAAACCATTCGAAAGAAACATATACAAAAATCAGAGACCATATGTTATCAGTTGGCCTTGTTCCACCAGAAAATCCTTTTGAAACGAAGTAATTTTTTACACAGGATAAATTCTTAATCTCCGCTAAATCTCCGCGAGCAATTTTTATTTTTGATATTTTACGCTCAGGACAGGCGTAAGCTGATATATTTAGAACTAAAAGTTGGTAGTTGACTGTCCACCCCTAGTGTTAGATTATCAATTTTGTTACTAGTTCTGGTGTTTTTTGTTTTCATTTGTGAAATATGGTTTGACATTATTTTTTAGTAAAAAACATGAATTGTCCATTTTGTAATACATCTGACACACAGGTTTTGGAATCGAGAGTTGTATCTGATGGACAAGCCATAAGAAGGAGGAGAGAGTGTAACAAATGCAAAAAAAGATTTACTACACATGAGGAAGTAAAGAAATCTGTATTGTGGGTTATTAAAAAAGACGGTAGACGTGAACCTTTTGATAGAGAAAAAGTTAAAAGAGGTATTTTAAGATCAATTGAAAAAAGACCAGTATCCTTGGACATGGTAGAGGAAACAGTAAATGAGGTTGAAAGGGAACTCTTGAAGGCCTTAAAAGAAGAAGTTCCTAGTAAAGTAATTGGTAATGCAGTTTTAAAAAGGCTTAAAAAGATTGACAAGGTGGCATGGTTAAGATTTGCAAGTGTTTATTTACAATTTGAAGATTTGGAAGATTTTGAAAAGATAATTGAGGCAAATATCTAAATATTAAAAACATATGAAAAAAAATAAAAAACAAATATCATTTGAAAGTTTTAAAGCTCCGACTTACGATGAAATTAAAAAGGAAATTGCTAAAAAAATAGGTCAAAGACCTCAAAGACCAGACGATCTGCCAAAGGGAGAATGGACTGAACAAGCCTTAAAAGTTTTATCAGAGAGATATCTAGTGAAGGATAATAATTTAAAACCCCTTGAAACTCCGGAAGAGATGCTTTGGAGAGTATCTTTTGAAATTGCTTCCGCTGAGAGTAGGTGGGGAGCAAATAAAAAAGAAGTTCTGGAATCGGCCCGTGATTTTTATGAATTAATGGTAAGTCGTAAATTTTTGCCCAACTCTCCTACATTAATGAATGCAGGAACAGGAAACGGATTACAATATTCTGCTTGTTTTGTTCTTCCTGTTGAGGATTCAATGGAAGGAATATTTGATGCTTTAAAGTATCAGGCGATAATACATAAAACGGGAGGAGGAACCGGATTTGCGTTCAGTCGTTTAAGAGAAAGTGGTTCTGTGGTTAAAACTTCAAGCGGTACGGCATCCGGCCCAATCTCCTTTATGAGAATATTTGATGCTGCCACAAATGAAGTAAAACAGGGAGGGAAAAGAAGGGGGGCTAATATGGGAATTTTAAGAGTGGATCATCCTGATATTTTAGAATTTATCCATTGTAAGGAAGAGGGGGGAATTACAAACTTTAATATATCAGTTGCCTTAACGGAGAAATTCATGAAGGCTTACCAAGAAGACAAAGAATATGATCTGGTAAGTCCTAAAACAAAAAAGATAGTTGGACAACTTTCTGCCAAAAAAGTATTCAACGAGATAGCCGACGGGGCCTGGAGAACAGGAGATCCTGGACTAATTTTTATTGATAAAATCAACAAAAGTACGGGTAATCCAGTACCTGTTTTGGGCGAAATTGAGGCAACAAATCCCTGTGGTGAGCAACCATTGTACCCATTTGATGCTTGTAATTTGGGAAGTATATTTTTAACCTACTTTGTTAAAGACGGACAAATTCTTTGGGATGAGTTGGAAGAAGTAACTAGAAAATCTGTTAGATTTTTGGACAATGTTATTGAGGTTAACCCATATCCATTGGAACAAATAAGAAAGACTGTCTTTGCTATTCGAAGGATAGGGCTAGGAATTGGCGGTTGGGCAGATATGCTTTTGGATTTGGGTATTCCATATGATTCTGAAGAAGCTTTAAATTTGGCTCAAAAAATAATGAAAACAATTCAGGAAGTGGCAGTAGATGAAACAGAAAAGCTGGCTAGAGTTAGGGGGGTATTTCCATTATTTAATAGTTCAATCTACAAAAAGGATAAACCCAGAAGAAACTCAACAGTTACTACAATTGCACCAACTGGAACTATCTCAATTATTGCTGGATCTTCATCAGGGATTGAACCACTTTTTGCTATAGCTTTTCAACATATTGTTAAAGATAAACATTTGGACAGAAAGTTAACTTTTGTTAATCCCAAATTTGAAGAGATGGCTAAAGAAAAGGGTTTCTGGAGCAAGGAATTAATGGATAAGGTAGGAGAAAATGGGGTGGTTAGACATATTGATGGAGTTCCGGAAGATATAAAGAAAATTTTTGGTACAGCTCATGAAATTGATCCTATTTGGCACATAAAAACACAATCAACTTTTCAGAAGTTTACAGAAAATGCGGTCAGTAAAACTATCAATTTAAGAAACGACGCAACAGTTGAGGATATTAAAAATGCCTATCTTGATGCTTGGAATTCTGAATGCAAAGGCGTAACTGTTTTTAGAGATGGTTGTAAAGATGCTCAGGTTTTAAACTTAGGTGTAAATAGTGAAGCAAAGAAAAAAGAAGAAACAATTACTCCTCCCGTAGTCGAGGAACCATTAAGAAATAGACCGTATATGGTTAGAGGTTCTACTTACAGAATGAATACTCCAGTTGGTACAGCGTTTATAACCATAAATGAAGATAATAACGGAGAACCCCTAGAAGTATTTATAAATGTAGGAAAAGCTGGTTCTGATGTTGCCGCCATGGCAGAAGCCTTGGGTAGAACTATTTCAACAACCTTAAAATTTAGAGGAAATATTTCTGCTAAAGATAAAGCCAAAGAAATTGCAGAACAGTTATCAGGAATTGGGGGAAGAAGGTCAATTGGATTTGGACCAACAAAAATAAGGTCCCTACCAGATGCTATTGCCGGTGCGATATCTGTTCATTATAATTTTGGGATAAACGGGTATCACAACAGCCCAAACATTTTTGGAAATTCTAATCCAAACGGAATAGTTAGTGAAGTCGTAGCTTCAGTTCCTCATGTAGAAGTAGACAATAAACAGGAAAATCTTTTCCTTCAGGCCAAACTTGAAAAGGCGGGAGATATTTGTCCTTCTTGTGGAGCGGGGGCATTAGTTTTTGAAGAAGGTTGCTCCAAATGTCATGTCTGTGGACATTCTGAGTGTTAATATGGATAAGAAAACCACATTAGAAGATATTAAGAATTGGGCAAGAAAAGTGAGAGACGAACGAGGTTGGCATCCAGACGCAAGAAGCCTAGCGATATCAATAGTTTTAGAAGCGGGAGAATTAATGGAACATTTTCAGTGGCAAGAAAGTCCAGTGGCCGAAGAAGAGATTGAAAAAAGTAAAGCAAAAAAGGATGATTTAGAAAAGGAAGTCGGGGATGTTGTCAATTACCTATGTGAATTTGCCGACAGACTCGATATAGATATTTCAGATAGTTTAAAAAAGACTTTAAAAAAAGTTGAGGAGAAATATCCCGTAGAAGGATTAAAAAATGGTGGAAAAGATTTTTATTTTGCCCAAAAGAAAAAATATAGAGAACATAAAAAATAATGGCTGTTTATACAAAAACAGG
>C687J50192_1000746_pt1 | contig 11810 bp, 14 predicted proteins | sample RifOxyD1_FD_50192 | JGI IMG/M metagenome (IMG submission 50192)
GTGTGGGCAATATGCTCCTGGTAGATTTAGGATTTGTGTGGATTTTAAAATAAATCAATGACATTTCTACTAAAATTTACTAAGCTTGTTAATTCGCCTCTCCAGTCCATCATTATTGTTCCATGATTTACAGATGCTGCAATTTCTGCTGCGGCTTCGTCAACAACTAATCTATATGAGGCTACAGTTGCGCAAGTATAAAGGAATGTTTTAATTGAATGTTCTTTGTATGCATGTCTTAAACCTGCAAAAGCAATTATTGCTAATATGGGTGTTGTTACAAAGAATGTTTCTGAATGGCCTAATTCGTGGGCTAATGCATGAGATAAATAATGGCCTTGATCTGATACTTCACAACCTGTTTTTAATACAATCTTTTTTTGTAATGGTTTGATATAAGAAGGTTCAAGACAAGATTCGCTTTGTTCAATTGAAACTTGGTATTCCCATCCAAAATGGTTTGTTGCTGTGTAGCCATTGTAATCAATGTCTAAATCTTCTCTTCTTATTGCAGTTCGCACTAAGTTCTCTAACATATTAAGCACCTCCCAATGCCTTGAAGAAGTCTAGACTTTCAGTTTAATTTAGAAAAATTGGCTTAAAAAAGGTTTACTAAGAAAATCCGGAAAATTTTCAGAAAGGTTTTTATAATCTCTAAAAATTTTAATCCCTATGGCATTTGATAAAAACCTGGATAAAGAACTTTTTCATGAAGAAGTTGAATTTGAAACGACAAAAATAACTGTTGGTGTATTTGCATACAATAATGGTATTCCAAAATTACAAGTCTCAAGAGAGAATAGGTCTTCAGAAGGAGATTATTCTTTTAATAAATTGGGAAGAATGACAAAAGAAGAAGCTGAAGCTGTTATTCCTTTGATGAAAAAAGCTTTGGAGAAGATGTAGTTTTAAATCCTAAAGCTACAATAAAAATTTCTTTTGAACCTTGTCTTGTTGATTGTGGAGTGTATCTTTTTACAAATTCAAAATAAGGTTTAATTTCTTTTACTAATTCTTCTGTTTCTTGAGATTGGAAAGTTTTTACTACAAAATTTCCATTTGGTTTTAGTGCTTTTTTTGCTATGAGGAATGATTCTCTGGATAATTGGAAGGATAAGTATTGATCTCTTTCTCTGATGCCTGATGTTTTTGGGGCAATATCTGAAAGTACAACATTGAATTTTTGGATTATTTTTTTTTGGATTTCTTTGTCGTTGATATCTCCTTGTATGAATTCTATTCCTCCAATTGGTTTTATTGAAACTAAATCTATTCCTAATATTTTGCCTTTGGTTCTTTGTTTTACAAATTGTAACCAAGATCCTGGAGCACAACCAATATCCAGCACTGAATCATTAGCTTTGATTAAATCATATTTTTTTTGAATTTCTATTAATTTGTATGAAGAACGTGCACGAAAGCCTTCTTTTTTTGCTTTCATGTAATAATGATCTTGACGGTTGTATGTCATATGTTTTAGAATCATAAAAGTATTTATATATCTTCTTTTATTTTTTTTAATGATGAATTCAATTGAAAGAAATGGAATAGTATATGATATTTTATTTAGAACAAATTCGGGGGTTGAAAGTGATTCTTATTATTATTTACATAGAGAAACTGGGATGGGTTATAGGATTAGATTTGATGGAGCTGAATTTAATGAAGTTTTTATNGGAATGATTACTCAAGATATTTCTGTTATAGGAGGTTTTGAAATTATTAATTTTATTCGTGCTCATGATGGTAGGTTTCCTTTTTTTGTTCCGGTTTTAGGATTGGGTTTAGTTGAGGAATTTGAAGAAAAATTTAAACAAAGATTAGTTTATCCTTGTGGATTAAATTTTCAGGATAANCATTGTTTTAAGATGAGTGATGTTGTGGAGTCTTTAGAAAAAGAAAGAATTATTTTTAAGAANGATTTACCTGGGGATATAAGATTTCATTATGGACATAAACTTATTGAAATGTATGATATTTATGATCCTATTACAATCCTAAATTCTTTGACCTCTCGAATTTGATTGCAGTAGGGGATTCTCCTCCGTGCCAGGATACTTTTGGACGAACTTGAATAGGATATAATCTTTCTGAGTTATCATCTAAAATAATTGCTGCTCCTGGATCTGCTGGAAGGATGTTCAAGTAACTTGTTAAGGTGTCTCCTAAATATGATTGCATCATGGAGTTGAAAGCTTCAACATCTATTTTTGCTGTTAGTCTATGTGCAAGGACTATATCTGATTGTGTTAAAACATCTGAATGAATCTTTCCTGGTTGTTGAGTAATTAATAATAATGAAATTCCAGGTTGACGACCTTCCCTTAATATTGTTACCAAGGCGTCTGTTGCTGCAGTTTTTCCGATTGCAGGAAGTAATTCATGAGCTTCATCTAAAATAAACCAAATTAATGGTTTTTTATCCTCTGAAACTTCTTCTTTGATTTTGAAATATGAATAACCTGTTCTGATAGATTCAATTTCATCTAATTTTCTGGAAAGCATTCTTTCAACAAATATTTTTTTAGATATTAATCCTACAACAAGAGCTTTGATTCCCCAGCCACCTGAAGAAGTTGCGTAAGCAGACATATCTAAAACTGAAACTGCTCCACGATTTATTAGAACTTCAATTTTTGTTCCTTCATTTGAAAATAAACCCCAACCTTTTGAAGCTTTGAATCTATTAATTGCTTCATTTTTTGTTTCATTTGAAAAAGTATTATCTTTTTGAATTAAATTAATTATATCATCAACATTAAATTCTTCTTTTCTTAAATCTGCTAAATCGCCTAGAATTTTATCAATTAAAATTGAAACTGGGTGAGAAGATGAAAGTTCAAAAGCTAGACGCCAATCTTCTCCAGATAATTCTGAAGCTTTGATTGAGAATGGTGCATCTGTTGGAATGCCAATCGATTTGGAATATTCATACATACCTATCGGTGTGAAGATTTTTATTTTTTCTAATCCTTTTGCTTTCAGTCCCCATTGTTCTAATAATCCTGAATCTTTTTCATTAGGATATTTCATTGTCCAGAAAACGCCCATTGTATCTAACATTATTACAGAAAGATTATTTGAAATTTCATCTGGAAGGTCTATAATCCCTTCGGTGATGACTGATGATGAGTATGACTTGCCAGAACCCCTCTTTCCAACAATTAATACTACATGTGATTTGATTACATCCATATAAACATAATTTGATAAGGTCGTGGTTTGGCCCATTTTAACATAAGAACGGCCTATGAGAATTGTTCCTTTTTCTCCAAACTTCTTTCTATCAGACTCGGTTCTTCCGATAATAATATTATAGGTCATTCTTTTGATGTGGGAATGATTGTTTATTAATTTTCTCAATCTTAAAGGAAAGTTTTTTATAACTTTTTGTATTTAGATTGTTTATGAAAAAAATTATTTTGTTCATTTTATTGATTTTAATGTTTTTATCTTCTTGTTCGATTCAAGATTCTAATGAAAAATTATACCTGGGGTTGATGATACATGTTGAAGGGTGGAGGAATGAAGTTAATTTAGAGGATAGTTTTAATTTGCATGCGAGTGCCGTAGAGAATATGGCTTCTATTCTAGAAGATTATGGGGCTGTTGGAACTTTTGAATTTAGTCCTGAATTTATTGAAGCTGCTGAAAGGTGGGATTCAAATATTATTCAAGATTTGCATGATAGGGGTCATGGTGTCGGTGTTCATGCTGATGCGGGGTATTCTTTGAATGAAAATTATGATTATGATATTTTTGTTAAAGAAATTAAGGACTCAAGATTAGATCTTGAAAAGTTAGTTGATTTTAAAATTTTGCATGTTTCTGGAATTTGTTCAGAAATGGATTGGGTTAAAGCTGCTATTGATGCAGGATATAAATTTACTTCTGGTAGTGTGGGATATTGTGCAATGTCTATGCCAGAGGATTTGAGGCCTGAAAAATATAAAAATTGTTTGAGTCCTGGTGAATGTCATGGGCCTTTACCTGAGGATATTACTCAAAGTTTAACTCCTATTCTTGCTAGTTCTGGTGAAAATTGGTTATATAGTAATAGTGGAGATTTAGTAATTTTTAATGCAAGAAATGTTTTATATGCTCAATATGAAGATAGTTTAGGGATTTCAGAAGTTAGTAATGCAGATTTGACCTTTGAGGATTTGGAAGCAAGTTATCAGAATATTGAGATTGTTTTAAATGAAGTGGATTCTAATGAAATTAATTTAATTTATTTTGGTTGGAGTCTTGGTGATACAGATTTACATAATGAAAATTTATTGAAAGAATGGTTAGATTATGTTGATGAAAATTATATTCAAACTGGACAAGTTGAATGGAAGACTTTGCCTGAGGTTTATTTAGAATATACTTCGTAAAGTTTTTAAATTGAGATTTTTCTATTTAAACTATGAATTTTAACTCTTTTAAGACTGTAATATTTTTAGGGTTACTAACTGGAATATTATTAGGTATTGGATATTTATTTGGTCCTTATGGATTAATTATTGGTTTTATATTTGCATTATTAATGAATTTTGTTTCATATTTCTATTCGGATAAAATTGTTTTGTGGATGTATAAAGCCAAGCTTGCTGAAAAAAGTAAGTATCCAGAGTTGCATGAGTTAGTTTCTGAGATTGCAAAATTGGCGAATATTCCAAAGCCTAAAGTTTACATAGTTACATCTGCTAATCCAAATGCATTCGCTACTGGAAGGAATCCGAAACATGCTGCTGTTGCTGTGACGACTGGTATAATGGAATTATTAGATAAAGAGGAATTGAAAGGTGTTATTGCTCATGAAATTTCACATGTAAAAAATAGAGATATTTTAGTGGCTACAATTGCAGCTACAATTGCTGGTGTTATTTCATTCGTTGGTGCTATGGCGAGATGGAGTACAATTCTTGGTGGTGGTGATGATGATAATGGAGGAGGATTGTTAGGGTTATTAGTTTTGGGAATTATTACACCAATAATGGCTTTCTTAATCCAGATGGCTATTTCGAGAAGCAGGGAATATTTGGCTGATGAAAGTGCGGCTAAAATTTTAAAAGATTCTAAAGGACTTTCTTCAGCATTAAAAAAATTGGAATCTGGCGTTAAGGAACATCCTTTCACTAATGAATCTTCTGCTGGTGCGTCTTTGTTTATTGTGAATCCTTTTAGTTGGAAAGGTTTTATGTCTATGTTAAGTACTCATCCTTCAACTGATGATAGAATTAAAAGATTGAACTCTATGAAATTTTAAGATATATTTATATATTATTTTTGTTTTAATAAGAGTATGATTTCAAAGGATGCAGTTTCAAAATTTCAACAAAAGTTTATGAAAAATTATTCTGTTCCTGCTAAAGATTTAATTAAATTAAATAAAAGTAGTGTTGATTATTTGGCTGGTGTTGCTCCTAAACCTAAAATATCTATGAAGAGTGTGATTAAAATATCTCGAAAAAAATTAAGGAATATTCCAAAGTATAAAGAAAAACAATTAAAAAAAGTTCCTAAGTTTATTGAAATAGAAGTTCCTGTACCTAAAGACGTTTCGCCTAAAGCTTATTTGAGAACTGTTGAAGTACCAAAAGTTGATTTTGATGAAATAGATCCTTGGGTTAAAATTGTTGAATTGTTAAACAAATGTGATAATGCTGTTCTAAAAAATAAATTAGATTTTGCAGAAATTTATTATGGACAGATTCAACCTTTTTATGAACAATTAGAAGATAATGATAAAAGGTTTGTATTTTTTAAGATTAAAGAATTACAAGAATCTATTATTGAATTGAGGATGGATAGAGTTAAACAATTAATTTTAATTACTTCCTAAGCCATTCAATTTCTTCTTCGTCTAGTTCTAATTCTTTTATAACTTCAGGATTTTGTAAAATCTTACGTAAGTATGGGTAAGTATCTTTTAATGCGCGATGTTTTGAGGTGTGTGTTACTGTTGCAATTTTTTCTGAAATGGATTTCTTCTTTGCATTTCTAACTTTTGCCATCCAGAGTTTTAATATCCTTGAAGTTCTAGTATATTCTGGAGTTTCAGGATTTGTTTCTTTTTTTGAAATTGCAATGCCTGAGGTAATTAGAATATTTATGTAAACTAAATATCTCCAATATTGCCATCTTCTTATTCTACCTTGAAATACATCTGCTCTTGAAAGTTTTTCATAAGCTTTTTTTAAATCTTCAGAAGAATATTCTTTTGGGAGATTCTCATCCAACCATAGCATGCATTCATTTAGATCTTCATTTGTTTTATCAAAAATATTTATGGTTTCATTCCATTTTTTACTTTTTAAAATTTTTCTTAAACAAAAAATTAAATCTTCTTCTTTATCTCTTTCTGATTTATCCTCTGTTGAAATAGTTTTTGTGATACTGAATGCTTGGAGATCATTAATTGCGGCTCTTAAATCGCCTTTGCTTAATTTTGCTATTTCTTGTAAGTCTTTTTCAGTATAATTTACTTTTTCTTCTTCACATATTTTTTTTAAATGATTAATTATTGAATCTCTTTTTAATGATTGGAATTCTATCAAAATACATTTTTTTCTGAGTTTTGAAAATTTATCCTCCCAAGGATCTATGCAAGTTAAAAAGGTTAGATGTTTTGGTTTTGTGATTAATTCTTCAATTGCACCTAGACCTCCACGATCTTTGGTCCCTGAAAGGGCGTCGATATCATCAACTAATATTAATTTTCCTTTTGAAAAAAGGCTTTGTTGTTGCATTGAACTGCCTAGGAGGTTTTGAATACCTTCTTTGTTTCTTGTATCAGAAGCATTAACTTCAAAAATTTCTAAACCTAATTCTTTTGATAATGCAATTGCTGCAGTTGTTTTTCCAGTTCCTGTTGGACCATGGATTAAGAAAGGTTTTTTTAAATTCAGAGATTGTTTTATTTTAATTATTGATGCTTCTTGTCCAATAATTTCTCTGGTAAATTTTGGGATATATTTTTTGGTCCAAGGATTCATGATTATTTATATATTCTGCTTCGCAGGTCACGTTTGGATATACCATCAAAGTATTTAATTTGAAATATCGTTGGGGCTTTGATAGTTTCTGTTGATAATATTGTTGCAAGGTCATCTAAACTATTAGCTTTAATGATTCTATTTTTTGTTCCATTTGATTTAGGATTTCTATTAATTTCTAAATAATATCCTTTTTCTTCACGATGAACTTCTATTGTGTATGTCATTTTGCAAAGTAAGCTAATAATGCTTCTAGTTGTATGAATTCATCTGCGCCTTCAACCATTCTAAATTCTATCTCTCCACATTTATCTAATAATTCGATTCTTTTTTCATCAGAGATGGAATCTATTTCCATAGTTTCTTTTTGAATTTGTTTTAGGATATCTAAACCTGATAAACCATGTTTAAGCATTGTGTCTAGTAATAAACCTCTTGATTGGATGAATCTTTTGTTAATTGCTAATAATAAAATATCTTGAATTTCTTTTGGTTCTGCCGCGGAAACTAATGAATAAACCAAATTTTCAGTGATGTTGTGATCAATTGAAGAACAACTTTGTAAGACGTTTGTTATTTTTCTAACATCACCATGGCTAATATTAACCAATGAGGCAATGGTGTTTTTATCTACATTAAGATTTTCTGTGGTTGCAATTTTCATTACATAATCTTCAATATCTTCTTTTGTTAATGGTTTGAATCTAAAAACTGTGCATCTACTTTGAATTGGATCTATTATTTTACTGCTATAGTTACAGGATAAAACAAATCTAGTAGAAGTAACAAAGTTTTCCATAGTCCTACGAAGTGCTTGTTGGGCTTCTTTGGTTAAAGAGTCACATTCATCTAAGAAAATAATTTTGAATGGAACATTTCCTAAAGCTCTTGTTTTTGCAAATTCTTTAATTGTGTTTCTAACAACATCAATCCCTCTGTCATCAGATGCGTTTAATTCTAAAAAATTATTTTTCCAAGTTTCTTTAAAAAGTTCTTTTGCTATAACTAATGCAATTGTTGATTTACCAACCCCTGCGGGTCCAGCAAGAAGAATATGGGGCATATTTCGTTGATCTACAAATGCTTTTATTCTTTCAACTATTTTTTTTTGGCCTTTAATGTCCTCAAAAGTTTGGGGTCGATATTTTTCTGTCCAAATTGTAGAATCTGTCATAAATTAATAAAAAAGAAAATTATTTATAAGTTTTTAGATAATCTATTGTTCTTCTTCGTCTTCTTCTAAAGCTTCTTCATCTGAACTTTCTTCGTTTGATTCTGCTTCTTCTTCGGATTCAGAATATGATTCTTCTGATTTGCCTGAACCTTCGCCAACAACTTCTGCGAAAGCCATTTTCTTTAGGACTCTTGTAATCTTGACTTTAACTACATCTCCTTGTTTAACACCTGGAACAATAACTACAAAGTTATTTACTTTAGCGATACCATCGCCTTTTGCTCCAGTACTCTCAATAGTAACTTCTATTTCGTCTCCCTGTTCTACGGGTTTTCTAAATCTGTCATTCATCATTTTTTCATTTAACTCCTTAATTTAATTGCTAAAAATAGGTTTTATTATGTTTATAAGGGTTTTGGTGACTCTTTTTTAGGTTCGAAAATTTTTTCTATTCCTAAGGCTAGGCTAAAACCTGTGGCAAATGCTAGAAAGTCTTTTGGATCGAATACTCCTGTTTCTGAACCTATTTCTGCTAACTCTGATAAAGTTGCTAATGTTCCCCAAGTTAATAGTGTAGCTTTTTTTGAAGCTCCATATGCTCTTGTTACAAAATATAATCCAAATGGGACTGTTACATCTGAACCATATGAATGGAGATAGTGTTCTAATTTGGGATTATTATATTCTTCTCTGCTTAATATGTCACCTAAAGTACCTAAGCCTGCAAAAACTACATGGTACAATTTCATATTTTCAAAATTAAAATTTAATAATTTCATTTTTTAAAAACGCCCCAACATAAGTAGGGGATTTTATTTTTGTTTTCTTTGTATAAAGTTATTTTTCCGCCTTTTTTAACGTTGAATGCTGCAAATGGACCAAGACCAGATCTTAAGAAATAATCTCCTTCTTTCCAGTTTTTAGCGGTTTTAGTAAGATAATCAGTGAATTCTTTTTTTGATTTTATAAATTCTTTTTTTAATTTAAGTTTAGGATTTGCTTTGTAAACTACAGAAAACTCTGGTCGTATTTGCATAACCAGCATCGGTTTGTCTATAATATCTTCCATTTATCAATTCCTATCACCTCTAATATAAATTAGGTAAGAAGATTCTTTATAAACCTTTTGGTATATATTTTAGAGTTGCTATTTTGGGCAAATTATTTAAACAACTGGGAAGTTTTTTGTTGATATGCAGGACTTTAAGAAAATTGAAGAAGATATGTTGAAGTTTTGGGAAGATAATGATATTTATCTGAAATCAAAGAAAAATAATGCTAAAGGAAAGAAATTTTATTTCTTGCAAGGGCCGCCTTATACTTCTGGTAAATTGCATATTGGGCATGCATGGAATAATAGCATGAAAGATATTGCTATGAGATACTTTAGATTGAAAGGTTATGATGTTTGGGATAGGGCTGGGTATGATATGCATGGTTTGCCTACAGAAAATAAAGTTCAAAAAGATATGAATCTTAAAGATAAAGATGCTATCATTAATTTTGGATTAGATAAGTTTGCTACAAAGTGTAAAGAGTTTTCTTTTAATGGAGCAAAACAAATGAATCTAGATTTATTGAGGCTTGGTATCTGGATGGATTTTGAAAATGCGTACATGCCAATCACAAATGATTTCATNAGTGGAGAATGGTTGTTATTCAAAGAAGCTTGGAAGCAAAAAAGATTATACAAAGGAAANAAAGTTATGTCTTGGTGTGGTTCTTGTGAGACTTCGTTAGCAAAGCATGAATTAGAGTATGAAACCCTGAAGGAAGATTCTATTTTTTTAAAATTTAAAGTGAATAAGAAACAAAATGAATATTTAGTAATTTGGACAACGACTCCGTGGACGATTTTATATAATTTAGCTGTTATGGTAAACCCAGATTTGTATTATGTTAAAGCTGAGGTTGAAACTGAAAAAGGAAAAGAAGTTTGGATAGTTGCAAAAGATTTGGCGTTTGTTTTCATTACAGGATTATTAGGTTATAAATTTGAAACCTTAGAAACTTTTTTAGGAGAGAAGTTAGAAGGGTTAAGTTATGAGCATCCATTGCATGAAGAATTGAAAAAAGAGTATGCTGATTTGAAAAAAAGGTGTCCTAATGTGCATACAGTTTTATTATCAAAACAATATGTTGATACTTCTGCTGGAAGTGGATTAGTTCATTGTGCTCCTGGTTGTGGGCCTGAAGATTATGAAGTTGGAAGAGCATANAATATTGAAGCNTTTAATTCTTTAGATGAAAAAGGTGTTTTGACTAGTGGAAAATTTAATGGNTGGGTTGCAAAGAAGGATGATAAAAAGTTTATTGAATATTTTAAAAATAATGGTTGTTTGATTACTGAAACTGAAGTTGAGCATGAGTATGCACACTGTTGGAGATGTCATAATCCTATTGTATTCAGAACAACTGAACAATGGTTTTTGAAGATTGAAGATTTAATCCCAGAAATTTTAGAGTATAATAAAAAAATAAAATGGGAACCAAAGAGTTCAAAAGATAGTTATGAATCTTGGATTTCAAATTTAAGAGATAATGGAGTTACTAGGCAGAGGTTTTGGGGAACACCAGCACCAATTTGGGAATGTTCATGTGGGCATGTTGAAGTGATTGGTAGTAAGGATGAACTAAAAGAAAAAGCTATTGATGATTTGCCTGATGATTTGCATAAGCCATGGATTGATGAAGTTAAAATTAAATGTTCAAAATGTGGTAAGATTATTGAAAGAATTCCAGATGTATTAGATGTTTGGTTGGATTCAGGGACAGTTTCATGGAATTGTTTGTATTATCCGGACAAAAAGGATTTGTTTGAAAAATATTTTCCTGCGGATTTGATCTTAGAAGCTACTGAGCAAACTAGATTATGGTTTAGTATGTTGCAAATATGTTCTGCAATCATGTTCAAGAAGCCTTGTTATGTAGGAGCTTATAATCATGGGATGATTTTTGATTTTGAGGGCACGAAAATGTCTAAATCATTAGGGAATATTATCTCGCCATATGAAGTTGTGGATAAATTTTCCTCGGATATTTTGAGATATTATATTTGTGAGACTACTGCTGGAGAGAATATTAATTTCAATTGGGAGACTATTAAACAAAAACAAAGAAACTTGATTGTCTTTCAGAATATGGCTAACTATTTATTGCAATTAAAAAATTCTGAAGGTTTAGAAAGTGGAGAACTTGGAATAGAAGAAAAATATATTCTTTCTAGGTTGAATTCTGCTGTTAAGAAGGTTACATTTTTGTTTGAAGCATACAAGTTTGATGAAACTATTACTGAATTAGAAAAATTGTTGTTGGATATTTCTAGAGTTTATATAAAAATGACTCGTGATAAATCTTTAGAGAGTCCTGGAATTGTATATAATACTTTGAAAGATGTGTATGTGAAAGCTATACAAATGTTTGCAACAATTTGTCCTTTGTTTTGTGAAAGTATCTGGCAATCTTTGAGAAGTGTTGATATTGTTTCTGAAGAATCTGTACATTTGACTACTTGGCCAAAGTATGATGAAAAATTAATTAATGAAGAAATTGAAAAAGAATTTGTTGGAGTTATGAAAATTATTGAACTGGGTTTAGGACAAAGAGATAAAGCACAAGTTGGATTGAAATGGCCTTTAGGAAAAGCGGATGTT
>C687J50192_1000749_pt1 | contig 11743 bp, 15 predicted proteins | sample RifOxyD1_FD_50192 | JGI IMG/M metagenome (IMG submission 50192)
AATGTTGCCGTTGTGTTCGATACGAAAAAGGGTGCCGACCTTCCCGCAACGTGGAACGGCATTCCCGTTATCGACGGCGATATCAGCGACCTGCGTTTCCTTGATCCTCGTGGCGTGATTGTCGGGTTGCGTGGCAAGGGTGAAGCCCGAAAGGGATCGCACAACGGCTTCGTGATTTCAACGAAAACTATTTAATACCTGCCCCTTGACTTTCGGGTATTAATAGGTTATATTACAGTATGATCAAAAACACCAAACAACAGGAAAAGAACATGACCGTAGTGTTGAAGAAGCGTGGTCGTCCGAGCAAGGCCGATGTGGCAGCACGTAGTGTCAAGCACGTGGCCGTTCGTCCTGACGCCGAGATTCTCACCGATCTGAAGGAACGGTTTAGTATTCTTTCGATTCTCACGAAGGGTGCCGTTGCACGAAATGTTCGGGCCGTTACCGTCACGGGTGCCCCTGGCGTCGGCAAGTCGTATACCGTGGAGCAGATCCTTGGTGTAAGTAATACGCCGCACGAGATTATCAAGGGTGCAATCTCCGCTGTCAATCTGTACAAGACGGCCTACCGGATGCGTAAGGCTGGATCGGTGATCGTCCTTGATGACGCCGACAGTCTCTTCAATGATGAAGATGCACTCAACATTCTGAAGGTGCTCTGCGATTCGTCCGAGACTCGTAAGGTATCGTGGATGAAGGAAAGCAACGCATTGGTTGCTGACGATGTACCGCAGTCGTTTGAATTTGCGGGTGCAATGATTTTCATTTCAAATCTTGACTTCCAGCGTTTCGTGGACGAAGGCAAAAACAAGTATGCAATGCACTTTGAAGCATTGATGTCACGTAGTTTGTATCTGGATCTGCGATTGCATTCCCGCAACGAGTTGGGTGTCTGGATTGAACATGTGGCAAACGCTGGACATATCTTCCGTCGTGAAGGATTAACGGAAGCGCAGGGCAAGGCAGTACTATCGTTTCTTCGACAGTACCGTGACGAATTGCGTGAACTGTCGTTGCGTACATTGTTGAAGGCGGCACAGTTGGTGAAGACCAATACCAATTGGGAAAACATGGCACGAGTTCTTCTTCTGAAGACTCGATAAACTCTAAACACACAGGAAACACACATGGAACGGGCTATTAAGTATATTGAGCAATTCGACATTTTTCTTACCTTGCTGCGAAAGGTAACAATGAAGAATCATGCAGCCATTGAAACTATCATCGGCAGAAAGTTTGATCGTATTGTTATTAATGGGGCGGTTACCTATTTTGTTGATAAGAAGAATTCCGTTATCTATGGGACAAAATCTCCATTGCAGTATAATCCCCGCCGCAGTTATGGGACACTAGATACCGTTATGCAGTTTGATTGGACAACAAACACGCCACTGCCAGGATCGCCCGTTGAAGCAGAATGGAACGCTCGAGAGAAAGCAATCCAGAGCGGCTATAAGAAACGTGGCCGGCCTCGTAAGGTGGTGCATGTTCAGCCAACCTCGATTGAGAAGGTGAGTACATCATGAGCGAAATCCCATCACCAATCTTTCGGCCGAATGCACTCACGCAGCGGCCATCTCCAGACACTTCTCCGTTTTCTTCCCCACATATGCATACTGACGAACACGCAACCCCAGTGCCTATTCCGGCGGCCGCACCACAGTCATTTGGCCATGAGTTTAATTTAATTCGTGCCGTTGAAGAATATGGCCCGCAGCGAGTAGCAACCATCACCAAGGAGCTGTCGCAGCTGGTTGCACGTGAGCTCGTGCTGCAAATCGAACTGTCAACCCTTGAGCGTCTTATTGCCGCTACAAAAGCCGGCGGCACGAAAGTTTAATGCAAAAGAAACTTCCCCATTTACATGGGTTGCGGCAATGGGTATATACGGCAAATACGATGCATTATAGTTGGCAGACTATTGTCACGGCAACCACGATGCAGAAAGCACGAGCACTTGGGTATCGTGAAGCATTGGCTGTAATGGGCAATCATGCTCGTATACATACCGATACTGTTGCCCCGCTGGAATAACTAACAACCGGAGATTTTTATGTACAGCGAACTTGATAATGCCACCCGACAGGAATTGCTCTCTGCGCTCGACGATAACGATACCGAGCGCAGCAACATGCAATGGGAGATTGCCATGTGCGAAAAGCGTCTGCGAGAATTGCAAGAAGAGCGCAATACCGTGCTAAGGGCCCTTGATGAATTTCACGGCGGCATCGACGAGGACCGAGGCTAAGAGTGATAAAACAGGTTTACATAATCAGTATTATACGCATTGTAATAATCTGGTAACAATAGTCAATTGTAACGATTTGCTTTCGCCACTTCCCTTTCGTACTATATAGGTTATATTACAGTATATGATTAAATCAAACGAAACACTCTCTGCCGCCTTCGGATCTCGTGCCGAAGCCCTCGCCTACGTGGCCGGAATCCGTCAGCTTGCCGACCTCTGTCCGGATCGCGATATTCGTGTCAGCGGCTTCGCGATGGACAGCACGGGGTATCGGCAGCTGTGGCGCGTCCATGTTCAATGCCTCGTAGCGACCGAAGGGCCGTATAACGCTGGCGGGTGGGATGAGTGATAAAACATCTCAGCAGTGAGACTCTTAGTGCTATATGACTGCGGCGGAAGTTTACATAATCAACATTATACGCAATGTAACAATCATGTAACGATCACATTTTTGCACTTGACAAGCGTTATCCACAACGGTGATAAAACATCTCAGCAATAAGATTCTCAGCATTAAAGCATTAATGTAAAAATGCCTTTCGGGGTTTATTCGGTGGTGCGCAACTTCGGGTTTTATTCGGGTTCGGAATTTATTCGGTCGGCATACGCCAGCGTCAGCAGCCATCACATTACCAGTAGTAATGTGATAAAACGGGGCCCTTGAGCGCTCAGAGCGTAGCGTACTAAGTGCGCAGATTACCGCAAATCATTCACTTTCCCGGGCGTCCGGATAGAATATATTGCATGCAAGCGGTATAAGCGGTATAAGCGTTATGAACGCATGATGATTGATGGCGTCATGAAGGCAAATAGTATGGTGCGTATAATGGAAAAACATGGGTCGTAACGGGTCGCTATGGGGGCAAGAGCGCTGTTACATAAAAAATATGGACCTCGATACGAATGCACTAGTATTGCCTTCCCACGCTCATAGACTGTTAGAACATTATACGAAAAGTTCTCCCGTATCCTATAAATAGTCTATTATCACGATGTTATCAATGTGATATCATATTGATATAATGCAAATAGGGAGCATTCACGATACTAAATACCACATTCAAGATACTACATGGGGCATTCAAGATATTGGCGTAACGGTTCAAGATACTACATACACCCTTCAAGATACTCCTGCTAATCTTCACGATAATATGCATACTCTTCACGATACTGGGTACCTATACACTCTTCACGATGCTCTATACTCCTTCAAGATATTATGCATCCTGTATTTCCTGCAATTCTTCGTCGGATAAGGAAATATCAACATCTGCTAACTGTATATCATCAATATCATAATAATCTGAGGTAATAATACCAAGCTGGCCATTCTTGGGTACCTTCTGTGGCTCTAAGAAACTTTTTTCAATATATATTTTGTTTACCACATTAGGACTGCCCGTGGTTAAAAACATGCAATTATAACAATACAATGCAAGATTAGATAAACTATAATTGCTATGGTTGCCGTCCAAAAAGGTGAGCATCAATGGAACCTTCTTATCTGTAATACGGCGTTCATTAAATCCGCAACTGGCACATTGTTCAACAATCTTTTTACGAGCGATTAAACGGTTCTTTAATCTGGCCATACTATACTTTGGATGTTTACCCGCAAAGATATCCCGCAAGGATATAGAGGATGGCCGCATTGACCATCCTTTATCTATTCCCACACCCGATTGATTTGAATGACTATCAAAGAGATTATACAACATGGCGTATTTGCGGTATCGTTTATACCCGACTTGAAGATATCGTGCTGCCGCCTTATTACTGTTAGTATGCCGTTGTGCTTCTTCTATCTCTGATCGTAACAGTGGCTTTACTGCTGGGCCTCTGCCGCTTGTATAGTTTGGGTTCTTAATACTCATATACCCTCTTGGTTATTTTGCAAAGAACTTCCGCAATTGCTGAGGCAAGAAATGCAAATACTGCTAGTACTGTTAGTACTCCCAATGTAATAATTAACGCACTTACCATGCATGCCCCAAACAATATTCGTATCATACCTTGCGATGAATGGGTTGCCATACGGGAATGTTATCATACACTTCTGCAATACTAAAGTCTGCATAATAAAGGGGTGCCACCGCACGAAGAGCCGTGAGTACGGCATCTGCGAGACGACGAATCTCGGGCTCGGCATGCTTATCACTTCGGCTTTCAATAAACCACCGAAACCCACGATGATTGTTTGTCCACACACCACGGGCTTCGAGCGCATGAGGAAGCAAATTGCGGGCTTTTCCACGGGCCCACTTTCGAAGATCAAACCCTGTAAGATTCAAAGGATTTATCTTCATGAGCCAAGTCACATCACGACCGTACGCATCAAAGGATGTTTCCAACGAAGAGATATGCGAAGTCAATAGATTTAATTCATCAATATTGAAATCAGTAATACCGCTGATATCATCCACGGTACCATCTGTTAACAGTGTCTCATACTTGTCATAGAGATTTGCATAATACGGATCAAGCACAATGTGTGCATCTTCTTCTGCCGTATAGCGAGTAGATCGTTGTGAGATGGCAAAACTTCGATGCCGATTTAATTCAAGGGTGAGCCCACGGGTAATGCCCGTAATGTAAAGACTCACCGTAGAATGTTCAAGGACTGATCCATGTGCGTGCCCCATAACGGCCAACTGATTGGCTTCGTTTGCTCGTCCTTCCTTGCCATGTGAATCATAGCAAACTTTTGCGCTGAACGAACCAATCTTTGTATGATCGTCACCGTCGTCGGGAATATCAAAGGTCTGCGATCCAATAAACTGTGATTGGGCGATAACTTCGACAACGGGCTTTCTAATAATTTGCATATATAACCTATTCGTGTAGTGGTAGATTCTGTAATATAACTAGAAGAATATTCATTGTCAAGTGTTAGTAACTATCGCCATAAATACTAAATTGTTTAATAGGAATAACAGGATCTGCTTCTTGTAGTACTTTATATAGTACTCCCGCACCCGCATCAATATAATATTGACGGTTGCCCGTTTTCTGAAAGTAATGTTCTAATGTTTCGGTGAGGGTTGGATAAACTCGTACGTCTTCTAATCCAATTTCTACCCACCGATCACCTGGCGGTAATCGTTTAAAGATTTCTTGTTTAATTTCCATTATTTTGCCCCCTTACGGTCGAAACATTTTTTCATATCATCTTCCCAAACTATGGTAGTTCCAGTTTTACCTGTATCTCCTTGCTTTGAACGATATTGTTTTCGTGCAACTCGCACACGTTTTCCATCTCTAACAGTATAAACGAAAATAGTTTTAGGATCTTCGTCATCGACCATTAATTCAAAAGTTCGTTCAAACTCACGTAACGTTTCAACACCTAGGCATTCACGGAGGGTAACTGGGGTAACAGGGATTCCCTCCATGACTAGTTGGGTACTTCGTACAAGTACCTTTTCAAAATATTCTTGTTCATTTTCAGGAGTAAGTTCCTCTGGTAAATCAATCTTATCCAAGTGTAGCATTTCAATGATGCCGCGTGCTTCCAAATGGTCACCAAGTTTTACTTCATCACCGTGTTGGTTTGTAACTGTGATTTTGTTTAATTGTTCAACATTGTCACGCTGAAATTCAATTGTTAGTCTGCGTAATGTTTTTAATGCTGTTTTGATTTCAAGTTGTTCTACATTTTTCTTTTCCTTAACAGATGATACAAATGGACCGTATGCTTTTGATTCTGCTACAGATGGCTTTTTTCCAGAATCGGCAAGAGTTTTTGCTTTCGTAAGTGTTTCGGAAATTCTTTCCAGTATCTTACGTTCATCAGCCGATAACAGTTTAGCTTCTGCCATCTTGTTTAAGACATACCAATACGCCGCATCTCCATCCAATTTCATAGATTTTGCTTCAGTATGAAATTGTCTGATTTGTGCAGTCTCCTTTCTACCACCAGTTGAAGTGACAGTACCGTTTACTTTTTTTATAAACGCCTGCCACTTAGGTACTAATTTTAGTTTATTTCGTACCACTGGATCGGGGTGATTTATTACTTGCATATAAAGTCCTACTTGCTCGCCGTTACCACCTTCGTCAAATTCTCCCAAAAAATAACCAGCCAATTGTGCAGAAGTGTCCGCATATTTACTTTCCAACTCATCACTAAATTCTTGAGCCGATAGAAGAATACCTCTAGCGGTAGACTCATCATCAGAACTGATTGTTCCTGTATCTACCAAGGTTTGTACACGTTCAGACATTGCCGTATATTCTTCGTTTAATGTAGAGTTTCCTTGAATGTCTTTAAGTGTTTTCTTATCTGACCACCCATCATATATAAGATTACCGTTTACATCGACAGTCATGGATACGGTGTCTGCTGCGTTTTTACCGCCACCTGATGCCTGTATCCATTTAATTAATACTTCTTTCGGCACTTCGACAATACCAAGTTCTTCATCATATATAAAACATTTTGTTGCTGCAGTAACAGTTTCTTGTGCTCTTCGTAAGTCACCTTTGGCACCACCGAATAATTTTCTATCTTTTATTTTTTTAAATCCAACTGCTTCTTGTGCGGCCTTAACCCCGTTCAGTGCACGTATATACTTTTTGCGTCCAGATCTTGCGGCAATTACGCAATTTTTGTATACAATTATGTCTTGTGGATCTTTAATATCAGACGGTACACTGATTCTTGATCTTCCTTGGGGGGTATATGTAACAGTGCCTTCAACCGTGGGATCTGCTTGTTGCTCAGCCAATTTAGTGTCTCTTACTCGGTCAAACAACACTCTAGTCAGAGTGGATTCGTCCATGTCAGGATATTCTCCCAATACTAATGAACCTTCATCGGAAATATTTTCATTAAAATTAGAACCCGCAGTACCAGGTGGCGCACCTTCGCCTTGTGTAAATCCTTTATCTAGTACAGACTGTGCATCTGGTGAGTCTAATCTTAATTTTCCTTTCTTATCTTCGCCATATAAAGCAATTGAGGCGATTTCCGCATCTACAGGTTCACCGGTAGGTAATGCAACACCAGTAGTTTGTTCTGGTGGGGTTGTACCTCTAAAATCTCGTCCATAACCTTTTGCCGGAGGTGGTTGCAACAATGTACTTGGCTGATCACCAGGTTCCTTTTCTAACTTACCATCGGCTGCTGGATTATACGGACGGTAGGTAGCACCGTCTTTAGATGGTGCGGCAATAGCTTGGTTCATACTTTCTTTAGAACCAAATGGTACTACACGTTCTTTACCGTCTTTTCCTTTTCTAACCGCTTTAAATTCTCTACTTGCTTCTTTTAATATAGTGGCAAGAAATTCAGTTAGTAATTCTTTCATAGGATATCCGAGTAGAGTGACTTATATAAATAGAAGTTAATCTTCTATTTCTGTAACTTTGTGACGGCGTTACGTAACGCTGTTTGTATATCACTCATACTTTCATATGCGGGGATCGTGCAGGTAGATCGTGCGGCAACCGTTGCTGCTTTAAACTCTTCATCGGTAAACCATTTAACTTGCATACCAACCATCTCCACCAATTCATGCATCGTTACTGACCCACTGTTCACTAAGTTATAGTAACCATTGGGGTTGCCCGCTTCAATCAAATCACACGCAACACGAACTGCTTCATCTAAATCAGTCAGTGAGTTATGTCCAGAGTCAATAAGTTTACCCGTTTTTGCATACTTAAGCACTTTGGATAGATAATTCTTCGGTTCATCCTTTCCAGTAAACGGCATACGAATACGATAGACTTGTGCCTTATCTTTGAGGTAGACATCGGAAATCCCTTTACTAATAGAATAAGTGCTACCAAAGAAATTTGGGTGGGCATCCACCGAGTCAATGTTTCCTTGATAAATACATCCACTAGAAAAATGTGCAAATCGAATATTTCTACGTTCACATGCCGTATATAACAATGCAGGATAAATAGCATTCCCACTGATGGTATTCTGTTTGTCCAATTCACATGCATCCACATTGGGCACACCAGTGACTCCTGCACAATTTATTACCCAATCGACAGCAATACTTCCTAACATATCAAATGCGTCTGTGTGTGAGCACGAGAATACTTTATGTCCACGGAAAGTTAATTCCGCAATCATTTTGTTTCCCGTCCACCCTCGACCTACTACTAATATACGCATAACACTACCCTATTAAATTTTGTAAATACACGCCATATGCAGTCTTCTTACACATATCAATGAATGGTTGTATATCTTCATTGGCCACCCACTTATTATTTATGGCAATTTCATGCGGACTACCAATAAGATAGTTCTGATGTTTTTGTATTGTTTGCACAAAGTTTGATGCTTCTAACATGGCATCGGGATTACCCGTGTCGAACCAGACTGTTCCCCGTGGTAATGTAACGGCAAGTAATTCTTTATTTTTAAGATATAGATTATTTAAGTCGGTAATCTCCAGTTCTCCCCGCCTAGATGGAAGTAGTTGTTTTGCATAAAGATATACACTTGGGGGGTAAAAGTAAAGACCCGTGACTGCTAGATTACTCTTTGGGTTTGCTGGCTTTTCTTCTAAATAAATTACTCTTGATGAACCATCAGTTTTTGCAACACCAAAGTCTGATGGATTCTTTACAGGATATAAAAATATATTAGCTTGACTAGGCACTACCGATTTTAATAACCCCGTGAGTCCACCGGAATAAAAGATATTATCTCCGAGGATGAGTGCATGATTGTCATAATCATACACGGCTTCCCCCAACCAATCCTTAACGATATTGAAGGCGGCAGGAATGCCAGTTGGTTCTAGTTGAGTTAACACGGTAACTTCAACGCCCAGTTCCTTTTTTGCGTTCGCAAATAGAGTTCGAATAGTCCACTGTTCGTTTGGTGTGGCAATGATTATAAAATCTCTGATGCCCGCCAACATCAGTGTGCTCAGTGAATAATATAACAATGGTTTATCGTAGATTGGCAATAATTGTTTCGTTGTCACCAACGTCGATGGATACAATCGGGAAGAAGTTCCACCTGCTAAAATGATTCCCAGTGTTCGTGTCATACTACTTTGCCCACTTGCCACGCTTTACCAACTGTGCAATAATTCCATACACAGAAAGGTCTTGGAAGGTATCGTCAATTGCCTCACCTACATTATCCTTCTTCCCCAGTACGACCAGTTGCTTAAGCCGTTGAACCTTATCATTGATTCGAAAGAAAAGTCCCGTCAGTGACAATTGTACGTCATCCTGAGTGGTTAATGAAGTGCCTACTGCGATATTGCCCGTTCCATAGTTAGAATTCTTTAGACAGAACGTTTCATATTGTTCGTGACAGATTTTCCAAAACTCTTCCGTCATCTGCGGATATTGTTCTTCTGTTTGTTGAATTACATCGGCATATTTGTATTGATAAACTTTATTCATTATATAACCCTATAGTTTGTTTATGTAATTTTGCAATCTGTCGGACGGGGACCACCCCAATCTATCTAATGCTGAATTATTTTCACGCAGCGTCTTTCTATAGTTACCGTGTTGTTCTGGGAGATATATCTTTTCTACATCAAATCTATTCTTAAAAAGTTCATACACTTCATTTAAAGAGTAATCTACTCCCGTTCCCAATTCCCATCCATCGTCGTGCACTTCAGTTGACATAGCAATTTTAATTAGTCCATCAACAATATCATCTACATGCGTAAAATCTCTACGCTGTTCGCCGTCACCAACAATCGTAATAGGAAGTCCATCACGTACTTGTCTACGCCAAATACCAATTACCGCCGCCCAATCACCGTCAAGTATTTCATGTGGACCATATACATTATAAAATCTAACAATTTCTATATTGGTTTTATATACTAATTTATACATTTTAGCAATTTCTTCACCAAGAAACTTGTACATTGCATATGGAGATTGATACGGGTTGTGCCACCGCGAAGAAGATCCTGCATATATAACTTTTGTATCTGTCTTTCTTGCCCATTCAAATACAGCTTCAGACCCGCACGTATTTACACGGAATGTTTCGGATGGATTTTGAAACGATGGTTGAATTCTAGACAACGCAGCAAGATGAAAACAAATATCAAAATCACTATCCATTGTGTGAATAGTTTCTATGTCACCTGTGCGGTATTGTGCATATAATTGTTCATTTTCTATTCTACCAATGTCATAGTTATCTAACGAATGTACTTCATGTCCATCTATTATTAATTGCTTGATGAGGTTTGTTCCGACAAAACCGGCGCCGCCCGTAACAAGTATTTTCATATTAAATTCGTTTAAAGTTTAGTTGTATGTGGCCTACTGTAATATAACCCATAGTAGTTCACAATGGAAGTGGCCACTTAGTGAATTGTTAATAAATTATAATCAAACTTCGGGTTGTTTACTTGAATTTCTATCGGCAACACTTTCACATTTTTAACAGATACAAGCACACCATCAAGTTCATATTCTCCTACGTCACTGTCTATTAACATATCATATAAATTTTGAATGTTTGGGAGAAATTGATTTTGATTTAATATGTTATTAAAATCTATAGTGATCTTAATAGAATAATCTGTTGGTTCTCCCACTTGTATAATATAATCAAAGTTTTCAAGTTTGTAAAGATGTTGATAAGAATTCCAATCCTCCGCAGAAATTCCATATAATGTATTTGCCACTGCGTGCAAATTTTTATATTCTGATAACAATGATGTTTTTTGCTCTTCATTTTCCACCCAAACTTTACTAAAGAATGGTTCTAAACTCAGTATGGTTTGATGATTGCAGTTTTTAACAACTAAATCCATATCAAGTTTAAATAACTTTTTCTCACCGTGATTAAAATTGCCCCATTTCCGTATGAATCGGTTTAGTTCAATTCTATCGGCACTTTGTTGTAGTTGAACCCGCGACTGTGCCTCGGCATTCTGCTGATCAAACCAGCCCTTGCCTCTGGAGCTTACGCATGTAAAATGATACACATTAGCAGAAAATGTTTGTACTAATTCAATATCGGCATGTAAACACCGCTGAACAAAATCGGAATCTTCTCTGGATCTGCGAAATGTCGTATCATATCCACCCAATCGCATCCAATCTTCCTTATAATAAGTTAGTGGAGCAAAGAAATAATCTATTAGTTCATCACGTTTTACGGAGGTAGAAAATGCATTCCATTTGGCAAAATCAAATTCACTTGGATGTAATCCAAAATTCTCTGTAAATGTTACTGGCGATTGTCCATGAAGAGGTGGTTCTACTCTAGTAGAACTTAAAATTCTTCCCTTCTTTACATGCTTTAATATTTCTGTGTCATAATGTGGACCTATAACCATATCACTTTGTAGATAGCTAATTATCTCATGCTTAGCATATTCTGTAATAATTGTTTTATTACGAGCATATCCTATCGGAATGTCCAACGTATTTTTAATGATGTTTAAATCTGCAAACTCATGTTTGATACTAAGCAGATGTTCTAAGGTATGTTCGTTATCTGAGTCAATAAAAATCAGAATTTCGTGTTCA
>C687J50192_1000771_pt1 | contig 11496 bp, 15 predicted proteins | sample RifOxyD1_FD_50192 | JGI IMG/M metagenome (IMG submission 50192)
ACAGAAGTCTATGGTTTTCAGTGACAAGGAACGTGGACTTTTGATGGGTCAATACATCCTGCTTTGTGAGGATGTACTCACTACTGGTGGTAGTGTAAATCTTGCAGTGACTGCTGTCACTGATGCTGGTGGAATCACTTTGCCATTCATTCTTGTTCTCGTGAACAGATCTGGCCTCATGGAAGCAGGCAAAAAGAATATTATCACACTCATTGATTGTCCCATGCCAATGTGGACGTCTGATGAATGTCCTCTATGCAAACAAGGTTCGGAGGCTATTCGTCCGAAGGACAAGGAAAGCTGGGCTCGTCTCAATTCATCTTACTGAGACTTCTCAATTAATACAAAACAAAGAGAACCACTTTCCAACAGCCCCTATACCACCCAGTATACTGGCTGTTTTTTCTATTATGATTCGAAAAGTTGAGCGTGATTACCTATATTTAATAATCTAACTATTTTATCTGCATTATCTGTTTCATATATAAGTAGTATATCTCCTGTTATATGACACTCTCTTTGTCCTAATAGATTACCCTTTAATATATGATCATGATATCGCTCAGGTAGTTCCTCACCATTTTCTAATGATTTAATTATCTCATTGAATTCTTTATCTTTAAAATTACCTGATTTTGCAAGTCTTTTATATGCTGTTCTAAATTTTTTATTGGTGTGTATTTCATACATATTTATTTCGATCTAGCTATTAAGGTATTCCATTAAAGCTTTTGTTGTCTTAAATCTTTTTCCATTTTCTTTTATATCTTTACTTTGATCTAAGATAAATTGCTCATATTCCGGAGTAAAACCATTTTCTGTGCGAGCAATGAAAGGTATGGATTTTGTCCTTATTACTTGGGATAGGAATAACTTCATACCAGAAGACATATCCATACCCATTTTTTTGAATATGTTTTGAGCTTGCTCTTTTGTTTTTTTATTAATTCTCAATTGTATTGTTGTATTTATTGACATAAAACAAGTATAGCAAATGTAATGACAATGTCAATACAATCATAATCATCTAATATTCGATTTGATTTATCCCAAATTCTCCACTATTTTCCCCCTATTTCCCTCAAAATCTTTTTTATCTCCTTTTACATCAGAATTTGGAAAAACCCAAATATGCGCATGGGGTACTTCATCTCCTACTACTTTGCTTAATATAAAGTCAGTATTGAAAGCCCTTTTCTGTGCTAGGGCAATCTTTCTTGCTATTTCGAAATATCCTCCGACATTCGGTACATCCCAGACCCATCTGTAATGTTTCTTAGGGATTACTTGTACATGTCCTGGAGTTTGTGGATTAATATCTAGAAAAGCTAGGAAATCAGTATCTTCATAGACAATATGAGCAGGGATTTCTCTATTTATAATTTTGCAGAAAATACAATTATCTTGTGAATTGTTTTTATTATTCATGGTTTATATTATATCAAATGCTATACTTCTTTCTATGCAATACAAAATCCGCGAGAAAATGGATGGAAACTTCATAGATAATCTCCTTTTTCATCGTGGTGTGAAGACTCCTGATGAGAAAGAAAGATTTCTTAATCCTGATTATGATAATCATATCCATAATCCATTTTTATTGAAAGACGCAGAGAAATCAGCAAAAAGAATAATAAAAGCCATAGAAAATAATGAAAAGGTAGTGATTTATAGCGATTATGATGCAGATGGAATACCAGCAGGTGTTATTCTACATGACTTTTTCAAGAAAATTGGCTTCAATAATTTCATAAACTATATTCCACATAGACATGATGAGGGATTTGGTTTGAATAATGATGCAATAGAGCAATTTGCAAATGATAAAGTAGATCTAATAATCACTCTTGATTGTGGAATAGGGGATATAGAAGCAGTAAAGCTAGCAAAACAAAAAGAAATAGATGTGATAATTACTGATCATCATGAACCACATACCGAGCTCCCACCTGCTTTTGCAATAGTAGATCATAAACAGAAAGATTGTAATTATCCAGAGAAAATACTTTGTGGATCTGGTATCGCTTTCAAGCTTGTACAGGCAATACTACAAATAAAAAGATTTGAAATGAAAGAAGGTCAAGAGAAATGGTTTCTAGATATGGTAGGTATTGCTACTCTATCTGATATGGTGCCATTAATAAGAGAGAATAGAGTCTTCGCCAGCTATGGATTAAAGGTTCTTCGGAAAAGTCCGAGAAAGGGACTTATGAGATTATTCGATCATTTACGAATGAATCAGAGATATATAACAGAAGATGATATTGGATTCATGATAGCTCCTCGTATCAATGCTGCTTCGAGAATGGGTGTACCCATGGATGCATTCCTATTACTTTCTACAGATAATGATGATGAAGCGCATAAATATGTAGAACATCTAGATCATATTAATAATGAAAGAAAGGGTATAGTGGCGTCTCTAGTGAAAGAAGTAAAGAAAATAATAAAAGAAAGATATACAGAAAATCCTCGGAATGTAATAGTAGCAGGGAATCCAGAATGGAAACCTTCTCTTGTTGGACTCGTAGCTAATATTTGTGCCGAAGAATTCTCTAAACCAGTATTTCTCTGGGGGCGTGATGGGGATGGGGTGATAAAGGGTTCATGTCGTTCTGGAGGGACAGTGAGTGTTGTAGATATAATGCATAAAGTTCCATCAGGAGTGATACTACAATACGGTGGGCACTTTGCCTCTGGTGGTTTCTCTATAGCAGATGAAGCCATACATCATCTAGAAGAACATTTAAATTCCGCATATGATTTACTTGTAAAAGATAATGAAAAAGATGGAGTAGAAATAGAACCAGAATATATAGATATAGAACTTACATTGGACGATATAAATTGGAATTTTTATGAAAAAATAGAGAAATTAGCGCCTTTTGGAATAGGTAATAANAANCCAGTCTTTATTTTCAATAATATAAAAATCATTGGANTAAAAGAATTTGGAAAAAATGGTAATAAACATCTTGAACTTAGTTTCAAAAAAGTAGATGGGCAAATCNTGAAAGCTATAGGCTTTTTCATGAGTAATGAGCAATTTAAGACTAAAGAGAAAGAGAATATTAAAGTAAATGATAGTATAAATCTCATAGCAACAATGGAGAAATCTATGTTTGGGGGAAGGATAGAGCTAAGATTGAGGATTGTTGATATAATCTAATATGTGGCTTAAAATAAGGATTTATCTACCTATTGACAAGATAGGTCACTATAGTGTATAATATAGGGAGTAAATAAGATCTTTTAAAAGTGTCAGTTTATGGTTCGCTATAGCAGAAAGTGGCTCAATGAATGGGCTATTCTCTGCTATGGCGATAAGGTAGCCCTCTAGCATGTCAGAAATAAAAACAAACATGCTCCTCGAAAGAGACAGCATTCATACTGGAGATATTCCACATGAATACACATACATCAGCGCAGTCAAAGAAGTTCATTGAACTCTTGGAACAGAAAGGGGTCACTCCCGAACGTTTCCAAACAGTTCTCGGCAGTGGCATCCTGAGTGACGTCTTCGAAGAAAAGGCGACGCTCGGCAACCGCTACGCCGTTCGTCAAGCTCTCGGCCTTGGCCCGCTTCCGTTTGAACCGATCGTGCTCATCGTTGACTACGGTCAGACGCTTGAGCAGATGATCGTCGCCGGTCGCTACGACTGGAAGAACGACGACATCACCGCCAAGCGATTTCCGATTGAAGGGAAGGGCACAGTTGAATTCGAGGCCGCCCTGTTCCACTTCGGCAAGGACATTTCGTCCGAGGATGCCAAGAAGCAGATCGAAGAAGCCGGCTACGAAGTCGGCAAGATTGAGCACATCCTCTCCTTTGGGGCTAACTACCCCGAAGAACAGCGGAAGTTCCCGATCGTTGGTCTGGCCTCCGTTGGTAAGGTTAGTGGCCGCCGTTACGTTCCGTGCCTCAGCGGGGACGGTTCCAGGCGCCGCCTGGACCTCCGTTGGTGGGGCGGTGACTGGTATGCCCGCTATCGTTTCCTCGGTGTTCGCAAGGTTTCTTAGGCCTAGGTTTCTTGATCCCTTGGGTTTGTCCCTTGGAATCTTGGATCCTTGGTCCCACGGCGTGTGAAGAAATTCACACGCCGTTTTCTATATATCAATTTTTAATATATAATNTCGGAGACAAGTGAAAAATCTAAGGTCAAGGCTTTAGGTAATTTGTCCGCAACCCCCGCAATGAGAATTTGAATGGTCATGGCTTTTCAAAGAGTGTTGCAGGATGTTCTTCAAAAAAAATCAGAAACAGTTGGTGTGAGAAGCTAAGTGATGTTTAACCGATAAATAATATTGGTGAATGAGATCACGAATTCGATACAGCTTCTGTGAAGTAATCGGGGAGCAGTGGCATGGATGGCTTTTTCGCACAAGGCTCCGTTGGTAAGATTAATGGCAACCGTAACGTTCCGTACCTCAACAGGAACGATTCCAAGCGCAACCTGAACCTCAATTGGTGGGACAATGACTGGAATGCCAACTATCGTTTCCTCGGTGTTCGCCACTATTACTATTTCTCCTGAGATTTTATCTCGGGAGTTTTGTTTGATAGTTGTCGTTTCCAACCGCCTAGCATTTTACCAATCTCAGCAAAACATTCGGCTAAATGAGCATATTTCTTATTATCCAATACTTTGATTTCCCATGAAAGCTGTAGTAGTAGCTTAACCAAGTCGACTTTAGATATGCTTTTATTCAGGAACAGTCTCTTTTCTTCAGTATGTGTATAACTTGCAAGAAAGGCATATTCTATTGCTTCAAGGAAAAGAATATCAATCTTGGAGCCGATGGTATAACGATTAGCTTTGGGAAAGCTTGAAAGATAACCTTGCCAGATATTGTAGGAGTCCTTTAATTTTAGTACTACAGGAATAAGTCTAGTTTGTTGTGTTTTTACTCTCTCTCTCTCTCTCTCTTATCTTCCGCTACAATACTGTGAGTTTCTGTCTCTAAATTAATCATAATGTATAATAATATCATTTCTCTCGAAAATTTGCTCGAAGCATGGAAGGAGTTTCTAAAAGGTAAGAGAAACAAAAAAGATGTACAAGAATTTCAATATCAACTTTCTGATAACATTTTTGCGCTTCATACCGACCTAAGAAACAAAACCTATGTTCATGGGGGATATTATGCTTTTAATATTTCTGATCCAAAGCCAAGAAATATTCATAAGGCAAGTGTACGAGATAGGCTTCTTCATCATGCACTCTATAGAAAACTGTATCCGATATTTGATGTGCATTTTATCCATGATTCATATTCATGTCGAAAATTAAAAGGTACCCATAGAGCACTGAAACGATTTAATAAATACACAAATATAGCAAGCAAAAATAACACAAAAACATTGTGGGTTTTAAAATGCGATGTACGAAAATTTTTTGCATCAATTGATCAAAAGATACTTGATGCAATTTTAAAGAAATATTTTATCGATTCTAATGTCACTGATCTTATCAGACGAGTCACTGTAAGCTTTAGTAGTACTGCGGTAGATAAAGGATTACCTTTGGGAAATCTAACTTCACAGTTATTAGTTAATGTATATATGAATGAGTTTGATCAATTTGTTAAACATAATCTAAAGGCAGAATATTATATTCGTTATGCTGACGATTTTGTCATTATGAGTAGAGATAAAGTGTGGCTTCAAGGAATTCTCATTAAGATCCATGAATTTCTTAGTGAAAGACTAATGTTGAATCTTCATCAAGATAAAATAAGTATAAAGACATTTGCTTCTGGTATTGATTTCCTCGGTTGGATACATTTCCCTAATCATAGAGTATTGAGAACAAAGACCAAAAGAAGGATGTTTAGAAAACTAAGAGATAATCCAAAACCAGAAACTATACAGTCGTATTTAGGAATGTTGAAGCATGGAAATACAATAAAACTCCTTAATCAGATTGTTGACATCATTTAGTAAAAGGTATAATATACCTGTATTACAAAGTATTACAGTATAAAAATATAAATATGAGAACAGTAATCAATATATCTTTGCCAGAATCATTGGCAAAAGAGGTGAAAAATGAAGTAAAAGAAGGCAAATTCGCTTCAACTAGCGAGTTNTTTCGACATATATTGAGAGTTNGGAATACGGAGAAACTACTTAGNGATTTGAAGGAATCAGAAAGTGATTGGAAAAAAGGTAAAAATTGGAAGAAANTAAATTCTTTGCGCGATTTAATTTAAAGGTATAGAATTGGGCGAATGGAAATATTTTANCATTCGAAATTTATAAAGATTTTTAAAAAGTTGAATAAGGAACTTCAGCTTTTGATTCTTGAAAGAGAAAATATTTTCAAAATTAATATATATGATCTAAGATTGAAGACTCATAAACTTCACGGGCATTTTATTGGGTATTTATCTTTCTCTATAAATTATAAGTATAGGGTTATTTTTAATTTTGAAGAAAATGGAAAAGATGTTAAATTTTATATTATAGGTACTCACGATATTTATGAATAAAACAANAATCTACACAGATGGTTCATCACGCGGTAATCCAGGCCCTGGAGGCTGGGGAGCTATTATTATAGGAAATGATGAAATAAGGGAAATCGGAGGTAGGGAAATAACTACTACGAATAATAGAATGGAACTTCGTGGGACAATAGAGGCTCTACGTATGGTACAGAAGGGTTCAGAGATAATAATATATACTGATTCCGAATATGTTGTGAAAGGTATAACTAGCTGGATACATAATTGGATAAAGAATAATTGGAAGACTTCGAATAGGAAGCCAGTAGTGAATCAGGATCTCTGGAAAGAGTTACTATCTGTTTCCGATGGTAAGAATATAGAATGGAAAAATGTAGAAGGACATGCTGGAATAGCAGGCAATGAAAGAACAGATGAAATAGCAACTAACTTTGCAGATAATGGAGAAATCCAACTATTTTCTGGAAGTATCGATGAATATCCATTTACAAATATTATAAAAGATGTTCTGTAATTAGATTTTATTCTTTTTTTATTCTTTTTTTATTTCGGCTTCATTTCACTCTGATATGGTGAATAAATGGAGTATCGGAAAAATAAAATCCATTTCATAATAATCACTTTATTAATAATAACTGTAATAGTACGGTTCTATTATTCTGTAAATGATAGAACCAGATTTATACTATCTGATTATGTGGGGCAGAATGTGATACTGCAAGGGAATATCATAGACGAGCCGGTGAAGAGGGATTTCTCACAGATCTTCATCTTACATATTGATTGTATAGAGAGTATCTGTGATATGCAGGATAATATAAATGCAAGAATCACAGCAGATAGGTATATGGAATATAGATATGGAGATAATGTGAAAGTTTCTGGGAAATTAATAATGCCATTTAATTTCAAAAGTAATGGCGGTAGAACATTCGATTATATTAATTATCTTGCAAAAGACGATATATATTATGAAATTAGGAAATCTAATATAGAAATAATAAGTCATGATAATGAGAATTGGATTTCATCAAGATTATTTTATTTCAAAAGCAAATTCCTCTATAATCTAGAATCAGTATTAGGCGAGCCACATTCTGCCCTAGCTGGAGGGCTCGTGGTAGGGGATAAGTCATCTCTAGGAAAAGAACTTCTAGATGATTTCCGCAGATCTGGACTAATACATATAGTAGTACTTTCTGGATATAATATTACTATTATCGCTTCATCTATCAGACGCATTCTATCTTTCTTACCGAGAAATATAAGTATTATTTTAGGATTAATTAGTATTATACTTTTCGGCATGCTTGTCGGTGGTGGGGCGACTGTGGTGAGGTCCTGCATCATGGCTTCCATTGCCCTTTTTGCTGAATTCATACGTAGAGATTATGATGTAATGCGCGCTCTATTCCTCGCTGCAATACTCATGCTCATTCACAATCCATCCATACTATTACATGATCCATCTTTCCAATTATCATTCCTTGCAACTCTAGGATTAATTATCCTAGCTTCACCAATAGAGAATAGAATATCTTTCATAACAGAAAGATTAGGTATTAGAAGTCTTATCGCATCTACTTTAGCAACACAGATATTCATTTCACCATTTATCTTATATATAATGGGTCAGATTTCTATTATTGGTATAGTCGTGAATATTATTGTTTTGCCATTCATACCTATTACTATGCTTTTTATTTCTATTACAGGGTTTCTAGGGTTCATTTCATATTTCTTATCACAATTAACAAGCTTCATAAGCTATATTTTACTTTCTTATGAATTATTCATAGTGCAATATTTCGCACGTTTACCCTTCGCTTCTATAGAAGTTCCGAAATTCTCAATATGGATAGTTGTAGGATTCTATGTTTTCTACTTTGCTATATTTNTGAAATTACCTTCTATAATTTCCCAATTAATATTCTCNAAAAAGTCTTCTATATAATTCTTCTTACCAGANGGTGCATAGTCAGNAACATANGAATGTTCCCACATATCTAGAGCGAGAATAGGGGTGCAGTCTTGAAGCTGACCAATATGTTGTTCTTCTATCCATGTATTGATGAGATAATCATTATTCTTATCATAGAAGAGTATAGCCCAGCCGATACCACGAGTGAGAGCTATAGTCTTGAAGCTAGCTAGCCATGTATCGAATACTTCAAAATCATTTTCTATTTTCTCTTTTAATCTACTATTGGGAGACAATGTTCTGGGGCCATTTTCCAGACTTGAGAAATATACTTCATGATTGCGCATGCCATTATATTCAAAAGCCAGTCTACGTATGTCCTGCTTGCCATCTAGAGTATCATTCAGATTCTTCACATATCCAGTATATAGCTTCAGATGTTCCTCCATAGTCTTCTCAGAAATGCCTTTTAATTTTCCAATATTGAATTTTTGCTCTATATATTTATTCATATGTTAATATTCTATCATGAAAAATAAGAGAATAATAAAATGGGGAATACCCATAGCTATATTGATATGTATATTTTCTACATATTTTTATTATTCTTTCTATAGAAATTCTGCTTATGGTATTTACTTTTTCAATCTTGATAGAGGTAGAAGTATATTTATATATTCTAAAAATAGCACCATACTCATAGATGGTGGACAAAATAATCAGATAATTAGAGAATTGACTAGAATCCTACCTTTCTATAAGAGAACAATAGATAGTCTTATTCTTACAAGTAGTGATAAGAAAAATATAGGAGGATTAATAGATCTAATAGATAGATATAAAGTAAATAAAATAATAAAACCAGAAATAATGGGTACTAGCACCGCTCTGTCTATATTCGAGGAAAATGCAGAAAAGAAAAATATTAAAATAAAAGAAGTGAAGAAAGGTGATATTTTCAATATAGATAGTATTTCTTTTTCTATTCTTTTTCCTGATTCTAGCTTCAAATATAATAAAACCAGTTTACCAGAAATGATTCTATATATTTCCTATGAATCCTTTAATATTTTACTTCTTGGTGATGTATCGAAGACTATACAGAAATCATTAATTAGTGAAATTGGTAAAGTTAATATATTGGAATATGCATATAGTGCTAGTGATTCTAGAACATCTTGGGATCTATTTGATAAAGTAGACCCTGATTTCGTCATTATTTCTAAAGCGACAAATAGTACTCCATTCAAAAAAAGAAATAATGCAGAGATTATTAATCTCAGAGAAAGTGGTACTAGGAGATTTAGCTTTTGACATCAGACTATATTAGCAGTATAAATAAATAAGCTAGTTCAATTAAACCAGATCCAATAGGATCACAATTGAGATTTGAAAAATGAATACGACCCCCGCTATATATCCGTCTGCTGGAGTTTTGGTAAACAGAATGTTCGTAGCAATGCAGAATCAATTTTCTTTGACTGTACCTGAAGATTTCCGTCATGGTCATTTCCTTGATGGATTTGCTATAAAGCATAGATCTGAATTCAAGCACTACTGTAATGGTATAGCTGATTCAGCTTTTCTTTCTGTGAGTACCAAACTTCAACCTGGTCAGAAGATTCTAGTTACTTTCTTCAGGCAGAAGCATATGGAAATGGTTACTTCTTTCGAAGATAGACTAGCTTTCTTGCATCAACAAGATGGTTCAGTCTTTCTCGGTCCATATGGTCTCGCTCTGATCTACAGATTGAGAAGAGATCAAATATTTTTACCTGGATGGTATATGTCTCTTGATAATAGACAGTCATTGCCTAGAGACATCAATGGACAAGATATTATGTTTCCTGTTCTCGGCATGCATTTATCTGGAATACATCCAGACCCCGGGGAAGTGTATGATTTTGATCTTTGGGGAGAAAATGAAGCATATGATTTCGGAGATTTTATCGTCTGCTTCAAATTGCATAAGAAATAATCTCCAGTTCTTCCATCATTCCTCCACTTACCTTACGGTTCGGTGGAGGACTTTTTATTATTTCAATATTATTAAAATTAGAAATTAAATAATCCCTGCCTTCTTTAAAACAGCGAAAGCACCATGCTTCTGTATAGTCTTTAAAGCTTTTGTAGATATTGTGAGATTAAAAGTTTTTTTCAATTCGGGAACATAAATCCTCTTTTTCTGTAAATTAGAATGCTTCCTTACTATACCTGTAGGATTGAATTGCGTAGCACGAGTACGATTGGAATAACCGCCACCCTTTATTGAACCCTTTTTTGTTATTGCGCAGACTTTTGCCATATTTTTATCTTCGTGTTCAATATGCTAACATATATAATGTATTTTGCAAATTTATGGATTTATTAACTATTATTATATCAATAGCCATACTTATTATGTCTGTAGTCATGCATGAGCTTTCTCATGGCTATGCTGCGGATATACTGGGTGATCCTACGCCTAGACTTCAAGGTAGACTCACTATCAATCCTCTGAAGCATCTAGATTTATTCGGATCTTTAATTGTGCCTATTATGACTTCTCTTATAGGATTCACATTTGGCTGGGCCAAGCCAGTACAATGGAATCCGTATAATGTAAAGAATAAAAGATGGGGTGAACTCATAATTTCTCTTGCTGGTCCGTTTGCCAATATTCTGATTGCTCTTATTTTCGGCTTTATTATACGCTTTTTCGGTAATACTCTATCTGAAGCATTTATACTCATTTCTTCATATATAGTGATGATAAATATTGTTTTAGCAGTTTTCAATCTCATTCCCATTCCTCCACTGGATGGTTCAAAAGTACTTTTTTCTCTTCTACCGCCGAATCTATATAAAATAAGAGAAGGGTTTGAAAGGTATTCTATTTTTCTAATTCTTATTCTTATTTTTTTCCTTTGGCAATTCATTTATCCTATTATTCCATTTATTTTTAAACTGATTGTGGGGTTATAATAACTGTATCATCATGTCTTCTAATCTCAAACACAATCTCAAACTTATATCTCTCACAATACTCGTAATACTCATCTCTTTCTTCATCATCGGTATACTATATTCAAATCAAATATCAGAAATAACTAAATCAATATCACCAC
>C687J50192_1000772_pt1 | contig 11495 bp, 14 predicted proteins | sample RifOxyD1_FD_50192 | JGI IMG/M metagenome (IMG submission 50192)
CGATATCTGCATTGCTTTTCACGCCAGCGCAAGCAGCGCCATTACCTGGAAGGTCGTAATAGCATTCCTTGACGGCCGCGATATCTGCATCGCTTTTCACGCCGGCGCAAGCAGCGCCATTGCCTGGAAGGTCGTAATAGCATTTCTTGACGGCCGCGATGTCTGCAGCGCTTTTCACGCCAGCACAAGCAGCGCCATTGCCTGGAAGGTCGTAATAGCATTTCTTGACGGCCGCGATGTCTGCAGCGCTTTTCACGCCAGCACAAGCCGTACCGTCACCCGGGAGGTCGTAATAGCACTTCTTTAGCTCGGTTAGATTGCGTGCGTTTACCACGCTCGCAAAAGCTGAGAGAGAAATAACAAAGACTCCAGAGATCAGCGCCACAATTTTCATGTAAATCTCCATAACCGGCAGCGTGAATACAATACGGCGCACCACCCTGCAATCGAAATTCCGAAGAGGTGAGATTGATGATCGCAGAGCCTTCAGCATCGCTCATTTATTCGGCAAGCGCGCGGCGGAACAATTTCGCGCGGAATCGCACGTATAAAATGAACCTCTAATTTCAGGATTACGCGTCTTCATTCCAAAAATCCGGAAAAATCGGGCTACGGAGGTCCTCAAAAGCTGCCATAACCTCTACATTGCATTAGCAATTCCGATTTTCGGCCGGACGAGGTGGCCACATAACTAACCCCTTCCGCACGAAATCCCGTAGCCACGACCATCTTGTATGATTTACGATCCTGGTGCGCTACCATTCAAGTATGAAAACAATCGCATGGCTGAACTTGCTACTAATTTTATCCGTTGGGACTGGAACGATCGCTTCAGTTAAAGCCGAAGAGACGATCTGGACTAAAGGCAAATCGTTCTTTAAGAAGTTTCTCCCGACCAGCAAGGGTGAGTTCAACTACAAAGACAGTACGTATCGCAATTCGGAACTTGGCTTTGCGATCACAATCCCAGCAGACTGGCGCATCATTCCACCGGCTGAGTCGATCGTCTGTCGAACAATTCAGAAGAAGTTTATCGATGATTATTTTTTAACAGCTACCCCTGGGAACATGAGCGAGGCACTGCTTGTTCTGAATGTCATGTCTCTTGACGTGGACAACTTTTCTCCGCAGGCTTGGCCTGAATATGTCAATACGACAGTCCGTGGCCGGCCCATCAAGATTAACGAGGAGGTCGAACTCAACGGGCTCAAGATCCGACGGCTGGGGTACGAAGGTGATAACTTCTATCGAGAAGACGTCTATTTCAAGGCGGGCAGTCGAATGATGGAAATCTATTTCTACGTCATGAACTCGCCGCTGAAGGACAAAACGATCGAAGACTTCAGGACAGTCGTTAATAAAGGACTTCGGGCGTTGTAGTTCGGAACGTGAAGCACAAGGGTCGCCCGCAGGGCCTCACCTGAGCGATACGGGAACTCCGTGAACCGCAAGCGCGCGTCACCGTACTTGAGGTGGCGAAGCCAACGGCACGCTAAAAGCACGCAAAACCCCGAGGATCACTGCGGCTATGGGCCACATTAACTCAGTTATCCATCCCGATGCACAGGGTGCAATTTTTGTTTTCATGGCACCAGCATTTCCCCTTGTGATCTTCCATGTTGCGAAGGCGATCCGACGCGATTAGATCCCGCTTGCTGGAGCGCTTACTATCTTTCAACTTCTTCAAGTAGGCACTCTTGGACGTCATTACCGATTTCGGTCTTGCCTGAGCCACAATCCAAAACTACGAATGAAGTGTGGTGCCGAAATAGGACTTCCCCTTCGTCTGGGTTGGTGCTGAGACTGGTAATATCCTTGCCCGATTTGCTGATCAGAAAGAGCCGGGCAATTCCCACGAACTTGTCGCCAAAATACTTTGACGACGACGAAAATCCTTTTAACAAAACGTGATTACCGAGTCCATATTCGGTGGAAAGTGGCTTGTCGCCGCGAATTCCTCTTTGAACAAGCCCTCTAAAGTTCGGAAGTTTCGCCAGCGTTCCGTCGAGCTGAAGCACAAATTCGTTGACACTGGGGTCTGAAGTATCGTCAGCCCAGAGTGCGCGATTAACAGGGATATACATAGCGGCGGTGTATTTTTCGATATAGTAGAGATCGGCACCCTTTAAGAACCTGTTTAGTAACCGATCCCTCTGCTGTTGCAATTCTCTGTTAGTAGGTTTCGGACTTTGAGCCAGGATTCCCGCGAGATCATGTGCCTGTCCAAGATTGTGAACCGTGGCTCGGGGATTGGAGCGCGCCCATCCTGGCGATGATATGACAAACGCAAATACCAAACCCAAAATTAGACGCGTCATGACGGTCCCTTCATTTAGATCAGGTCTTATCTTGCGATGACGCACATAGTCAAGCAAAAGGAATACCTTCCGCACGCACGCTGCCCATTCAAAACGTGCAATCCCATCCCAGCCTATGCCCGCGACTCCTTCAACCTGGTCTGGACGATTCAGAAATCCCGTAGCCACGACATAGCCAAAACGGGCGATTGGGGTGACCTCCGGCGCATCCCGCCTTCGGTACTCGTGATGAACGCTCCCCTCCGGGTCGCACTCTTTTACATTTTCGCCTTCGGCAAATTCTCGTGAACCACTCGCTTCGCTCGCCGTGGCTCACCCATCTGCCCCAACGATATTTCGCTCCCTTTTACCATTACACACCCATACATAAGGCTTCTCGCAAGCTGGAAGCGTTCGAGCGGAAGCTCGATGCGAGAAAGTACACGGACGTACGGGCCTTCATGTGATGGGTGTGTAATGGTAAAAGGGAAAAAAATGGTTCGGGCGGGCTTGCTATAACCGAACTCATGGAGCCCACGGTGATGCTTTTTTATCGTGAGCGCTGGACGAAAAACAAGATCGACCTCTTGGAGCTGGTAACCCTAAGAGACTCCGGACTGCCCCTTCGAGTCATAGCCCGTCAACTTGGATATAACAGGGCGACGGTCCTCCGGTATTTGAGCCAACTCAAAGCCCAAGGAGGCCCGCATGGAAAGTCTAATGGATAAACTCGCCGGCATTGCTCTGGCAATCGTGATCGGGACCATGGCCACGCACCCCGTGACCTACCGGCAGGAACTGCTGAAGCTGCAAATTCAGATCATGAAGGAAGTCCGCGCGCCGTGGGGCTGTCCCTCGGTCACAAAGGGTGCCTGTGATTCTTACGATCCAAAACGGTATCGATGAAAATTCCGGAATTGGCGCGTCTTCCTGGAGACTGGAAATTCCGAATTCCCAGTGAATTACGGTCTTCTATTTTGGAAGGACTTTATCACGAGCGTTTCCGAACTCTACAGGGCAGGCTGTACTATTGCTTAACGCTCTTATAACAAGAAATGGCAAGTGACGCCTTGGTGATCCTGTCTTGAACGGTTTTGCTCCAAGCGCCGGGGGCAGTTCCCATGTCCCACGGAATATTTTGGACGAAAGCAATTAAATCCCAGCTTTCTCCGACGACAAAATCAGAGCCCTCAATTTTCTCCATTTCCAGGCGTAATTCGAGATTAATCTGCGGTTCATCCCGATTGGTTATGGGGTTATGTATAATGCCGTCTTGAATTAATCTCGCACCGAAGTACCTCGCCGGCCGCTCAGTAAATGTATTGTTCAAGTATCTCCTGTTTTGAGTCCAGCATCCGTTAATCACAGGCTGACTTTGATTTCCAAGTCCGCCCACGATAATTCTCACTCGAGTTTCGTTCACAAAGCCCGATTCTGAGAAATTACAGACGTATTCGTCGCCGATAGCTGAGGGAGTAGAGGCAGGGGTTCTTTTTTCGTTCCCTTGGTTGATTTTCGAAATGGAAGCACACCCAGCTCCAAGTGCGATAACAACAAAAAATAGGCATAATTTTTTCATATGATCCCCTTCTAAATGAGCGTAAGGTGAGAGTGGAGAATGCTCAAGGTGATTTTTATGGGCATGTGATTGCGAATTTAGAAGTCAAGATATTGGCCTTCATTAAGGTAATGCCATTCGCACGCACCGCTGCCCATTTAAAACCTGCAATTCCATCCAAGCGTATGCCCGCAAACTCCTTCAACCTGGTCCAGACGACTTCAGAAATCCCGTAGCCCAAAACACAGCCAAAAAGTAGCCAGCGATCCGTGACGTCATGATCGCACGTCGCAAACGACACCCGAAACCGTAGCAATCATTTGTTTGTTGACTACGCTGAAGGATTTCAGTTTAAAATCAGTTCTCAAATAATGAAACAATACAGGGATCCGATTGCACTATTCATTTTCGGGATCTTACTGACCGTAGTGTCTTTGTCGGTTGGGTTCGGGCTGAATGTATGGGTCCCGGCTGTAATTGCTCTCGTAGCGCTCGCTAGCTATGCTTACCGTCGACCAAAAGCATGGGTAATCCCCGGTGTTTTTTTCTTGCTGCCCTCCTTGGGTTTAATGATGGCCTTTTTCAGATCAGCACCGGCTCCCAATAACGTGAACTGGCTCTATGCAGCGATAAAATTAGTCTGCGGTGCCATCGTGGGCGGGCTTCTCGGGACTTTTATGCAAAAAAAGCGCGCTTCCTGACGACGTCACCCGATACCCTGCTTCGAATGACTGGGTGATCGAAAGCCATTTGTCATCTGCTCTGGGCGGAAATCACTGGGATCTTAGTCCCGCTCTAGTCAGAATCTCAGCCTAATGCCGATCGCGACGCGATCTTATTCGTAGTGGATTCTGGCCAGGCCACATGACCCACGATTTATGACCCACTCAATGTGCTTTGCATCTCAAAATTTTGATTGTGTTTACCAAACCTTCCACCATTTCTTCTTCGTCCCAGGCTTTGGTTTTGTCTTATCTTCGACTCGGGTGTCCTTTAAGGATTTAAGACTAATCGCGAGAAACCAACTTTTACCGACAGCAGGAAAATCCATCTGGTAATTGATAAAGTCGATATTACTATCATCCGCTGAAATATAGATAAGAGGAATGTCGCGTTGGACTACTGTCAGTCCGCCCACAGGCTCACCAGGGTTTGGCATAAAAATAGGTATGCACGCCTTATCTAACCCAGGATATCTTTCGGACAACTCTTTTTGTACCTTCAGCCAAACCGGAGAGATCAAATCGATCACTTTTGAATCCGGATTGAAATTAAGAACTATACGAAACTTCCCCCAAGCTTGGCTTGTATATGGGTCTTCAGCTACATGGAGAGAGCTTTTCCAAAAAGATTTTGTTGTTCGTAGGTAGGTAAAAATTTCATCGTATTTCTTGTTTTTTAAAGAAAGTTGATGGGCTTTTCCTCGATCCTCTTCATTTGGATAAAACAACGCTATCATTTCATGCGAGTCAGTATAGTGGAAAAAGGTTGCATCTTGATCCCCGCTTTCCATGGGCCAAGAGCTAACTGACGTCGCAGCCCTTCTCAAGACATCGCTATAAAGCGTATTTCCAGTCCGATAGATATCCTTCAAAAAGGATGCGCACTTTTCCCCCAGTTGCTTTGTTAGCTCAGAACCGCGTTTGGGATCCATTAAAATAGAAGCATAGCTGTCCGGTCGCGTTAAAGAGTCATTTGCTTTAGTCAGGGTCTTAGAGTTGTCCGCGCTCATTGGCGAGGCGGGTGCATGCAGATCTTGGCAAGTTGATGCCGGACTCAACAGCTCTTTATCGATGGGGGGCTCAAGTAGGACCTTCGGAACAGTGCCATTATCGAGCGTCTCAGAAAAGCAGGGGGTAGTGCTTGAAAGCCAGAACAGGAAAATTGACGCAACGATAGCAATATCACAAGACACTTTCATGCTTACATTTCGGCTAGTAATCGAAATTATTTAATAATTCCAACGTGGCTCCAATACAAATGGCGAGCTCCCCTTTGATTCACCGGAACTGGTCGTTTATATAATGGCTGCGATACAGCCAACTCTCTAAAAACGCTCTAAGTTCGCGAAAATGGCGTCAGATCTCGCGCGTTCCAGAATCCGCGCCTTTCCGGGCGCGCCCGACACAACGGCTCTATGATAAACGCAAATGCGTTCTTTTTTGGTGTTCGTGTTCTTTCAGCATGTTGCCGGGATTTGAGACGCAAATCCGTTCAAAAAAAGAAGAGTGTCTTCCTACAAAGACACAGTGTCTTTGGGCGATGACACTTTTTCTCTTCAAGCGCCCCGTCACCAGTCGGAATTATGATCGAATCACAGACAAAATAACGCACTGCCTCTCTCAAGATGAGAGACAAGGTATCGTAACCTTTTTACAATTTCGACCGCTCTTTTCGGAGTCGCTTCGTGAAAAATCAAGACCTTACCTTTGACTGGTCCCGGCACACTTCTCGCTCTAATAAGTATGAGGGCCGGCTAAGTGCCGGACTACGAGGGGTACAACCGTATAGACATAAATTTTTGAAAGAATCTGAAAACTTTAAAACATTAACGGGTCTTTAAGACCCTGGGAGTAGTTCGCCTAAGACGCACGAAAGCGCCGTAATCCGGCCTTGATCTAGGAGTTCTGACATGGAGCCCGCCGCTTTGCGGCCGGGGTTTACGCGCTGACTTGCGTTCACCACCGGTCAGGAGTTGGCCAAGACTCCCGATGGCGAACTAGTGCCCAAAACAAAGAAAGAGAGAGTTTCTTATGAAAAACGACAACATTGATTATCTTTTGCCGTTCCTCGGAATCGCGCTGGCAATCGCGCTAGCTGGCTGGGGGCTGCACGGGGCAGCCAGTTTTCTTGCCCAGTTCTATAATTCCATCGTCATGCCAAGCATCCGATTCGCTGACGTACTGATTGCAAACTACGGACGGGGAATTGCGGAGGCCACTGTCCTTGTCGCGCTTGGCAGCGTGGGCCTTCGATTCAGCTTCAAACAGACTGAAACGTTGGCTACCGAATTTTCGAAAGCAACCCAGGGGATCGTCACAGAAAGCCAGCGACTGAATGAAAAACTGGAAGGCCATTATCGAACCTTGAACCAACTTCACGCGGAGAAGATCAAACTGAAAGACGAAGTGGAGTCCCTGAATCACTGCGCGAAGGCATTGCAGACGGAGAACGATGACCTTAATGCGGAAATCGAAGAACTCAAGCACCCGGAGCAACGAGAACAAGCACGAATCGAAGAAGAACGGCTGGCGATGGAAGAAAAGATCAAAGCCTATGCATCGAACGCCCAGTGGGGAGGTGTATAAATGGCGATTCACAGCAACGAATTGACTGAACGTGATCTGAAACTACTCAAGCTCTTGTTGGACTTTGGTGTTGTCAGTTCCGTCCAGCTGTCGAAATGGATCTTCCCCAAAGTCGCCAGGACCACGGTTCTGAGGCGACTGCGGTTACTTGAGAAGCGCGGCATGATCCGAAAGCGTGGAACCTTACCTGACGCGACAGCGGTCTGGATGATCGACCAAAAGGGGCAACGATTGATCGCGGGAATGACAGAGAACCTCTACTTCCCGGCTCACCAGCTGGAACATGAAATCACCTTGAACGAGATCCGCTGGCGTCTTCACGGCCTAGGCGTTGTCCAGTCCTGGATGAACGAAAGGGAATTGCGCCGTAAAGCGCCGGACCGAAATGGATTCGAGAGAGAGAATCTGGCAATTCCAGATGCGGTCATCCTGATGAAACACTTTGGCAGGCCCGAGGCGTTCGTGCGAATGGAAGTCGAGTTGAATATAAAATCCAACGAACGATACAAGCGACTTTTCCAGAGAGTCGATCCGTATAGCCAGGGCGCGCGTGCGTGGCTCTGGTACCTCGTGAAGAATCGATCCATGGGGAATCGAATTCTTCGATACGCCAAGAAGCACGGCGATTACAGCCTGCCTCCTATTCTCGGATTTACCGTGATTGATGATTTTCTGACAGACCCGTGGAGCGCCGAATTCCATCAGCTTGAGAAAGCGACGGCGCTTACAACGATAATGAAACTGTCTCGGCCGGAATCCGCAGTCAAAAACACCCATGCTCATGCAAGTGCTCAAGCCATGAGCACCGAAGGATTGAATGAAAACAATGTTTTTGCCGCATAGAAAGCACTGAGAATGCGCAGTCTTCCACCCCATGAACTCAAATCGGGTTGAGCAGCCCCTTTAGCCCGAGACCCCTCCCCCCCTACCAGTGGTTGGTGAGAGGGGTCTCGGGCATGGGTCTGAGTAGAGTTGAGAGTTCATGGGATGGAAGGATATTTTTATAAGTAATTGGGTTGATACTTTTTCTGGGAATAAAGACAGGAAGAGAATTGAGGATCTGATGAAAGTTTTAGATTTTTTTAGCGGTAACTTTTGGAGGCTGCGGGCTTTGGGTCTGCGGCTGATTCGGGTTACCGGGAAAGGAGATGACCTATGGATTTCCATGGTGAAGCATCTTCTGATGAAGCAATTCGCACACCCAAATATCGCTGGGAGTGCAGCACCGTCATATACGTGAGAGTTGTAATTGATAAACCTGAGTGGGAAAGTCTTCTTGAACTGGTGGCCAAGGATCTGCTAAGCATGAATCACCAGCTCCAAGATCGACTCCGATCAAATTCTTCGATCCATTTAAACGACGTTCAATCCCCTGCGGCTATTGCCACGGGAGAAAGGGATATTTCACATGGATCAATATATAAAATTATCAAGCAAGCGAGCTAGTCAACAACACAAGGCAACAGAAAAGCAGGTAGGATTCTACCTTCGCGTTAGCACGGAAGAGCAAGCCGAGAATCCGGAAGGTTCTATCAAGAACCAAGAGGAGCGACTAAAGCTGACGCTTGCCCTGAAAAATACGGACGGAAAATTCGGAACACTCGCTGGTGTGTACTGCGACGCCGGAAGATCTGGCAAAGACATGAACCGGCCCGAACTAAAACGATTGCTCAAAGCCATCGAGGCTGCTGAAATCAACATGGTCATGGTGAGCGAGCTTTCCCGCTTATCGCGATCAATCAAGGACTTCTCCCAAATCTGGGAATTCATGCAGGCGCACGGATGTGGATTTCTGAGCCTTCGGGAGAACTTTGATACCTCAACCGCAGCCGGTGAGATGATGCTTTACTCAATTGCGAATTTTGCGCAGTTCGAGCGCAGGCAAACAAGCGAGCGAGTTGCAGCCGGATTTCTCAGTCGAGCACAGCGGGGACTTTGGAATGGGGGTCCGCTGCCGTTGGGTTATGAGCCGGACCCCGAAAAGAAGGGAAACCTGCGAATTGTAGAAGACGAGGCCGATGTCGTTCGGGTTGCCTTTCAAGCTTTGCTCTCCCACGGATCAGTGCCCTTTGCGGCAAAATGGCTCAACCAGAACGGCTACTCCCCTTATGGACCTCTCCGCGGTGGCGGCTTTCTCCCAAGGCGACGGCACTTCACAACCGCCTCGTTGTACCGACTACTCAGGAATTCAGCCTACGCGGGAAGGCGAATCGTCAAAGCCAGAACTGGGAATGTCGTCCAGGTCGTTCCAGCCGCCTGGCCGTGCATTATTGAGGAGAGGCTTTTCGATCGCGCCCAAAAAGTCTTAGATGCAGGTAAAGGACAGAAGACCGGCCGGGGCTCGCGGTATCCCTATCTGCTCTCAACTCGAATTGTCTGCGGGCAGTGCGGAGCGCCGTTGATCGGGAATTCAGCACATGGTCGGACTACTAAAGTTCCTTACTATGGACATGGATCACAACTGCGGAGGGAAGATTCTCTGGGTAGTAAGGGGCCGCGCTGCAATCCGTTTCGGATTCCAGGAAAGAAGCTTGAGGAGCACGTTTGGAAAGAGGTGGTTTCGCTGATTGAAAGCCCAAGCCACCGGGAGCCGCTCTTCCAGGCCATTCAGGGCCTCACGCAAATACACCCAAGTAAGAATGGGGAGATCGCGCGAAAGGAATCTGACCTTACCGTTACCGCCCAAAAGCTTGCAAATCTTGCCAAGCGGATCGCCGAGCTTCCTCCAGAGGTTCCGGCACAAGTGTTTTACGATGAAATGAAGGATCTAGCGGAGAACCAGGGCCGGCTTAAACTTCAGATTCAGGAAGCCAAGCTCAGATCCGGTGAACAAAGATTAGCAGGCAAAGAGGATTACGAACGGATTCTGGAAAGACTCCGAAACCAGCTCACCGACCTAACGCCTGAGACAAAACGCAGGATTATTCGTGCCCTGATCCACAAGGTCGTGATCACGAATACAGGCTTTGAATTGCACTACTTTGTGGGAATGGACCACGAGAAACAGGGGGAAGCGCTTGCTTTCCCCGCGTTTTCTTTGAATAAAAAAAATTATTTGCCGAGTTCGTTTAAAGATTTGAATGGTTCGGGCGATTGGGGTTGAACCAACGACCCCCACCGTGTCAAGGTGGTGCTCTGCCACTGAGCTACGCCCGAACAGGAATGAAGCCAATTCTATAGCCTCGATGACCCACTCACGTCAATGAAATTGCCAGAATTGTTGCAACGCGGCATCGCGCAATTCTTCCCCGAGCTTTTCAAAATCGTCTTCCTTTTTGAGAAGGAAATCCACCGGCGCATCCAGCCCGCATGGACGAAGCCCCATGAAGCTCGTCGTTGTTCGATAGCCATTCACGGCAAGTCCATGAAGAACGACCCTTTGTTCCACATGAACTCCCACGGCGGCACATTTTCCTCGCGGGCTCCAAACGCCCGTTTCGGCCCCTGAACGGATCTCCATTCCGGGATCATATTTTCTACCCACCTGGAGCGCGATCTGAAGCAACCCTTCCACGGCCAGGCGAACCCCTCGCGAATCCCCAGTCAGACGATCCAAATGATCAACGGCAAAAAGCACCCATTGACCAGGTCCATGATACGTCGCAAAGCCACCGCGGTCCGTTCGATGAAGCTCAATGCCTCTCTTGGCGAGAAGTTCTGGCGTGAACAGAATATCGCCGGGCGCGGTTCTCCTGCCGACGGTAATGACGGGCGCGACTTCCGAAAGAAGCAAAGCTCCGGGACCGCCCTGGGCGACGCGGGCCGCGATTTCCCGTTGGCGGATATCGAGCGCGGAATAAGTCCAGGGCGATGCGGGCGTGTCACGACGCACTTCAACCTCGGGCTTCAGCCGGTTGAAGAGCTGTTCGTTCGACTCTCGTTCAGTTTCCGACAGGTGCATCTGCGATGAACTTAGAGCAGCGGCACATTCGGGTCAATAGAGCTGAACAACGTCTCCCTCTTGAAAGTTCCCGCCGGTATGCACCTCGGTCACCGCGCCATCGGTACCGAGAAAGTCGACGACTTCAAGAGTGCCTTTGAGTTGTCCTTGCGATCTCCCGAGAAAAGCACCGGTTTGCGGATCATAAACGTCGTCTCCGGGCGTGAGTACTTTGAGAATGTCGCCTCCGACCAATCCCGAAGCACGTCCGGCATTCACGTAAACCCGCGTCCCGTTCGCTTTCGCGATACGTCCCTGCCAGGTCATCTTTTCGATCGATTTAATGACTTCGGGGACGAGCGAGGACATCGCATTGCGGACCGCGAGCTTCGTCAGCTCGGCGCGATATTCGGGACTCTCGATGCTGGCCCCTTCGAAGGCGACGATCGCGT
>C687J50192_1000775_pt1 | contig 11434 bp, 15 predicted proteins | sample RifOxyD1_FD_50192 | JGI IMG/M metagenome (IMG submission 50192)
AATAAGTTTTTCGCGAGAATACAAATTTCCCGGGAAACTTCATGTCGCACATATTTCTTCACCGGGCGCTGTTGAATTAGTTTATCAGGCAAAACAAGAAGGAACCAACATTTCATCAGGAATTTGTCCGCATCATTTCATATACGATTGGAGACAGATGAAGGGTCATGAAGGGGTTTTGTGGAAAATGAATCCTCCATTAAGAAGTCCAGAATCAAAAGAAAAAATTTTCAATTTTTTAAGGGAAGGAAAAATTGATTGGATAGAAACAGACCATGCACCGCACACCTTGGATGAAAAAATAAAAAAGCCATGGATGTCTGGCATTCCTGGACTTGCATGGTGGCCTTTGTTTGATGAAATATTAAGGAAGAATGAGTTTTCCGACGCTGAGGTAATCAAATTAACACATTCAAATGTTGTCCAAAGATTTGGCATTGACATCCCTAAAACAAAAAAGAAAATATTTGACAGAAGGAAAGATTATCCATTTGATCCTTACGGACATTTCTCAGAAGATTTAAAATGGTGATAAAATGAAAACGCACAAACTCTCACGAATTGAGAGAATTTCCAGACCCATTACGCATTTACTTTTGCCCAAAAGTATTGTGAGGATACACTCTTCAGGAAGAATAAAATTTCTTGAGGCGCTGAAAGATGAAATCCCTTCTGAACCTTATGTTCCTCCAAAAACTTTGGAGACTACTCTTTGGAATTTGAAATTCAGAACACCCATAGGAAATGCTGCCGGAATGTTCAAGAATGGCGAATGCTCAAAAATGATTGAGATGCAAGGAGCAGGATTTTATCTTGGAGGAACAGGAACATACTTTCCGAGAGAAGGAAATACTGAAGAAGATATACACCTGCCTGTAGTCATGCTCCCAAAATCCGAAGCTGCAATAAACAAACTTGGACTGAATAATTATGGAGATGAAGCAAATTCCAGACAGGCGAGATTCATAAAGGACACCTTAAAAATTCCTGAAGGAAGCGATTTGGAAAACAGATTAAAATATGTCCGGCAAAATTTTCTTAATAAGAGGAAGAGGCGTTTGCCAGTTATCGTAAAACTGTCAAATGATACAAATTTAATTCATGTTCCGCAAGTCATGGACTTGCTTTTTGAATTAGGTTATGACGGAGTGAATTTTGGGAACACTTCCACTGATTATAAAACGATTAAGGACTCCATAAATGTTTTTGAAAGAGAAACTTACGATTATTTCACAAAAACTTTTGGCGGAGGAGTAAGTGGCGACCCTCTGTTGGAAAAATCTTTTGACCTGGTTTGTAAAGCATCTGAACACCTAAAGTCCAATCCTCCAAAACAGGAATTTCACATCATCAGGACAGGAGGTATCAGATTTATGTCCAATGTTGAAAATTCATTAGATATCGGAGCATCGCTTGTTCAATGGTACACTGGATATTTTAAGAATTTCAGAAAACATAGCCATGATGTTTATCGCAAGATGTTTAAAGATTTAGAATAATTTATTAATCCTTTTTCTTTTTTCATGTTATGAAAAATCTTCAAAAACTTGCACGTGCCTATGCCCTAAAAAATGCACTTGCTCACGACGGAAAAGCGAAGGCAGGAAATGTAATTTCATCTTTGTTCAACGAGGGACTAAAAAAATCTGACATCCCTAAATATTCGGGAGAAATATCAAAGATTGTTAATGAAGTTAATTCTCTTAAATTTGATGAACAGGAAAAAGAATTTGAGAAATTGAAGGATCTGGTTGGTGAACGCCCTCACAGGGAAGGATTGTCGGAATTCCCTGGAGTTGGAAAGAAAGGAGTTATAATGAGATTTGCGCCGTCGGCATCAGGACCCCTCCATATAGGACATGCAATGACATCAAGCATTTCGTATCTCTATGTAAAAAAATACGGCGGGAAATTTTATGTTCGCATAGAGGACACAAATCCCGAGAATATTTTCCCAAAATCATACAAGATGATTGAGTCAGAGGCAAACTGGCTTTTTGAAAACAATGCCGAGATAATGATTCAATCTTATAGAATGGAAATATACTACAAATACGCCGAAAAGCTCATTAAAAAAAATGCAGTTTACGTTTGCACATGCCTCGCTGAAGATTTTAGAAAATATTCAGAAGAAAAAGAAGATTGTCCGTGCCGAAATATTTCGGCAATTGAAAATATGTCTAGATGGGAAAAAAATGCTCGACAAATCCCAAAAAGGCTTTTTACAAGGAGAAGCTGTCTTGAGATTTAAATCCAAAAAAGGAATGAAAGACCCAAATCCTGCAATGAGAGATTTTCCTTTGGCAAGAATAAACACGGAAAATCATCCTCTGCAAAAGAGCAAGTACAGAGTTTGGCCATTAATGAACTTTGCAGTAACAGTTGATGACATTGAAACAAAAGTCACGCACGTAATTCGCGGAAAAGACCACCTAGACAATGCAAAAAGACAGGAAATGATGTTTGAGGTATTGGGGAAAAAATTTCCATGGACATTTTTTCTTGGCAGATTCAAATTCAACGACATGGAACTTTCAACAACAAAATTCAGAGAGGAAATCTCCAAAGGAAAATATTCTGGGTGGGCTGACAAAAATCTTCCAACAATTGCCTCGTTAATGAAGCAAGGATACAAGCCGAGCGCATTCTGGAAATTTGCAGAACACATTGGGTTGTCTGAAAATGACAAAGTCATGGACAGAAAAGAGTATTTTACTCTTTTGGATTCATTTAACAGGTAGAAATATTTTTAAACATTGGCTATTTATTCGTTAAATGAACATGAACAAAAGAGGTATCTCCGAGATTATTATAACATTGATTATGGTTATCATTGTTCTGGGCATAATAACTATTTTGTGGGTTGTTCTCCGTGGATTCATCGGGGAAGGAACAGAACAAATCACCGTCGGAAAAGAGTGTCTTGATGTAAATATAAAGGTGACAAAATTTTCATGCTCTGGAACAAGCAATGATGTTTGTAGCGTGACATTTACAAGAAGTCCTGGAGGAAATGATATCGGAGGAATAAAACTGGTATTCACGAACTCATCGGCAACGGAAACTTTTGTGCATGATTACTCTGGAAATCTAACTGCACTGGAAACAAAAACAATAAACAGCATTTCAACAGGAATTACAAAGACAAACAAGGTTGACCTTACTGTGTACTTCATTGATTCAGAAGGAAACGAGAAGTTGTGCTCTTCACCTGTGGCAACTTACTCTATCTAATCAGATTTTTTGTTGTCTCTTATCTTGTTCCACGCACAAACAGCTGAAATTTGGGGCTGAGTAATCAATGTTTGTGAATACATCACTTCATATATCTCTTTAGGAGACGATCCGTTTCTGTGCAATTCTCTTATTGCTTCTTTTTCTTCATCTGGAATTTCTCGACAAATTTTTCTTAAATTATTCACACTAAATCCTTGTCCAATATCACTTTCATGAATCTCCTCAAGAGATTTTCCCGATATGTGCATTTGCCAAATTTTAGAAGTGTCAATTTGTATTGGTTCTGGAGATTCAGTTGATTTTGGAATCTCTACATGTATTTGCTTTTTAGAAGAACCTTCAGATGCTTCAATTTTCTGTTTCATTTCTCGAATTTTATCCAGCAGCTCATTTTTAAAATCAACAAAACCAGGCCTCATAAATTCTATTTCCCTCTCGCGCATTTGAAAATTGTAAAATTCTCTATTAAGATAGTTCATTGAATTTATTATTCTTTGTCCTCCCCTAAAACCCTGCAATACCTTCTTTGGCATTTTATCCAGATTAAAGAAAAAGGCGAAATCCGAATCTTTAGTTATTTTTTCCAAAAAACCGCGAGGAAAATTTGTATTTGATACTTCTTTTAAAAATCTTTCATATCCTTCCATAATCTTATCAGCATTTTCTTTTAAAGAATCCAACCAAAACATTTGATTTATCATGGGATTACCGCTTGCGCTTACATATCTGTTTGTTTCATAACCTGTAATCTTTTTTGACACCATATATTCGGCCATGATNGACATATTGAACGGACCTATTTTTTTTACAATTTCTTCATTAAATGAAACATGTTTTCTTAAGATATTAATTAAATTTGAAGGATATTTTTCTAAATTCAGATGCCTGCCCGCTTCAGAAAGAATTTCTCCAAACTCAAAATATATTTTTTTGAGATTATCCAGCATAATGGTTTCATTATCTTGGAAATTTTCCCCNCTGTAAACCTCTCTTAAGATATCAAGAACATTGGATTCATAATTTTTTGATGCATCAAAAAGAGTGGTTAAGAATTCATCTTTCTCCTGACAGACTATTTCTTCTAATTTTCCTTCTTCCTTTAATCTTTTTAATGGTTTATGAATAAATAACACAGGGAATTTTGCCCTCAACATAATTTCAACAAATGAACCATATCTAGTTAATTCTAGCAACTCTCTTGAATCTAATCCAATGTCCTTACTGACACTAAATAATTCTCCAAGAAAATAATCAGCTTCCTCTTTATTTAAATAAGACATTCTTTTGATTTTGCCTTCACTTATATTCTCCAATATCAATGGCATTCCTAAAAGGGTGATAACTCCCATTTTCTTTTTAGTCAATGGAGATTCTCTTTTTGCAGTCATTCCTACTGATATAAGACTTTTATCAGATAGTCCAAAAACTGCATTAAAGCAATTGGACATTTCTGTGCCGTAATTCTGATTAAAATCCAGATTTACAACATCAAACCTTTTTCTAGGGTTTTTATTAAAAAAATCTTCCACGCTTCCATGATACAAATTTATTCTCTTTTCCGGTGGAAGTTGTGCGTTCTGTTGAAATGCCCTTTGATATGTGTCTCTATCTCTTTCAACACCGTAAACATTTTGCGGCCGAAATCCCGATGGCGAGTAAACTTGCTTATACTCAGCCAAACTATCTCCAGTTAGGAATAAAACTTTTCCATCTTCTCTTTCTTTTCCCGTGAAAGTTCTTTCTATACTTGTCCTGAAAGCCCCTCTTGACTTTGCCTTTTCAGGATCGGATTCAAATTGCCCTTCTTTATAATTTGCCATCACTTAATAGTAATTAATTCATTTATAAATTTTATTATTTTGGTCATTCAACTTTGTGTTTTATTTGCATAATACTTATAAATCATTTATTCTCCAAAATTTTATGGATCAAGAAGTTTTTGAAAGTTTAAAACACGAGATAGAAACCAAAAAACCGAAGTATCACCTAATAGTTATATGCCCCATAGGTTCTTCTTCAAGATATCGTGGAGAGCATCACGATATTGACTATGTAATAACTATTGCTGATGAAATCTTAGGCAGTGATATTTGCTTGTATAATTTTCAACGCATGTTTAGGGAGACGGCTCATTCTCTTAGAATTCATCCAAGTGGTCTTGTCATACCTCAAGGGCATGGAGACATAAATGCAATTTCCAATTTAGAGAAACATTTTGGCGGTAAACTTCCAGATATCCACGTTTTTCACGCAATGAAAAACACAGGGCATTATTGCCGTGAAGATGGTTCATTGATTAATCCTTACATGAAACATGATAAAGACTTGTTGGTTCAAGATGCTTATAGAAGATGGCTTTTGAATTCCATCAAACCAAACCCTCTTTCTTTTGATTAATTCTTTATCAAAAAGTTTTTTATATTGAAAATTTTTAGTTGTCTTGGAAACACGGTTTCCTTTTTGGCGGTTGTAGTTCAGTGGCTAGAACGTTCGGTTGTGGTCCGAGAAACGGGAGTTCGATTCTCCCCTTCCGCCCTTTATTTTTTTAAACAAAATTTAAATATCTGTATAATGTCTTAAAAGTATGAAACTTCAAGAAATAAAAAAGCTTGATGACAATCAAGTAAGACAATTCTCTCAACACTTTCAAGATCAATCAATTAACTCTGTAAACATTTCCGTAGTTCCCTCTTTTATAACAGATTCGTTAGAACTAAACGAGAAATTTGAATACGGAATTTTTACTAGTGGTGCTGTGGTTAGCACCAGTAAAGATAATACTTTAAGTGGAATGACAATTCAAATTACCAGAAGAGATGAAAAGGAAAAGTTAAGAGGTGGACATTTATTAAATACAGATCTGTATATCATACAAGGAGAACCTAGAACTTTGTTTAGAGTCGTGCCACCTTTTGAGGGACATAAACAGAATTTTTTAGGATATTGATCTAACCCAAAACCCCTTGGTTTAGTTACTTCTTGTGCCTTCAGAAAAATTTAAAAATGTCTTTTTATTAAAATTAACATGACAACTAAAACTTGGAGTTGTTTTCATCATCGGAAATAGTTTTCGTAGTTGTAACTTTTTTTCTAAAAAATATAATTTAATCGAGGGTTTGGATAAAGCAGACGAAAGTCTTGGTTTTATTCATCTTCGAAATTTATCTTGGTCAACCATCTAAATTTGAGTTGACAGGAGTTTAAAATGAAAACAGCATTTCCTTACCCGGAGTGTATAAACTGCAATTATCGTGCAGTTCAGGAAAGTATGGAAACATACGGACCTCGTTCAGGAGGCATTAACATTTCCGACGATGTTAAGGCTTGCAGGCAGAAAGTTTGCAGTTTGGAATTAAATCTTGGAAGTGAGGGATTTTCTTCCCTCTCTTCCAAATAATTATTAAATAAAGGAATCATAAAAGAAAAATGAAAACCGAACGCGTAAAAGGATTTAATGACTTTACAGAAGAAGAAGCTCAAAAAAGAGCGGAAATAAGGAAGATCTTAGTTGAGACTTTTGAAAAATACGGCTTTCAGCCGGCAGAAACACCAATAATTGAGTATGAAGAATTTGTCCGCGGTGAAAATGAAAAAGACGAGGCAGTAAGCGATATTTTCAAACTGAAAGACAAGGGAAAAAGAAACCTTGCGTTAAGATATGAATTTACATTTCAACTAAAAAGATTGATGCAAAACAAAAAGCTTCCATACAAAAGATACCAAATAGGGGAAGTTTTTCGGGACGAGCCGGTTTCATCAAACAGGTTCAGGCAGTTCACTCAATGCGACGTGGATGTGATTGGCTCAACGGTAAAAGATGAAGCGGAAGTTCTCTCCATTGCGTTTGAGATAATGAAAAATCTTGGAATAAAAAATCCAATGCGATTTAACAACAGAAAGTTAATGAATGAAATTCTTGAAGAGCAAAAAATAAAAAACAGGGAAGGAGTCATGAGGGAAATCGACAAGCTTGAAAAAATAGGTGAGGATTCGGTCAGGAAAAATTTGAAAAAATATAATGCCGAGAAAATTGTTGATATAATAAAAAAACCATCATCTTTCTTCAAGAAATATGAATCTTACGCGGAGATTGAGGAATTAATGAAATTTTGCTCATTGTACGACATCAATGTAGTTTTTGATCCTAGTCTTATTAGAGGTTTAAGTTATTACAGTGGAAGTGTTTTTGAAACAAATGGGATTGCCGGCGGGAGTTACGTATTCAACGGAATACAATCCACGGGAATTTCCTTTGGTCTTGAAAGAATTTCTTCCCTGACAAAATTGGAAAACAAAAAGGAGCGTTTTTTGATAGTTTCATTAAACCAAGATAAAGAGTCAATAAATCTCTCACAAAAACTCCGGGCGAAAAATTTATCTTGCACAGTTTATTATGGAAAGCCAAGCAAGGCTTTGGAGTATGCAAATTCTTATTCTATAAGCAATGTTATTTTCGTTGGTGAAAAAGAAGTAAACTCAAAGAGATTCAAGGTCAAAAACATGAAAACAGGAAAGGAGAGTTCTTTGAAAATTTAAATGCTCTTAGAAATTTTTTTAATTTTCATAATAAGCTTTCTTATAGGTTATTGTTTGGACACTATACTGGCAAATGCGTCGGACATTATCTACAATGATGGGTCAAAGGGATTTCATATCGGAAAGAAGAGAATTCATCACAATATTCTTGGATATCTTCTGGTGATACTCTCATTATTTTATTATCTTCCAGTATTGATGGGACTTGGTTNAGGGATGATTGCAGGTCACGGTTTAAGGGAGAAAGGATTTTGGTTTCTGGAGAGTTTAAGATAATTTAATAAATTTCTCGACAATTTCTTTGTTTCTGACTTCTGGGTGAAACAATACGGCGTAAATTTGTTTTGTTTTGTGTTTTATTGCCTGAATGCCTTTGTTTGAAGTAGCTGCAACTTCAAAATTTTTCCTTATTTTTCTGACTCCTAACTTGTGTAATGAATATCCCCAGATATTTCCGTTAACTCCTAAAAATTCTCTTTCAAATTTTATTGATGTTAATCCTATCTCTACTCTATTGTCTATATTCTTCCCACTTGCCCATATTTCTCCGTCAAAAACTTTTACAACAGCTTGCATACCACCACAGATACCAAAAATGGGTTTTTCAAAATCCCTTATCCATAAAAATTTATTTAATTCTGTCCATGATGAGCAATATTCAAAATCTTTAAGAGAAGTTCCGCAAATTATTATTTTGTCTGCTCTTTGCAAATCAGCTTTGGAAATTTTTGAATAATGTTTCGTCGCAAATTTCGCGTTATTATTTTTCAGGATGTCTTCAATTGGCTTGACAAATTCCAGTTCATGCAACTTTTCTTTGCATATTGATATTATGAGGATCATTCTATGCTTAACTCCATTCTCCACGAATTTTTCTCTCCAAGGATTTCTTTGTCTTTTATTCTTAATTTCTTCTTAAATAATCCCGGAGCATTAAGAACAAACGTCTCGAATTCTCCCCCCTCGCCCGCCGGCGAGATTTTGTATTTTTCATTTAAAATTCTCATTTCATTGATGAAATTTTTGTCAATTTTTCTCCCGAGCCATTTTCCGTCGAGAGGATATGCAAAAACCCCTGCGACAATGACCTCAAACTTTTTCTTGATTAAATCTTCCAACAGTTCAAATTGGGGTTTTTGCCATAACGGATTAAAGCATTCCAAATTCAACTCATTGCAAATCTTCTGCACGCGCGAACTTTGATAAACACTTTCCACAGCGCCAGTCACAATCCCTTCAATTTTGTATTTTTTCTTTGCTTCAAGAATAGCACTTTTTAAATCTTTAAGCTCGATTTCTTTCTTCCCCTCCGTTTTTTTTACAATTAATGGGATATTCATTGATTCTGCTTGGACTTTCGTCTTTTCAATGTTTGGAGTGTGAAACATAAAACTTTCTTTATTTTGAGAAATAATAGAAATTAAACAAGAAACATCATGCCCATACTCTTTGGCCAAGAAAGTTGCAAAAGTCGAGTCCTTTCCTCCGGAAAACAAAACGCCGAGTTTCATATTTTGAGAAATTTAATTTATTATATAAAAGTTTTTAATTTGTAATTGCATAAACCTTTTTTCTAAAAATTTAAATACATCTCCTGTCTTTTTCGATTCATGAAGAAGAGTTTTGAACGTAAATATCTTCCCGAATTTGTTTACGGTGGGATTGACGGAGCTGTCACTACTTTTGCAGTCGTTTCAGGAGTTCTTGGAGCTTCATTGAGTGCTTCAATTGTCCTCATCCTTGGATTTGCAAATCTTATTGCAGACGGGTTTTCCATGGCTGTTTCAAATTATCTCTCTGTAAAATCCAGAAATGATGTTCAAGGCAAGAGGGCAAACGCCGTGAAATCCGCCCTTGCAACATTTGCCTCATTCTGCGCGATAGGATTCATCCCACTTTTTTCATTCGTGATGGCCCTCGTTACAAATAATCCTCTGACAATTAAAAATCAGTTTTATTATTCAATTTTGCTGACTTTAATTGCATTGGGATGTGTTGGATGGGTCAAGGGAAAAATCTCGCAAAAAAACGAGATAAAATCTTCTGTACATACAATATTGATAGGAGGAATTGCCGCGGCACTTGCGTTTGCCACAGGATATCTGATTAAGAATTTGGTGATTGGTTAATCTACCACGATAATACTTTTAAATGAAAATATCTCGTGGAGAGGGTTATGAAATCCGCCCTTATGTTAATGAAGAAGGACTAACAAAATTGTTTGGTTTTGCCGATGATATTGTTCTTTGTTCAACACTGGAAATGGCCGTTAAAATTTCAGAAGCTGCAAATGAAGTAGCAGAGAACCCAGAAAAAATTTCAGATTTTAGAAATGCCATATATGGTTCTCTTGATATTGACACTCCTCGGTTTGATGCTCACTAGCTAAAATTAATGTTTTTTCCTCAAGCCAATATAAATCTCGCCGAAATGCTCTTTTTGATTTAGAGATACTTTCCTGTGATTCTCAAGATGCAATAGCGAAAGAAAGCAGATTATTTTTTCCTCTTTGTCTGGAGATGCAAGTTTGCTGAATAAAATTTCCTCTGTGTTTTCATCCATTATCATCTTAAAAATTTTTTCGTAAATTTCGTTTATCTTGTCTGTTATGTGATATCTTTTTTTTGGAAGAAGGAATTCTGTATCCCTTATAACGTTGCTTTTTGTTATCTCTTTCTTTATCCTTCGATTTTCTGTTATTATTGCCTTGTTCAGCGATTCCATCAAATCATGAAGAGTGACTTTCTTGAAGCGAGGCATGGGGCTTTTTGGAAGTAAATCCGGTATGTCATCATCAATTTCTATTTTTTCGATTTCTTTCTGTTCTTTTTCGGTAGAAAGTTCCGGAAAAAGAATTTCATCTATGCTTTTTATGTATTTGTTCAGGAGAATCTCTGATTTGATTCTAAGAAGAAATGCGGCGGCCAATAGAACCTTGCTGGAAACAAAGTAATTTGCCTCCTCAAGTTCCTGCATTTTTTCAAGATATTTGTTGGTAAGCAAGATTAGGTCAATGTCCCAGGGATTCAGTTGCTCTGTATTGATTAAATCTGTAATTATTTCGTGCCAATCAAACTCTTTTCCGAAAAGAAGGTCATGAATCTCTTCCTGTTTCCCGTTTACTTCAGTTGTGCTTTCCACAAAATAGTTAAATAAAGCTGATTTTTATAGTTTTGTTAGAGTGGTTTGCCATAGTGGTAAAAACAAGATACCACTAAATAATAACTCACTTCTTGTCATTCTTTAAGGGTAACAATACCGAAAGATTTATATAGTATTGCATCATAGGAATAATATCACCTCTTTTTCCCAGGGGAGCTTCAAGTCAACTAATTTTAGCGGCTTGAACCCTCCTCTCGGGTTTGATGATGATAAGAGAAAAAATGAAAACTGATGAAAAAACAAAAGGAAGGAAGAAGATAGATGAATTAATTTTATTTCCTGGTTCTGTAGATGAGTACAAGAGATTTAGAGGATATGATATAGAAATTGTTGATACTGGAGGATCAGAAAAATATCTGCATTACATGCCGGGATGGTTTGCTGGAGATTTGACAGAGAGATTAATGAATGAAAAGGGTGTAGAAGCACTTGTAAATTTGGCTATGGATAACAAGGGTTATTCTTTTGGACTCCCTGTAAGGAGAAAAGATTTGGGTAG
>C687J50192_1000794_pt1 | contig 11257 bp, 13 predicted proteins | sample RifOxyD1_FD_50192 | JGI IMG/M metagenome (IMG submission 50192)
AGCTTCCCAACATATAATCATTAACAGCAGAAAGTGCTTTGAAATAATTAGATGCAGATTCTGCAAGCATGTTTATTTTTTCAGCCATTCTGCCTAGGATAAAATAGTTCTTTGCTTTAGTAATCAAATTATTATCCATAAGATAATAATTAACTAAAACTATATAAATCTTGCTATTTTGTTAATTATTAATAAGCTTCTTTTTAAACTATACGATGGCATCGTATAGTCTATTCTTATAAATTCTCCCTCTCACAGAATTAAAGTATTAACATTTGCCGCTACTTAGTAACACAATATAGAAATCTTTATAAACGTCTTTCCAGAATATAATTTATGGAAAGCGCAATAGAAAATACATAATCTATATAATCAAAAACTAACAAACCAAATTCTTAACATTAATTTCTGAAAGAAAATCCTTAGAAATTCTATTGCTTACACTTAAGATTTCAATTCCAATAATGTTGCCATCTTTATCCAAGTCGATAATAGTATCCTCGTCAATTTTCTTATTTGATGCAAAATCTCCATTAGAAAATTCAATATACACTGCATCAGCTTCCTTATCAAAAGTTATTTCCATTTTATAAATAGTATAAAGTTATAATCCTTATATACTTATCCTTTTCATAGATTATTTCAATATTTGCCCGTCCAATATTTTTTTGAACATAAAATTTTCCTTTACGTTTATACGTTTTATCTGGGGATTTTATCGAAACAACAATCTCTTCTTTAGTTATCTTTCTTTTTTTAATTCTAAGAAGAGCATGTTTTGTAAAAATAACTTCCATAAGAACTAAATGGGAAGTCATTTATTAAACTTTTCTGGATATATGCTCTTAGGTTATCTATGCAATTAATAAAGCAAAACATTAATTCGGGGTATTTGCCACTACTTAATAACACAATATAGGAATCTTTATAAACGAAGCATTTAAATAGTAATTTGTATTTTAGAAGATACAAAACAACCTAAATTTGTTCAGTGGATAAGATGGATTATAAACAGGTAATAACTTTTTGGAAGGAATTTAATATTCCAGAGGTTCTACCAAGGGAAGTGAATCTAGATGTAGATAAAGGGTTTATAACCACAATTACTGGTCCAAGAAGAGCAGGGAAGACATTTATTTGTTTCCAAATGATTAATAAATTATTAAAAGAGAATATTTTAAAAGATAATATCTTATATCTTAATTTTGAAGACAACAAACTTTTAGGAGCAGATGATAAAGATTTAGATAGATTATTAGAAACTTTTTTCGAGCTTTGCCAAATAGATAAAAAACAGAAAATATACTTATTTTTAGATGAAATACAGGTTGTTAAAAATTGGGATTCTTGGGCAAGAATAACCTATGACACGAGAAAAGATATTCAAATCGTTCTAACGGGTTCAAGCTCAAAAATGCTAAGCAGGGAAATTTCAACAAAACTAAGAGGCAGAGTTATCAATAAAGAGATTTTTCCACTTAGTTTTAAGGAATTGCTTATATGGAAAAATATAAAGTATGATTTGAAAACATTACCTTATAGTAAAAATAAAATAGAAATAAAAAATCTTTTTTCTTCTTTTATTTTTGGAGGGGGATATCCTGCAATAATCTCTCAAATTACCCAGAAAGAAAACATATTACAAAGTTACTATGAATCAATGATATTCAAAGATATTGTTGAAAGGTACCAAATAGAAGATGTGAAAAAATTAAAATCCATTGCCAATCTGCTTTTTGAGTCCGTTTCTAAAGAGATATCATATAATAAGATTGCAAATAAACTAATTTCGATTGGGTTTAAAATAAGCAAAAATACGATTATAGAATATTTGTCATATTTTGAAGAGGCATATCTATTTTTTCAAAATCTCAAGTATGAATATTCCTTTTCTAAACAACTTGGTTCAATAAAAAAGATTTATTGTATAGACAATGGGCTATTAAATGCAGTCAGCTTTAAATTCTCAAAAGATGAAGGAAAATTAATTGAAAATCTTGTATTTATTGAATTAAAGAGAAGAGGAGAACAAATATATTATCATAGGAAAAATTATGAGTGTGATTTTTTAGTTTCCAGGAAAAATAAAATACTTTTGGCAATACAAGTAACAAAGAAACTAGATGAAGATAATGAAAAAAGAGAGATTAATGGATTGATTGAGGTTATGAAAGAGCATAAATTAAGCGAAGGGATTATTTTAACAGAAGACCAAGATGAAGAAAGAACAATTGACGGCAAGAAAATAAAAATCTTGCCTGTTTGGAGATGGCTGCTTGAAAAATAACATATCTAATTTGCCACTACTAAGTAACATAATATAGAANTNTTTATAAACGTCTTTTTAGATTATGAGTTATATCATTTGTTTTAAAATTGATATAAATTTTCTTGCATTTTCAATAGACTCTCTTGCATAAGGCAAATTTGCTTCTGATTTTATGTTGTAAGCAAAAAATCCCCTCTTCTTTTTTTCCTGCCTAAATATTTTAAGTAAAGAATCTGCTTTTATAATCTCTTTTTCATAAATTTGCATTATTTCTTTATTCAACATTTCTCTACTTATAGTATACTTTAATGCTTCATATGTCTTTTTATGCTCATCCGGAAGGTTTGTCTTTATTCCCTTGCTTAAAAGATATGCCTTAGCGCAGTAAAATATAGAATAATAAGCATGCGAAATTACTGAATGAAAAAAAGTTTTATCTATTTGTATACCCAGAGATTCTTTTATTTTTGCCTCTGTTGAAATCAGCAAATCATTTTTTGCAAGAAGGAATTCATCTTCTGCTCTTATTAAGTAAAGTTCAGCCCCTGAATCCATTTTCAATCGCCTCTTTAATTAGTCCGTAATATCTCTCTGCATTTCTGAATAAAATCCGATTATTAAATATTTCTCTGCCGAAATTAGCTTTTTTATCAAGCAGCATAATAACAAAATCATTATAGCTTATAACAATTGGATGAATACTTGGAGAAAATAGCGCAGTCAGGTTTTCCAATAGTTTTTGTTTTTTTGGCACATTCTCCTTGGTTATCAGCACCAAATCTATATCAGATTCTTTGGTTTTTTTATTATTTGCATAACTACCCGCGATAAGCAGAATGTCATCTATAAACTCTTTTATTTCAAGCACATTATTAATATTTGGTATATCCTTTGAAATTGCTTCTTGCTCATCTAAAAATGAGAGAATTGAAATTGTTTTTTGATTAAGATTGATACTGCACACTTTTGAGTTTCCTATGCGGTTAATTTTGATTATATCTTCTTTTGACAAAGATTTAATGGCATTATAGGTTATAGGGTAATCTTTTTTAGTAGTTTTGGATAATCCATTTATTGTCTCGGTTAAAAAGATATTCTTTCTATAAACTTCTATTATTGCAAGATGGCTTTTTTTTATGTTCATTGCCTATTATATCTATTTTAATATAAAACTATATTAATTTTAGTATATAAACCTTTATAATCACAAAACTCCTTGAGTATACTCCCCACTAAAGTGTGGAGTTTGGGTTTTGGGAGAACCGGGAAAAATCTATACATTTTAACTCCAATCTAAAGATTGGAGATTTTTCACGAGTATTAACTGCGAAGATGAGCNAGGCGGGAGAATAAACAGAAAGACAGATAAGTTTATATATGTTTTTTAACCATAATATTATGGTTAAAAGTGGTAAATGAAACAATAGAAATATTAAAACTCCTGATAGAAAGCAGAGAAGAAACACTTAGTATAAGAAAGATATCTTTAATTAGAAAAATTAATTATAAATCTGCTTATAATTCCATAAGGTTTCTTGAGAAAGAAGGGATAGTTAAATTGAAAAGAGCCGGCAATACATTAATCTGTTCATTCAATAATAATTTTAATGATTTAGTCTTTAAAGCAGAATATTTACGAAGAAAGGATTTATTTAAAAAAAAGGATTTCTTAGTAATTTATGGTAGTTTATCGAGATTAAAACTTCAATTTATTCTATTATTATTTGGAAGCCATGTCAAAGGTACTACTACTAAACACTCTGATATAGATTTTCTTCTTATTTCTGATGAAGAAAATTTTAAGAAAGTCGAAGACAAAGTTAGTATATTTCCACAGAAAATCCATCTAACCCCGGTAAGCTATGAAAGTTTTATTCACATGGCGAGAAGCAAGGAGTTTACAGTAGTAAGCGAAGCAATTAAAAAGAATATAATCTTGTTTGGAGTAGAAGATTATTATAGATTATTAAAAAATGCTGAGCAAGGATAGAATAAAAGAGGCTGAAACGAATGTTAGAACCTATTTGGACGAGGGTTTGCTTAAGAAAGAGCCATTAAATTCTGATGCACTTAGAGTTTTGTTAAAAAATGCCCAAGAAAGCATTTCTTCTGCAGAAAAGTTAAACTCTGATAGAACTTCAGATTTATGGGTAATTGTTTGCTCTTATTACTCTATGTTTTATATTGCAAACGCCGTTCTTCGTAAATTGGGGTACAAAGTAGGGGAGAAAATTGCACATAAAGTAACAGCAGATTCTTTAATAGTTTACGCAAAAGGGAAGTTAAAAGAATCTTTAATTGAAGATTATGAAAATACAAAAGACGAGGCACTTAATTTAGCAGGAATAAAAGCAGATTTATTAATTGAGTCATTTGATCTTGAAAAAACCAAAAGAAGCAAAATTCAATACAAAACTGAAGATATTGATAAACAATCAAAAGCTAAAACTTCGTTACAGCGAGCTAAAATATTTTATAATGAACTGCAAAAGATTCTCATAGAATAGTATAACAAAGAAGAATAAGATATAATTTATTTATATAGCCACTGCGCAATAGTAATATTTATAAACGCCAATTCAGATAAAAAGTCATGGAAAGCAAACGCGAAGAAGTGCAGAAAGTACAGGGAAATGAAAGGGGAGATGTTTATGATAGTGGATTAACTGCAAAGATGAGCGAGGCAGGAGAAAGCAGAGCACCAGAACAGCCGGCAGAAACAGACACAAAAACACTTATTTCATAAAAAAAGCACATCCATTTGCAACAACCTTATTTTTTATTTTTATCGCATCAAATAGTTCTTTTTGGTTTTTGGTTAATTCTTGCTTATACTTTGCTTCAATTAAGCTGTCTTCTGTAATAAAGTCAATTTCTATCGAATTATCCATATAATAACTTGGATGTTTATCTTTTATGTTTAAAAAAACAAGGTTTTCATAACTTGCACCAAGATCTTTAAAACCAGTGATACTATTCTTTATCCCAATATCCCCTATATAAACTTTTTTTGGGGATGTAATTGATTCATTTACAGATTTAGAATATCTATTAATAATATAAAATAAATAAGCCTTTTCAAAATATCCTATGTATCTCTTTACACTATCAACAGAAATATTCAGTATTCCTGAGAGTTTATTATAACTTATTGGTTTGCCAACTCTCTGGCAAAGCAAGATAAACATCTCTTTAATCACCTTTTCAGCAGTTATTTTATGATATGCAATAATATCTTTATATATTATGCTCTCAACTAATTCATTTAGATAGCTTTTGTCTTCAGTAAGGACATAATGAGGAATTCCGCCGATTCTTAAGTAATCATTAAAATAACTTTCAAGTTTCGCTTTATCTGATTTTAATATGTTTGCTTCCTTAAAGATTAAGAATTCTCTAAAATCTAAGGGCATTATCTCTATTGTTTTTGTCCTGCCAGTTAATTTAGCTTTTTTGTCCCTCATTAATGTGGCAATTGAAGAAGAGCAAATCACCTTAATGTTCTCATTATCATAAATGCTTTTTAATTCCTGTTCAAAATTATCCCTTGAAGAAACCTCGTCCAAAAATAAATAAAAAAAATCCGAATGCCCCTTTTTATGTATTTTTCTATATTCTTCAATTAATTGACTTATGCTGAATTCTAAAAGATTAAATAAATCTAAACTTATAAAAAATATCTCCTCTGGCTTAATCTTGCTTGTTAGAAGTTTATTTATTGTTTGTTTTATTATGGTTGTTTTTCCAACCCTTCTAATCCCCGTTATAATAATTATTTCTTTAGAATCTAAATTATCTAAAATTTGTTTTATGTATTTTTCCCTCGGATAACTTACATCTTTAAAACTGCTTTCCCACCACGGATTCTGCTTAAATAATTCTGATTCTATATCCATAGTAAATATTGCCTTTTGCTCTTTTTAAACTTTACTATGGCATCGTAAAGAAATGCCATAAACTATACGATGGCATCGTATAGTCTATTCTTATAAATTCTCCTTATCACAAAATTAGAGTATTAACATTTGCCACTAATAAGTAACACAATATAGAAATCTTTATAAACGCCAATTCAGATAAAAAGTCATGGAAAGCAAACGCGAAGAAGTGCAGGGAAATGAAATGGGAGATGTTTATGATAGTGGCTTAACTGCAAAGATGAGCGAGGCAGGAGAAAGCAGAGGATCCGAACCAATAAAAACATCAAAACAAAAATCAAAAGGATTTTCACGAAGAGGATTTTTAAAAAATGCAGGGACACTTTTAGCCCTTGCAGGAATTGGAGTCGGGGGGTGGTTAGGGTATGACGGGTATGATCATTATAAAAAGAATCAAGTTGTAAGAGGAGTTACATTAGAGCAGACAATAGCAGAGGGTAGATACCCAACCTATCCAGAAATATGCGGAATGCTGGAGGACTTGCACGCGCAATATCCTGACATCACAGAATTATTTGACATAGGAGAAAGCGATGAAGGAAGATTAATTAGAGGAATACGCGTTGGGGGGGGTGATCAAAAATATTTAATTACTGGAGGAATGCATGGAAATGAAAAAGCAGCAGTCAGTATTGTTCTTGGACAAATAGATAAAACAACAAGAGAAAGGGATATCTTTGATACTCTAACAAATCAAGATATAGAAGTTAATTTTGTTCCAGTTTTAAATCCTGATGGCTTTGAAACAAATCAAAGATGGAGTCAAAGTGCATTTAACTTACGTGTTCAATTTCCCCCACAAGAGGATAGAAATGAAGGTAAATCCGACTTGAAGGGAATGGTTTCTCCTCTTCAACATTTGATTTCCTTTATTAACCAAGAAAAATTTGCTTGGTACCTTGATTATCATACTGGAGCATCAATAATCCCAGATGGTTTAATATATTTAATTACCCCTGAAGTAAACGAGGAAGACTTAGAATTATATCAGCTTTCCTTAAGTTCAATGAGCGATAAACTTCAATGGTATGGAAATGAGATGTCTAGTTTAGATTATTATACTGCTGCGAAAAAAGCAATTTATGAGGATTCACATAAATCAAATAAAGATAAAAAAAAGATAACCTGGATTGCAGGAAAATGCGCAATCCCAAGTGGATCCTTGCTTACCCCGGGTGATCCAGCAACTGCTGGATTTGGATATGTTTATGATATCTTTAGAATACCTAGCATCTGTGTAGAAATTGGATATACTGATCGTTCAAAGGTTTTAAGTTTAAATGACTCTCTAACAACAGAAAACTTAAATGCTATAAAATCTTTCTTAACTTATAGTTCAAAATAAATTTACTTCACCTTATTAAACCCTGCCGTATCATTCAATAAAATCTGCCCGCCGGAATAGACAAAAATAAGATCCTATGCGGTATAAACTGCAGGTTATTAACAAATTAATTATTAGAATCTAACATCCATTTCCAGAGAGGAATTATTTTTATTTTCTTATCTTCAAATAAAATTTCTCCTTCATAATCCCAAGTAATTATTGTTAGACTATTACATTTTAAATCCTTGCTTGCTTTTATCAATCCTTTTAACTCTCTTTCTTTTATCTCTTCTCTGCTGTTTACATAACTTGATTGAATTAATTCTAAAATTTTATTTCCCCCTTTAATAACAAAATCAACCTCTTCCTGTTGATGATTTTTCCAGTAATAAACCTCAAAATTCGGATTAACCCATTTTTTTCTTTGTAATTCTATGGCAATACAATTTTCCATTACTTTTCCTTTATTCTCTGAAAATTTGAATCCTATAACTTCTACAATTCCTGTGTCTATACAATAAATTTTTTTAGGGGCAATAAACTGCTGTTTAAATTTAAAATTAAATCTCTCTAATTTAAATATTATAAAAGATTCTTCCAAATAAGAAATCCAATTTGAAATCGTTGATATGTGCTTTATATTTAATATCTTAGATAATTTGCTATAGGTTATTTCTTCCGATGAATTTGTAATAAGATATTTTGATAATCCTTTCAATTCCTCTAATTTTTTTATGTGATGCCTAAGCAAAATATCTTTATTTAAAATGTCTTCATATATCTTCATAACTATGGCTCTTCCAAACTTATATGATTCGGGAAGTCCTCCGGATATAAGATAGTTCTTCATATAATTTATAATACTTGATTTTTCTTCTGTGCTATATGCTCTCGCGAATTTGAATTGATTGAATAAGAGATATTCTTTAAATGAAAATGGGAATAATTTTATATCTATATACCTTCCAGTTAAATGTGTTGCTAATTCTCCTGAAAGCAAATTAGAATTGCTCCCAGTTAAAATAACCCTCTTAGTTCTTCTTAATCGATTTACAAATAATTCCCAACCAGAAATATTTTGTATTTCATCAAGGATAATATAGTCTATTTCTCCATATAACTCATAAAATGCTTCAAGTATCTTGTTTAACTCATTACCTTTAAGTCCAATTAATCTTTCATCATCAAAGTTTATATATGCAAATTTACTATCCCGTTCAAGCAAATAAGAAAATATAGATTTACCACAACGCCTTATACCTGTTATTACAAGAATATTGGGGTAAAGAAGGTATTTTTTAGCATCTTTTAACTTATCTCTCGCTATTAAATTTTCTTCTCTGTCTATCTTTTCAATTTCTTGTCTTTGTTCTATGATTATTGGTTTAAGATCCATGAAAGATAATATGCAACACTATTTAAAAAGCTTTCTATCATAATGTAAAGCTTTTATAAAAAGCTTTCTAATCAGGTAGTAATCTTTTAGTATCTTCACACATAGAATGACTATTAAATTTGTAAAAGGTAACAATAATTAATGACTTTATACACATTTCCATTAGCAATGGAAATAGAAGGCATTTAATCTCTATTGATAATGGAAATACTCAAAGTAAAGGCTCACTATCATGCTATTAAGCTTTAATTAAAAGATAACTAATAAATTGTATATCTTTATTACTATTTCCTTTTATTCCTTCACTCCTCATCACACCTTATTAAGCCCTGCAGTATATGAAATAGAAGTCATTAATTATTCAATTTTCTTAGCAAATTATTGACTTCAAATAAAAATTCTTTTGCTCTATTCAAAGAAGTCTGTGCTTTGGAGACTTTTTCAATCTCTTTAGTTTGATATTGAATAAAACCTCTTTTCTTTCTTTCAAATTCAAAATTAGATATTAATCCCTCTGCTTTATTCTTTGCAATAAGTAAAGCTTCTTCTTTTAATTCTTCATACTCCTCAATAAGACTCTGCCTTAATTTATTTCTAACAAAAACAATCAAAGCATCACTTGTTACTTTATGAGGGATTTTATCTCCAACTTTATATCCCATCTTATAAATAACCGCATTAGCAATATAAAACATAGAGTAATAAGCAGAAACAATAATCCATAAGTTAGATTTTTTATTATTAGAGAGAAAGGCGGCAGTTTCTATACTCTCCTTAGAATTGTTTATCAACACATCAAAAACAATGCTGTTAAATTGTTCTTCCTTAAGAAGCCCTTCAGCAAGATAAGACTTAATATTCAATTCAGCTTCTTTTATTCTTTTTTCATCAAGCATTTTTTAATAATCTATAATAATCCTCTACTCCAAACAAGATTATATTCTTTTTAATTGCTTCGCTTACAACCGTTTGCTCTCTATTTTTGATCATCTCAGAAAAAGAATTATAATTTATAGATGTCAAATGGATCTTTAAAGGAAGGATTTCAAGTTTTTCTTCAATTATTTTTACATTATCCTTATTTGATACTAAAAGCAAATCAATGTCAGAATTCTTTGTTTCTGTTCCCTTAACATAGCTCCCAAACAGCAAGAGTATAAATTGCCCTTTAATACCTGTTAATCTTTCATAAATAGCATAACATTTTTTATTTTCTAAAAATTGTTTTTTTCTTTCATTCTCCACAATAAAAACATCTTTATTAAAATCATCGTCAAATCTGCATCTTTTAATACTCCCCAAATCTTCTACTTTTATTGACTTGTCTTTCTCAAGATTCCCAATATTAATATAGATTAGCTTATAATCCATTCTTAATGATTTTGAAATCTTGTTTATACTGGGCGAAGTATCTTTATTTTCTATTAGAAATCTAAGTATTTTTTGTTTTATATCCATTTTAAGTATGTTATAATTACCCTAATATTATGGCATATTTAACATATATAAATCTTTCGCCTATCTTCGTTTACTTCACCTTATTAAACCCTGCCGTATCATTCAATAAAATCTGCCCGCCGGAATAGACATAAATATAGCTACTAGGTGCAACAAAAGTAACATTTGTCCTTCCTGTGAAATTCAGCACGCAACCACTATAAACATAAAGGTTGCTAGGAACAAGCAATTCATCATTATGAAATGAGCACGGCGTCNNTACACTCCCAGTCGCCTGCGCCAGGNGGNGNGCATGAAGANTATGTGACGAAGAGTTTCGGACGAACATCACCCAAAGAAGTTAAATTTGTCTCAGAGGAAGAGATAGTCACATAATTATCATCAGTAGACTCATCAGTTCCGATAAATCCAACTCCAAAATAATCTCCATCTAACTGAACTTGTAAATCATTGTCTGCAGTGGTACCTAAATCAAACGACTTATTTCCTGTATTCTGAAAATCTGTCAGTCCTGTTAAATAAAATCCACCCCCAATAACCGACTCAGAACCTCCCCCTCCATCATTAAACAAATTTTCGTTCCCGGCTTTAGTATCTGGATATCTTGATAAATTATTAATCATTGTTAAATTAAATCTTGTAAGATTAACTGTATCACCAACATCATAAACTTGTGCAAAAATACTTAAGTTTAAAACAACGTTACCAATCGTAGCACTATCTGGTATAGAAGAAGTATTAAACTCCATAAATGCTCTCCTTGGATTCTGATTTATTATAAGCCTATGTCTCCCAACTTGAAGTGATATTGCATAATCCCCAAAAATCTCTCTTAAAAGGGTATCTGAAGGATAAGTAACAAAACTATC
>C687J50192_1000826_pt1 | contig 10933 bp, 14 predicted proteins | sample RifOxyD1_FD_50192 | JGI IMG/M metagenome (IMG submission 50192)
CGCACGCGTGTGCGTGCGACGACTCTCACTGCTAGGCTTGCAGCCGCATTATTTCACGATCCAGCTTGGTCGTGTCTGTATCAAATTCTCGGGCGATACGGTAGGAAGAGGTGGGTCCAATTCGATTCGTAAGTCGCTGTAATTCAACGGCAACGTATTGTTCTGTTCTGCGAGAAATCAGTACGAATGAATGACCCTTCTTCAGTATGTATTCTTTTGGCTCTATTGTTGCCATGTTTGACTCCGGTAAATTTATCTTTCCGTTCGCTGGTCCCGGTGCGTGCGTTGAACGGTTCGGATAACAGGCGCGGAGGCCTGCATATATTCAGCGAAACTTGCTCGAGCATCGAACAGGGTCTTTAGCGTCTTTTCTAGCTCGGCAAGCTGGGGGTAATTGGAATGCTTAAAATAATCCCCGGCACTGGGAAATGTCGGCCAATAGCTGCGCAGTGTAGGGTGATCTAGAATGAAGACGGCTGTTATTTCCGAAAATGCCCAGACCTGCCAATCGGAAATTTCCGAAGGAGTGTTGATCTTTCGAAAAAGTTGAAAAAGATTAGAAAGAAGAATCTCGTGAGCGAGAATTCGAAGTTTATGAGTTGGTGTACTGCTGTATTTAACTGCTACCGTGTTTCCGTACCAACTGCTTAAGCCGGGATGCAGTGCAGACACAACGCAGATATATTGATCATGCACCCATGGAGCCTCAGTCGTTTGACTGACATTTTGCGAAAATANTCTCAAGAAGGTGTCCCANAGCGNTTCGAACTCCTGTTTTGCGGATGCGATGGCAGAGCCGTTAGTTTGGAAGGCTTCATCGATAAACGGGGCTGCGACTTTTTCAGCNTCANCGTCGTTTTTNGCATCACGAATGGCTTGCGCTGCTTCTAAAGGAATGCCCATGCTTTTTGCGCGAGATTCAAGTCCTGCCGGGTCACTGTGACGAAACATGCTCACGAGGTGTTTGCGATCGTATTCTTTGTCAATAATNAAGAGTAGTTTTAGGGAGGAGGTGGTAGAGGGACTTCGCGTTGCTGAGGCCGAAGCGAGAGCATNAGCTTTCTCAATCCGATTTGCGTGGCTCCCTGAAGAAGCGCTGGCGCACCCGAACGCAAATGTCATAAGAAGCGTGCAGAGAGCTCTTTTCGCTACTTTCATTGTTTTTCCCATTCCTCTCGGAGAATTCCAAAAGACAAGGAGTCGAAGTATTCGCCTTTGACGACTCTCGCCTTTCGAATTCTAGCTTCTTCTTGGTATCCGAGTCTAAGCGCGAGTTTAATCATTCCGTGATTGCCGGACCACGTTTCGAGTCCAAGTCTTACAATTTGAGGGTGTGAATCAAAAAGGTACTGAGTCCAGAGGGTGAGTGCTTCCCGGCCGATGCCCTTGCCCCATTTGGAGGAATCAAATATGTCGATTCCTAGGCACATCCAAAATGTCTCAACAGATTTCCAATAGCAGTTTACTTCGCCGACGAGTTCGTCGGTAGCCGAGTCAGCAATGACCATATATGTGCGCGGATTGGGAAAGGCGCCGGACACAATGGTCTCTTTGCGTAGAGCAACTCGTTCTTGGGCCTTTTCCGGATCAATTCTATAATAAGGACCATCGAAATCCTGCCAAGCGTGACCGGGTTCACGCCACTTTGCATAAGTAGCTAGATCTTTTAGCTCAAAGTCACGAAGGCGAATTCTTTTGCCATTAATCACTGGTTTCATATTCGATTAGCTCACAATATTTCTCTCAAAAGTGCTCTGTTTCCTTCGGTGTTTTGAATCGAAGAATTTGAATATGGGCATGCGTTGGCGCCTGGACAAGCTCCTCGTATTGACGTTTGCGCAGTCGGTAAGTTTGCAGTGACCACAAAAGAATGGAGTCTTTGCTGAAAAACGTCTTTCGGAATGTCTCTCGATTTCCTGCCCAAAGGGATTCGTTTTTTACGATTCTAAATAGCGAACGCTTGAGTACACGCCAGAAGACGACTGGAAGAGAGTAATCAAGCCAAATGACAATGCTTGCTTTTCCCCAGGTAAGGTCACGGACTTTGCCGTAATTGCCGTGAATGATCCAGCCCTGCTTGAGGGCCATTGCCGTTTCAATTCGTTCTCGAAATATGGATTGCGAGGCTTGGGTCCAGTTAGGGCCCCAAAAGAGTGCGTCGAGTTCGATGTCCGTTAGCTGGAATTTATTTGCGAGAATTCTCGCAAGCGTGGTTTTGCCTGATCCGCTTGTGCCCACAATTAGAACCTGTGCCGAATGAAAGCTTGGGAAAGTAGTTGCGGTCTCAGTCATGTGGCACCCACCAACTAAGACTTCTGTCGTACTCAAGAACTTTAAATCCGACTGACTCGTAAATAGCGCCGGCATGGTAATCGGCGTCGGCTTCCATCACGAGAGTCTGAACGTTAAAATCTTTGAAGGCAATCCGGGCCGTTTCGTAGACGAGGGTTCCGCAAATTCCTTGTCGTCGATAGTCGGGGTGGGTGCCGACGTTCTGGTATCGCCCGAGAGTTCCGTCATGAAATATCCCAAGATCCCCGACGAGCTTGTCATTAATGAAGGCACCAAACCAATGCCCTCGGTTAGCATTCGCCATTTTTCGATACGTTTCGAACTGACGCCGCTTAAAAGCTTCGTAGCCGGTTTGGTCGAACTCTGGTTTCCGGCAAAGGATCTGAAGCTGAATCGCAGCTTCCCATTCAGAGTCCGTTGAAATCGGCCTTACCTGAATATGCTGGTTGATCTTCGGTGGGGGTACCACCCGATTTGTTGCCAGAACTTTCGTTTTGTCGAGTTCAAAACCCGCTTTCAAGAACGGTTCGAAATCAGGCGTACACGAATCGTCCTCGTTCCAAGTAAACGTCATGTGCCGGATAGTCGAGTAATAGGGGAATTCTGCACGATAGGTGGCGCACCATTTGTCATAGTCGCCCTTTCCAGGCGGCGCAGAAAATATGATGTAGTTCCCCCAATGAAAACTTGGATTGTCAGGCGTCTGCACAACGACGTAATTCCCGCGGTCTATGATCTTTCCGGAAAACTCGGAAAAGAATAGGTCAGTGTGTCGGGTCAGTGCTTTTATCTTCATACGCTATTTGTGAGCCGAAGGAGTTCTTGTTCCCTTGCGACAGAAAGTCCTGCCTTCGGTGTGCGTTTCTCCGATAGGAAAGCATCTGCTGCTTCAGCGAGCGCTCGCGTTGCCGGAGTACTCACGAATCCGAGGTCTTTTCGCGATTTGTAAGTGTCAGCAAGGAGGTTGGTCTTAGGGATCCACAGCGGGATATCGCTCCAGGGGGCAACATTGTTTTTCAAAAGGAAATCGCTGGACACAGATACTCCAAAACGGAGCGAATCTGTCCCGAGGTGGTTTCCAAGATGATACAAGGTATCCCTAAAAGAGAGTGGATCTGTTTCCGCGATATTGTATGCGTTTCCGAGTGCCTGATGGCTATTTATCGCCGATACGAATGCCGTCGCTAAGTCTGGAGCGTAGGTTCTGCGCGTAATTGTGAGGCCTTCGTCCGGCAAAATATACGGGCTACGGTTTGCCGCGCGCCAAATCCAGTACGCAAAGCGGTCGGTCTGATCGTGGGCTCCGAAGACAAGACTAGGGCGAAGAATGATGACAGGAATGCCGGACGAATGTTGGGCCATTGCAACGCGTTCGCACTCGGCCTTTCTCTGCCCGTAGCTCGACATCGTTGTATCAGTAGCTTCCGGCTCAGAGCAGGTTCGGAGTGGATCGTCTTCATGAAGGATCGGTGTTGGGTCTTCTTGTGCCGTGGCCAGGTAGGCACTAACGGAGCTGCATTGAATGTAGCGCCCCGCACATCCGTTAAGCACTTTTAGGACAGCGTCGACGCCTTTCGGGTAATATGCGCAAAGGTCAATCACGGAATCCCAAGTGCGCCGAAGCTCTGGAACGTTGCGGATGTCGTCGGAATCCCGATCGGCTTTAATCGTGGTCAGGTTCGGAAAAAGACCCGGGTTGGATATCCCACGGTTTAGTAATGTGACAGTGTGGCCTGCCTCGAGTAATTTATGAACTACGTGCCTTCCGATAAACCGCGTGCCACCGATGACAAGAATGTTCATTTAGGCCGCCTTCTTTAGATATTGCTCAATCGCTTCCCGGATCAGCTTCTGATAATTTGTGCGCCTCATCTTCGCGACATCTTGAACTGCCTGAAGAAGCTCACTCGAGATGCGAAGAGTGATGCTCTTGTCCTTGGGCGCAAATTCGAACGTCGTTCGTTTGAAAGTATCCGGTGATAGGTAATTAGTGAGATCGCGGGATGGGATCTTCTTTGCTGCGCGATCAATTCGAGTTTTTATCAAACGCTTACTCATGCTTAAATCGATCGCATAGGTATTTGCATTTGTACATACAATTATCGGAACAAAAAACCCCGCGTAATATTGAAAAGACAATAAAAACGCGGGGTTATTAAGCTTTGGGGTGTTCGTCGCAAGTTGCACAATTTCAATGACTTAACTTGCAGCGCAAAAGCCGCCCTGCAATACCACTGATCTTGTCGCCCGTTCACGTACCACCCCGCAAGTTGAACAATGGAACAATCTTCTTTACCGCCTCAACGGGGGTAAGGATTTGGATTTTGTCCGTTGCACCCTGGATGTCAATACCGGCCCGTCTGATGTAAATCATCATGGTCTCGTAATCCCGCCATCCGCAGATGGTCATCACGGTTGCCGCCGAAACCCCCGTTTGAAGGAGTTGCGTGGCAAAAGATGCCCGGAGCGCGTGGAACTTGACCGACGTGATTCCGATACTTGCGCAAAACTCCCGTAAGATTCGGGCCTGTTCTCCTCTGTCCCAATCTTTGAAGCGCGGAAGAACGTGCTTTCTCCCTTGTGAGGTTGCCCGTAGCTCCGCCAACAACTGGTAAAGGTCGTCGTTGATAGGAACGGTTCTCCAGCATCCACTCTTGGTGGATGTGACCTTTTTGAAACGGGTGTTGTACGTCTTGGTGACGTTTAGCATCCGGTTCTCAAAATCCACATCGGACCATTCAAGCGCGTGAAGTTCACCGTTTCTCATTCCGGTGAGGAGTGCCACTCCCCAAATCACCCGCCATGGATGCTGGTAGATAGTGGATGTCTCCATGAGTTTGAGAATTTCCGTTCGGTTAAGAACCTCCGGTGGTTTTTCCTCACCCTTCTTTGCGCTCCGGCCAATCTTCACTCCCTCAATCGGGTTATGATGAACGCCTTGAATGAGGCTATTATCACGGCCCCATGTCCACGCGGCACCGATGTACCCTTTGATGGAGCGCCTTCGGCTTTTGGATAAGCCTTGAGCCTCAAGTTGCCGCATCAGAGATTGCACCATTAGTTTGGTCATATCGGCTGCGGCCAAGTGCCACCAATCACGGGTGTGGATTTCTAATCCGCGTAGGGTGTCAATTGCCGTGGCTTTACTCACGGGCGGGTCAAACCCTTCTCCCATTTCGTAAGCGTAGCCAAAACGCTGAACCACGTTGGCCCAAGAGCAACCTTTGGTTTCTTTCACCGCAAGTTCGGCTTTGGCCTCCTCCCTGAGTTTGTCATGGAGCTTGACTGCCTCTTCATAGGTTTTGATTCCTTCACGCTCTTTGGTAACGCGAAGTCCTGGAATTTTGCTACTCTGACGGGAAATAGTGAATCTGAAACGCTTTTGTCCGTTTTCGTCCACGTACTCCCTGACTTTTCCTTTTTTAGGCATTGTAGATTCCTCCTTTTGATTTGGAAGAACCTAGTGCCTGGTCAACCTCGGATCGTCTGAATCGCAAACGTCCTGCCAGATAATGACCACGCAGGATTCCGCGCTTCTTCATGTTTCGGATATTCCCTGGTGAGGTATCAAGATACTTCGCTGTCGTCTTGGTATTCATCCATTCAACGCCATCAGAAATACGTGGTGTAGATGAAGAAGGTGCAGGTTCCACGGGGCCAAGAGGATAACGGCGTCTGTTCATACGCGCACCCCCTCAAGCTGGACGCTTGCTAAAAATGCCATCATTTCAAAGAACAAAGTACGATAGTAACTGTGTCGTACTTTGTGCGTGTGAGTCAAGGCCAGCTCCTTCGCTGCCTGATTCAAAACGACCGAGCGTCTTCCGTGTTTGCGGAAATCGGTTGCTTCGTTGAAAGTGGAAACCCGTCTTACTATCTCCTTTGGTTGCATCGTTTACTCCTCCGTGTCGTACTTATTTTCCTTGCGTACGTAGTCCCGCACGCTCTCAAAATGGGACATCATCACTTTGTGATGCTTCCTCATCGGTGGGCATGAAAGAATTGCTGGCCTGGATGCCCACTTGGTCCAGGTCGCGTTGTTCAATTCTCTTGAACCTGCCGTTCTCAAATTTGGCGGAAACTTCTGTGCCTGCCTTCCATCGGCCATATCTATTTTTGTGAATGATAAAGTCGGTAAGGCCCGGTGTATTAGGGTCGCGGACAAGCTCAATTGCAGCGTCCATATGGTTGAAGAAGTGGGTGTCGTTTTGTACACGTTGTGCGAAATGGGTGTCACTGCGTCCGTCAGGCCGAAGTTGAGCAAATACTAGAACACGGGTTGAGCTTCTGGTGCTGTAGCCAGCGACCAAATTGCCAATGGCCTGAGATACCTCGAAAGGCTTCAACTTGTTCTTCTCACTTCGATTGATGAGCTGGAGGTAGTCCAATATTACTAGGTCGGATTTTCCTTCCGCCGCCGTGAGAACCCCTGCCAGTGCTTCGAGGGAGTTGATTTGTTCCATAATCTTAATCTGAGGAATGATGCGTTGGTCGATTACGTCGTCAATCTCCTTCACTTCTTCCTCACTCAGGCGTTCATCTTCAAAATCGTCGAAGTTCTTTCCCAAGAGGATGCAGGCTACACGCGAGTACATGATGTCTGAGGATTCTTCGTTGAGGAGAACCAGTACCTGAGTATTGGGGCAGTTCTCAATAATCGTGGCTAGGATATTGGCAACCAAGGTTGATTTGCCGTGATGAGAGACACCACCGATGAGGGTGGTTCCCACGACAAGGGCGTATTCACCAAATCTGGCGTGGTACATGAAGGGCAGGGGGATGGATTTTTCTTTTGCTAGCTTTCGAAGTTCCCGTTCTCGCTGACGTTGAACGCGAAGCTCTTCCGTTGATGGAATGTCGCTGTTGGATGGTGCATCTTGAGCCTCATAGACATCGACAGGCAGACGCGGGGGGTGGACCTTTCGATTTGGATTCCTGAATATGTCCTGGATGGTTTTGAGGTCGTGGTCGTCAAGCTCCCGTTCCGCATTCGTGGCGGCAGTTCTCAAGACGTTGATAGCTTCTTCTTCAGTCCAGAGCTGTTGCTTGAGGTTGTTACAGGCGTAAACCAGTTCATTGTGGAATTGTCCGTCGGGGGCACCGTAGAGGATGAACATCTTGGTGCGCTTGAATGGCTCAATGCCACGACCATCGGGTCGAAAATCAAAATCACCCTTCTGAGTTGGTAGAGGCTGGCGTTTTTGAATCTTGGCGGGTTGGGGTTGAGCCACTGGAAAGGGTTTCCCTCCAATATGGGCAACCAGTTCCCGCGACGGGAACCAAAGACGGTCCGAGTTCTTGCAGCTTTTGTCGATGTAGGGAAAGAGCTTCTGTGCCTGGAACCACGTCGCAAGGAACGTGTCATTGTTCTGAATGGGCCTTTCCAGAAAAAGAAGGATACGGAAACGGTCACAGATGACGCCATGCTTGTCGTGCTGGTGACTCTTGGTGGTGAGTACAAGAGCTTCCAAACTAATCTCTTTCAGTCGTACTAGAGCTTCGTTAATTGATGCCCCCTCGTCAACATCCAGGACCATCAGCTCAGTTTGCTTGAAGTTGTCTTTATTTCTCCAACGCTTGAAAAGTTTCACGCCGGGAAGGAACTTTGTCGTTCCTTCGGTTTGGTGAAAAGTCCCTCCTGTCCACATGCGCTGACAAATGATCTTTGGCAGCTCCGGAAAAGTAACACTGACCTCCTCATCCACCCATTCAGTCTGTTTGGCGTCGGTCTTGTGCTCATCAAACACGGAAATTTTTATTTCCCTCATGGATTCCCTCCGTCTTCATCGTGAACATCGTGGTGGTCCCTTGGGTCTTGCTTAATTGCGCCCTCATTGGCGCGGCGTTGGAGTTTCCGTTGGGTGGCAAGAGTAATACGGGCTTCACGTTGCGCGGGAGTTTCGTTGGCAAGCTGGTACGCCACGTGACCCACCTCAAACGCGCGGGTGACTGAAGCCTGAAGCTTGACGAAGAATTCGTCGCGTTTCGGGCCATAGAGTGCAGGATGAATTATTTGGTCAAGGAGGTAATCCAGTGGGACCGCACTCGGACCACACCTCGTGACAAAGATCTCCACCAGAGCTGGCGGGCGGGAGATGCACTCCTTACTCTTTAGAGCCTCACGGATTTGCTTGAAGAGCGTCTGTATCTCATGTTGGAGAGTTGGGTCGGCGATACCTAGGGGGCTGTCAGCACCATTGCCGTTTGACGTCCGGATGGCAGTTCCTTTGGTCGCTAGGCTAGCGACCTTGCCTGGCTTCTCTGAATCAGTAGGTCTTAATCTCTTATTCTTAATAGTGTCCTGATTTGGGACCACTGATGTTTCTGTTTCAGAACTACTGTGTTCCTGATTCAGGATCACCTTAGAATCTGCCTCGTATGCCTTCACCAGCCATTTTTCCACGGGTAGGATGTAATATCGGTTTCCCCGACGGGAGCGTTCTACCTGTATCACTCGCAGTGATTCTAGCTCCTCAATTGCTTTGGACACACGGTCCTGCCCGAAGCCCGTCACCACACTCAGGTGGCGGCGACTTGGATAAGCTGGCTTGCGTGACCCTGGCTTCGTGTAGCTCATTAGCAAGACCGCCACCCTAACTGCGTGGGCAGATAGACCCATTGCACGAGCAAGTTGATGTGGAATTGGGGCGTACCCCTTCACTGCACTCACAACGATGTTTACTCATCATCCTGGTTCATCCAGTTGGGGCGCTTTTGGGCGTCCGTTGGGGAATTCGCCACAGCACTCGGTGCCGCAGCTCGGTTTTGAGGCAAGTTGTGAGTGGGCTGAATTGGAGAGCCTTCAACCTCGTGTCGGCTTCTAATCCAGGAATGGACTTCTGATTCAATCCATCCAACCCTGTTTGTGGTCACCAGCCTTCTGCGTGGGAATGCGCCTGTTTTTTCAAGCTTCCAAATCGTGGACCTGGATAGCCCGGTGAGCTTTTTTATTTCGCGGTAGTAGATGATGCGCGGTACTTCGTTCTTTTGTTCATTCTCTTTTCTCACTGTTCATTTCCTCCTCTCGTAATTCTACAAAGCACGTCCTGTTTTTATGCTTTTTAAATACGGGAGGGATGGCAGACGGCAAGATTGAAGTAATTGAAATTAAAGAAAATAAGAATATTCAATAAACCTGGTAACTCGTCGTAACTGTACTGAATCGAATGATCCTGAATTTGGCAAAAATAGAATAATGAATCCGAAAACAGGGAAAACATAGATGCAAATCATCAAGCGTTGAAAATGCGATGGCGGGTGCAGCGTCACCAAAAAATGATTATGCGTGGTTGGGGTGGTTTTTAGGTCAACGATGAAATGTGGGGGATGAAATGCGCTGTTACTGTATATTGGAATGGTAGCGTGGACGCACTACGCACTTTGGATTCAATAATACATAAATAAAAAATGTAGAAGTGCGTATGAAGATCGTGATGCCTTTTGCGGGGCCATGCTGTCAGGGCAGATGCGGTAATGGACGGTGAAAGATGGCTTCGGTGGGTTGAATTGAGATGGAAATGGGCCACGTAGGGGTAAGTCGGGGGCGGAGTGGGTAGGATTGGCGGTTTTCATCCTTCTTTTTCCGAAATTTGCGCCAATTGAAAAAAATGAAGGGCGCGTCGGACTCCTTGGGTACTTGAAGGGGCGCGTGCGTTGCGGAAACGAACGGAGTGAGGGGTACGGAGCTGTGTGCGAGACTCCCCCAATACCGCCCCTCCCGGATAAACCGAACAAAGTGCAGGTTGATGTTCTGCCGGGCTCCCCTCGGAAAAAGGAATAGAAAACGATGCCGACAAGACAACGATCCGACAGTGTTGAGTGGGCCATGTGTTCCGCCATCGACAAACTTGATGAGTACGAGAAATACGAAACCAATATTCTTTCGTTGCTAGAGAAGGCCGTCGAAGAAAATTGGTCATTGCCGAAAATCCGAAAGGATTTGGCGTCGTTCTTTCAAGCCATCATGGTTCAGCGCGGGTTAGCCGGAAATCGGGCCGCCATCAAGGACGTGCTAGATCGTCACGAGGGTACATCCACTCGGAAAAAAGATGTAGAGCATCAATACGCTAAGCTATCCAAAGCCGAACTGGCTGCCATGCTCTACAAGAAGCTGAACGACGCGGGACTCATTGCCGAAGCCGCCCTTGCGGCGGAGGCTGATTCTGTCATTGAGTTGACGTAACGGGCAAATACTGCCTCTCGAAGTAATCTCCTAAATCGCGATAGAATATTAGCACCGACGATTTGCGTATCGGGGCGGAAGGAATCCGCCTAAGGCTCACGGAGGAGCGTTTATGGCGAAGGTGCTTCAACCGCACGTAGCGAAACTGCGGGAATATCTCTTTCAACCAAGCGAGCGAAACGAAGACCTTGCACTCTCGTACTTCCGCGAGATTTATGGGGAACAGTTCAAGCGACAGAACGACGCTGCCAATGCGGACGGTTACGTCGCGGGCCACTTTGTTCTCGAACTTAAAGGTGACACTAATGACTGGTACGCGGCCCTGTTTCAGGGGCTGGCATACCGGAATAAGGGCTTGGCGTTCTCTCTCTTAGTCGTGGCGGCGAAGCACTTCCTTGGACTATGGCAGGTAGACAATATCCCGGAAGAAATCCGAAACGAAGTCGCCGATGCGGAAGG